>Ga0180219_1000103_pt1 | contig 105754 bp, 86 predicted proteins | sample eDN3rd30CBELigMG_FD_151338 | JGI IMG/M metagenome (GOLD analysis project Ga0180219, IMG submission 151338) | Enriched Miracle-Growth compost microbial communities from Emeryville, California, USA - eDNA 3rd pass 30_C BE-Lig MG (version 2)... ...
TGTTGAGCAGCCATTGTTCGCGCGCTCCCTTAGTTGATGGCCAGCATGGTCTGAAGCTCGGTCAGGCGCTTCATGCCGCCCACCAGCTCCAGATATTCCCAATGGTCCTTCGGACCATAGACGTACTTGTCCAGGTATTCCTTGATCTTGCCTTCCTTGCACATCTCCAGATACAGCCGCAGATGCTGCTCGTCGACCGCATAGGCCCCCGAGGAGAAGGTCGGATGCGCCGCGAACGGGGCGTGCACCACGTAATCCACCCACGGACCCGGAACCGTCGTCTTCGAGGCGTCCTTCGCGATCTCTTCCGTGCTCACGATCTTGTCCGCCTGGACGATCACCATCGAGGCCGCCTTGCACTTGTCCGGCTCCTGGCGGTTGCCGCCCCAGCACTGCGCGTTGCCGTAGATGTCGGCCGCCTGTGCATGGATGATCGCCACATCGGATTTGAGCGCCGGGATCGCGTACACCGTGCGGCCGGTGAACGGATCGACCACCGTCTTCAGCTCCTTGTTGAGCTGCGGATGCACGGTCGCTTCATACAGATGCTGCACCACGTTGAACGGACGTCCGCCGGCCGCCGCCTGCGTGCCCAGCTGGATGAACGGCTCGTCGGCCTCCACGATCTCCAGGCTGGTGTCGCCCTTCTGCGCCGCGTCGCGGAAATTGGGCGCAAACCCTAAGAACTCGAAACCGACATAGGACAGATACAGCTTCTTCAGCGCCTTCGCGCCGATCCACAGATCCGCCGCGATCGAGGTCGTGGTCGGCGGGATCAGGGTCATGTCCTTGGCGCCGTTGCGGATCGCCGAACGGATCAGCGCCATCGCGCCGTCCATCGAGTGCGAGCCCGCGATCGACACCGTCTTCTGCGAGGCGATGATCTTGCCCGCCTCTTCCAGGTCGATCAGCTTGCTGCGCCGCTCCGGGTTCTTCGGGAGCTGCTGCTCCAACGGAATCATATGCTTGTAGACTTTTGACATCAGAATCCTCTCCCGAAAGTCCTTAATCGGCTCAATGTTGTGCTAACTTCTCTATCCCCAGCCGCCCGCCCGCGCAAGTGTCTTTCTATCATATGTTAGAATGTGGATCGGGGTCCAAATCTCGGCCGAAAGCGCGACCGGTGGGCGATTACGGGGCCCGAAACCCGGCAGATTTGGCCCCTTCGATGGCCAGCGCCTGGCATTCAGCGGGAGTGAGGCCGGCGACGCCGACCGCGCCGATGACGCTCTGGCCGGCATCCGAAACGCGCACCCCGCCCGCCTCGACGACCATGCGTCCCTGCGATGCCCGAATCACGCCATCGACCAGGACGCGAAAGCCGGGATTGCGATCGCGGAACGCAGCCAATTGTTCGCTGGTACCGGGCGACAGCGACAACGACGCGAAGGCGCGGCCCAGCGCAATTTCGAAATCCAGCAGATAGGCGCCGTCCTGTTTCTTGAAGGCCTTGGGCGCACCGCCGGCGTCGGTCACCACGACCGTCACCGGCCCCTTGCCGGCGGCGGCCTTGAGAACGGCCTCGATGATGCGATCAGCCTCGGCAAGCGAGATGCTCATGGCTTGTTCCTCCGCCCTATTCTTCGCAAATGCTGAAGCCGGCTGCTCGGATGCCGGCACGCGCGCAGGCCTCGTCATTGCCGGACGTATCGCCCGCGACCGCCATAGCGCCCGCGACGCGCCCCTTCGCATCGAGCACGCGGTAACCGCCGCCCACCGGGCTCACGGGATGCGGCGAGACGCGCGTCAGAAACTCGAACTGCGCCGGATCTTCGACAGCGATGTCACGCATGCGGCGCGAATGGCCGGGCGCTACGCTCAAGGCCGCGCAGGCTTTGCCGTGACATTGCTCGAATCGCATGATGGAACTGCCGTCCTGCTTGAGGAACGCCAGCACATTGCCCGCGACATCCACAACGATCGCCTGCATCGGCGCGAAGCCCTGCGTGGTCGCGTGATCGAACGCACCGTTGATCATCGCCAAAGCCTCAGACATGGAAATCGCCATTGGCCAGCCCCCTCATTCCTGTGTCTTTTGCCCTCTATCGAATGATAGAACCTCACGCAAGCGAAGTGCTATAAGAGTGCGTCCACGACCAAGAAAAGAGGGACCCCACCGTGGCACAAAGCGCCGTCAAACCTGCTGAAGCCAAACGCAAGCCGAACAACCGCGCGGGTCAGAAGCTCGAACGCGGCCTCAAGACCCGCGACGCCATCCTCGACGTTGCCGAGCAGGTCATCAACGACGAAGGGTTGGGCGTGTCGCTGCGCCGCATCATGGTGGTGGCCGGGGTCAACGTCACCTCGATCAATTATCATTTCGGCCAGCGCGATAAACTGATCGAGGCCATCGTCGAACGCCGCTCCAACATCATCAGTGAAGAGCGCTTGGCGCTGCTCGAACAAGCCGAGCGTCAGAACCCGCCGTCCGTCGCAGATATCGTCGCCGCCTATTACCAGCCAAGCTTCGATCCCAAGCGCGTCGGCGATCCCGGCTGGCGCAACTATCTGCGCATCCTGTCTCGCCTATCGCTGGAATCGGGAAAATTCTATCGCGACCTGATCGCCAAATATTACGATCCTGTCCATGCGCGCTTCCTGGACGCACTTCGTCAGGCGCTTCCTGAATTGCCCGAGGAAGAACTGATCTGGCGCTATCACACGATGCAGGCCATCGGTATCCGCGCATTCCCGACACCACGCCCGCTCAACGTTGTGAGCCGGAAACTGGCGCGCGGCGTCACGCCCGAGGAATCGCTGCGCAACATCCTGCCGCTCATGGTGCAGTTGTTCACAGCCCCGCCGCTCAGCACGCTCCAGGCAATGTTCGGCATCAAGAAATAGCGAAGATCGGTACCCGCCATCTTTCGAATAAATGATAGAAAATGACCCTGCACGGGTCTAATCTTCCCGATAAGAAAAAGGGAGGATGATCATGTTCAGGGGGATTTCCACGCGGCTCGTTCCTAGCATTCTATTGGGCACCGTATTTGGCGCGGCGCTGACCGTATGCGCCGCAGGACCGGCTTTCGCCCAGAAGGCCAACGATACGATCCGCATCGCGGTGAATGATCCCTTCTCGGTTCTCGACCTCTATCATTTTCCGCAGGACGAGGTCGGCAACTTCAACCGCGCGACCTCGGGTACGCTGATCAAGCTCGACGAATACAAGGGCGAATTCATTCCCGAACTCGCCAAGGCGTGGCGCCGGATCGACGACAAGACCATCGAATTCGATCTGCGCGACGACATTACGTTTCATTCCGGAAACAAATTCACCGCCGAGGACGTGCGCTACACGATCGATTACCTGAAGGATCCGAAATCCAAGATGCGGTTCGCCGACCGTTACAACTGGGTGAAGGAAATCCAGGTGCTCGGCCCGTACAAGCTGCGCTACGTCGCGACAGCCGCGAAATCCACGGATATGATCGTGATCTCGCAGCAGCATTACATCTATGATTCCGCCGTCCACAAGACGCTGGAGAATCCACAGGATTACGGCCGCGTCTCGGCGTCGGGGACCGGGCCGTACAAGCTCGTTTCGCTCGACCGCAACGACGGCGTGACACTGGAACGCAACGACAAGATGCCGCCCATGGCGCATCTGAGGGCACCCATCCGCCGCATCCACGGCATCTGGGTGCCGGACAAGCAGACCCAGATCGCGCAATTGATCACCGGCGGTATCGACCTGCTCGCCAATGTCACCTCCGACATGGCGAAGGATCTCGGCAACCAGCCGAACATCCGGACGACGGCGCGGCCGAGCAAGCAGCTCCTCTATATCACGCTGGACGCCGCCGGCCGCTCGGCCAACAAGGCCATGACCGACGAACGCGTGCGCAAGGCCCTGATCATGGCCATCGACCGCGAAACCATCATCAAGACCTTTATCGCGGGCGCGGACGCCGCCGAGCGGCCGAAAAGCATTTGTTTCGAGACCACCCTCAACTGCAAACCGACGACGCACCCCTACGGCTATGATCCGGCGGCGGCGAAGAAGCTGCTGGCTGAGGCGGGATTTGCGGATGGCTTCGATCTCACGCTGCACGCCTTCGCGCCCTTGCAGCCGATCGCCGTCGCCATCGCCGGTGAATTGCGCAAGGTAGGCATCCGTGCAAGCGTCGAGGCGCTGCCGCTCAGCGTCTATACAAAAAAGCGCGGTGACGGCGAACTGACCGCCTTTCTCGGCGCTTATCCGTCAGCCAGCACGCCGATCGTGTCCAACATCCTCGATGTGTTCTTCGGCGGTAATCGCGATTATTGGAAGGATCCGATGTTCCCCAAGATCATCGCGGACGGCCTGGCCGAATACGACAACACCAAGCGCAGCGCGATCTATACGCCGTTGCTCGACCGCGTGAACGAGAAAGCCTACATTTTCCCGATCAGCGAACAGCCGACCGTCTTCGTCCATTCCAAGGATGTGGCTGTGCTGCCCAGCCTGTTCAGCGCCGGTTCCACGCGCGTGACGGACTACGCCTGGCGATGATGAAACTTTACGGCAGCAACGGTTCGCCCTTCACCCGCAAGGTACGCGTATTCATCGGCGAGGCCGGATTGTGGGACCGCGTCGAATACGTGCTCGTGCCACCCAACGAATTCCGCACCGTGATGCCGAAACATTCGCCGCTCGGCAAAGTACCGGTGCTGGAACTGGATGACGGCAGCAAGATGATCGACTCGCCCGCCATCTGCGAATATCTCGACAGCCTGCACACGGGCCGCAAGCTGTTCCCGGAAGACCCGGCCGAGCGCTGGACGGCGCTGCGTTACCTGGCGCTCGGCGACGGTATCTGCGAGGCGGTGATCGCCGCCTTCCGCGAGCTTTACCGCCCGAAGGACAAGCAGAACACGGCGCTCGTAGACCGCGAAAGCAAGCGGGTTGCCAATTGTGTAGATCTGCTGGAACGCGAGATCGACGAATTCGCCGCGGGTCCTGTCACCATCGGCCAGATTGCCGCCGCCATCGGCGTCGGCCACATCATCTTCCGCAGGCAGACCGGCGAGCTGCCCGAACATCCGGCGCTCGATCTTGCCATCCGCGCGCCACGCCTGCTCGCGTGGTACGAGGACTTTTTCCAACGGCCCTCCATGCAGAACGCGAAGCCGGAGAAGTGAGGCGGCCATGAAACTCTACGCCCGCATCGTTTCGCCTTACACCCGCAAGGTCCGCGTGCTCGCCAAGGAGACCGGCACGGAGGCGAAATTCGAGACCTTCATGATGTCGTCGGCCGCCGAACATCGTCAATTCGTTCCGCCGTTGAGCCCTATGGGTAAGATCCCGGTGATGGAGCTCGATAACGGCAACGCCCTCGCCGATTCACCCTATATCTGCGAATTGCTCGACAGCCTGCATAACGGGCCGAAGATGTTCCCGGCAGGGCCTGAGCAGTGGCAGGTGCGTCAATTGCTGGCGCTAGGCGACGGCATCACCGATTGCGCCATCACCGCGACCGGCGAAGCGCGCATGCGCCCGGAACAATTCCGCGAACAATCGGTCATCGATTTCCAGCTCCTGAAGGTGAGCCGCGGGCTCGATGCGCTCGAACCCAAGGTCGAAAACGAACTCGACGGCAAAGTGAATGTGGGCGTCATCGCGGTCGCCTGCGCGATGGGATATCTCGAATTCCGTATCCCGGATTTCTTCGCCGCACAGCGTGCCGCGCATCCGAAGCTCTATGCGTGGTATGAGGTATTCAAACAGCGCCCGTCGATGGTTGAGACCGCACCGCGCGACGAGGTTGCGCCGAATTAGTGGAAGCCCTCATGCTGAGCTTGTCGAAGCACGAGGGCTTCCTTCATCCTTCGACAGGCTCAGGATGAGGTTTTAATGGGATGTCGCGCGACGAAATCGAGCACCAGCTTGTTGAAAATCTCCGGCTGCTCCCAATAGGCGGAATGGCCCGCACCGGGAATGATCGCCGTCTCGCGGCCCGGGATGTGGCGCGCATATTCCATCATCAGCCACGGCGGGATATAGAGATCGGCATCGCCCGTGAACATCAGCGCCGGGACTTTGATCCTAGCCAAATTCTCCCAGGTCAGTGCGTTCTCGTTGGGCTGACGGATACGCCCGCCGAACAGAGCCTTGTGTTCGAGCTCTTCCCACTGCGTCACGCCCTCTGGGTTTCCGGCACGATAGCTCGGACCCAATTCGCGGAACGAAGCCGGCATGTCGATGAACTGTTTCGACGCGATGCGCTGGATCGTCGCTCGATAATGCGGATCTTCGCCGCCGCCCTGGCTGCTGGCGATGACCATGCTCGCCAGGCGTTCGGGATGCGACAGCGCGTAGTCGGGCACGATGAAACCGCCCGCCGCCGAGCCGACAATATGGAAACGGTCGAGCCCCAGGTGCTCGACCAGTAAATGCAGATCGGCCGATGCGGTGCCATGACTCCCCTCATCGCCGCGCTGCGACGGCACATGGCCACGACGCGAATAGGCGATGACACGATAGCCGGCGGCCGCGAAGACCGGCTGTTGATAGAGCCAGATAGCCGCACTGCCGGTCGCCGGATGCAGCAACACAATGGGCTCTCCGTTCCCACCCGTATCCCAATAGAACAGGCGTGTGCCCGGCACATCGACCCAGCCTTCGCGCACCGGCACTTGCGCCGACGGCGGAGCCCAAGTCATCTGCGCCTGGAAAGGCGTTTGTAGATCGCTGATCGTCATGCCTCTCTTATGGCCTCCCTTATGGCGAAAAAAAAGAGGAGGGAAAATCCCTCCTCCATCGAGTGACACTATCTAAATAAATACTTTGGTTAAATCCTGTGGGCGGCTTACATGCCGACCGTCAGGCGGCGATTCTTGAGGCGGCCGCCGCGATCGACCAGGGTGCGCAGCGCATGCAGTTCCCAATCGGTCGGTTCGGTCGTCTGCGGCACGTCGCCTTCGATCACCAGCTCGAAACCGGTGTTGTCGACGACGTCCTTCACGGTATAGCCCGGATGGACCGAGACGAGGCGCATGCGATGCGTATCCTCGGTGAAGTCGCACACGCAGATCGGCGTCCAGCAGAAGACCGGGCCCGGGCGGTTGTCGAGCAGCTTGTAGCGGGTATCACCGCCATCGAGCCAGCCGGGCGCGCTGATGTAATCGACCTTGTCGACCAGCAGGCGCTTGTTGTGGTGTTCGACGAACAGACCCTGCGGTGCGCAAGCCGTCCAGATCGTGCCGACCGTGCCGGGGCCACGCAGCTTCAGGTGCGGATGCGGGCCGATGCCGATCATGTTGGTGTTGCCGAACTTGTCGATCTGGATACCACCGGCCGAGCCCATGCCGTCGCCGGCCGACATGCGGCCGCCGGGCATGCGCCCCTTCAGGAAGGTATCGACGACGTCCATCATGTAGTTCTTGCACTCGGCGCCGATGTCGCAGGTCGGGTCCCACGTGCCGAGCGGCAGGCGGTTGAACTTACCGTTCATCGAGCCGGCGCCGCCGGTCGACAGCCAAAGGTTCGGCGCCACGGTCACCTGCGCGAGGCGCGAGGCAGCCAGTGGCATCACGGCATTGGCACCGCCGCCGCCGCGCTTCTCTTCCTCGCCGGACATGACGCGCGCCATGGCGATGACGAACAGTTCCGCCATCGAATACCGGTCTGTACCCGGATGTACTTGTTGAGCAGCCATTGTTCGCGCGCTCCCTTAGTTGATGGCCAGCATGGTCTGAAGCTCGGTCAGGCGCTTCATGCCGCCCACCAGCTCCAGATATTCCCAATGGTCCTTCGGACCATAGACGTACTTGTCCAGGTATTCCTTGATCTTGCCTTCCTTGCACATCTCCAGATACAGCCGCAGATGCTGCTCGTCGACCGCATAGGCCCCCGAGGAGAAGGTCGGATGCGCCGCGAACGGGGCGTGCACCACGTAATCCACCCACGGACCCGGAACCGTCGTCTTCGAGGCGTCCTTCGCGATCTCTTCCGTGCTCACGATCTTGTCCGCCTGGACGATCACCATCGAGGCCGCCTTGCACTTGTCCGGCTCCTGGCGGTTGCCGCCCCAGCACTGCGCGTTGCCGTAGATGTCGGCCGCCTGTGCATGGATGATCGCCACATCGGATTTGAGCGCCGGGATCGCGTACACCGTGCGGCCGGTGAACGGATCGACCACCGTCTTCAGCTCCTTGTTGAGCTGCGGATGCACGGTCGCTTCATACAGATGCTGCACCACGTTGAACGGACGTCCGCCGGCCGCCGCCTGCGTGCCCAGCTGGATGAACGGCTCGTCGGCCTCCACGATCTCCAGGCTGGTGTCGCCCTTCTGCGCCGCGTCGCGGAAATTGGGCGCAAACCCTAAGAACTCGAAACCGACATAGGACAGATACAGCTTCTTCAGCGCCTTCGCGCCGATCCACAGATCCGCCGCGATCGAGGTCGTGGTCGGCGGGATCAGGGTCATGTCCTTGGCGCCGTTGCGGATCGCCGAACGGATCAGCGCCATCGCGCCGTCCATCGAGTGCGAGCCCGCGATCGACACCGTCTTCTGCGAGGCGATGATCTTGCCCGCCTCTTCCAGGTCGATCAGCTTGCTGCGCCGCTCCGGGTTCTTCGGGAGCTGCTGCTCCAACGGAATCATATGCTTGTAGACTTTTGACATCTATCTGCCTCTCCTGGGCCTGATGAAATGGGCCATACAGCCCGCGGCCGGTCCCCTTTTATGCAGTCCCGGCGACCGTCAACGCATGCCACCTAAAAGGCTTTCGTTGCCTCAGTCAACATAGATTTTTGACGCCGTATTCACCGAAATGCGGCCAAACAGTTGCCAAACAGTTGCTTGAAAGCCGGGGCGCGACACATAAGCATGAAGCCTGCGTAACCCCGAGGTCCCCCGCCATGTCCCCAGACCAAGTTTCGGCCCAGCCCATCACCATCCGCCGCGAGGATTACACCCCGCCCGACTATCGGATCGAAACCGTGGCGCTGGAATTCGACCTTGGGCCCGATAGCACGCGTGTCACGTCCCGCCTCGGCATCAAGGCGAACCACGATACGCGCAAGGGCGTACGCCCCCTCGTGCTGGACGGCGAGGATATAAAGCTCGTCCGCGTCGCCATCGACGGCGCCGCCCTGCCGGTCGGACGCTACAGCCTGGACGAAAAGAGCCTGACCATCCCGGCACCTCCGCCTGAGTTCACGCTTGAGGTGGAGACCGAGATCAACCCCGCCGCCAACACGCACCTGTCCGGGCTCTATATCTCCAGCAACGTCTTCTGCACCCAGTGCGAGGCGCAAGGCTTCCGCCGCATCACCTATTTCCTCGACCGGCCGGACGTGATGGCGACCTTCCGCACCACCATCCGCGCCGACGCTCGCTACAAGGTGTTGTTGTCCAACGGCAACCTGGTGGACAGCGGCAAGCTCGACGATGGCCGCCATTTCGCGGTGTGGGATGATCCGTTCCCGAAGCCGTCGTATCTGTTCGCCCTCGTCGCGGGCGATCTCGCCGTCAACGAAGACTCCTTCACCACGCGTTCGGGGCGCAAGGTGAAGCTCCGCATCTTCGTCGAGCACGGCAAGGAGACGCGCACCGCCTACGCCATGGATTCGCTCAAGCGCGCCATGAAGTGGGATGAGGATCGCTTCGGCCTCGAATACGATCTCGATCTGTTCAACATCGTTGCCGTCAGCGATTTCAACATGGGCGCGATGGAGAACAAGAGCCTCAACGTCTTCAACGACAAATACATCCTGGCCGATCCGGAAACCGCGACCGACGACGATTTCGCCGGCATCGAAACCGTGGTCGCGCACGAATACTTCCATAACTGGACCGGCGACCGCATCACCTGCCGCGACTGGTTCCAGCTGAGCCTCAAGGAAGGGCTCACCGTGTTCCGCGACCAGGAATTCTCCTCCGACATGCGCTCGCGCCCGGTGAAGCGTATCCAGGATGTACGCGGCCTACGCGCGCGCCAGTTCCCGGAGGATGCGAGCCCGCTCGCCCATCCGGTGCGCCCCGAATCCTATATCGCCATCGACAATTTCTATACGGCCACGGTCTACCAGAAGGGTGCCGAAGTCATCCGCATGATGCACACGCTGCTGGATGAAAGTGGCTTCCAGAAGGGCATGAAACTTTATGTCGAGCGTCACGACGGCGAAGCCGCGACCTGCGATCAGTTCGCCGCCGCCATGGCGGATGCCGGCCGGATCGATCTCGACCAGTTCAAGCTGTGGTATGCCCAGGCGGGCACCCCGCGCATCGATGTGGACGGCCGCTACGATGCCGCCGCCGGTGCCTATGAACTCACGCTTGAACAGACCGTGCCGCCGACGCCGGGTCAGCCCGACAAGAAGCCCATGCATATGCCCTTCGCGGTCGGCCTGCTGGATGCACAGGGACGCGACATCGAATTGAAGCTCGACGGCCAGGCCGTGCCGCATGGCGTGCTGCAGCTCAAGCAACCCAAGCAGACCTTCCGCTTCGCAGGCGTGCCTGAACCCAAGGCGGTCTCGCTCAATCGCGGTTTCTCCGCGCCGGTGAACGTCTTCGCCAAGCGCGACGGCACGGAGCTCGCCTTCCTGATGGCGCACGATTCCGATGCCTTCGCGCGCTGGGAAGCCGGCCAACAATACGCCACCGACCTGCTGCTCGCCGCCGTGGCGCAGATCCAGAAAGGCCGCACGCCGAACTTCGATCCCGCTTTCATCGATGCCATCGGTGAGATCCTGAAAGACGAAAAGCTGGAAAAGGCTTTCATTGCCAACACCATCATCCTGCCGAGCGAGGATTACCTCGCCGAACGCATGGAGGTGATCGACGTGGATGCGATCCACACCGCGCGCGACAGCCTGCGCCGCCGGATCGCAAGCACCTGGAAAGCCGATCTGCTCCGCTTGTACGAGACCAATCGCGACAAGGGCGCCTACAGCCCCGATGCGGAACCCGCCGGGCGGCGCGCGCTTAAGAATGCGGCGCTCGCCTATCTCGGCGAATTGTCGGACGAGGATGCGGCGATGAAGAAACTGGTCGCCGATCAATACAAGTCGGCCGACAACATGACCGACCGCATGGCGGCGCTGGCGCGCCTCGCCGACGTTGCCGGGCCGGAACGCGAAGCCGCACTCGCCGATTTCTACGAGCGCTTCAAGAACGATCCGCTGGTCTTGGACAAGTGGCTGGTGCTGCAGGCGATCTCGACGCTGCCCGACACGCTGGCACGCGTGAAGGCGCTGATGAACCATCCCGCCTTTTCCATGCGCAACCCGAACAAGGTGCGCTCGCTGATCGGGGCCTTCACCATGGCCAATCCGCTGCGCTATCACGCCGCCGACGGCGCGGGCTACGAGTTCCATGCCGATCGTACGATCGAGTTGAACGCGACCAACCCTCAGGTGGCGGCGCGCCTGCTGTCGCCGCTCGGACGGTGGAAGCGCTTCGATGCCGGACGGCAGACGAAGATGAAGGCCGCGCTCGACAGGATCCTCGCCGAGCCGAAGCTGTCGCGCGAGGTCTACGAGATCGCCAGCAAGTCGCGGGCTTGAAGCCGTCATGCCCGGGGCATGACGGCGGAGTATTAAAGCGAACTGACTGGGATATGGAACGAGCCGCTCACCACTTCGGGCGCAGGTCGTAGTCCATCTCTTTGCGCCAGTCCGCATTCGGCGGAACCAATGTGTCGAACGGCCGCGCGTCGCGGTGGCTTTCGGGTGCGGAGCCGCGCGGCCGCTTGCCCGCCTCCACATCGCGGATGCCCTCCAGCAGCAGATTGCGCATGGCGATGATCGCCTTGTCGGTAGAGCCCAGATGCTCGCCCGTGCGATCGCAGATCGGCCCGTCGCCCGAACCGCCCATGCTTTCCTGCAGCGCGAAGTCCTGCGTGTTGATGCCGGTGATGCCGGTGAAATTCACGTTCTTCTGCATCTCGCGGTCGATCATGTAGTCGTTCGACAGGTTGCGCTTCGGGATATAAGTGCCGGGGATGTAGTCATCCGGTCCGCGTCCCGCGTTGGTATCGACCTTCTCCATATGCTCCTTGGGCAGCGGCGTGTTGTGATCGATGCCATGCGCCCAGTTGAACACCCAGGTCTGCTCGTCGTCGATCGGCACCCAGATGTGTCCGTCGAGTTTCGGGTAGTCCCAGCGCTGTTGGTTCTTGGTCACGCCGCCGCGCATCTGCTGCCACGGCATGACGAATTGATAGACGCGGACATAGGTGCCGTCCTCGCCGGAATTGCGATGCGAGACGTAGGTGTAGCCCCAATCCTTTTTGTCGACGTCGAGGCGCGGCGCGCCGTCGCGTTCGCGGATGGCGCTGCCGGCCCAGGCCTTGCTGCGGTGCAGATAGGACGAATGCGCGGTATCGAGCCCACCTTCGAGCGCCTGCAGCCAATTGCATTGCTCGTAGGTCTTGGTGATGTGGCGATGCGTCGCCGGAGCGCGCGTCCATTCGTAATCCGGCGGTGCCGGCATATCTTCCTTCGGTCCCATATAGGCCCAAACGATGTCGGCCTTCTCGAAGGTCGGATAGGCACCGATCTTGATGTGATCCTTCATCTTGGACGAGGTAGGTTCCGTCGGCAGATCGACGCAATTGCCATCGGCATCGAATTTCCAACCGTGATAGACGCAGCGCAGCCCGCATTCCTCGTTGCGGCCGTAGAACATCGGCGCACGGCGATGCGGACAATAGGCCTCGACCAGACCGATCTTGCCGTTGGTGTCACGAAAGGCAATCAGGTCCTCACCCAGGATGCGCACGCGCACCGGCGCGCAATCGGGTTCGGGCAATTCCGCGGACAGCAGCACCGGCTGCCAATAGCGGCGCATCAGTTCGCCCATCGGCGTGCCGCGCGAAACGCGGGTTAGGCGGATATTGTCTTCATTGGACAGCATGATCAGCATCCTTCATTGCAATAAACGCACAGATATGACCTTAACGGGCGAGCTTCAGCGTCCCGTCGCTTCCTTGAACAACTTGATCGTCGCCGCGACCTCTTCGCTGCCGTGCTCGGACGATACGAACACATAATTCTTCGGGTTCGAGAAATCCGGCAGCGAGTTTTCGTGGCCTTTGAACGGCGCAACGTCCTTGCGCATGCTGACCGCGCCCGACGTGTTCTGCTTAGCCCAGGCATTCACCCAGACTTCCTGTCCTTCCTTGGACAGATACCAATTGAGGAATACGGTTGCTGCTTCCTTGTCAGGTGCGTTCTTCAGCACCGACAGGCCGAGCGAAATGGCCGCGCCGAATTGCCACAGATTATCGATCTCCTTGCAGCCGCAGTCGGCACGGCACTTATCCCATAAATAAGTTTCGAGCCCGATGGACACGGCCGCGCCGCCACGATTGATCGCGGCATCGAGCTGTTGCGGATTCTCGTAGACCTTCACATCCTGGTCCTTGAGCAGCTTGCGCACGAAGTCCGGCCCCTTCACGCCATAGGCCGTCGCCATGGCGAAGGTGCCTGCGTTCGGCACCGACATGTCGCGAACCGCGATCTTGCCCTTGAGCTTCGGGTTCAACAGGTCATCCCATTTAACGACCTTCACCTCCGGCACCACCGAAGTGTTGCGCAGGACATAGAATTCAAGCTTGTTGGAATTGGTGAAAACCTGGCGTTTGGAATCGCCAAAAATAAAGTCGGGATGACGCCAGTTCGACACATCCTTCACCTCGGGCAGGATGAAGAACGGCTCCATCGGCTGGAGCAATCCGGCGGGCGCCGCCGAGTTCACCATGTTGGAGGTACCGCCCATCCATATATCCCACAGGTATTGGCCGTTCTTTTGTTCGGTCCGGATACGCGCGAGCGCAGACGACGGGCGCGAAACTGTATTCTCCGTCTTGATGCCGTACTTCTTGGAGAATTCGTTCAGGATGAGCTGATAGGCCTCTTCGCCCGCGACCATGGCGGTCAGCGTCTGGCCCTTCGCCTTTTCGATCGTCGCCTTCCACTGGTCCTGCCAGCCTTGAGCGTGAGCGCTCAGCGGCATCAGAAGCGTCAGGCCCAGTACGGCGGCCATTCGCGTGAAGATGTGTCTTGCGAACATCCTATGTCTCCCCGGAGATAGGCTTGTTGTTGTGAATCCGCTCCCGTTTTCCTTTTTGTACGTTTCGTTATTCGATCCCTGTCGCTACCTTTCCCGTCACCACTTAGGGCGCAGATCGTATTCCATTTCCTTGCGCCAATCGGCGTTCGACGGAACCAGTGTGTCGAACGGACGGATCTGCGAATGGGACGCGGGATCGGCGCCCTTCGGCCGACGGCCCGCCTCGACCTCGCGCGTGGCTTCAAGCAGCAGGTTGCGCATGGCGATGATCGCCTTGTCGGATGAACCCAGGTGCTCCTGCGTGCGGTCACAGATCGGGCCGTCGCCGGAGCCACCCATGCTTTCCTGAAGCGCGAAATCCTGTGTGTTGAGGCCGGTAATGCCGGTGAAGCTCACCGTCTTCTGGCGCGCGCGGTCGATCATGTAATCGTTGGACAGATTCCGCTTCGGCCTGAAGGTGCCGGGGATCAGGTCGTTCGGTCCGCGCCCGTTGGTCGTATCCACCGCCTCCATCGCTTCACGCGGCAGCGGATGATTGTGATCGATCGCCCAGGCGAAATTCCACACCCAGGTCTGTTCGTCGTCGATGGGCGCCCAGATGTGGCCGTCGAGCGTCGGATATTTCCAGCGCTCCTTGTACTTGGTCACGCCGCCGCGCTGCTGCATCCACGGCATGACATATTGATAGACGCGCACATAGGTGCCGTCCTCGCCCGCTTGGCGGTGCGAGATATAGGTATAGCCGTGCTCGCCCTTCTCGACCTCGAGGCGCGGCGCACCGTCACGACTGCGCAGTTCATACCCCGCCCACAGCTTCTCGCTGTGCAGGTACGATGAATGGGCGGTATCGAGCCCGCCTTCGAGCGCCTGCAGCCAGTTGCAATGCTCATACGTCTTGGTGATCCAACGATGCGTCTTGGGCGCACGCATCCACTCGTAATCAGGGGTCTGCGGCATTTGATCCCGTGGCCCCAGATAAGCCCAGACGATATCAGCCTTTTCATAGGCGGGATACGCACCGATCTTGATGTGATCCTTCATCTTGCTTGAGGACGGCTCGGTCGGCAGATCGACGCAATTGCCGTCGGCATCGAACTTCCAGCCGTGATAGACGCAGCGCAGTCCACATTCCTCGTTGCGGCCATAGAACATCGGCGCGCGGCGATGCGGGCAGTAAGCCTCAACCAAGCCGATGCGGCCGGACGTGTCGCGAAACGCGATCAGATCCTCCCCCAGAATGCGCACACGTACCGGCGCGCAGTCAGGTTCGGGCAATTCGGACGAAAGAAGGACGGGTTGCCAGTAGCGGCGCATCGTCTCGCCCATGGGCGTGCCGCGAGAGACACGCGTAAGCCTTATATTGTCTTCGCTGGACAACATTGGACGCAAACTCCCGAACTTTAAGCTTTATTAGGGAAATCTTGGGCTTAGCCGGTTCGATTGTAAAGTGGCTTAACGAATCATGCCTGGAGCAACGGTTGCCGAAACAACCCGTTTGGGCCGTTTGGGTAAGCACGGCAGCCACGTGCCCTACATCGTGACGCCGATCTTCCAGGGTTCGAATTCGTCGTCGCCGATGCCGAGTGTTTCGCTCTTGGTTTTCTGACCGGATGCGGTCTTCACGATCAGATCGAATATGCGCTGCCCGCAGGCTTCGATGGTCTCTTCACCGTCGACGATCGTGCCGCAATTGATGTCCATATCGTCGGTCATGCGGCGATAGATCGCGCTGTTGGTGGCGAGCTTCAGCGATGGCGTCGGCTTGCAGCCGAACACGCTGCCTCGCCCGGTGGTGAAACACAAAACGTTCGCCCCGCCCGCGATCTGGCCGGTGGCCGAAACCGGATCGTAACCCGGCCCATCCATATAGACGAAGCCCTTTGCCGTAATCGGCTCGGCATAGTGATAGACATCGACCAAGTTGGTCGTGCCGCCTTTGGCGACCGCGCCCAGCGACTTTTCCAGGATGGTGGTAAGGCCGCCCGCCTTGTTGCCGGCCGACGGATTGTTGTTCATCGCCCCGCCGGTGCGCGCGCAATGCTCCTCCCACCATTTGATGCGCGCGACGATCTTTTCGCCCACACCCTGGCTCACGGCGCGGCGCGTCAAAAGGTGTTCGGCGCCATAGATCTCCGGCGTTTCCGTCAGGACCGCCGTACCGCCGTGGCGCACCAGCAGATCGGTCGCCACCCCCAAGGCGGGATTGGCGGAGATCCCCGAATAGCCGTCCGAGCCTCCGCATTGCAGAGCGAGGATCAGTTCGGACACCGGGATCGGCACACGCGTCACATCGTTCGCCTCGGGTAGAAGATCCTTGATGAAGGCTGCTGCGCGCGCGGCGGTCTTGGCGACGCCGCCTTCTTCCTGGATCGCCATGGGGATAAGCTTCGGCCCCTCCGCCAACCCTTCGGCTTTCATGAGCGACGACACCTGATTGGTCTCGCACCCCAATCCCAGCATGACCACCGCCGCCATATTGGCGTGGCGCGCATAGCCCGCCAGCGTGCGCCGCAGCACATCCATCTCCAGGCCCGAACTTGCCATGCCGCAGCCGCCGCCATGGGTCAGCGGCACGATGCCATCGATATTGGGAAAATCATCGAGCAGCGGCGCCACCTTGTTCGCGATGATGCGGCTGGTCGCTGCCGAGCAGTTCACCGTTGTGACGATGCCGATATAGTTGCGCGTCGCAGCGCGTCCGTCCGAGCGGCGATATCCGTCGAAGGTCATCGTGCTGTCGATAAACGCCGTCGGATGCTTGTCCGCGCAATAGGCATAATCGCGCTCGAAATCGCCCATCGCGCAGTTGTGGACATGCACGTGCGCGCCGGGTGCAATGTCCTCGGTCGCGAAGCCGATAATCTGATTGTATTTGCGCAACGGCTCGCCTTCGGTGACGGCACGGGTCAGCATCTTGTGTCCGGCGGGGATAAGCTGGGTTGCGGCGATGTCACCCTCGACCGGCGTGCCCGGCAGGATATCCATGCGCGCGACAACGACATTGTCGTTGGCGTGCAGGCGGATGGAAAGCGCAGCAGCCATATATATGCCTCACATCAGCGGATTGATCTTAGCGCAAAAGGCGGTTCAACGCCCCATCACCTCTTTGAACAGCTTGATGGTGGCGTTCACCTCCTCGCTGCCCTTTTCGGAGGAGACGAAAACGTACTGCTCCGGCTTGGTGAAATCGGGCAGGAACTGTTCGTGGCCGGGTGCAGGCGGGACATCCTTGCGCATGGAGACCGCACCGCCGTAATTATACTTCGCCCAAGCACCGACCCAGGCCTGCTGGCCTTCGCGCGACAAAAGCCAATTGAGCCAGACCTTCGCCGCCTCGGGGTGCGGCGGGTTCTTGGGGATCGAAATCCCCGTCGAGATGGACGCACCGAACTGGCGCATCAATTCGATGTTCTTGCAGCCTCCGTCGGTATGGCAGCGCGTCACGGTTTCCTCGGCCGTGCCGATCGCGATCGCCTGGCCGCCGCGCATGACCGAGGAATCCAACTGCTGCGGATTGTCGAAGACCTTGACCTCCTGGTCCTTGAACAGCTTGCGCATGAAGTCCGGTCCCTTCGCGCCGTAAGCGGTCGCCAGCGCGAACACGCCGGCATTGGGAACGGAGGCATCGCGGATCGAGATCTTGCCCTTGAGCTTGGGATTGAGGAAATCGTCCCACGAATCGAACTTGATCTCGGGCAGCACGCTCGTGTTGCGGATAATGAAGAACTCCAATTTGTTGACAAAGGCAAAGGATGTGCGGCCGGAATCTCCGAAAATGAAATCCGGGTGGCGCCAATTCGAGACGTCCTTCACCTCGGGCAGGATGAAATACTTTTCCATCGGCTCCAGCAGGCCCGCGGGTGCCGCCGAATTGACCATGTTCGACGTTCCGCCCATCCAGGCATCCCAGACATATTGACCGTTCTTCTGCTCGGTCCGGATGCGCGCCAGGATCGGCGACGGGCGACTGACCGTCGGCTGCACCTCGATCCCGAACTTTTTCGAGAAGATGTCGAGAACTTCGACGAAAGCCCCGCCTTCGGCATGGACGATGACCAGAGGTTGGTTTCTGGCCTTGTCCAGCGTCGCCGTCCATTCATCCTGCCAATCCTGGGCACGGACAGGTCCGGTCAGCCAGAGCGACACGAATACGGACAGAATGAGAGCGAGGTGATTGCTTTTCATATCCGATCCTCCCTTGATCGGCCTCGCTTGGTGGTTTGGAACCACTCTTACGCTAGAGACCGTGTTTTTGTTCGTGTAGATCGGCGCGTGGCGACAGGTACGTTCTTGGCACGCGCGATGAAATCTTCCGTCCGTGGCGTATCGATGTAAAGATGGAATGGAAACTCGATTAACAAAGCAGCGTCCCAAGTTGACTCGTCATCGACACCGACCGTGCCGGATTTGGGGTGAAAAAGCTGCGATTTAACTCGACTTGCATCGGTCCGTGGACCAATATTCCGGCCATGACAAACATCGCCAAATCGAAGATCGATCCCGTGACCCTTGAGGTCATCCGTAACGCGCTTCCGGCTATCGCCAACGAGATGGCGGCCGATTTGCAGCGCACCTCCTACAACATGATGATCTACGAGGTGCGCGACTTCTGCACAGCGGTGCTGGCGCCCAACGGCGATCTGATCTGCCAGAACGTCGGCGGCGTGTCGCACTTCGTGGCCGATCTCGGCGTCATCGTCGTGGACGGCGTGAAGCGCTACGGGCTCGATGGCTTCCAGAACGGCGATGTGATCATCACCAACCACCAAGCGGTGGCGGGTCAGCATCTCAACAACATCGTCATCTACACGCCCTATATCCGCGACGGCGAGCTTCTGTGCTTCGCCATGGTGCGCGCGCACTGGATCGATGTCGGCGGCGTCTCGACCGGCTTCGGCGGCGGCACCCGGGTGACCGATCCGTGGATGGAAGGCCTGCAGCTCGACCAGCTCAAGATCTACGAGGCGGGCAAGCCGAACGATGTCCTGATCAAAGTCATCCGCGACAACATCCGCTTCCCCGACGCGTCCTTCGGCGACATGCGCTCGCAGGTTGCGGCCTGCAAGCTCGCTGCGCGCCGTCTGGACGAACTGTTCGACAAGTATGGCCGTGACACGGTCCTTGAGTCGGTCAAAGTCGTTTTCGACGAATCCGAACAGAAATGCCGCAATGTGGTGGCTGCGATCCCCGACGGCATCTATGAGGCCGAAAGCTGGATCGACGATGACGGCCTGATCCCCGACGATCCGGTGCGCATTCATGCGCGCGTCACTGTCGCGGGCAGTGACATGACCATCGACCTGTCGGGCTGCTCAGGTGAACGCAAATCCGCGATCAATGCGCGCACGCTGGCCGCCGCGCGCGTCGCCTACAAGGCGCTGACCACGCCGGTCGAGCCGGTGAACGAAGGCTCGTTCAGCGCGCTCAAGCTGATCATCCCCGAAGGCAACATCATGATGGCGCGCTATCCGGCCCCGATGTCGGGCTGGAGCCACATCGTGCCGACCGTGGTCGACACCATCATTGCCGCATTGGGCCCGGCCTGGCCCAGCTTCATTCCGGCGGCCCATTCCGGCCTGCTCGGCGGCTCGGTCGCCTTCTTCGGCAACGATCCGAAGACCGGCAAGCGCTTTGTCGTGCAATCGATCGAAGGCGGCGGCTGGGGCGGCCGTCCGGAGGAGGACGGCGAAAGCGGCACTGTCTCGGTATGCCAGGGCGACGTGCGCAACGCCACCATCGAATCCATCGAACTCAAATGCCCGGTTGTCATCGAGCAGCGCGCGCTGCGCCCGAACTCGGGTGGTGCCGGCAAGAACCGTGGCGGGCTCGGCATCGATCTGCGCGTGCGCAACCTGGTGGAAGGCCGCTGGAACCTGCCACGCACGGAACGCAACAAGTGCAAGCCGTGGGGCCTGTGGGGCGGCCTGCCCTCGGGTGGCGCTGCCTATTTCCTCAAGCAGCCGGGCGAAAACGACTACAAGCTGATGAACGTGCATCGCCATCCGGTGCCGGCCAATTCGGTCGTGATCGTGCGTACCTCAGGCGGCGGCGGCTGGGGCGATCCGCTGGAACGCGAGATCGAGCGCGTGCAGGCCGACGTGATGGACGATCTGGTCACGCTGGAGGCCGCGCGCGACCTCTATGGTGTGATCCTCGATGCCAAGACCTTCGCCGTCGATGCGAAGGCGACCGAGGCGCAGCGTGCCCGCTTACGCAAGCAGGTGCGCAAGGATGATCAGGAGCTGCCGGTGCGCATCACCCAGGCGGCGGCAGAGTAGGAGTAAATGCCCATGGATTCGCCCGGGAATTCTTCTGGGCGCATGCCGACACTCTTCGTCGGTCATGGCACGCCGATGAACGCGATCCTCAACAATCAGTGGACCCGCGCGTTCAAGAATTTATCGAATGAGATTCCACGTCCCAGTGCGATCCTGTCGATCTCCGGCCATTTCTATACGCCCGGCATCTATGTGACCGACAACGAAGCACCGCCGACCATCCACGATTTCGGCGGCTTCCCTCAGGAACTGTTCGATATCCAATATCCGTGCCCGGGCTCGCCGGACCTTGCCCAACACGTTTCCGAAATGCTCGGCGGACATGCGCATCTGACCGACAAATGGGGCCTCGACCACGGCACCTGGAGCGTGCTGATACACATGTACCCCGAAGCCGATATCCCGGTCGTGCAGATGAGCATTGATTCCCGGGTGGAACCCGAAATCCATGTTGCCATCGGGCGCGAACTCGCCCCCTTGCGCGACGCGGGCGTGCTGATCCTTGGTACCGGAAACATCACGCACAATATGCGGGTCGGCTTCTGGCAGCAGGAAAAAGGCGTCGTGCCCGACTGGTCGGCGCATTTCGACAAGCTGGTCGCCGATGCCACCATGGCCCATGACGCCGCCGAGCTTGCGCGCCTCGCCGAGAGCGAAGCCGGCGAAGCCGCGCACAGCGATTTCGATCATTATTACCCGCTGCTCTACGTGGCGGGTGCCGCCAACGGCAACGATCCGGTGAGCTATCCGATTACCGGGTTCGATCGCGCCTTTTCCATGCGCTCCGTGAAATTCGGATAAACACGCGAGCGGCGCATTCTACGCGCGGCTTACGAGCGATCCTTCTTGGGCTTGTCGGTTTCGCTCAATAACGGATTCCAGGGATCGCGATAATCCTCGGGCCGGGCGACATGCATTTCGCCCGGCGCATGCCCATTGTCGCTCGGGCCGGTTTGCCCACGCAGATGCATCACATCCGGATCGCGCTCCGCCGCCTCGTCATCGATATGCGCGCCCGACTCCGGTGCATGATCCATACCGTATTTGGCACGCAATTCGCGATCGAGCTTCACATCGTCTTCGCCCGTATGATGCTGTGGGTGCGCCTTTCTTTCGCTCATGGCCTATTCCTCCATGTCTCTTGAACAGAACCGTTCGCGCATGGTTCCCTTGTCCAAAAGAACGTGATGGGAGGTTTCTGCGCATGGCGACAATGATGCCAAAAACATTTCTCGGCGCGCGCCAGCACGTGACCGGAGGACCGCTGCAATTGGACGAATTGCCGATGCCGCGTGCGATCGGCACCGATGTCGTCGTCAAGGTTGAGGCGTGCAATATCGTGCCGAACCTCGCGAACGTATTGTCGGCCGAATGGGCAACGCTGATGAAATACCTGCCCCTCCCGAAACTGCCGGCAGGCTTCGGGCTCGATGTCGCGGGCGTCGTGCATGAGGTCGGCGAACACGTGCACGCGATCCGTCCTGGTGAGCGCGTCTATGTCAATCCGGCGCGGGGCTGCGGATCGTGTCGGTTCTGCCGCGCGGGCGAAACGCTCAATTGCGAGAGCTTCATCTATCAGGGCTATTTCGGGCGCGGACCTTTGTCGCAGAAGGTGTTCGACCGCTATCCCTATGGCGGGCTCGGCCAATACACGATCGCACCCGTCGATGCCCTGGTGAAGCTGCCGGACAATATCGGTTTCGAGCAGGCATCGCGCTTCGGCTATCTCGGGACCGGCTATGGCGCACTCAAGAAATCGAATCTCAAACCGGCGGGCTCGGTGCTGATCAACGGCGCCACCGGCACGCTCGGCGTCGGCACCGTCCTGCTGGCACTCGCCATGGGTGCTGCGCGCATCCTGGGCGTGGCGCGTAACAAGAATCTGCTCGCCCGCGTGAAGGCACTGGCACCGGCCCGAATCGAGACCTTCTCCACCACTGACGGCGCGCCGATCGAACGCTGGGCCAAAGACCTCACCGATGGCGACGGCGTGGATGCGGTGATCGACGCCCTGCCGCCGCGCGCCTCCGCTGCGGCCCAGCTCGATGCCATGAAGGCGCTGCGCATGGGTGGAACCTGGGTCGATGTCGGCGGCGTCGCCGACGATCTGATTTTACCCAATTATTGGATGAAGAGCCGCAACCTGACGTTGACTGCCGGGCGCTGGTTCACACCCGACGACGGACGTGAAATGGCGGAAATGGTGCGTGCAGGCACGCTCGATCTCGGCGTCTTCGAGCATCGCCGTTTCCCGCTCGCTCAGGTTAACGAGGCCATCGCGGCGCTCAAGACGGACACCGCGAATAGTTCGGGAGGATTCACCAATTTCGTGGTGATTCCCTAAGCCAAACGTCACCCGGGGCGGCCCGCCCCACGAAATCATTAAAAAGTGCAGTTTCGTGAGGAAATCAGCCGCGTTCACGGGCTCCTAAAGTGCTTGGCACCGCCCGCCGTTGCCGTGCTATCGTGAACACAATCAACGGAACGGGGCGGCACCTTATTAGCCGCACACCGATTAATAGGGAGATGCCCACGATGAAAGCAGCCGGCTTTGCTGCGCTTGCCGCACTTATTCTTTCGACTGCGCCGGCGACGGCCCAAAAAGCCAAGGATACCTTGCGCTTCCCAGTATTCGATCCGGATGCCGGTATCGACACCTATACGATGCCCAGTTCCTTCGCCAATGTCTGGGGCCCGTCGGTCTACGACACGCTGCTGAACTTCGATCCCAAGAAGGGAGCCTATGTCGGGCACCTCGCGAAGTCGTTCAAGCAGATCGATCCCGTTACCTACGAATTCGAGATTCGCGACGACGTGAAATGGCACGACGGCCAGAAATTCACGGTCGACGACGCGGTCTATACGCTCAACTACCTGACCGATCCGAAGGTGACGCTGCGCTACAAGGCCTATTGGGCCTGGATCAAATCGGTCGAAAAGACCGGACCGAACAAGATGCGCATCATCACCAAGGTCGCCGCGCCCGACAGCCTGATGTATCTCGCCATGCGCACGCCGATCTATCCGAAGCACGCGCACGGCGCGGTCGCGAATAAGATCGACTTCGCCACCAAACCGGTCGGCACCGGCCCGCTGCGCATCGTGCAGGTGGACAAGAACAGCGGCATCATCGCGGAGAAATACAAGGATTATGTTCCGAGCCCGGTGAAGCATGCCTCCGGCGTGGGGCGCGTCGTCGCACAGCCGATCAAGGATTACGGCACGCTGACTGCGACGCTGATGACGCAAGGCGCTGACGTCGCCGTAAATCTGCCGCCCGACCAGGCCGAGGCGCTGGTCAAAAGCGGCAATTTCGAGGTCACACTCGGCCCGCCCAGCACGAGCTATTATTTCCTGGGCTTCCCGTCCACCGGGTGGGAGAACAACAAGGCGCTCGCCGATGTGCGGGTGCGCCGCGCCATCCTGATGGCGGTCAACCGTGACGCGCTGGTCAAGGTGAAGTACGGCCCGCTCGCCGCCCGCCTCAAGCCCGAAGAAGGCCTGTGCTCCAAGGAGCAGCTCGGCTGCGGTTTCACCAAACCGCCCTACCCCTATGATCCGGCGGGTGCGAAGAAGCTGCTGGCCGAAGCGGGCTATGCCGACGGCTTCGATGTCACGATCAGTTGTTTCCCGATCAACTTCAGCGAAGCGCAGGCCGTGTCGGGCATGCTGCGCGCGGTCGGCATCCGCGCCAGCGTACGCCAGCATCCGACGGCGCAACGCCAGCAGTTGATCTCCGATGGCAAGGTCGAGATCGGCAATTACGGCTGGTCGGGCGGTGGCATGTTCGACGTCGCCGGTCAGTTGGGCCGCCATGTCGAAAGCAACGATTACCACGATCCGGAACTGGACAAGCTGGCTTCGGTGGTGCCGACCATCCTCGACGATGCCAAGCGGCGCGAAGCGGCCGCCAAGGTCTTCGACCGCATCACCGATATGGCTTACGCCGAGGTGACCGACCCGAACCGCCCGGTCTTCGTTCATACGAAGGAAGTCGTGCTCAAGGCACGCACGATCCGCGCCGAGCAGGTCAACCCGCACGAGTTCGGGTGGAAATAACAAACGTAGGCCGAACGGGGATGGTTTGGTTGGCCGTCCGGTCGTCTGGGTAAAACAGGCGGCCACGCGGCCGTCTTAGTAGTGAAGGACGCGCTGCGTCCGCGTAACAAGGAGACATAGCCGATGTTGTCCAAGACGCAGAACGACTTGGTGACCCAGTGCGGTCCCGGCACGCCGGGCGGCAAACTGCTCCGCAGCTATTGGCAGCCCATCGCGACCGATGAGGAAATGCCCATCGGCGGCCATCCGCTTCCGCTCAAGGTCATGGGCGAAGAACTGGTGCTGTTCCGCGACGATCAGAATCGCCTGGGTCTGATCGGCCTGCACTGCGCACATCGCGGCACCGATCTCTCCTACGGCCGCGTCGAGAATGGCGGCTTGCGCTGTCTCTATCACGGCTGGCTGTTCGACATTCACGGCAAGTGCCTGGACCAGCCCGCCGAGCCCGACGACAAGAAGTTCTGCCACAAGGTGCGCCAGGTCTCCTATCCGGTGCAGCAGAAGGGCGGCGCCATCTGGGCCTATATGGGCGAAGGCGACGCACCGCTGATCCCCGATTTCCAGTTCCTCGCGGCTGCTGAGGAAAAGCGCATGGCGTTCCGCGTCATCCAGCATTGCAACTGGCTGCAGGGTCTCGAAAGCTCCATCGATCCGTCGCACGTCTCCTACCTGCATCGCCTCAGCGAAGGCCCGGTCGGCGGCTCCCTGCCCGGCAGCAACGCGCGCATGTTCAGCGAGGACCCCTATCCGCGCCTCGATATCGAAAACACCAGCTTCGGCGTGCGCATCCATGCGCTGCGCAAGATGGCAAAGGGCGAGAATTACCTGCGCGTGAACAATTACCTCTATCCCAACGGCACCACGCCCGCGAGTTCGGAGCCGCCGCCGGTCAGCGGCTATCAGGGCCGCTGGTATGTACCGATCGACGACGAGAAGCATGCGCGCTTCGAATTCATCTACAACCACAAGAAGCTCGACAAGGAGGGCTTCGCCAAGCTGCGCAACCAGAACGTGGCGCCGGACGGCCGTCACGTGCGCCGTCAGGAGAACCGCTATCTGCAGGACCGGGAGGAGCAGAAGCGCAACGAGTCCTATACCGGCATGGGCCGCCACGCCCCGACGCACGATGCCTTCGCCATCGAGACGGCGGGCGAGATCCAGGATCGTACGCAGGAACATCTTGGTTCCACCGACATCGTGATCATCGAGGTGCGCAAGGCGCTGCTCGGTGCCATCAAGCAGATGGAAGCGATCGGCGAGGCGCCAGGCATCCTGCGCGACCCGACGCAGAACACATTCCCGGATTTCATCTGCACCGGCGATTACATCCCGGACGGCGAAGACGGCCCGGCATATTGCCGCCGCGTACTTGGCATGGGCCCAAGCGGCGGACCGCACAAGGCAGCGGCCGAATAGATCTATTTAAGAGGCCGTCACCTCTGCGAAAGCAGGGGTCCAGGACAGATTTCTGGATTCCCGCTTTCGCGGGGATGATGAGAAAGACGGAGAGGCACGATGACGTCGAAACTACTGGCAGGAGTTGCCGTCGTACTGGCCGTCTCCACCATGCCCGCGCTCGCGCAGAAATCGAAAGATACGCTGCGTTATCCCATCCCGCAGGCCGAACCGAACTTCGATCGCTATACCTCGCCCGGCTCCTACCACTATGTCTGGTCGTCGTCGGTGTTCGACGACCTTCTGGGATTCAATCCCAAGAGCGGAAAGTTCACCCCATCGCTCGCCAAGGCGTGGTCGCAGCCCGATGCGATGACCTATGAATATGAATTGCGCGACGATATCAAATGGCATGACGGACAGCCGCTGACCGCCGACGACGTCGTCTATACGATCAACTGGCTGATCGATCCGAAGAACACGCTGCGCTACAAGGAGAACTGGGCGTGGATCAAATCGGTCGAGAAGCTGGGCCCGCTCAAGGTCCGCGTCACCGCCAAACACCCGGTGCCGGACGGCGTGATGTGGATGGCATCCGGCTGGCCGATCTATCCCAAACACGTGCACGAACCGTTGCCCAACAAGGTAGATTTCGGCGACAGGCCAGTCGGCACCGGGCCCTACAAGATCAACAAGATCGACAAGGGCGGCATCATCGCGGAGAAATACAAGGATTATAAGCCGAGCGCGATGAAGCCGGCCGTCTCCATCGGCCATATCATCGCCGAGCCAATCCAGGATACAGGCACGCTGGTCGCGGCACTTCTGACCGGCAAGGCCGATCTTGCTGCAAACATCCCCAACGACCAAGCCGCCGATCTGGCGAAAACCGGCCGCTTCGAAGTGACGCTGGCGCCCCCGGCGCTCGGCTATACCTTCATCACCTTCCCCTCGACGGGATGGAAAAACGCCAAGCAATTCGCCGATCCGCGCGTACGCCTAGCCATGGTCAAGGCGATCGACCGCAAGGCGCTGCTGAAATTGAAATATGGCGCACTGGTGGATCGCACCAACGTCATCGATGGTTTGTGTTCCAAGGCGCAATTGGGCTGCGGCTTCACCAAGGCCGTGCCCGACTACGACCCAGAGGGCGCGAAGAAGCTTCTGGCCGAAGCGGGCTACCCAGACGGCTTCGACACGACCATCGCCGTGTTCCAGAAGAACACGGCCGAGGCCACGGCGGTTTCCGGCATGTTGCGGGCCATCGGCGTGCGCGCGAACGTCATGCCGCACACCATCACCCAGCGTGTCCAGTACATCCAGCAGGGCCGGGTCGAGATGGGCTATCACGCCTGGAGCGGCGGCGCGATGTTCGACGTCAGCCCACAGATCGTGCGCCACTTCGTCAGCGCCGATTATGCCGATGCCAAGCTCAATACCGCCGCCATCGCCGCCATGCCCATCACCGACGACGCGGCGCGCCGTGCGGCCATCGCCAAGGTTTTCGACGAGCTGCATGACAAGGCCTACGCCTTCCCCATGCTGCCGAACCGCGACACCTACACGCATACGAAAGAGGTGAAATTGAATGCCGCCGACGAGTTGCACGCGTCGGAAATCGCCGCCGTGCATGAGTTCGGATGGAAGTGAAAGACATAGACCGAACGGGGATGGTTGGGTTGGCCGTTCGGCCGTCTGAGTAAAAAGGAGAGTAGCGATGTTGTCTCACGCCCAGAACGATCTTCTCACCCGCACCGGCCCCGGCACACCGGGCGGCAAGTTGCTGCGCAGCTACTGGCAGCCGATCGCCACGTCGGAGGAAATGCCGATCGGCGGCAATCCGATGCCGATCCGCATCCTGGGCGAAGACCTGGTCCTGTTCCGCGACGACAAGGACCAATTGGGCTTCATCGGGCTGCATTGCCCGCACCGCGCCACCGATCTCTCCTACGGGCGCGTCGAGAACGGCGGGCTTCGCTGCCTTTATCACGGTTGGCTGTTCGACATTAACGGCAAATGCATCGACCAGCCTGCCGAACCCGAAGACAAGAAGTTCTGCCACAAGGTGCGCCACACCGCGTATCCCGTGAAGGAATATGGCGGCGTGATCTGGACCTATATGGGCGAAGGCGAAGCCCCGCTCATCCCCGCCTTCCAGTTCCTCGACTGCCCGCCGGAAAAGCGCATCGCCTTCCGCGTCATCCAGGAGTGCAACTGGCTGCAGGGCCTCGAAAGCTCGACCGATCCGGGGCACACATCCTATCTGCACCGTATGAGCGCAGGTGCGACGGACGAACGCTCCGGCGTCGAGGCGCGATTGTTCAGCGAGGATACCCGCCCGCGCCTGTCCATCGAGAATACGAGCTACGGCTGCCGCATCTATGCCATGCGCCGCATGGCGACCGGCGAGAATTACCTGCGCGTCAACAACTACATCTATCCATGCGGCACGACGCCGGTGACCGAACTGCCGGGCGTGCGCGGCTATCAGGGCCGCTGGTACGTGCCGCGCGACGATTACAGCCACACCCGTTTCGAGTTCTTCTACAAGTCGCGCGCGCTCGACAAGGATCAGCTTCGCACGATCCGTGGCCAGAATGTCGGCCCAGACAACCGCCACATCCGCAACGCGGCCAACCGCTACCTGCAGGACCGTGACGAGCAGAAACGCGACGATACGTTCTGCGGCATGGGGCGCTACATTCCCGCGCACGATGCCTTCGCCATCGAAACCCAGGGCGCGATTCAGGACCGCACGCTGGAACATCTGGGTTCCACCGATATCGTGATCATCGAAGTGCGCAAGGCGCTGCTCAATGCCATCAAGCAGATGCAGGACGGCGACGAAGCGCCGGGCCTGCTGCACGATGCGCGTCAGAACAACTTCCCCGATTTCATCTGCGCGTCGGACTACATCCCCGACGGCGAGACGCCCTCGGCCTATTGCGAACGCATGTTGTCTGATCCCAATCCGCCGAAGATCGCGGCCGAATGACAGATGCAGGCCGTGCGGAGATGGTAGGCCACACAATTTTTTGCCGCGCGGCCGTCTTGGATTGCACGAAGGAATTAAGAACGTAATGAAACTAATTTTATCGATTGCGGGATTGGCGCTGGCATTATTGAGCCAGCCTGCATTTGCGCAAAAATCAAAAGACACGCTGCGCTTTCCGGTGTCCGACATGGAGGCTGGCATCGATCCATACCTGCTGCCGGGTACGTTCCATTACGGCTGGGCGCCATCGGTCTACGACAATCTGTTGGGCTTCAATCCGGTGAAAAGTGAGTTCGTCGGCCAGCTCGCCAAATCCTGGAGCCAGACCAACGACACGACCTACGAGTATGAGCTGCGCCCCGGCGTCAAATGGCACGATGGCCAGCCGGTGACGGCGGACGACGTCGTCTACACCATTTCCTATCTGATCGATCCGAAGGTGAAGCTGCGTTACAAGGCTTATTGGACGTGGATCAAATCGGTCGAAAAGCTCGGGCCCAATAAGATCCGCATCACCTCCAAGACGCCGGTTCCCGACGGATTGATGTGGATGGCCGGCTCGACGCCGATCTATCCCAAACACGTGCACGAGCCGCTCGCCAACAAGCTGGATTTCGCCGCGAAGCCCGTCGGCACCGGTCCCTACCGGATCGTCAAGTTCGACAAGAACACCGGCATTATCGCCGAACGCTACAAGCAGTTCGTGGCCACCCCCGCCAAGGCTGCCGCCGGCATCGGCCGCGTCGTCGCCGAGCCGATCAACGATTCCGGCACCATCGTCGCGGCCATGCTGACCGGCCAAGCGGACGCGGCCACCAACCTTCCCGCCGATCAGGCCGCCGCCCTGCAACAGACCGGGCGTTTCGAGGTGACGCTGACTCCGCCCGCACTCGCCTACACCTTCTTCGGCTTTCCCACCAAAGGTGCCGAAAATGTGAAGGCCTTGGGCGACAAGCGCGTACGCTTGGCTATCGCGAAGTCGGTCGATCGCAAGGCGCTGCTCCAGGCGCAATACGGCGAGCTTGCCGACCAGCTCCAGCCCGCCGAAGCCTTGTGTTCGAGAGAACAACTTGGCTGCGCCTACGGAAAATCAGCGCCCGACTACGACCCGGCAGGCGCCAAGAAGCTGTTGGCCGAAGCGGGCTACCCGGATGGCTTCGATGTCGTGATCAATTGTTTCCCCATCAACAATGTGGAAGCGACGGCGGTCGCCGGCATGCTGCGCGCCGTCGGCATCCGCGCCGCGGTGCGTCAGCATCCTATCGCCCAGCGCGTCCAGCTGCTGAGCCAAGGCAAGGTCGATATCGGTTATTACGGCTGGTCGGGTGGCGCGATGTTCGAGGTTTCCTCGCAACTGGCGCGTCACTTCACCAGCGGCGAATACGAAGATCCGGTCCTCACCAAAATGGCGACCGACACGTTCACCATGATGAACGATGCCGAACGCCGCAAGGCGGTGGCCAAGGTGCTCGATTACGCCTACGAGAATGCCTACGTTTTCCCGATGCTGCCGACGCGTCCGATCCTGACCCATACCAAGGAAGTCACGATCGTCGCGCAGAACGAGATACGCGCCTCGCAGGTCACCGCGATTCATGAATTCCGTTGGAAATAAGGAGAGTAGCGATGCTATCCAAGGAACAAAACGACCTCATCACGCAAACCGGCCCCGGCACGCCGGGCGGCAAGCTGCTGCGCAGCTATTGGCAGCCCGTTGCGACCATCGAAGAGATGCCCATCGGCGGTAATCCCATGCCGATCCGCATCCTGAGCGAAGATCTGGTTCTCTTCCGTGACGATCAGGATCGCCTCGGCCTGATCGGGTTGCATTGCCCGCACCGTGCCACCGATCTCTCCTACGGCCGTGTTGAGAATGGCGGCCTGCGCTGCCTCTATCACGGTTGGCTGTTCGACATTAACGGCAAGTGCATCGATCAGCCCGCCGAGCCCGAGGACAAGAAGTTCTGTCATAAGGTCCGCCACACCGCCTATCCGGTGCAGGAATATGGCGGCGTGATCTGGACCTACATGGGCGAAGGCGAAGCCCCGCTGATCCCCGCCTATCAATTCCTCGATTGCCCGGCGGAGAACCGCATCGCCTTCCGCATCATCCAGGAGTGCAACTGGGTGCAGGGTCTCGAAAGCTCGATCGATCCTTCGCACACCTCGTATCTGCATCGCATGGCGGCCGTGAAGGGCCTGACCGACGCACAGGTCGCCGGCAACCCCTACTACGCCGAGGATACCAATCCGAAGCTCGACATCGAACATGTTAGCTATGGCGTGCGCATCCACGCCTTGCGCAAGGTCGATGGCGGCAAGGGATATTTGCGCGTCAACAATTACATCTATCCCTGCGGCACCACGCCCGCGAGTTCGGAGCCGCCGCCGGTCACCGGTTACGGCGGGCGCTGGTACGTGCCGCGCGACGATTACAGCCATACGCGCTTCGAATTCGTCTACAGGCACGGCAAACCGGTCGACAAGGCCGCCCTCACACGCACCAAGCAGCAGCATGTCGGCCCGGACAAGCGCCACGTCCGCCGCGCCGAGAACCGCTACATGCAAGACCGCGAGGAACTGAAACGCGACGACACGTTCTGCGGCATGGGGCGCTACATCCCCGCGCAGGATACCTTCGCCATCGAGACCCAGGGCGCGATCCAGGACCGCACCCAGGAGCATCTGGGTTCGACCGACGTGGTGATCATCGAGATGCGCAAGGCGCTGCTCGGCGCCATCAAGGGCATGCAGGACGGCAAGGAAGCGCCGGGCCTATTGCGCGATCCGCGCCGCAACCAGTTCCCGGATTTCATCTGCATCTCGGACTTCGTGCGCGAAGGCGAGGACGGCCCCGCCTATTGCAAGCGGGTGCTGGGCACGGATCCGGGCGGGCCGACCAAAGCGGCGGCGGAATAGGATGCAGGCCGCGCGGGGATGGTGGGCCACAGGGCTCACCTGGCCGCGCGGCCGTCCGAGTAAGACACGCAATTGGAACGGGGACCGTAACAGTCAGGAGTAAAGCCGATGCTATCCAAAGCGCAGAACGATCTCGTCACCCAGACCGGCCCCGGCACACCGGGCGGCAAGTTGCTTCGCAGCTATTGGCAACCCATCGCGACCGACGAAGAAATGCCCATCGGCGGCGCCCCCATGCCGATCAAGATCATGGGCGAGGAACTGGTGCTGTTCCGCGACGACCAGGACCGCCTCGGCCTCATCGGGTTGCACTGCCCGCATCGCGCGACCGATCTCTCCTACGGGCGCGTTGAGAATGGCGGCCTGCGCTGCCTCTATCACGGCTGGCTATTCGACATTAACGGCAAGTGCCTCGACCAGCCCGCCGAGCCGGAGGACAAGAAGTTCTGCCACAAGGTGCGCCACCTTTCCTACCCGGTGCAGCAGAAAGGCGGCGCCATCTGGACCTACATGGGCGAAGGCGAACCGCCGCTGATCCCCGATTATCAGTTCCTCACCGCGCCTGAGGAATGCCGCATGGCCTTCCGCGTCATCCAGGATTGCAATTGGCTGCAGGGTCTCGAAAGCTCGACCGATCCGGCACACGTCTCATACCTGCATCGCCTGAGCCCCGGCGAGATCGGCGTGCAAAAAGGCACCGATGCTCGCATGTTCGGCGAAGACATCTATCCCCGCCTCGGCATCGAACATACGAGCTACGGCTGCCGCATCTACGCGCTGCGCAAGTTCAAGGACGGCAAGAACTACTTGCGCGTGAACAACTACCTCTATCCAAACGGCACCACGCCGGTAAGCTCCGAGCCGCCGCCCGTCGGCGGCTATCAGGGTCGTGCCTATGTCCCGATCGACGATCACAGCCATTGCCGCTTCGAGTTCGTCTATCGCAAGGAAGGCATCGACAAGCAGCACTGGCTCAAAGGCAAGGGCAAGGAAGTCGGCCCGGACAAGCGCCATGTGCGCCGCGCCTCCAACCGCTATCTGCAGGACCGCGCGGAGCTGAAGCGCGAAGACGGCGACTTCGCCGGCATGGGCCGCTACGCGCCCGCGCAGGACGCCTTCGCCATCGAGACGGCGGGCATCATCCAGGACCGCACGCAGGAACACCTCGGTTCCACCGACATCGTGATCATCGAGTTGCGCAAGGCGCTCTTGTGGGCAGTCAAACAGATGCAGGAGGGCAACGAGGCGCCCGGCCTGCGCCGCGATCCAAAGGAGAACCAGTTCCCCGATTTCATCTGCACGTCGGACTACATTCCCGACGGCGAGGACGGATCGGCCTATTGCCGCCGCGTACTCGGCGTGGAACCGGGCGGCGGACCGACGAAGGTGGCTGCGGAGTAATAATGCAAGCCGCGCGGGGATGACAGGATTGGCCGCGCGGCCATCTTATAAAAAACAAGACAAACCAAAAAAACAGGGATGCGATGATGAGCTTGAAATTCGGCGGCATTGCCGCCGCCCTTCTCGCGGTTGGACTCACCTCTCCCGCGCTGGCACAGAAAGCGAAGGACACGCTGCGTTATCCCATGCAGGAGAACGAGCCGACCTTCGAGCGCTACACCTCACCCGGTGCCTATCACTATGTCTGGTCGAACGCCGTGTGGGACGATCTGTTGGGCTTCGATCCGGGGACGGGAAAGTTCCTGCCCGCACTCGCCAAGGCCTATTCGCAGCCGAGCGATACGGTCTACGAATACGAACTGCGCGAGGACGTGAAATGGCATGACGGCCAGTCCTTTACCGCCGACGACGTCGTCTACACCCTGTCATGGCTGACCGATCCCAAGACCCAGCTCCGCTACAAGGCGAACTGGAACTGGATCGCCAAGGTGGAAAAGCTCGGCCCTTACAAGGTGCGCGTCACCGCCAAGCATCCGGTGCCTGACGGATTGATGTGGATGGCGTCGGGCTGGCCGATTTATCCCAAGCACGCCCACGAACCGCTGGCCGACAAATCGGCCTTCGGCGACAAGCCGATCGGCACCGGCCCCTACAAGATCAACAAGGTCGACAAGACCACCGGCATCGTCGCCGAGAACTACAAGGATTACCGTCCGACCCGGTTGAAGCCCAAGGGCGCGTTCGGCCATATCCTGTCCGAGCCAATCCACGACAGCGGCACCCTGGTGGCAGCACTCTTGACCGGCAAGGCCGACCTGGTCGCCGACATTCCGTCGGATCAGGCCGCCGAACTAGTGAAGAGCGGCCGCTTCGAGGTATCGGTCGCCCCGCCCGCGGTCGGCTATACCTTCCTCACCTTCCCGTCGTCAGGCTGGAAGAACAAGAAGCTTCTGGCGGACCAGCGCGTCCGCATGGCGGTCGCCAAGGCCATCGATCGCAACATCCTGGTCAAGGCGAAGTATGGCGCACTCGCGGGCGACATCACGCCGACCGAGGGCCTGTGCGACAAGGCACAACTGGGCTGCGGCTATACCAAACTTTATCCCAACTTCGATCCCGCGGGCGCGAAAAAGCTGCTGGCCGAAGCCGGCTACCCGGACGGATTCGACGTCGTGATTTCCGCGTTCCAGAAGTACGTGCCCGAGGCGGTCGCCATCTCCGGCATGCTGCGCAATATCGGCATCAAGGCCGACGTCACGCCGATCACGATCAGCTCGCGCGTGCAACTGCTCAACCAGGGCAGGGTGGAGATCGGCCTGTTCGGCTGGAGCGGCGGCGCGAGCTTCGAAGTCAGCCCACAGATCGTGCGCCACTTCCTGAGCAACGATTACGACGATGCCCAGATGAACACGGAGGCCGCGAAGATCCTGCCGATCCTCGACGATGCGGAGCGCCGCAAGGCGGCCGCCAAGGTCTTCGACCAACTCAATGAAAAAGCCTACGCCTTCCCGATGACGCCGAGCCGCGAGGTCTACACGCATACCAAGGAGGTGAAGCTGCTCGCATCCGGCACGATGCACGCGGCGCAGACCATCCCGGTGAACGAATTCGGGTGGAAATGACGCGGCGCGGGCGTGCTCTGCCCGCCCTGTCGCGCCACGTCATGGCCGGACTTGATCCGGCCATCCACGTTAGAGGTGCGTCTGCGCCAACATGATTCGTGGATACCCCGAACAAGTCGGGGACGAACGAGGAAACGGATTGAAAGAGGAGAAGTAACATGTTGCCTCATCATCAGAACAATCTGGTCACGCAGACCGGCCCGGGCACGCCCGGCGGCAGGCTGCTGCGCAGCTATTGGCAGCCGATCGCCACGGCGGAGGAAATGCCCATCGGCGGCCATCCCATGCCGATCAAGATTCTCGGCGAGGACCTCGTCCTCTTTCGCGACGATCAGGATCGTCTCGGCCTGATCGGCCTGCACTGTCCGCATCGTGCAACCGATCTCTCCTACGGGCGTGTCGAAAACGGCGGCCTGCGTTGCCTCTATCACGGCTGGCTGTTCGACATTAACGGCAAATGCATCGACCAGCCCGCAGAGCCAGAGGACAAGAAGTTCTGTCACAAGGTGCGCCACACCGCGTATCCGGTGCAGGAGTATGGCGGCGTGATCTGGACCTTTATGGGTGAAGGCGAAGCGCCGCTCATCCCGGCCTTCCAGTTCCTCGATTGCCCGCCGGAAAAGCGCATTGCCTTTCGCGTGATCCAGGATTGCAACTGGCTACAGGGCCTCGAAAGCTCAACCGACCCCGCCCACACATCCTATCTGCACCGCATGAGCGCCGGCCCGCTCGGCGGCCTGCCGGGATCAAGCGCCGCCTTCTTCGCCGAGGACACGCAACCTCGCCTCGCGATCGAGGGAACGAGTTATGGCTGCCGCATCTATGCCTTGCGCAACATGAAGGACGGGAAGAACTACCTGCGCGTCAACAACTACATCTATCCGTGCGGCACCACGCCGTCCGGCGTCGAGCCGCCGCCCGCCGTCGGCTATCAGGGCCGCTGGTATGTGCCGCGCGACGATTACAGCCATTGTCGCTTCGAATTCATCTACCAGCACACCGGCGCGCTCGATAAGGAATTCTATATCAAGGCGAAGGGCGAGCAGGTCGCGGCCGATGGGCGCCACGTGCGCCGCGCTTCGAACCGCTATCTCCAGGACCGCGAGGAGATGAAACGCGACGATACCTTCGCCGGCATGGGCCGCTCCGCTCCCGCGCAGGACAAGTTCGCGATCGAAACCGCCGGCACGATCCAGGACCGCACCCAGGAGCATCTGGGCTCGACCGATATCGTGATCATCGAGGTGCGCAAGGCACTGCTCAACGCCATCAAGCAGCGCGAAGAGACCGGCATCGCTCCGGGCCTCTTGCGCGATCCCAGGCAGAACAAGTTCCCGGACTTCATCTGCACGGCGGACTACACACGCGACGGCGAGGACGGCACCGCCTACTGCAAACGCATCCTCGGCCAAGGCCCGGACAACGGGCCGCATCGGGCTGCGGCGGAGTAAGAAAAGCAGGCCGCGCGGGGATGGCATGGTCGGCCGCGCGGCCGTCTTGGTTCGCACCTTGGATTTGACTGGATTCCCGCTTTCGCGGGGAATGACGATTAACAGAGAGATCACATGAAACTAAACGTACTGGCAGCCTGCGCGCTGGCCCTCATTGCCACTCCCGCCTTCGCCCAGAAATCGAAGGACACGATGCGCTTTCCCTTTGCGGAGCCGGCATCGACGCTCGACACCTATCTCAATCCCGGCGTCATCTCCAACGTGTGGGGCCCGTCGGTCTACGATCACCTCCTGGGCTTCGACGGCAAGGAGGGCAAGTATGTCGGCCATCTCGCCAAATCGTGGTCGCAGCCGAGCCCGACGGTCTACGAATACGAACTGCACGAAGACGTCCTGTGGCACGACGGGCAGAAATTCACCGCCGACGACGTCGTCTACACGCTCAACTACCTGATCGATCCCAAGGTCAACCTGCGCTACAAGGCCTATTGGAAGTGGATCGACAAGGTCGAGAAGCTCGGCCCCTACAAGGTTCGCATCACGTCCAAACACCCGGTACCTGACGGCATGATGTGGATGGTGTTCCGCACCCCGATCTATCCCAAGCATGTGCACGAGCCGCTCGCCAATAAACAGGATTTCGGCACGAAGCCGGTCGGCACCGGCCCCTACAAGATCGTGTCGTTCGACCGCAACAGCGGCATCGTCGCCGAGAAATACAAGGATTACCGCCCCCGTCCGGTGAAGCCCGGCGCCAGCATCGGCCATGTGCAGGCCGAATTCATCCCGGACATGGGTACGAAGGTGGCGGCACTTCTGACAGGCAAGGCCGACATCGTGGCCGACGTGCCGCCCGATCAGGCCGTAGATCTGCACAAAAGCGGCCGCTTCGAGGTCTCATTGTCGCCGCCCGCCATGGGCTACACCTTCCTGGGTTTCCCCTCCAACGGCGGCAACAAGGCCCTGGCCGACGTACGCGTGCGCACCGCGGTCATCAAGGCGATCGATCGCAAATCGCTGGTGAAGGTCCAGTACGGCGATCTGGCCGGCGACATGCAGCCGCCCGAGGCGCTCTGCTCGAAACAACAGCTCGGCTGCGGCTATACCAAGCTGCCGCCGGCGTTCGACCCGGCCGGCGCCAAGAAGCTGTTGGCCGAAGCGGGCTATTCGGATGGCTTCGACATGGTCATCAGCTGCTTCCCGTCCAGCGTCGCACTGGCAACCGCCATATCGGGCATGCTGCGCACCGTGGGCATCCGCGCGACGGTTCGCCAGCATCCCATCGCCCAGCGCGTCCAGATGATCTCCGACGGCAAGGTCGAGGCCGGGCTCTATACCTGGGCGGCCAGCACGATCTATGAGGTCTCGCCCCAGATCGCGCGTCACTTCCAGAGCAAGGAATACGACGATCCGGAACTGATCAAGATGGCCGAGGCGACGCTCTCCATGATGGACGATGCGGAACGCCGCAAAGCGGTCGCCAAGGTCTTCGACGAGGCGACCGAGAAGGCCTACGCCTTCCCGATGACGCCGACACGGGCAAGTTATACCCACACCAAGGAGATCCGCCTGACCGCGACGGATCTGCGCGCGACCGAGGTCAACCCGCATGAGTTTGGGTGGAAGTAGAAAGCGCAGGCCGAACGGGGATGGCATGGTTGGCCGTTCGGCCGTCTGAGTACAACACTGGGGATGGTGGGGTCGGCCACGCGGCCGTCTGAGTAAGACACTAGGAATGGCATGGCTGGCCGTTCCGCCGTCTGAGGTCGCACCCGGCCCGCCCTATCGCGCCGCAGCCGACTATAAAAAGGGACGTCATGCCCGGGCTCGACCCGGTCATGACGGCTTCGGCCTTATCCCACCATATTCGCATATAAACTATATGTGATCGGCGCTTAGCCGTTTCGCCTCCTGCCCGTCTTTGTTAGTCTCGACCACAAATCACACGGCATGGCTAGGAGAGTCCCGATGCTTTCCCAAAAACAGAACGATCTGCTCACCCAGACCGGCCCCGGCACCCCCGGCGGCAAGCTGCTCCGCAGCTATTGGCAGCCCATCGCGACCGAGGAGGAAATCCCTCCCGGCGGCGCGCCGATCCCGATCAAGATCCTGGGCGAGGAGATGGTGCTGTTCCGCGACGACCAGGACCGCCTGGGCTTTATCGGGCTGCATTGCGCGCACCGCGCGACCGATCTGTCCTACGGCCGGGTCGAGAACGGTGGCCTGCGCTGCCTGTATCACGGCTGGCTGTTCGATATTAACGGCAAGTGCCTCGACCAGCCCGCCGAGCCCGAGGACAAGAAATTCTGCCACAAGGTGCGCCATCCGTCGTACCCGGTACAGATCAAGGGCGGCGTGGTCTGGACCTTCATGGGCGAAGGCAAGGCGCCGCTGATCCCCGACTTCCAGTTCCTCACCGCGCCGGCCGAAAAGCGCACGGCCTTCCGCGTGATCCAGGAATGCAACTGGCTGCAGGGCCTGGAAAGCTCCACCGATCCCGCGCACACCTCTTATCTGCATCGCATGAGCGAGGGTCCGAGCAACGCGCGCTCGCCGCAGGATGCCAAGTTCTTCAGCGACGACATCTATCCCCGCCTCGGCATCGAGCATGTCAGCTACGGCTGCCGTATCTATGCGCTGCGCAAGATGAAGTCGGGCGAGAATTACCTGCGCGTCAACAACTACATCTATCCGTGCGGCACCACACCGGTCACCTCCGCGCCGCCGCGCGCGCAGGGCTATCAGGGCCGCTGGTACGTGCCGCGTGACGATTACAGCCATACGCGCTTCGAGTTCTTCTACCAGCACGACAAGCCGGTGAATAAGGAAGCCCTGCGTGCCGTGCGCGCCGAGAATGTGGGTCCCGACCTGCATCACAAGCGCAACGCGGCCAACCGCTACCTGCAGGATCGTGACGAACAGAAGCGCGACGATACCTTCACCGGTATGGGCCGCTACATCCCGGCGCACGACGCCTTCGCCATCGAGACGCAGGGCGTGATCCAGGACCGCACCCAGGAGCATCTGGGTTCGACCGATATCGTGATCATCGAGGTGCGCAAGGCGCTGCTCAACGCGATCAAGCAGATGGAAGAAACGGGACAAGCACCCGGCCTGCTGTTCGACATGGCCGACAACCGCTTCCCCGACTTCATCTGCACCGCGGACTACATCCCGGACGGCGAGGACGGCACGGCCTACTGCCGGCGCATCTTGGCCGAACAGAGCGCCAAGGCGGCGGCCGAATAGCGCACCGCCCTACCCGGGGGGCTTGCAGAGATAGAGCGTTTCTCCCCGCGACAGCGCGAAACGTATTTCGTCGGGGCGAGGCACCTGGAAGGTCTCTACATCGAAGCCGGCCCGCAAGAGCTTGCTGCCGAAATCCCGTCCGTACAGACGGCGATGATCGGATTGGCCGAAATGGACGCGACGCTGGTCGGGATCGACGATGGCATCATCCTCGTAGGTGGCATCCCATCCGAAAACCTGCGGCACCGACAAGATGCACGTGCCTGCCGGATCCAGCACGCGCTTGAGCTCATTCAGCGCGACGCATTCGTCACCGACATGTTCAAGTATGTGATTGGCGATGATGAGATCGAATTGCCCATCGGCGAACGGCAGGTTTTCCATCGCGCAGGCGCAATGAACGTCGTAGGGCGAGAAATCGACCGACATATACCGGCAGGCCCCTTGCAAGCGTCGGCGGATGACCGGTTCCGGCGCGAAGTGAAGAACCCGAAGATCGGGGCGAACGGAATTCAGATGACGCTCGAAAAATAGATAAAGCAGCCTGTGACGTTCGAGGCTCAGGCAACGCGGACACATCGCCTCGGCGCGTGGCGGTGAACCGAAGCTCCAGAAGCGACCCTCGTATTGACAGATAGGACAGGCACGCATGACCCACTGTCGCCCGAACTGACGTGGATCGTCGGCGAGCGAATGGAATTTGCTTCGCAACGAGGACCGCGCCGAACGCAGGGATTGGACTGCCTCGTCCGACACAATGTGTCTCAACGCGGTAGTGAAAGGTTTGAGCAAGAGCAACTCCGGGCCGATTTATACGGCCTGTTGGTATTTGGAAGGTCAACAATCCGTCCCCCGGCCGGTTCCCCTCGGATTCACGAATATTAGACACATGGTTGTGAGAGGCCGTTTGCCAGCCATCATCCTGTGCCGCTATGATCCGCTCACAAAAGACCGCCGCGCCCCAAAGGCGGCTCCCGGGAGGACCAGATGCATTTCAAGTCAAAAATGAGCGCGAGCGCCGTTCTCGCCGCGTAAGGACTTTGCGTCGCATAGATCGACCCCGGCCTGATCAGGCCTGGGAACCTAATAAATGGGACGTAATAAAATAATAGGAGGAGTTAGATGACCCTGATCCACAAGCTTAAGACTTTTGCGGCGTTCGCACTGGTTGCAGCCGCGCCGACTGTTGCCTTCGCCCAGGCCGATAATTATCCGGCCCGCGACGTTCACATCATTTCCAGCCAGGCCGCGGGCTCGGGCGCCGATACCATCGTCCGCTTCTACGCGAAGAAGCTGGAAGAGAAGATGAAGCACGCCGTGATCGTGGAGAACCGCCAGGGCGCGTTCGGCATGATCGCCTTCCGCGCGCTCGCCGACGCAAAACCGGACGGCTACACGCTGTACATGAGCGCCGGCAGCTCGATCGCCTCTGCCCCGCACCTGTACAAGAATATGAGCGTCGATCCGCTCAAGCAGTTCACCCAGATCACCAGCCTGTCGAAATTCGCCTTCATGCTGGTCGTGCCGAAGGAATCGCCGTTCAACAGCGCCAAGGACCTGGTGGATGCGATGAAGAAGAAGCCCGACAATGGGCTTTACGGCGCGACGGCGACCTCGGGCGTGGTCTCGGCCGAACTGTTCAAGGTCTATTCCGGTCTCAAGTCCACACAGGTGGCCTACAAATCCTCGCGTGAGGCGCTGACCGACCTCATGGCCAACCAGATCGACTGGATGTTCATGGATCCGATCGCCGCCAACGAGCATATCCGTGCGGGACGTATCAAGGGCCTGGCGGTCGCGATGCAGGATCGCCTCGGCGCCATCCCCGAGATTCCCTCCATGAAGGAATCCGGCTTTCCGCAGATCGACGTGGTGACCTGGTGGACCGTGACGGCGCCCGCCGGCACGCCGAAACCGGTCATCGACAAGCTCGCCGGCTGGGTGAACGACATCACCAACTCGGCGGAGGGCAAGGAATTCCTCCACCGCAATGGCATGGATCCGTTCGTCGGCACGCCGGACAGCGCCAATGCACTGGTCCACAGCGACTATGATAAATGGAAGGACTACGTCGCCAAGGCGGGAATCAAGAAGCAATAACCGCTTCGCGATCCATACACGCGAAAGGCCCGGCCCGGATTGGTCCGGGCCTTTTTCGTTAGTTGAGCGCCTCAGTCCGTGAACCGGCGTTCGGCGTCGATCGCCAATCCGAGGCCGACCGCGCCGAAATTGTCGCCACTGACCACGTTTGCGCGCGGCAACACACTTTTGACCAGATCGCGCACGACGGGCGACAAGGTCGTACCACCGGTCAGGAATACCGTCGCGATATCGCTGGCTCTCACCGCACCAAGCTCGAGCGTCTGCTTGATGGCCGCCGTCAGGCTCGCCGCCCAGGCCTCCAGAACAGCCCCCAACCGTGCCGCTGAAAATTCGAGCGCGAGATCGCCGCGCGAGACGGGCAGCGGCATCGAGACCGACGCGGCCTCGCTGAGCTTTATCTTCGCCGCCTCGGCACAACCCAGTAGGAAATGCCCCTGACGCCGTTCCAGGACACGCAGCAATCGTTCGATCAGGTCGGGGTGCGCCGCTTCCAGCATGATCTGACGCACCAGTGCACGGATCTGGTTGGTGTAGAGGCCGTTGATCTTGTGCCAGGCGGCAAGGTCGTTATAGAGCCAGCTCGGCACCGGCAGGTCCCTGCCCTGCATCTTTGATCCCAGCCCGAGCAGCGGCATGATCGCATCCAGCGAAACAAGACGGTCGATATCGGTGCCACCGATATGGACGCCGTGCGTCGCGAGCACGGTGGCGTCCCTGCCCTCCGACCGGATGAGCGAGAAATCGGACGTGCCGCCGCCGATATCGACGATGAAGGCGAGGCCGCCGTTCGTGGCGGATGTCGCATTGTATTGGTAGGCGGCGGCGATCGGCTCGTATTGGAATTCGACCGTCTCGAACCCGACGCTTCTGACGATCTCGGCGAAGTCGCGTTCGGCGGCGCGGTCCGCGTCCGGATCGTCGTCGATGAAATGCACCGGCCGGCCGGCGACCACGCGGCGTAAGCTGACGCCGTATTGAGCCTCGGTGGAGGTCTTCATGTGGCGGAGGAAATCCGCGATGACCTCGGTGAAGGCGACCGAGCGCTTGCGCAGCAGTGTCCTTTCGCCCATCAGCGCGGTACCGAGGATGCTTTTCAACGAACGCATCAGCCGCCCCTCGGTCCCCAGCACGTATTCGTCGATCGCCTGCTGGCCGAAGCGCGTGGAATCGTCTTCGAAGTCGTAGAAGATCGCGCTCGGGATCGTGCTGCGCCCCTGATCGACCGGAACCAGGAAGGGCGTGCCATCCTTGATCAGCGCAAGCGTGGAATTCGACGTGCCGAAATCGAGGCCACAGACAACATCAACCATGCTACGCCTCGGAGTTCTCGGCAATTCGGACAGGGCGGCCAGTACCGACGGGACCGGGCGCGGGGGGCGCTATTTACCCCTGAATGCGACGCCTGAAAAGACGCATAGCAAGGGCGCATGGCAAAGACGCATACCGAAGTCGCCTGTAAGTCACTTGTGTGAACGTCGGCGTTATTCCGAATGCTCACAGCCTGCCACGCCTTCGCCGGGACCTTTTTTGTCTCCGTGGTGTAAGTTGCGTTTATCGCGCGCTGTGAAGCCCAAGCTCAGGTGAAATGGCATGGCGTGCTGAACTGCGTGCAGGAGGAAACACAGTGACAAATGATGTTGCCGATGCAGCCCTGCCCGCAGTTTCCGCCGGCTATCTGCTGGCGCTGCGGTTGGTTGACGTCGCGGATTCGATTGACTTGGCACGTGCCGAAAAATTGTGGAGCGACCAGACTGCCCAACAGCCCGCGGGCAACGCCCAAAGACGGCGCTTGTCAGCCACCCTGCCCAAGGCGGTGGCGTTCGGGGTACCACCCCTCAGCATCCCGCTGGAGCCGGTGATCTTGACCCTCGGGGAGACACAGATTGAAGCTGCCGTAACCGCGCGATTATACGATTTCGGTGCGATCGCACTGGAAATGAAGGTGCCCGCCGGCGGCCTGGTCTGGCCCGAGTTCGTGAACAGGATGAACGCCGTGGATGCTGCCGTCGGGCCGGAAGCGGCGTCCGTCACAGTCTGGGAGTCATCCCTTAAACGCGTCATCGGCGTGCTTGGCGATGCGCTGGTTGGTCCATCCCGCGCGCAAGTCGACGAAGATTATCTGATCGGTGTGGTCAATAGCTTCGATAGCCAACCGACCGCCGAAGAGCTCATGCAGCGCGTCGATCTTGCCGCCCTGCTGTCGGGCGAGCAGCGCCAGCTCTCGCAGGCGGCACGGGCCGATCTGCTGCGCCATCAATTCTCCTATTACGAAGACGACCTTGTGGTTCTCACCTGGGACCGCGCTTTCATCTACGAACCGCGGGGTGATTCGGACGTAGCCGATGTGATCGAGGTGGCGAACGCCCAATTGATGGAGATGTGCTACTACGATGAACTGCTGGATGCCGAGTTGCCGCGCATGTACGACCATGTCGACGCAGCACGCAGCGGGCTGAATCTCCTGCGATCGCGCCGCTATGCCGGTCTCGCGCGGCGATTATATGGCCTGGTTGCCGAGGTGACCGAATTGACCGAGCGCGTGGACAATGCGCTGCAAGTCACAGAGGACGTCTATCTTGCGCGCGTTTATGCCTCGGCGCTGGAGCAATTCCGGGTGGCGAGTGTGACGGCTGCGGTGAACCGCAAGCTTGCGATCATTCGCGAAACCTACACCGCGCTCTATGAGGAGGCCGCCGGGGCACGCGCCGAGTGGCTTGAGATATCCATCGTCGCGCTGATCGTCGTCGAAGTCGTGATGGCGCTTTGGCGTCATTGACACGCAGTCGCGGGTCGCTCCGGCACGCCCCTTACGCGAACAGGATCTCGGAGGCCACGCTGTTCTTCTGGCCCGCGTCGGTGCCGAGCAGCACCGGTCCGCCGCCGAGCCATGGTCCGTCGTGCGTGTCGATGCGCAAGCCGAGGCTGATGATCGAGCCCGCTCCCACCGTACGGCCGGCGCCGCTTGAGCCCGCGAGATCGGCGAGCGGATGGCCGCCCAGCGGGCCGACCGCCGCCCAGTGCTTGCTGCCGTTCATCCTGGCGGCGAGATCGTTGCCGGTCCCGAGATCCGCGCAGATCGTGCGCAGCCGCGCCGCCGCGTCGGCCCACGAATCCGGCGCCTGCCCACGCGACAGCGTCACGGTGCGACGGACCCAGAATCCCTTGTAGGCGACGGTGGCGCGCACCGCATGCGCGGCGCCCAGATCGGCATCGCCCTCGATACGCACGAAGTCGGTGCTTTTGGCGAGATCGGGCACGATGGCCACCGCGACCTCTTCGGCCGCGCGCTCGCGCGCCGTGCCGTCCACCGCCGAGATGAGCGCGGAGGCCTTGGTGAAGCCGCCGGTGCGTGCCGCATCGATCGCCTCGTCGGCGATTTCGGCCGCACGCCGCGTCAGCGCGATCTCCGGCGCGTCGGCCGGTGAACGCGCGCCAGTGTAAAGATCGGTCGCATCGATCAGCTCGATGCCGCCCAACGCCGCGCGGAACGGACCGGCCAAGCCGTTGGGAAGGCGGTCCGCATCAACCACGCCGATCTTGGCAACCTTGCCGTAGCCCTGCACCACCTTGGCCGCCGCCGCGCCGATCTGCGGACTGCAGATCACGTCGTCCACATGGCAGGTCTCGAGCGCCCAGCCCCGCACGCGGTTGGACAGCGCCACCACGATGGAGGGCAATCCGGTCTGCCCCATCACCATCAGGCCCTGGTTCCAATAGGGAATGAAATGCGTGAGGTACGACACCGCCGCCGGACGCGGGAAATTGGTGTAGGCGAGCAGCGCATCGACGCCCTGCGCCTTCATCGCCGCCTGCATGCGCGCGACACGCGCTTCCAGCGCCGCCTTGGGCGTTTCGTCCTGCGACCAGGCGAGCAAACCGCGTCTCATGGCATCAACCCTTCACACTGAGAAGTTCGGCCGGCATGGAACCCAGCATCTCGCTGCCGGTCTTGGTCACCACCATGGAATCGCCGACCACGAGATAGCCGACATCGGGATGATAGGTGTTCGGGTGCACGATGAGGGTGCAATTCTCCTCGATCACCATGTCGACGTCCTCGAGGATCGCCGGCACGCCGTCGACGAACAGGCCCATGCCATGGCCGCGCACGCGGGTGTATTTCGCCGTGCAATATTCGCCGTAGCCGTAGGCGCGGAAGACATCGTTCTCCGCCTTGGCGACGTCGGCCGCGGTCACGCCCGGCTTGAGCACCGCCTTACCCGCCTCCATCGCCTCCTTGAACATGGCGAAGGCCTTTTCCTGCACGGGCGTCGGCTCACCCACAACGCAGGTGCGGCAGATCTGCGAATAATAGCCGTCGACGCACGGCGTGAGTTCGGTGGTCACCAGATCGCCCGCCTGGATCTTGCGGTCGGACGGCGGATGCATGCCCATCATCTCGACACCGCCCGATCCCATGATCTGGAAATTCTCCGGGCAGCCGCGCGCGCGGAAATAGGCCTCTACCTCGGCGATCACCTGATATTCGGTGCGCCCGACGCGTGATGCGTCCATGAAGATCTTGTAGCCGTCCTCGGCCATCTTGGTGGCGCGGCGCACCGCGTCGATCTCGCCCGGCGTCTTGATGAACATGGCGCGGTCGATGAGCGCGGTGGCATCTTCCAGCTTGGCGCCGTTGGCGATGCGCGCGAGCCCCATCGGCATCACGGCGAGCGGCGCCTGCCCGATGGTTCGGTTGCCCAGCCGCTTCACGTGGCTCGCGACGGTTTCGACCAGATCCGGCGCGAAGGTGGTTTCCACATCCGGCACCTCGATCTTCGCGCGGTCGGCTTCGTGCGCGCTTTCGAGGAAAAGCTGCGTCGTCCCGTCACGGTGGAAGACGGAAAAAGCATCACCCTCGACAATGGCGAAGTCGGTGGAATAACGCAGATAATCGTTCTGCCATGCATTGCCGAAGAGCACGACACAATCGAGCCCGGCATTGGACAGCACGTCCATCAATTTCGCACGGCGTTCGTCGTGTAGCGCCACGGCAGAAAATCCCTTCAAATAAGCCTTCAAATCAGAATGCTGGACGTAACTATCCGGAGCGCTGCCGCCCCTGTCAAACCACCTGCTACCCCGCTCGCGGCACGATCAGCGCGTCGACCGCGATGCAGCCCTTCTCGCCGACCAGCAGCGGATTGACGTCGATGGATTCGATCTTATCGCCATGCGCCTGGATCAGGCCCTGGAGCGCGTTGAGCGCCGCCGTCACCTGATCGAGTGCCGTCTGTCCGCCGATATGACGGATCAACCGGCCGAGCTTGGCGCCCGCCAGCCGTTCGCGGATGGTGGCACGCGCCACCGGGATCGGCAGCAGCATCACCTCGTCCAGCACCTCGGTATAGATGCCGCCCAATCCCGCCACCAGGAAGTGGCCGAGCGGCTGTTCGTTGCTCACGCCCAGGATGATCTCCGCCTTGGCGGCCATCATGGGCTGGAGAATGATCTGCACGTCGGCGCGCGTATGGCCAGCCGCCTTGATGCGCTCCTCCATGGTTGTGTAAGCCTTGGTAAGCGCCGCCTCATCGGCAATGCCGGCCATGACGAAGCCCGCCGCCGCCTTGTGCGCGACGTCGGGCGCCAGCGCCTTCAGCACCACCGGATAGCCGGCCGTCTTGGCGGCACCCGTCGCTTCGGCCGCGCTCGCAACTACTTGGCTTTCGACCATTGGAACGCCCGCCGCCTTGAGGATCGCGGCACTGTCGGTCTCGCTGAGAAACCCGGTCTTGCCTGCGATCTTCGAACCCAACGCCGCCATCGCCGCAGGCGGCGGATCGACCGGGCGGGTCTCGCGCGGGATCGTGTCATAATAGGCCTGCATCGAATCGAACGCGGTTGCGACATCGCGGAAGAACGCCACACCATTGTCGGCATATTGCTGGCGCAATTCCTCCACCAACCCGTCGGGTGCGACGACGCAGGTCGGCGATCCGGTACGCTTGGTGCGCTCGACGAACATGTCGGCGACCAGCTTGGAGCCGGACAGGTTCGGCAGCGGATGGGTGAAGACCATCAACGGGCCGGTCCAGCCGTCGGCTTCCTGCCCGGCGAACAATGCCCGCATGTTCTCCTGCCCGCCGAGCACGCCGGTATCGGTCGGATTGCGCACGACGCCCGCCCCCTTGAAGGTCTTGATGACGTCGGCCACCTTGCCGCCCCACGATCCGTCCGGATTGCCCGCGAGCGTGATGCCGTGCGCGTCGGCGAAGTCCGCCATCATGGAGGCACCACCGCCGGTCGTGGTGACCGAAACGAGCGCCGTGTTGGGCACGCGCACCTTGGTGCCGAGCAGCACGCCGCACGCCCCCGCCAGCGCCTCCACCGTCGGCACCGAGGCGATGCCGTATTCGCGGAACAGCGCATCGAAGGCGCGCGCCGATCCGGCGAGGCGCGAGGAATGCGCCTCCGTCGCGCCCGCGCCCGCCTTGGAGCGGCCGAGCTTCAGCGCGACGATGGGTTTCTTCGCATCGCGCGCGGCGTGGGCGAGTTGGCGGAAACGCGCACCGTCGGAGATGCCTTCGATGATCAGGCCGATGACGCCGGTGTCCGGATCGGCGATGAAATATTCGAGGAAGTCGAGCATCGACAGGTCGGCCTCGTTGCCGACCGGCACGAACTTGGACAGCCCTGCCCGCATCTCGCGCAAACGCGGCGCCAGCGAATTGAAAAGTGCGCCCGAATGCGCCGCGACCGAAATCGGCCCCGGCGTGAGCTGATCGCCGTAGGATGTCGAATAACCGAGCGAGAATTTATCGGTCGCGTTGAAGATGCCGTTGGTGTTGGGTCCGACGAGGCGCAGATTGCCCGACTTGGCGATGGCGAGGATTTCCGCCTGGCGCGCGCGCCCGGCATCGGTGCCAAGCTCGGAATAGCCGACCGAGCCGATGACCATCGATTTCATGCCGTGCGCGACGCAATCCTTCATCGCATCGGCCGAGGCGGCGGCCGGGATCACCATCAACGCGCAATCGACCGGTTCGGGCACCTCGGCCAGCGAGGCATAGGCCTTGATGCCTTCGATCTCGCCGCCCGCCGGATTGATCGGATAGAAATTGCCCGGAAAGCCCGCGCGGATCATGTAGCGCACGGCCGTGTTGCCCTGCTTGCCGCGCGTGGCCGATGCGCCGATGACGGCGACGCTCTTGGGCTTGAACAGCGGGCCGAGAGCCTTGAGCACGCCCTCGGGGAAACGCTCGGACGTCATGTCGGATGTGGTGTCAGATGTCATATCCGGCATCTCAGCGGCCCTGCCACTTTGCGGGACGTTTTTCGATGAAGGCGCGCGCCCCTTCCTTCTGGTCCTCCGACATATAGACGTCGGGCCCGGTATCGAGGCGGATGCCGGTATGCAGCGGCATGCCCTGTGTCTTGCGGTAGGTGAGCTTGAGGCGCTGCAGCGACAGCGGCGCGGACGAGATCACGTCGTCCAGGAACTTCATCGCATCGTCCATCAGGCTGGGTGCCGGGAAGATGCGGTTGACCAGGCCCCAGCGCTCCATTTCCTGCACGGCGATGCGCCGGCCCGTCAGCAGCCATTCCATGGCGATGGCCGGCGGCACCATCTGGGGCAGCGCGACGGATGCGAAATGCGCGCCTCGTCCGCGCTTGGCCTCGGGCACGGCGAAGAAGGCGGTGTCGGACGCGACGATCATGTCGCACGACAGCGCCAGTTCGAAGCCGCCCGCCATGGCCGGACCGTTGACAATGGCAAGGGTCGGCTTGCGCGAATCGATCAACACCTCGCAGATGCTGCGGCGCGCCGAATGAAGCGGGCCGTAGAACGGCTTGCCCGCATCGGCCGTATCCTTGGCGGCGCGCAGGTCCGCGCCCGAACAGAAGGCGGTGCCCGCGCCGGTCAGCGCGATGACATACACGGAGGGATCGTGGTCGGCGTCGAAGATCGCCTGCATCAACTGATCGACCAGCTCGGTGGTCAGCGCGTTGCGCACGTCCGGCCGGTTGAGCGTCAGGATCCGGACCGGGCCTTTATTGTCGATGAGCAGCGATGGTTCCGCCATTGTGTCCTCCCCGGGCGCGTTTTCGCCAGCGTCGCTGGCTGGATAATGTATAATCGGATTCAAACGGTTGGGTGCGCCGAGTCAACACATTGGCGGCGCGAATTGACCGAAATCCGACCGTTCGATACCCTTCTTAATGAAATTTCCGGTATTCGAAACCGGCCGCGAAGAACAGGCCCACAGACAGTGAGGAGCCAGGCCATGGCCAATTTCCCGAAGCGCATCGAGATCAAGGAAGAAGGCCCGCGCGAGGGCTTCCAGATCGAAAAGAACCCGATCCCGACCGCGCGCAAGATCGAATTCATCGACGCGCTCAGCGACACGGGTCTCAAGACCATCCAGACCGTCTCCTTCGTGAACCCGAAGGTCGTGCCCAACATGGCCGATGCGGAAGACGTCGTCGCGGGCTTCACCGCCAAGCCCGGCGTCACCTATACCGGCCTGTTCCTCAACGACCAGGGCATGGCGCGCGCACTCGCCACCAAGAAGCTCACCGTGCGCGGCTCGATCTCGCTGTGCGCGTCGGAAGCCTTCCTCAAGCGCAACCAGAACCGCACGCTGGCACAGCAGGAAGCCGCACAGCACGACAGCATCGAGCGTTACAAGAAAAACGGCATCAAGATCGAGAATGCGGGCATCTCGGCCGCCTTCGGCTGCAACTTCGAAGGCGACGTGAAGCTCGAACGCATCATGGATCTGACCAAGACCATCTTCGACATCGCCCAGCAGCACGATGTGAAGGTGAAGCATCTGGCGCTGATGGACACCATGGCCTGGGCGACGCCGGACCGCATCAAGCGTTATGTCGGTGCGTTACAGGACAAGTACCCCGAGATCGAGATCGGCCTGCATCTGCACGACACGCGCGGCATGGGCATCGCCAATGCCTATGCGGGGCTCGAGATGGGTGTCGCGCATTACGATTCCTGCGTCGCCGGTCTCGGCGGCTGCCCCTTCGCCGGACATGCGGGTGCTGCGGGCAATGTCTGCACCGAAGACCTGGTCTTCATGGCGCACGAGATGGGGATCGAAACCGGCCTCGATCTCGACAAGCTGATCGAATGCGCGAGGCTCGCGGAGGATATCGTCGGTCACCCGCTGCAAGGCTCGGTCATGACCGGCGGCAGCTTGCAGAAGATGCGGGAGAGAATCGCGGCCGCGGCTTAATTCCGGGACGTCGTTTCCGATACCCCTATTGCTTCGTAAACATGTAGAAACGCGGATCACCCGTGCCAGGGATTTCCATAACGCGAAGGACCGAATCTCCGATTAAAACCATCAGGACCTTAACCTCATCACCGCTTGAAGCAAGCAATCCTCTTCTCTGAGGGCGTTGGTTCGCGGGAAATCTAACTACATGTCCTTCGATTGCACTGCCTTTTACGATCCCCGAATATTCTATGCGATAGGGGATTGGTGCGGGACGCGCAGCAAGTCCGAAGATGGTTCCCTGCGTAAATGCAGAAGCAAGAGGGCTCGGTTGGACTTCATATGAGCCGAAGAACTCAATCTCTGAGCCAGTTATTTTAGTATCGAGGACGCAATCTGGCCCTTTCCAACTACCTTCTGTCCATACGGGCTCCAACTCGGAAACAGCTCTCCCCAGAAATCTATAAAATTCGCTTTTAGGTTTCGCCTTGGTAGAAATCTCCCTTTCTCTTCTGTCCTCTTCCGCTGGTCGAGTCCGCAGCGCCACCAAAGTACGACCAACATTTTCATGATAGTCCTCTATCTTTAGCGCACGATCACACTCTTCTTGAGCCTCTCTTGTAAAGCCGGCAGCTAGAAACTTATTGGCAATATTATTCATTGCCAACGTTTGGTTTAATTCGATCGAACGTCGATAAGCCTCGACAGATTTAATTGGAAGGGCCAATGCATCGAGCGCCGCCCCCAGATTATTCCAAGCTATGGAACTACGCTGCGACGCAGGAATAGTGGCGTAATGAAATAGGGCCAGATCATCGTTACCACACCGCGAATGCTTGAAAGCTAAAGCGAAACGCGCATCAGTGTCACCGGGATCAATCTCGACAATTCGCTCCATCAACGCGAGCTGAGATTCGTTGTCACCCCTAAGTTCAGAAAGTTCTTTCAAAACGTCAAGAAGCCGGCGTTCACTAATGTCAGCCCCCTTTGCAAGAGCTTTAATCTCGCCGACCAACGAATTTACGAGATCGTTCTGTCCGGCTCGAGCGCGCTGAATGAGCGCATAACCGAGCATCTCTTGTCTTTGCTCGACACTATTTGATTGAATAGCGGCATTCTCATATGTATCTGCAGCTCTTACATACTCGTGAAAATGAGAATATCCTTGAGCTAAATACTTCTGAACATCGGCGCTCTCCGGATGCGCTAATGCCAAATATCTGAGATGAGCCAGTGTGCCTCCACTGCCCCCTAACATCTTTTGATATTCTACATAAGCCCCCCAACTGTTGCGACCTTCCGGCTTTCTTCCTTCTTCGGATTCAAGATATGCATCACTGAGCAATGTCATAGCTTCAGTGTCGGAATCACGGATGGCGCGCCAATATGCGAACTCATAGTTAATTCTATCCCAATTCGGTTTTGGAGTTTTCCACCATTGATCGGATGAGGAGTCGGCAATGGTTTCCTCATCTGCCGTTGCCCGAGTTTCGGCGCTAGCTACATGTACCTCTGAAATTTTTGGAGATAATGAAGTAATCATCTGCAGAAATTTGACAAAAGGCTCGCCCAAAATTTCCCTCTTGAATGGGATGTACTCGATATTTCCCTGAAGACCGGGAGATATTTCCACCCCATCTTCTACTAACAGAATCAGGGAAAGCCCTTTTCCAATCGCTAAGCCGATCTCCTGCATTATCCAGTCGGATATTTTCCAACGAAATTTGGACGCATCGGCTTGAAGATATTTACGCCTAAAGAATTGCTTTGAGAGTACGCTCGGCGCTATGACGTATTCTTTCCGCGTGCATATTCCGATGAATACGTTGCAGCCTTCCAGCAGCGCGATCACCTTTTCTGCAACCTCTTTGGGCTCGGCTTCTTCCGCGTGAACCCATGAAAAATTTGAATGGGATTTCTTGAGTTGATCAAAATACTTTAGAAACTCCCCAACGACTCCTGCGTCTTCAGTACTAAAGCTATGTCCTACGAACGCGCGAATATCATTCATAGCCACCCCAAGCCGGATATTGTCCCCAACACGCCATTTTAGGTGGTTCGCGGAATTTCCTATACCTCAACCTGAGAAATCTCCTCACCCGCTCGGCCGTGTCAGCACGAACACCGCAGCACCCACCAGGCAGAGGATCTGTGCAACTAAAGCCCAGCCCGGCACACCGAGGGCGGCCGCACCCAAAGGCGAGACGGCCATCGCCGCCACTGAATAGATCTTGGCGCGCGTGGGGATCGCGCCCTTCTCGCGCCAATTGGCGATCATCGGGCCGAAGCGCGGATTGCTCTCCAGCCATGTCTGCAGGCGCGGCGAAGAGCGCGCGAAGCAGAAGGCGGCGAACAAGATGAACGGCGTGGTCGGCAGGATCGGCAGGGGAATCCCGATAATGCCCAAGGCCAGCGAGACCAGCCCACCGGCCAGCCAGAGATATCGGGTACGTCGAGAAGCGATCACAGTCACATTTTAGCATCCACTGGGCGGTCCCATATAGCACCATTGCGGCCGTGTGCGGGAACCGGTGCGCCCGCTCGCCCGTTCTCTACTCATGCCCGAGCTGCCGGACGTCGAGAATTACCGCCGCTATCTGGAGAAGCATGCGCTGCGCCAGAAGATCGCGCATGTCGCCGTCCACGATACGCGGTCCTTGCGCCATATGAGCCGCCAGAAGCTGTCGCGGGCACTCGCCCATCACACCTTCACCACGACCCGGCGCCACGGCAAGCACCTGTTCGCCCGCCTCGACAACGACGGCGGCTGGCTCGCCATGCATTTCGGCATGACCGGACGGCTCGCCTATTTCGACGCGGCCGACAAGGAGCCGGAGAACGACCGCGTGCGGTTCGATTTCGAGAACGGCCGTCACCTCGGCTATGTCGATGCGCGCCTTCTGGGGCGGATCGAACTGGCCGACGATATCGACGCCTTCATCGCGCACCGCGACCTTGGCCCCGATGCGCTGTCGGACGATCTGGACAGCGAAACCTTCGACGGATTGCTGGCCGAACGCAAAGGCGGGCTCAAGGCCGCGCTCATGGACCAGAGCCTGGTCGCGGGCCTCGGCAACCTTTATGTCGATGAGATCCTGTTCCAGACCAAGCTTCATCCGCTTGCGCATGTCCAGGACCTGAGCGCGGCGGAACGGCGGCGCATCTACAAGGCGATGCGCGAGATCCTCAGGACCGCCATCAAATCCGGTGCGGGCTCCGAAGGTCTCTACAAGCGGCTGCCCAAAAGCTACCTGATCCCCCGGCGCGAGGCGGGCGCCAAATGCCCGCGCTGCGGCGGCAAGGTCGAACACATCACGGCGGCCGGCCGGTCCACCTATTTCTGCCCCGATTGCCAGAAACGTTGAATCACGGCATCGAGCGGCCTTCACATCGCCGCGAGACAGGCAACCTGTCGCCGCGCGCCGCGATTATCCCTCTTTCACCGAGGAGGATGGTCATGGAGGGAACATCGCGCAGCGGGCTGACACCCGCGCGAGACTTCGCGAGCCGCAATCAATTCCGTTTCCCCAACGACAGCGCCGAATACCGGAACGCACGCAACGATTTGTTGGCCGAGGAGATCGAACTGCGCCGCCATATCGAACGCGTGGCCGAGATGCGCCGCGCGCTGCCGCCGGGCGGCGAGGTGACGGAGGATTACCAGTTCGTCGGCGAGGAAGGCCCGGTCCGCTTCCGCGGCCTGTTCGACGACAAGCAGACCCTTCTCGTCTACAGCTTCATGTACGGGCGCGACCGCGAACGCGCCTGCCCCATGTGCACGGCGCTGCTCGATTCCATGAACGGCGAAGCCTCGTCCATCGAACAACGCATCGCGCTCGCCGTGGTCGCGCGCTCGCCCATCGAACGGCTGCTCAAGTTCAAGCAGGAGCGCGGCTGGGATTATCTGAAATTGTACGAAGACCTCGACGACCGGTTCAGTCGCGACCATTACGCGATCATGCCGGACGGCGGCGATAATGCCGGCGTGCATGTCTTCTCGCGCCAAGGAAAGGGCGGCACGATCCGGCATTTCTGGAGCGGCGAAACCGGCTTCGACATGGCCGATCCGGGTCAGGACCCGCGCATGGCGCCGGACCTCATGCCCATGTGGAACATCTTCGACCTGACGCCCGAGGGCCGCGACCCGAGTTGGTATCCAAGATTGGAGGACCGGCCGGCCTGAGACGCATCTGGGAACGCGTCACGCAACGCGGCTTGCGCGACATACCGTTGCCGACCACATCAGTGCGCGGAGCGATCTCAATGCGTGCTTGGGATGCCTCCCTGGGCGCATGTCGAGAAAAGCCCAGAGATGTCGATAAAAGTCGATCGACATTTCGCGAGAGCGACAATCCGGCCTCGTGACACGTTTCGGGCCGATGTGCGCGCAATTCGGCCGTTCCAATGCGCGACGCGGAACGATTTTTCCCGCACACGGCGAGGCCGCCGATGGGCCGCGTCTCGACAAAAATAGACATGTCACGACAGCCGCCCGGCGTGCAAGGCGACTTGGAATTTTGTTCCACGTGAAACAGTGAGACTAGGCTAGCGTCACCCGCGCTTGGTGACGCCGATCTTGGCGAAGGCCTGCGCGCGGTAGGTCTGCGCGGCGACGCGCTGGGGGTCCGCAGGCTCGGAGGTCCAGCTATCGAGGATCTCTTGCACCTTGGCCTGGTAGCCTGCCTTCATCTCCAGATGCGGCAGGACATAGGCGCGGTTCTCCTTGATCGCCGCCACGGTCATCTCGCCTAGCGCGCGCGGCTCGGTCCCGCCCTCGAAGCTTTTGTCGGCGAGTTCGTAGAATTCCTCGGTCAGTTCGGTCCCGGTGGTGCCGAGCACATCCGGCCGGTTGCGCGCCGAGCGGTTGAAGTTGGTCTTCACCGCTGCCGGACATAAAACGGTGACGCCGATGTTCTGCGACGCCAATTCCTTGCGCAGGCCTTCGCTCAGCCCCACCACCGCGAACTTGGAGGTCGAATAGACCACATTGCCGGGCGCGGAGCCGAGCCCCGCCATGGAGGACGTGTTGACCACATGCCCGCCTTCGCCATGCGCGAGCATGCGGGGCAGGAACGTGCGGATGCCGTTGATCGTACCGCCGAGATTGACGCCGAGGGTCCAATCCCAATCGTCGTAGCTCGCGTTCTGCACCAGCCCGCGCGAGGCGACGCCCGCGTTGTTGCACAACACATGCAGATGGCCGAACACGCGCGCGACCTCATCGGCCGCCGCCGCGTAGGCCGCACGGTCGGTGACGTCGAGGCGGATCGCATGCACACGGTTGGAGGTGCGCGCGAGATCGGCTTTCGCGCGCGCCAACGCGCCCTCCTCGATATCGGCGATCACGACGTTCATGCCCTGATCGACGAAGGCCTCGGCAAGGCCGAAGCCGATGCCGCTGGCGCCGCCGGTGATGAAGGCTGTCTTGCCGGCCAAGTCTTTCATGTTATTGGGCATGTCACTCGGCCGCCTTGGTTTTCTTGGACGCCTCGAACCGCGCCGTCGCCTCCGCGACGCCGTCGCGCGCCAATGCGCGGTTGGATTCCTGGTTCGGCGCGTTGCGGTCGTAGGAATCCTGACGCAGCCAGTTCGAATTGTTGAGGCGCGGGCGCACCTCTTCGGCGATCAGTTCGAAGCTCCGCTGCGTTGCCGGCCAGTTCGCCCAATCGTGCTGGAACACGAGCACGCCGCCGAAACCACCGACCTTGTCGCGCACGCGCGCGAGTTCGCGCACCGCATCATCGGGCGTGCCGACGATGGCGCGGTGCGTCTCCCACAGATATGCCACCGGATCGGGCAGGCCGCGCGGCACCGCGTTGGCGGCGGGCACGATGTCGTTGGAATAGCCGATCCATTTCTCCAGACCGTACATCACGTCCGCCTTTGCCTGCTCGCGCGTTTCGGCGATGTGCATCAGGATCGTGAATTTCCAATTGGCGCGGTCGGCGACATGGCCGTGCCTGGCGCAGGTATCCTCGTAGATCTTCCAGTTCGCCATGTGATGCTCGAGCGAAGCGTCATCCACACCGCCCAGCACCAACACGCCCGCGCCGTATTTGCCCGCCGCGAGCACGCCCGCCGGCGAGCGGATCGAGGTGACGGCAAGCTCCATGGTGGGCCGCGAGAAGCAGCCGACGCCGAGGCGTGCGTTGTTCAGTTCGAACCAATCGGTCTTCTTCGTCACCGTCTCGCCGCGCAGCAGCGGCACGACACAATCCAGTGCTTCTTCCATGCGCGGACGGAGATCGGTCGGCTTCAAACCGAACATCTGCGCATCGGTCGGCAGCGCACCCGGCCCCACGCCGAACATGACGCGGCCGCGTGTCTGATGGTCGAGCTGCGCCATCGTCTCGGCGACGATGAAGGGATGGTGATAGGGCAACGACTTCACGCCGGTGCCGAGACGGATGCGCCGGGTGCGCTCGGCGGCGGCGGCGATGAAGACTTCGGGGGCCGCGATGATCTCGAAGCCGCCCGAATGGTGCTCGCCGATCCAGGCTTCCTCGAAGCCCAGCCGGTCGAGCTGGTCGATCAGCATCAGATCGCGCTGGAACGCATAGGTCGGATCGAGATTGGTGGCGTGATGCGGCCCATGGAACAGGCCGAATTTCAACGGCGCGTCATAAACGAGATTGGCCATGCCTTTGGTCCCTGTGCTTCTTTTTATGACCGCCATCTTAGCGAGGCTTGTCCGGTTCGTCATTCCCGCGAAAGCGCCGGGTAAAATGCCCTCGCTAGCTCGCGGCGGGCGGAGCGGTGAAGCCGCCGCGCAGGAACGGCAGGATGTGTTCCATCATGCGGTTGAGGTCGTTGGTGTCGATGTCGCCCGTGATATGGGCCGCATGTTCGCGGGCCACCACGATCGTGCGCAGCACGGTGACCGCGCAGTGATAACGCCAGGTCACATCTTCCGGGCTCAGATCCGGCAGCGCGGCGGCGAGAGCATCGAGGAAGCTCTGGCGCATCATGCCATAGGTCTCCTGAAGGATTTCGCGGCACAACAGGTCATGGCCCTGTGCGGTGCCGACCCAATTCAACACGCGCATGAAATTGCGCCAGCCCGGGTCGCTGCTGCCTTCGGCTTCCACGAAGGGCGCCACGAAGGCATGCAGCCATTGATCGATCGACGGCACGCCGTCGTTCTTGCGGATGCCTTCTTCAAGCAGCGACAGCCGCGCGCCGTTGATCAGAGTGGAGCGGCGCGAGACGACCTCCTTCAACAGGTCCGCCTTGCTGCCGAAATAATAGTTCACTGCGGCGATGTTAACTTCCGCAACAATCATGATTTCGCGCAAAGATGCCCCGTTGATGCCCTTCTCCGCAAAGACCTGCTCGGCCGCATCAAGAATCTTAGTCCGGGTGATCCGTCCCGACCGGTTACGCTTCACTCCCGCCCCCTTAGCCATGACGACTGTCCGGCTTCGCCGACTGCGAGCAGGCTGTACAACGTTCATTGTCCCCCGACCCCAATTCCATTGAGCGGAACGCTCTAATGTAGAACTTGTCAAAACGAAAGATCAATTCGATTTCCCCGCTAGCCTCGCCCCTCTATCCTCCCAAGTAACGGAAATAAAGGGAGGAACATTCCATGACCACGTTTGTCTGCTGTCATGGTGCCTGGGGCGGCGGGTGGAGTTGGAAGCGTGTCGCCAAAATCCTGCGCGATCAAGGGCATGAGGTCTTCACCCCCACTTATACTGGGCAGGGTGAACGCAGTCATCTTCTCGCCCCGGATATCGATCTTACAACCCATATCATGGACATTCGCAACGTTATTAAGTATGAACGATTAACCGATTTTGTCCTCGTCGGCCACAGCTATGGCGGGATGGTCGTTACCGGCGTTGCCGATCAAGAGTGGCAAAAGATCAGTCAATTGATCTATCTGGACGCCTTCCTGCCCAAGGCCGGCCAAAGCCTGAACGACCTGACCGGACCGGAGCGCGCCAAGGCAGCCCTGGAGATCGCGCGCACCAGGGGCGACGGGTACAAGTTCCCCCGGCCCGAGGGCAGTATCTCGCCTACCATGCCGGCCGAGGACCGCGAATGGATCAGTTCGCTCACCGGCCCGCAGCCGATCAAGACCATGACCATGCCGGTGCCGGGGTCCAACAATCACCTCAAGATCAAGGACAAAGTCTACGTGCTATGCACGGAAAACAAGAACTCCAGCTTCCATGGCTTCGCGGCCTGGACGCGCGAGCAACCCGATTGGCGCACGCTGGAACTGCCGACGCATCATCACCTGCTGCAATCCATGCCGCAGGAAGTCGCCGAGATTCTGATGGGGGAAAGATAAAACGAAACGAGCGGCGAGTCCCCTCGCCGCTCGTATCTCTTCAGCGATCTAAGACGGCAGCGGTCAGCCGCCGACGTCCGAACGCCGCCTGCGCCTATTTTGCCCAGTGCATGTAGTTGTACCAGAAGCCCTCCGGGCTCTTGTGGCCGCTCTCCAGCACCAGATCCTTGTGATAGACGACGATGGACGGAACCGGCAGCAGCGGCATCACGTAATTCCGCTCGACCGCCGTGTCGAAGATCTTCTGATAGGCCATCGAACGTTTGTCCACGTCGATGATCGTCATCGCATTGGTCGCCATCTTATGGAGCTCGTTGTCCTGGAAATAGTCGCGCTCCGACGGCAGGTAGAAGAAGTTGACGGTATTCTCGGCATCGGGCTGCGAACCCGCATTGTCGTAATAGGCGATCAAGCCCTGGAACTGGCCTTCCTGACGCATCTTCGTGTACGTCACGTAAGTGACGTAGTTTTCCTTCGCGCGAATACCGATGGCGCGCAGATCGCCCGCGACCGCCGTCATCGTATCCTTCACCGCGCCCCAGCCGGTCAGCGTGACGTCGAAGCCGTTTTCGTAGCCTGCTTCCTTCAAGAGCGCCTTGGCCTTGACCGGATCGTATTCGGGCAGCTTCGCCGAATATCTGCAGGCCACCAGCACCTTCTGGCATAGGCCGTCGGGCAGCGGGATGTTCTGCGCTTCCTTCGGAAGCAGATTCTCCTTGATCTTCTGTCGGTTGATCGCCATCGACATCGCGGCACGCACCTTCTGGTCGCGCAGCACGCCGATACCGGAACGGTTGGCGACGTCGAACTGCAGATAGCTGAACGACGGCACGTCGGTGACGAACAGTTTGAACTGCGGGTTCTTCACCATCTCCTGCGCCTGGTCCACGTTCACGTTGAACATGAAGTCCTGTTCGTTGACCATCATGCGCGCGAGCTGGGTCTGGGTATCGGGCATCGACGCGATCTCGATACGTTTGATCTTGCCTTTCGGGCGCGCCGGACCGTCCGCCTTGAAGCCGTCGAAACGTTCGAGCACAACGCCCTTGGCCGAATCGACCTGAACCGCCCTGTAGGGACCCGCGCTGATCGGGTTACGCCCGAAGCTTTCCTTCTGCTCGGCGAACAGCTTACCCGGCACCTGATCGATGGTCGCGGTACGCGCCAGGATCGTCGCGGTCGGGCCTTTGGTGCGAATGCGCACGGTGTAGGGACCGACCTTTTCCGCGCTTTCCATGAATCCGTAGCGCGATTCCTTGAAGCGGAACTTGATCGCTGGATCGAGCAGAACCTTGAACTTATCGACCACATCATCGGCCGTGAACTTCATGCCGTTGTGGAACACGATGTCGTCGCGCAGCTCGTATTCGATCGTGCGATCGTCGACCATCTTCCACGACTTCGCCATGGAGGGCAGCCACTTCTTATTTTGCCAATCGAAGTTGGCGAGCTGTTCGTAGATTGCCTCGTTCACCTGGCGCAGCAGCGGCAGCGCGTTAAATGTATCATCGAGCGTCGAGATCGGCTCGAGTGTCACGGCACGCAGATTGTCTTTGGATTTCTGGGCAAACGCTGGGGCACTAGACAGAACCGCCATTGCGGCGGCACACCCAAGCGCATGCATCACGGTACGTGAAGGCATGGGGTCTCTCCTGTTGTAAAGCCGTCTGTTACGCGTTTTCTGTTTGTTGACTGACGCTACGACGGAACCGGAAAACAAATCAATAGCCGCTAATACGCAGCGAACCCCAAGGAAAAGGCCCGAAGCTTTGAGCTTCGGGCCTAAGAGCATGATTTCCCGCCCGATCAGAAAGGCGGATTGGGCTTATGTCGCAATCACTTGGCCCACGAGATGTAATTGTACCAATAGCCTTCCGGACTCTTGTGGCCGCCTTCGAGCACGATGTCCTTATTATAGACGACGATGGACGGCACCTTGAGCAGCGGCATCAAGTAGTTCTGGTTGACCGCCTTGTCGAAGATCTTCTGATACTGCGCGGCACGCTTGGTCAGGTCGGTGATGGAATGCGCGCTTGCCGCCAGCCTGTGCAGTTCATCGTCCTGGAAGTAGTCGCGTTCCGACGGCAGGAAGAAGAAGTCCACCGTATTCTCGACATCAGGCTGTGAACCTGCATTGTCGTAATAGCTGATCAGGCCTTGGAACTGCCCTTCCTGGCGCTGCTTGGTGTAGACGGCGTAGGTCACGTAGTTCTCCTTGGCACGGATACCGACCGCACGCAGATCGCCGGCCACCGCGGTGAGCGTATCCTTCACCGCGCCCCAGCCCGTGAGCGTGATATCGAAGCCGTTCTCGTAACCGGCTTCCTTGAGCAGCGCCTTCGCCTTGGCCGGGTCGTAGTTCGGCAGCTTGGCGGAATACTGACAGGCGATCAGCGCGGTATCGCACGGGCCGGCCGGCAGCGGAATTCCTTGCGCTTCCTTCGGCAGCAGGTTCTCCTTGATCTTCTGACGATTGATCGCATAGGACATCGCCGCACGGACCCTCCGGTCCTTGAGCACGTTGATGCCCGAACGATTGGCGACGTCGAACTGCAGATAGCTGAACGACGGCACTTCCGTCACGAACAGCTTGAACTGCGGATTCTGCACCATGTCCCGCGCGGTATCGACGTTCACGTTGAACATGAAATCCTGTTCGTTGACCATCATGCGTGCGATCTGCGTCTGCTGATCGGGCATGGACGCGATCACGATGCGGCCAATCTTTGCCTTGGGGCGCGCCGGGCCTTCGAGATTGAAGGCATCGTTCTTGACCAGGATCACGCCCTTCGCCGCATCGACCTGCACCGCCTTGTAGGGGCCGGTCCCGATCGGCGTCTTGCCGAAGGCTTCCTTCTGGTCGAGGAATTCCTTCGCCGGATAGGCCTGCACGTTCGCGGTGCGCGTGAGCAGCGTGGCGTTCGGCTGGGTCGAGAAGACGCGGAAGGAATAAGGCCCGGTCTTTTCCGCGCCGGCGATGAAGCCGTAGCGCGCTTCCTTGAAGCGGAACTTCACGGCCGGATCGACGAGAAGCTTGAACTTCGCGACCCAATCGTCGGCCGTCATTTTTTCGCCGTTGTGAAATTTCACATCGTCGCGCAGCTGGAATTCGATGGTCTTGTCGTCGATGAGCTTCCACGACTTGGCGATCGAGGGAACCCACTTCTTCTGGACCCAATCGAACTGGGCGAGCTGATCGAAAATCGCCTGGGTGATCTGGCGGCTCGACGGCTGCGCGTTGAACACATCATCAAGGATCGAGATCGGCTCGAACGAGACCGACCGCAATGTATCCTTCGATTTCTGGGCGAACGCCGGTGAAACAGACAACAGTACAGACGCGGCAACCCCAAGGGCCGCGCCATTCAACAACTTAGACATGAAGTAACCTCCGCTATTTGCAGCATCCATTACGCGGATGCCGTTAAGCGGAAACGCTACGCCCCGGCCAAACCCGAATCAAGCTGAGGAGCAATCCCTATTCGGCGGCCGCCGCATCGTTGAATGTGAATTGCGGCGGGTCGATCAGATCGAGCGACTTCCAATCCGTGCCGCCCGGATAACGGATCGCGAGTGCGCGGATCTTGCGGTAATCGATATTGTCGTCCATGCCGAACGGTGCCTTGCCCTCCGCGTGCTCCTTCAAGGCGTTGAAGAACATGCGCCGTGTCCGCGTGATCACCGCATCGCTGGAGCCGAGATACTCCTTCGTGCGATCGACGATGGGGCCCATCGATTCTTCAATGATGAAATCTTCATACACGAAGTTCTTCATCAGTCCGCTCCAATGGCCGTTCTTCATGGCATTGCGGTCCTGATTCCACGTATTCAGATGCGTGCCGCGATCCTGTGCGAAATCGTCGTGATCGGGATGCGCGCGATCGAGCGCCTGCTCCCTGTACCAGTCCGGAACCGGCCCGAACGGCTGCATATAATAATACCAGTGCGCGCTCCATTCGTCGTCGATGGGGACGACCACCACGACGAAGCGCGGCTGGCCGTGATCGCCTGGGATGAAGGAATAATAAGGCAGCACCACTTCGCGGATGCGCGCATAGACCGAACCGTCGGGGAGGTCGCGCAGCGCGGCCTCACGGAAGCCGTAGGGCCTGTCGATGAATTCGAAGGTCGGCTGCTTGCCGCGTGCGATCAGGTTCGTGGTCATGTTGCGCGCACGCGGCGTCGAGGTCGAATGGAGGAAGTTGAGATGCGCCGAATCCAACTGCCCTTCCAAGCCTTGCAGCCAGTTGCCGTGCACGATGGCGCAGCGCAGCAACGACTCGGCCGGCGGGAAGTGGAACTCGAAATCGTAGAATTTGGGCGGCGTCGCGCGCTTGCCCATATAGACCCAGACCATGCCGCCCGCTTCCTGCGTCGGATAGGCCGTGACCGGCACCTTCGCGGCGAAGGCTTCCTTGCGGTCGTCGGGTTCGGTGGGCGCATCGACGCACTTGCCGTCGACACTGAATTTCCATCCGTGGAAGATGCAGCGCAGCCCATTGCCTTCATTGCGCGCGAGCGCGAGCGAGGCGCAGCGATGCGGACAACCTTCTTGCATGATGCCGACACGGCCGTCGGTCGCGCGGAACGCGACGAGGTTCTCGCCCAGCAGGCGCAGGCGCTTCGGCGCACCGTCGGCTTCCAGTGCCGCCGAGCGCAAAGCCGGCGTCCAGAATTCGCGCAGCATCTCGCCCATGGGCGTGCCGGGCCCGACACGAGTCAGCTTGTCGTTGTCTTCTTTTGAAAGCATCCCTGCCTCCCTCGTTAGCCGTGGGTAGGACGTCTGCCCAGACGCACGTCCGGACCGCTCCAGGCATGTTAAGCCAAAGAACAACCGTGGGCCAAGACCCTTAGAGCATGGCTCCGGGGATCAAAAGGCGGCGAGCCGGTCTAGGATTTGCCGCCCAGAACGTCCTGGACGAACTGTACGCTCGTGGGATTCGTGATGGAAAAGCCCGCGGCGTCCGCCTTGGCCATCGCCTGCTCGGGCGTGGCGGTCGGCTCGGAGGCGAGCAGCGCCATGGTGCAGGCCCGCCCGCCGCCCTGGCAATGGACGTAGACCGGCCCCTTCACCTGAGAGAGCGCCTTCTTCAGCGCCTCGACCTGCTCGCGCTTGGGATCGGACGAATTAACCGGAATATGGAAATATTTGAGCCCGGTCGCTTCGGCGGCCTCGCCCTCCTGCGCGGGGTCGAGCGGCTGGTTCTGCTCGCCGTCGCGGCGCAGATTGATCACCGCCTCGTAGCCTTCCACCTTCAGGAGCTTCAGATCATCCTCGGTCGGCTGTCCGCCGACCGCGATACGGTCGCTGATCTTGCCTCGTTTCAAACTCATTCTCCGATCAATGCGGTCACATGGTACTGGATATGCGAACTGCCCGGCATCCGGTAGTTGATGAACTTCAGCGCGGGCTGCTTGGCCGGATCGGGGAACAGCTCGACCAGTCGTTCGCTCACCGTCGCGACCTGCGCGAGATCGCGTACCAGGATCGTGATCGAAACGATGTCGTCGAGCGTGCCGCCCGATTCCTTCATCAGGTTGCGTACGTGCATCATACCAAACTTGATCTGGGAATCGAGATCGGCCGGCACTTTTCCCGTTGCCGGATCGATGCCTGAAATGCCCGAGGATTGCAGCAGCCCGCCCGTGCGTGCCGCCATCGGGATCGGATCGTGATGCGTGTGACCCGGCGTTTCGAAGTTCGCGCGCTTTGCGCCGATATAACCGGTCGCCTGGATCTGGATCTCGGTGTTGACGCCCAACTCGTACTGGACGGTCTTGCGCGCCGGGCGTTCGCCCTCGTTGGGATAGACGCGCACCCATTCGTCAACCATCGCGGGCTGATGGTCGAAATTCTTCATGAACACCCAAAGGTGGTTCACGTCGTCGACCGTACCGCCCGCCTGTTCCATCAGCAGGCGCACATTGTCGAAACCCTGCTTGATCTGGGCGAGCGCGCCACCGGTGGCGTTCTGTCCGGTCTTCGGGTCCTGCGGACTGATGACGGAGGAAAAAACGAACGGTCCCGCCTTGACGCCCATTGGCAGCGGATCGCGGTGCGCGAGACCGGGGATCTCCAACTGCGTGCGCTTCTCGCCGGGCACCGCGATCGCCTGAAGCTGCACATACATGCCTTCGGGTAACGGTACCTGGTTGGTCTTGCGCGCCGGGCGTTCGCCGTCGGGATAGAGCGCCATCCAGCCGCGGTTGATCAGGTTGCGGAACTTGGGATCGGGAATGAAGACGGTGAGGTGCGCGATCTCCTGCGGACCCGCGATACCCATGGATTCCAGCACGAAGCGCAGGTTCTCGTAGGCCAATTCGAACTGGCGTGCCGGGTCTTCGGGCAGCAGGCCGGTCTTGCGGTCAATACCCGCTATCCCCGAGGTGATGATGAGCTTTCCGACGCGCGAAGCACCCAGCGGTTCCTGGCCGCGTGCGATCCAGTCGCCGCCGACGGGAAGCCGGAACGTCGTGCGGCGGAAATCGGACACCGGTGCCTGTTTCGCCTTCCAGATGATGAGCGTGCGCTCATCCACCACCGGCTTGTAGCCCATGGCGCGGACCATGGTGCGCGCGACTTCCTCGTCCAGTTCCAGCGGCAGGCCGCCGCAGGCGACCGAGCCCAGCACGATGTCGTCGACAGGATCGACCGAGATGCGCAGCGCCTGACGCTCCACGATCTCGACCGGCTTCACGACATAGCCGCCCTGCAGCGTGGTGAGCATGGGATCGCCCCATTCGGGCAGCGAGCCGCCCCGCTCTTCCAGGTCACGCTTAAACGCCAGCGTGTTGCGCGCCATGACGGCCGCCGTCTTCGCCTTGCGCAAAGCCTGGCGCAGGTTGCGCGCGGCCGCCCCGTCCATGCGAAGCGTCGCGATCGGCTCGCCCTCGCGGTCGGCGACGACAAAAGCCATCGGCCGGCCGTAACGGTTGGCCATGGCGACACCGGCGGCGATCGCCTTCTCCGCGTCCGCGACGCTGAGGGTCTGCAGGTTCAGCACCATCTTGCCGTCCCGCCTTGGCTTATTTGTTGTACCAAGCCTTGAAGACGTCGGTGACGAGCTTGACCTCCTCGTCGCCCTGCTGGGTGGAGACCCAGACATACTGATCGGGGTTGGTGAAGTCCGGCAGGTATTCTTCATGCCCGGGTGCCGGGGCGACATCCTTGCGCATGCTCACCGCGCCGGTCGTATTGGCCTTCGGCCATTCTCGGATCAGCAGTTCCTGGCCTTCCTTGGACAGGAGCCAATTGACGAAGACCTTGGCCGCTTCCGGGTTCGGCGGGTTCTTGAAAACCGCGACCCCGCGCGACGATGCGCTGGCGAAGAGCTTGACCTGATCGATGTTCTTGCAGCCACCGTCCTTGCGGCATTGCGACAGCGACGAGTTCTGCCCACCGATCGCCAAGGCGGACGAGCCGCGGACCAGAGAATTGTCGAGCTGTTCGGGATTGCCGAAAACGCGGGGATTCTGCGTCTCCAGGAACTTGGCGAGGAAGTCGGCGCCCTTCGTCTTGTAGAGCGGCGCCAGCGCATAGGAGCCCGCATTGGGATAGGATGCGTCGCGGATCGCGATCTTGCCCTTGAGGCGCGGGTCCATCAGCGAATCGTAGGATTCGATCTTCAGATCAGGAATGACGTCGCGGTTACGAAGCACCGTGAAGCTGAGTTCGTTCGTGTGGATGAAGACCGTCTTATTGCGGTCGCCATAGATGTAGTCGGGATGGCGCCAGTTGGAGACGTCCTTCACCTCGGGCAGGATCAGGTATTTGTCGAACGGCTCGAACAGGCCGCCCGGGGAGGCCACGCTGGTCATGATGCCGGTGATCGACCACCACACGTCGGCGAGATAAAGGCCGTTCTGCTGTTCGGTCTGAATGCGCGTAATCGCCGCCGACGGCCGCGAGACCGTCGATTCGACCTCGATGCCGAATTTCTTGGTGAAAGCCTCGAACGCGGCGTCGAATGCCGGATTGCCCTGGTTGATGATGATCAACTTCTGGCTTTTTGCCTTGTCGATCGTCTGCTGCCATTCGGCCGGCGCGCTCTGGGCCAAGGCGGCACCCGGTACAAGCAACAACACCGCAGCGGCCGCGGAAATCAATCGTCCAGCAAAAGACATAAACGTCACTCCCCTATTGATCCCCTAAAGGACGAAACGCGGACGTCCGGGTCAACGCCTAAATGGCCGCTCTGGCCTCGGAAAGTTCCAGGCTCAGAAAAACGATGCGATCCAATTCCACAGAACGGGATCCGGCCAGAACACGCCCATGTAATAATCCAGCATGCCGACGGACATGAGCGCGACCAGCGCCACCGCGATGGGTGCCGAGATCAGCCGTGTTTTCCCCTCGGTCATGACGAGCGTGAAGATCAGCGCAAAAAGGATCGAGGCATAGTTGAGCCCGATGGTCGTCATGCCGAGCACATAGAGCGCGATGGAGCCTGCGATGATCAGGCCCGTCTTGCCGGCACCTTCCGATTGCAGGCTCTGCAGGCCGATATCCATGATCTCGCCGCGCGCGTGGCCGCGCATGAACAGAAGCTGGAACGCCGTCAGCGCCACGATGGGAATGCCGACGAGCAGCGGCAGGAATCGCGCCCGGTCCATCCAGTTGAAGGCCTGAACGACCATCGCGCCGACCGCCACCAGGATGAACAGCGCGAACCAGTGTTCGAGTTTCCATCCGCCCCTTAGGCTCAGTCTGTTGTCCGGCGCGCGCAGCACGTCGGGCACGACGTCGGCGCCCGCTGCCTGCGGCACCGGCTCGGCCGCGGCTGCGGCCGCGGCAAGTGCGGCCGCGGAATGGCGGGTCGAGCGCAGCACGAAGAAAATGGTGAGCGCGGTGGTCGCAAGCAGCACCATCGTGATCGGCCGGGTCAGCAGATCCATCGGGCCGTAGGCCGAGATCGCGCTCTGCAGGTTGCGTTCGATGATCGCGCCCAGGATGAAACCCAGCACCAGCGGCGGACGCGGCCAACCGAACGCCTTCATGCACAATCCGATGGGCGTGAAGATCAGCAGCACGAGGATGCCGAACCAGCCGGCCGATTCCTGGAAGGCTGACAGGAACGAGATCGGGATGATGACGGCACCGATCACGACGTAAGGAATGAGCGTCACCTTGGCCAGCTGCCCGGTCATGACGATGCCGAGCATGGTGATCAACAGGTTCCCGATACCGAAGCTGACCGCCAGCATGATGGTGATGTCGGCATAGCGGCCCAACATCTGCGGGCCCGGCGCGATGCCGTAGGCCAGCATCGCGGCGAGCACAAACACCCAGGCGACGCCGCCCGGAACGCCGAAGGCGAGCGTCGGGACCGCCTGGCCGCCTTCCTTCGAATTGTTGGCCGATTCGGCGAAGATCACGCCGTCGAGCGAACCTTTGCCGAACTGGCTCTTGTCCTTGCTGAGCGCGATGCCGACCGCATAGGACAGCCAGTCAATGACCGCGCTGCCGATGCCTGGGATCATGCCGAAAAACACGCCGATCAGCGAATGGCGGATGGTAACACGCCAGCGCTTCAACCCCTCGATTGCGCCGGCGAACACCTCGCGGTTGGAGATCTTGGCATCCGGCGGCGCCAGGGGCTGGCGCGTCGCGGAAAGATCGAGCACCTCGGGCAACGCGAAGATGCCGAGCGTGACCGCGATGATCGGCAGGCCGTCGGCGAGATCGAGGCTGCCGAAGGTGTAGCGTTCGGTGGCCGTGCCGAAATGTGTGCCCACCGTGCTGAGCAGGATGCCGATGAACCCGCCGGTCAATCCCTTCAGCATCGCGCCGCGCGACAGGATCGACACCATGGTGACGCCGAACAGCGCCATGGCGGCGATCTCGGAAAAGCTGAAATTCAAGATGAAGGGGCGGATGATCGGGATGACGATCACGAGCGCAATCGCGCCCACGACACCGCCGACAGCCGAAACCGCATAGACCGCGCCCAAGGTGTGCGCCGCGCGGCCGCGCTTGGCGAGTTGCGAACCTTCGAAGAAGGTGACCTGGGTCGCCGGCCCCGGATATCCCATCAGGATCGCCGGGATGGAATCGAGGGTGTTCGAGACGCCCGCGATGGAGGCCAGCAGGATGATGCCGATCAGCGGGTCCTGGATGGTGAAGACGATGAACGGGATCGACATCGCCATCACGATGGGGGTTCCGATCCCCGGCAGCAGCCCTACGGCGGCTGAAACCAACACCGCCGAAACCAACGCCAGCCAGTAGCTCCACGTCCCTAGATGGGCAAGGCCCGCAAGAATAGTATCAAGCACATCAGCTCCCCGTCATTGACTTGCCCTGAGCGGTTCGCGCGGACCGCCGCCTGGGCAGCCCGCGCCGAACCGAAGAGGAGTTTCTTTATTTTGTTTTGTTCTGATCTTTATGGTCAGAAACGTTCCTGCGCCCAGGTCTGCCATTGTTTGAACTTTTCGGCGTTCTCGGCATAACCCTTGACGATGGATTTCATCTCTTTTTCGACCTCTTCGCCGCGCGTCAGATGGATGGGTTCGCCCATCATCTCTTCCAGCTTTTGTGCGAAGACCTTGTCTTCCAACAGCGCCTCGTAGGACGCACGCAGGACGTTGATCACGTTGTCCGGCGTTTTGGGCGGCGCGATCCAAATCTTGCCGTACAGCGTATCGGCTCTGGTCATGATGTCGTAGAGCTTCTTATGTTCAGGGTCCTTGATCAGTTCACCGGCATACGGCGCATCGGGTGTTTCCAGTTCCCGGTTGGGACCGATCTTGATGTCCTCCGGTCCCGTGATGGCGAAGACGCGGATCGTGCCGTCCTTCAGCCAGCCCGGACGGATGGTCGGCAGCGAATACCATACGCCGCCACCGCCGCCGGGGATGTAACCGTCGGTGTCACCGCGCTCCAACGCGATCAGGTTCTCGGCAGTACCGCTGAGGCCCGAGATGAATTTCATCGGGATGTGCAGCCACTCCGACAGCGCCGCCAGGCGCATGACGTAGGCGTCCGTCGGGCCGCGCGCACCGATGCGCAGCGGCGTCGTGCCGTTGATCGCGTCGGCCATCGTCCGATAGGGGAAGTCCTTGCGGGCGAACAAAGTGCTGCTCGATCCGTTATGCGTGCCGATGACGCGGTTCTCTTCTGCCTTGTACTTGGCCTGTGCATCCTCGAACTGCGCGATGATATCGGAACCGGCCGTCATTTCGAGCGTCAGGCCGTCTGGCGGGCTCGCCGCCAGACGATTGGCGGCCGACAGGTTGGGCGTGATGTTGACGACCGTGAAGCGCGGCTTGCCGGGGATATAGTCGCTCCAATGCGACGCGAAATGGCGGGCCTGAAGGTCGGTACCGCCGCCGGCGGCGAAGCCGACGATGACGCGGATATTCTTGCCGTGGAAATATTTAGCGGCGTCGAAATTGTCCTTCTTGGCGGCCTGCGCGATCTGGTCGGCGACACGCGCCGCATCCGCCCTCTCGTCCGCTTGGCCCGGCCCGGAAGACACGATCACCCAGCCGAGCCCCACAAAGAGGGCGCTCAAAAACTTCTTCATGAAACCTCTCCCAATATTTTTTTGACGTTCTATTTTTTTTGACGTTCTCAGACGAGTTCCTTGAGGACCGTCTTCGCCACGTGACCCGTCGGGTAGGTCATCGTAATGCTCTTTTCGAAATTGGTCTCGATGACCCGGTCATCGCGATAGACGCCGATCGGATCCTGGCCGTTCTGCACGCGCTCGATATTGTCGAACATCATCTTGCGCAGCAGCGCCACGCCCTTGTCGGACGCGCCCAGATGTTCCTGCGTGCGATCGGCGATGACGCCCTGCGTCTCCCACATCACGACGTCTTCGGACAGCGGCCAGCCATGGCGCGGCAGGTTATGGAATTTCGCATACGGATGGACCGCATCCGGCGGATCCTTGAACGGCGGCAGGTATTCGACCTCGATCTGATCGTCGGGCCCACGTTCCAGACCTTTCTTGAACTCGAGCGTCCAATGCATGGTGTGCTCGTCGTCCATTGGCGTGCGCAGCCAGATCGAGCCGCGCGTGCGCAGCCACAGTGGGAAGATCATCGGATGTTCGTCGACCGTGCCGCCGTGATAGGTGCGGCGCTTCATGATGCCGTAGTCGGTCGCGTAATAATCGCTGGTTTCGACGTCATCGATGTAGCCGCGCGTCGTATTCTCCGGACGGGACTTCGCAGACGGCGGGTTCTGATGCAGAAGCTGCAGATGCGTTGAATCGACGCCATTCTCGGCCGAGACGAACCAATTGCAGTCGAGGCGCGGATATTGGGTGATCTTATGGCGACCGTCGCGGCGCATGAAGATATCGTATTTCGGAATCACCGGCGCCGGCAGCGGACCCATGTAGGTCCAGTAGAATCCCAGGAACTTCTCGACCGGATAGGCGGTCGTCGTCACCGTCTTCACGATGTGGTCGTTCTGCTCGGCGGGCGTCTCCAGCACCTTGCCTTTGCAGTCGATCAACCAGCCGTGATAGGCACACGAGATGCCGCGCTTTTCGACGCGACCGTAATAGAGCGATGCATTGCGGTGCGGGCAGCGGTCCGCGACCAGACCGACATTGCCGCTTTTGTCGAGGAAGAGAACGAGGGTTTCGCCGAGGATGCGTACGATCTTGGTCGGCTCTTCGGGCGACAATTCACGCACCGGGCAAACCACCTGCCAGTAGCGGCGCAGGAGTTCACCGCCGGGTGTCCCACGTCCCACTTGGGTCAGAATGCGATTCTGTTCTGCAGTCAGCATCGGAAACCTCCATTACTTTTTTTGCCCTTGATGCAAAACTAAAAGGAGGGGGCCTCCCCACGCAACAAAAATCATATATGATTTTGGGGTCTTCGCCGTAATCATATATTAAATATGATTCGCCCTCACGGTTTCTGCCCTTGGATCGGTTCATGGATTCCTCCACGTCTTCCCGCCCCTTACGCATCGGCATCGTCGGTCTCGGCAATGCTGCCCGCATGATCCTGCCGAACTTCGCCAAGAGCCCGATCGTCGCGCTCGGCGGTGCGGCCGACTCGCGCACCGATGCGCGCAGCAAGTTCAGCACCACGTACAGCCTTCCGGCATTCGACACGGTCACCGATCTGGCGCGCAGCGACGTCGATGCGATCTGGGTCTCCACGCCCAACGAATTTCATGCCGATCACGTCGTCGCGGCTGCCGAAGCGGGCAAGCACATTGTGTGCGAAAAGCCGATGGCGCTGACGATCAAGGATTGCGACCGCATGATCGCCGCGGCGACGGCGAACGACGTCAAGTTCATGCTCGGCCATTCCAAGCTGAGACAGGCGCCGATCCTGAAAATGCGCGAGATCATCGACAGCGGCGTCCTCGGACGCGTCATCCAGATTTCGACCTGGAACTACAACGATTGGCTCCAGCGCCCGCGCCTCGCCGCCGAGGTCGACACGGATCAAGGCGGCGGCATCGGCTATCGCCAGGCGCCGCATCAGATCGACATCGTGCGTTATCTCGCCAATGTGCCTGCGCGCTCCATCCGTGCCATCGCCAATCGCGCCGATCCCGGTTTCCGCACCGAAGGCAACTTCAGCGCGCTGATCGAACTCGACGGCGGGCTCGCCGCCAACCTCGTCTACAATGCGTACGGCTATTTCGATATCACGGAACTGAGCTGGGGTATCGGCGAAGGCGGCCAGGTGCGCGACATCAACGACACCACGCCGAAGCGCCCGCGCCTGAAAGGCCCGGTTGACGGCAGCACGCGTTACAGCGCCGCACCACCCGGCAGCGAAAGCGGCGGAAAGAAGGAACGCCGCCAGCCGTTCTACGGCCTCACCGTCGTTTCGTGTGAGCGCGGTGTGATCCGCCAATCGCCGGACGGATTATTCATCTACGACGAGAACGGCCGGCGCGAAGTCGTCTGCGATACCGAGGCGCCGATCCTGCGTGATTTCGCCGAACTGACGGCGGCCATCGCCGAAGACCGCGCGCCGTTCCCCGACGGCAATTGGGGCAAGGCGACGCTGGAAATCTGCCTCGGTCTGCTCGAAAGCGCGAAGACATCGCGCGAGGTGACGCTCAACCACCAGGTCTACAACGGTGCCTATCCGCGCTGAGCCGGCTCAGTCCTCGTTGTCGCCCTTCGTGCGCCGGCCGGCTTTCGCAGGCGGTTCACTGTACAACGCCCGTCCCTTCAGGACGGTCTGGGAGAGTTTTTCGTTGAAGAGTTCGATAACCTCGATCGCCCTGTCGACATCGCGCGCCAGCACCGCATCCATCAACCGCTGGCGCATGGATTCCGGCTCGTTGGTTTCGAACTTCGATTTCATCACGATCCACAGGAACCGGTTGCTTTCGCGGTGGAGCCGCATGGCGAAATCCACCAGATGGCGCGACCCGCATCCTGAATACAGAGCGATATAAAAATCCAGAAGGCGGCCGCGAAATTCGGGATTCAACCTGAATTCGTTGTCGCTCGACGACCAGGGAGTTTTCGACAGGCGATGGTATGCGACGACTACGCGTTCTTCCCACGCGGCATCGCCGTTCTTGATCACTTCGCGGATCAGGAACGGAAAGAATTTGCCGCGCGCGTGATAGAGATCGAGGAGATCCGCCTCGTCGAGGTCGGAGACGGAAAAGCCGCGCAGATCGCGCGAGACCACGAGACCGTCCGCCACCAGGCGGTTCAGGGCCTCACGCACCGGCGTTGCACCCGCGCCGAAACGTTCGCGCATCGCGTCGATGCCGAGCTTTTGTCCGGGCCGCAACTCGCCGCACAAAATCGCCTCCCGCAGGCTGTCGTAAACAGCGGTGGCGGCGGTTCGGGCTGGCCTTTTCTGGTCCATGGATATCGAAAATCTCGGCTGAATGATTATTCATCTAGCAGATTAGGAAACGAAATCGAATAATTATCGCAAGGGCAGATCGCCGAAAGGGCGGCCAAGCAAGAAAACGGAGGAAGCGTCATGGCAAAGTACAAATGTGTTTCCGGTGATACGCACCTGGAAATTCCCAACGAGCGTTGGACGCACCGGGTCGACAAGAAATATGCCGATCGCGCGCCGCGCACGATCCGCCTCGAGGGCGGCGCCGACGCCACGGTGTATGAGGACCTGCCGCCACGCCAGAACACGTTCGACATCTACGGCGGCCAGGGCCGTGACGGAAGCAATTGGTATCCGGCCGACCAGAAGTACGAGACATGCCCGGGGACCGGCTCACCCGCGCAGCGTATCAAGGAGCAGGACATGGACGGCATTGATGCCGAGATCATGTTCCCTGCTGTCGTCGCCGGTCCGTCAACCTGGCTCCAGACCAAGGACCCCGGCCTGCAGAAGGCCGTGATCCGCGGCTGGAACGACTGGTTCGGCGAGGAATATCTTTCGGATTCGGACGCCAAAGGCCGCATCTTCGGCGTCGGCTGCATCACGGCGACCACCATCGAGGATTCACTGGCAGAGCTGCAGCATTGCAAGAAGCTGGGCTTCGTCGCCATCCAGCTCACCAACTTCCCGAACGGTACTGGCATCCCTAAGGCGGAAGACGACCGCTTCTGGGCGATGGCACTCGATCTCGACATGCCGGTTACGATCCACTTCGCGATCGAAGACACGGATATGAGCTTCAACGGCAAGCTGCTCGACTATCCGAAGCACGAGAAGAACCTGCGGACCGACCTCGCCGGCCAGATGACGCGTTTCGCACGCAACGGCGCGTTCAACGCGGTGCAACTCCTCCTGTCGGGCGTGTTCGACCGTTTCCCGAAGCTCCGCGTCTTCTTCGCCGAGAATTCGATCGGCTGGATACCCAACTTCATGGAGGTTGCCGACACGCGCTACGATCGCCACATCGGCTGGGCGAAGCGCTACGACGGGGTGAAACCGCTCGCGGGCAAGCCCAGCGAGTTGATCAACGAATATTTCTATTGGGGTTTCCAGCGCGACCGCGCCGGCATCGACAACCGCCATCACCTGAACGTCAATCGCCTGATCTGGGCGAACGACTTCCCGCATCAGGAATCCGACTGGCCGGAATCGAACAAGGTGCTGGAGCACAATTTCAAGGGCGTGCCCGCCGACGAGGTGCACAAGATGACCGTACAGAATGCGGTGGATTTCTTCCGCCTGCCCTGAACGACGACACCAACAAAAAAGAGGGCCCCGAGTCGCCTCGGGGCCCTCTTCGTTTATGAGACCTGCCTTAGTTCGGCTGTTTGGCCGTGCGCAGGTAAGGCTTGTGCGTCTTGTAGCCGGGAAAGATCTTATCGGCTTCTTCGTTGCTGACAGCAGACGTGATGATGATGTCTTCGCCCTGCTTCCAGTTCACCGGCGTCGCTACTTTGTGTTTCGCGGTGAGTTGCATGGAATCGATCACGCGCAGGACCTCGTCGAAGTTACGCCCGGTCGTCATCGGATAAACGATCACCAGCTTGATCTGCTTGTCCGGTCCGATGATGTAGACGTTACGCACCGTCTGGTTGTTGGCGGGCGTGCGGCCTTGCGACGAGCCCTGGGTGTCGGCAGGCAGCATGCCGTACAGCTTGGACACTTTCAGATCGGCATCGCCGATCATCGGATAGTTGGGCGCCATGCCCTGGGTTTCCTTGATGTCCTCAGCCCACTTAGCGTGATCGCCGACCGGATCGACCGACAGGCCAATCACCTTCACACCGCGCTTGTCGAACTCCGGCTTCAGCTTGGCGACGGCGCCGAGCTCGGTCGTGCAGACCGGGGTGAAGTCCTTCGGATGCGAGAAGAAGACGACCCAGCTATCCTTGATGAAATCGTAGAAATGCAGCGGGCCTTCGGTGCTGTCCTGCGTGAAGTCGGGGGCGATATCGCCGATTTGCAGTACCATGATGCGATCCTCCGTTTAAAGGTGTGCCTGCCGGGGTGCGCGGGCCAAGAGATAGCCTTCGCCGCCGGTGTTATGATGAATGGTCACGGGGTTGAGCTTATCGCGCCGTATCGGGCGGGGAAAAGGCCGCAGGCCGATTTGAAACCGTCACAAAGCCCACAAAAGATCAGTGCTTGAGCTCAGAGCTTTACCGCGCCGTGTCGTCGGCGGATGCGGTTGCGACCGAGTGCGCGGTGGGCGTATGGCTCCACGACATGAAGGGCGAGATCGCCGCTAATGCGAGCAGGATGACGATAATGGCTTTTTTCATGACCGCCCTTCGATGAATAGTCCAAACCGGCCTTAAACCTCGGCCGAGATACCAGACTCTTCAGCAATGGGCGTGCCAAACGAAGGGTGGCAGATTTCCGCCATTTTCAGCGGAGTCCGCGGGAAGAACTGCTGCTTTTCCAGCAATTAAGGCGCCGAACAGTTGCATTTGCAGCAACGCCTGGCGCCGACGCCGGCCGCCGCTTACGCGTATTGGCGGGCGTGCAGGATCGATTGTTCAATCGTCTGGGCCATCATGGACAGACCATCGAAATCATCCTGAACCGGCTTACCTTCGCGCGACAGGATTCGCGCCGCCAACTCGCTGATGCGATCGAAGGTCGCGCCCTGGCTCGCATAGACCGTACCGCCCACCACTTCGCGCGCGGTGTGGCTGACATCGATCAGGGTCTCGAGCTTGGTCTTGCTTTCCATCGAGATCACATCGTCCAGGCAGCACGGCATGACGTATTCGATCTGGCGGTGGACGAATTCGGCGACGCTCTGGCTGCGCTGCAAACGCATCGCCTTCAGCGTGTCCTCGATGGATTTCTTGTAGGATTTGATATTGCCGTTGCCCAGGATCTTGTAACGGACTGGATTGGGAACCTCGAACATGCGGGCGGAACGTCGTCCGCTCTCGGTGTGGCGGCCGCTGTCGGTGCGCCGGCGATCGGGCCCGATATAGTCGGACGTCACCACGAACGGCTTGCGCCCGCGCACGAACCGGGACACCCGGGCCATCAAAGTGGCCGCCGAGATCGGCTTCAGGACCAAATCATCTACGCCCGCATCGAGCGCGCGCTTGGCGATATCCTCGTCGATCGCCTCGGCCAGGCCGATGACAACGCAGAACGGCACCTCGCCGACCCCGCCGACGCGCAACTTCTTGACCAAGTCGAGGACATCGCCATCAGCGAACTCCATCGCAGTGATCAGGACGTCGAATTCGGTGCTCTCGCAGGCATTGAGCAGTTCCTGATGGGACGTGCAGACACGCAGATTCTGGAAGGATTGCGATTGCAGAGCATACTTGATGCTCGTCGCCGTCCGCCCGTCAGGATCGGCGACGGTGACGAGCAACTTTTCGAAGGAATATTCTGAGGGATCTTTTACATCAGACATCACATACCTTCAGGGCTTCAACTTCGTCGGAAAAGATGAAGCTTTCTTTGCAAATGCGTTACGCGTTGGCGAACAATTGGTCGATTTCGGCCTGTGATTTCGCTTCGTTGCTCAATTGCGGACCGTTGAGCAGCGCAGCATCGCCGTTGGACGGCGAAGCGGGGCCGCCGAATTCGCCCGGCTCCGCCGAGGCGTGACCGCAGGCTGCGGCAAGCGCGTTCACCTTGCTTTCGATCTTCTGGATCGCGCGGATGATCTTGGTGATGCGCTGGCCCGTGATGTCCTGGAAGGCGCAGGCCTCGTAGATCCCCGTTACGATCAGGGTAATCCGGTCGGCGGCCTCGGGCGGAATGCATCCCGCCAGTTTCTCGAGCTCTTCCGCGGCGGACATGATCGCGTTCGTCGCATTCGCGGTTTCGTTGATGATCTGTTCCAGTTCGTCGTTCGCGTTCGACAAATAATTGCCGGACGCGGATTCGGGCCGCATCGAGCTGATTTCATTGCGCGTGCTGCGGATGAAGCGGGAAAGATGCTCCAAGGTCTCAACCAGGGGGCCTTTTTCGCGGCGATTCATCTTCTGAAGCGTCGCGATGACCTTGTCGAGATACTCGTGCGCTTCGTCCAAATGTATTTCTTCTGGCATCTGAACCCTCGGCTTGGATCGATTGATACAACGGTACGATTAGAATGGTCCGAGGACGCTCTCCAGTTTGCCCTTTAATGTGTCCGCATTGAACGGCTTCACGATGTAGTTGGATACACCCGCCTGTTTGGCAGTGATGACGTTCTCGGTCTTGCTTTCGGCCGTCACCATGACGAAGGGAATGTGCTTGAGATCGGCATCGGCACGGACCCGGCGCAGAAGGTCGATGCCGGTCATCGGCTGCATGTTCCAGTCCGAGATGATCAGACCGTACTTCTTCTGATGCAGCTTCTGCAGCGCGTCGGTCCCGTCGGTTGCGTCATCGACGTTGTTGAAGTCGAGCTGCCGCAGCAGATTGCGGAGGATTCGCAGCATCGTGCTGTAATCGTCCACAATCATTACCGGCATATTCTTGTCCACCATCGCAGGTTCCTCACAAGGGTCAATTGATCTTACGCCAAGCTTCTTTGGCGCCGTGAATGTGAAGCCGAAAGTAGACAGGCCAAGTTGCTGAAAATTCTCCTGATCAATTCAATACATGTCAGAATGTTTCGGGGTCACGGCGCCGTGATCCCAGCCCGCCGTGCATGGACAAAAATTTTTTTTGCATGCAAAATTTAACGATTCTGACAGCGATGTGGGTGGGCTGTTAGAAATTCAACATTCAGCGCGGATTTTCGCGTAAATGGTGTGACGGCCCCCGGGGGAAAGCAGATTCTTGTTGATCGAGCTTATACAAGACTAGGTGTGGGACGGGGGGAGAATACGATGTCGCAACATGTATTGGTGGTCGAGGACGATGACGACGTCCGCAACGTCGTTCAGCGAAGCCTGGTGGGGGCCGGCTTCAAGGTGACCGCCTTACCGGACGGATCGCGGGTTCAGAACATCCTCGCCAGCGGCAATATCGATGTCGTCGTCACGGACCTTACGCTTCCTGATTGTGATGGCCTGGCGCTGACCCGGCATATCAAGGAGCACCATGACGTTGGTGTCGTGATCCTCAGCGGTCGGAGCGACACGACGGATCGCATCATCGGGCTGGAAATCGGCGCCGACGACTATATTCCCAAGCCGTTCGAGCCCCGCGAACTCGTCGCGCGTGTACGCAGCGTGCTCCGGCGCACCGAGGGCAAAGCGCGCGGGACAGGCAACGATACCCCCGAGAAAGTGTTCACCTTTTCCGGTTGGACCCTCAATACGAGCTCGCGCGATCTTCGTGACCCAGAGAATTCAATCGTTGGATTGACAAGTGGCGAGTACAAACTGCTCGAAGCGCTGGTGACCCACGCCAATCGTGTCCTCAGCCGCGACCAGTTGCTCGATCTGGTGTCGTCCAACGATGCACCGGCCTTCGACCGCAGCGTCGACGTCCGGGTGGGCCGCCTGCGCAAGAAGCTGGGCGACGATTCCAAGTCGCCGACCTTGATCAAGACCGTGCGGAATGGTGGATACATCTTTACCGCGAAGGTAACGGTCGTCTAAACCGCCCTCAGCACCGCGTTTTTTGATATAAATTGACACATAATGGAACGTACATACGCCTTCGGCGTCGTGTTCGAATACACTGGAGCGTTCCACGCCTTACGATGAGGAAAACACCCCGCACAGCGCGGGGCACGCCTGATGCCTGCAAATCGCTCAGATTCCTCCGAGTTCCAGGATTCTCAAGCCGCCGGATTTCCGCGCGGAGCAGTGGACAGTTCGGTCCCGGCGCATACGGCGATGAGCAGCCGCCCTTCCCTGCTGCGACGCGCATTCGGCTTGCTGCTCCTCCATCCCATGGCACTCGCGGCTTGGGTCATCTGCCTGGTCCTCGTCTTCATCGCAGTCGACATCAACGAGCGGGCTGAAGGCGCCCGCAACGCGCTGACCATGCGGGCCTACGGTCTGGCCGTGTCCGCCGAACGCGCCCTCGCCGGACGGATGGAGCGGCTGCGGACCATGCTGGTCCGGGCGGATTATGCCACTGCCCAAGGCCAGCCGGCCGAAGACGTCCTCGCGTACGATCTGTCGACCATGTCGACGCTCGTCTCGTGCGTGTGGCAGATCGGGGCAGACGGGAAAATCAGCTTCGCCGTGGGCGCCTGCCCGGAGGCGCTTACCGAAATCTCATCGGCCATCCTGGAAAGCGGACGGAACACGCCGTCGATCCTGCCTCCGCGACCCATCGAGGGCCTGGACGCGCCCATCATCCCCATCGTGGTCGTCGGTGGAGAGCCCGATGCGCCGCGCTATATGGTGGCAGGCGTCACCGCCGACGCGCTGATTTCACGAGCGACTCAATATCGGGACGACGAGCACGCCATCGCGCTCATCGACGATCGGGGCAATTTGTTCGCCCAGGGCGGCGACATCTCCGGTCGCGAGGCGCAGGATTATCTGACGGCGCCTCTGCTCCACCAATTGATCGCGCTGGCAAAGAAGAACGCGCCCAAGCCGGCATGGCTGCGGACGGACACGGGAGAATTCGCGATCTATGCCGTGCCGGGAAGTTCGCTGGACATTGTTGCCGTCAAAGCCCCTCGACGTAACCTCATCTTCAACCTCCTCGTTGACCGTGATTTCCTGCTCAAGCTGTTTCCCATCCTTCTCCTGATGCTGATGGCGACGCTGATCATCTGGCGCCACCACGCCACGCGCGCATTCCGCGCCAGCCTGGAGCAGCGACAGCACATCCGGCGAGAAGCGGGTTCGCGGACCACCATCGTCTACAGCTGGGACATGGCCACGGATCAGATCATCATCTGGGGCGACTTCGCACAGACGCTCGGCTACAAGCCCGGCGAGATCGATACGACCACCGGCAGATGGCTGGACGCCGTCGTCCCGGAAGATCAGGAACGCGTGCGCAACGCCTTCGATCAACATTACACGAACGCCGAGGCTTTCGAATTCGAGTTCCGGGTCAATCACAAGGATGGATCGACACGCGTCTGGCGGACCAACGGCCACCCCATGACGCTCGTCCCCGGCCTGCGCGCGACCATGTGCGGCGTCATCCTCGATGTCACGGACCTGCGCCGTTCCGAACAGATCATCCGCGACCGCGAGGAATACCTGAATGCGGTGACCGAAGCCTCGGTCGACGGGATGGTCACCATCGATTCCGAGGGCATCATCTGCACCGCCAACAGCGCCACGCTCCGTATTTTCGGCTACACGCGGGGTGAACTGATCGGCCATCACGTGGAGATGCTGCTGCCCGATTCCTACCTGCAGCCTTACGACCGCTATCTGCAGAATTACGCGGCCAAGGATATCAAGAACATCGTCGGCACAGGACGCGAGATCGAAGGCCGTCGCGCCGACGGAACGACTTTCGCACTCGAACTTTCGGTCACCGAATTCATTCTCACCACCGGGGAGCGCCGCTTCCTGGGTACGCTGCGCGACCTCTCGGATCACAAGGCTGCCGAATCCGCGCAGCTCCGGTTCGGCCGCATCGTCGAAAGCGTCTCTAACGAAATCTATGTGGTCGATGCCGAAACCTTCGCGGTCAGCATGATCAACAACAGCGCGCTGTCGAACCTCGGCTATCCGGCGGCACAGGCCGAAAAGCTGACGCTGCTCGACATCATGCCGCTCTTCTCGGAAAAGACCCTCAAGGCGCTGCTGCTGCCGCTGAAGACCGGCGAACGCCTGGAGATCGAACTGCAGACGCAATTGGGGCGGCGCAACGGCACGAAATACGACGTCGAGATGACCGTGCAGTATCTCGAACAGGAAACCCCGCCCGTCTTTGTGGCCACCGCCAACGATGTTACCGAACGTAACGAGCGCACACGCCGGCTGCGCGAAAGCGAACAGGGCCTCAAGCAGCTTGTCGACGAACTGCGCGACCACGCGATTCTCACGCTCGATGCCGAAGGCACGATCAAGTCGGCGAATGCAGGCGCGGATACCGTCTTCGGCTACCAGCCGAACGAACTCATCGGAAAGCCCATATCGATCTTCCATCTGGACGAAGACCGGCGCAACGGTCAGACATGGCATATGCTTGAGGCTGCGCGCCTCAACGGCCGCTATTCGAACGTCGGCCGGTGCCTGCGCAAGGACCGCTCCGAGATCTGGGTCGATACGTCTTTGAGCGCGATCCACAACGCGACCGGCGCGGTCATCGGGTTCATCAAGATCACGCGCGACGTCACCGAGCGACGTCAGCGCGAAGAACGACTCTACCAGTCGCAGAAGATGGAGGCGATCGGCCAGCTGACCGGCGGCATCGCGCACGACTTCAACAATCTCCTGGCCGTCGTCATCGGTAACCTGGCGCTCCTTGAAGAACGCACCCTCGACGAAGAGGTGCTGGAGATGCTGGACGCGCCCTTGCAGGCGGCCCGCCGGGGCGCGGAACTGACGCAGCGCCTGTTGGCGTTCGCGCGCCGCCAAACCCTGAATCCCGAGGTCATCGATCTGCAGAAATCCATCGCCAAGACTGCGCTTCTGCTCAAGCGCGTCCTGGGCGGCAACGTCGCCGTCTCGGTCGAAGCCTTTTCGGGCGATTGCCTCGCGATCGCCGACGAAGCGCAGCTCGAATCCGCGATCTTGAATTTGTCGTTGAACGCCCGCGATGCGATGCCGGGCGGCGGAACGCTCGCCATCGGGGCGCGCAACGTCGACATCGAGAATGAATCCCCCGACATCCGGGGCGACATCCAGCCCGGCCCTTATGTGGCGATTTCGCTCACCGACAGTGGCGCCGGCATGCCCCAGGACGTGCTCGACCACGTGTTCGAGCCCTTTTTCACCACCAAGGAAACCGGCCGAGGAACGGGCCTGGGCCTCAGCATGGTCTACGGTTTCGCCCAGCAGTCGCGCGGCGGCGTGACCATCCATTCAGACGTCGGCGTCGGCACCACTGTCTGCCTTTACTTGCCGCGCGCCGTCTCGCTGCCGATCAAGACCCAGGGCAACGACGCCGAACTGTCCAACGAGACGCTGAATTTCAAGGTTCTATTGGTCGAGGATGACGACATGGTCCGCATGTCGGTCAAACGCCAGCTCCAGCGGCTCGGCTGCGAAGTGCTGGAAGCCAACAGCGGCACCGTCGGGCTGGACTATGTGCAGAAGAATCAGCCCTTGGATCTCGTCCTGTCGGACATCGTGATGCCGGGCGGCATCAACGGCCTGGAACTTGCGCGGCGCTGCCAGATCGAACGACCCGACGTCAAAATCCTTCTCATGACCGGCTATTCCGATCCCGCAGCCGCGGTGGGCGACGGTTCGATCTCCAAATTTCTGATCGTTTCCAAGCCGTTCGACCGCAAGGAACTGCGTCGGGCCATACTTGAGGTTGTGAGCGGAACCTCGCACTAAACCACCGCTTTCAACACGAAATAAATCGACATTTTTCGACGGAAATTGGTACATCGAGGCCTAATTCCATTCACGTTGCCTGCCTAGCTTGATGGCCGTTCCGCTGCGCATTCCCGTGCGCGGCGTCCACGCGCATCGTAGTAAAGCGGGCAATTTCTTGAACAAATGCCTTAGATTTTCCGGCCTTGGACTTCGCGGCAGCATTGTCGTCGTCGCCATTATCGCCGCGCTGCCGGCATTTGCGGCCTTGGTTTGGGCCGCCCAGGACGCCTATCACATCCGCCGCGCAAGCGCGCTCGAGCAGGTCCATGTCCACGCCCATTCGCTGGCCTCACGCATCCAGGACACGATCGATGCCACCAAGCGCAGCCTGAACGCGCTGGGCAAGTTGCCCGTCGTCGAGCTGACCCAAACGCCGCAATGCCGCGACATTCTGAACGCCTACAAGCAGCGCCTCGTGTGGACCACGGGCGCCTGGGTCACCACCGCTGACGGCATCGTCACATGCGATCTGGCCGGCTCGCGCCCGATCGACCGCAGCGAGCGGCGCGACTTCATCAACGCCGTCCATACAAAGAATTTCGCGATCGGCGAACACACCATCGAGTCGGCCACACATCGGCCTGTCATCCCCGTCTCGCTTCCCGTCTACGACCAGACGGGCGCCTTGCGTCTGGTTCTTGGGACCACGATCTCCGTCGAATATATCAATTCGATCTTCGCCCAACACAACTTTCCCGATGGCAGCGCGATTGATCTCGTGGCCCGCGACGGCACGCTCCTGCTGCACTGGACCACCAACGAGCAAGGAGGCGCAATTTCCCAAAGCCTGGATGCTCGCGACGCAGCCTCGTTCGCCCTGGCCTTTTCGGGAGATAGCTCGGTCGAAACGACGGGCGCCAATGGCACCCATTATTTCATGGGCTCCAGCCGCCTGAAGAATGGCGAGATCGCCCTCGTCGCACGCCATCCGGCCGCCGTCCTCCTGCAACCAGCTGAGAAGGCCGCGATGATCTTCGCCCTGGCCACGATCGCGACCCTGCTCGCCACCATGCTGATCGTGGCATGGGTGACCTCGCATACCGTGCTGGATCCCATCCACAAGCTTACCGTGGCCGTCGCGGGCATGTCCGACGGCGAACCTGGCACGCGACTGGACGACCAGGCTTTCGTCGGCGATCTCGCAACGCTCGTGCGGACCTTCAACGAAATGGCCGATCAGATAAAAGCGCGCGAGAAATCCCGTCTCTCGGCCGAAGATCGGCTCAAGGACGCGATAGATTCCATCCCCATCGCATTCTCGATCTGGGACAAGGACGACCGTCTGGTCCGCGTGAACCGCGAGATCATTGGTGCTGAGCGCCCCGGCGATCCCGCCTTCGTGCCGGGCAGGGCCTTCGCCGAGACGAGCGAATTGCTGAAGTCGCGCTATTACAGCAAGTCTGATCAACAGGCCGAATATATCGCCAAACGGAAGAAGCAACATGAAACCGCCAGCGGCAGGCCGATGGAGATCCTGGACGAACACGGACATTGGTATGAATTCCGCGAACGCCGGATGATCGACGGCGGCACGGTTTCCACCCGGATCGACATCACCAGCCGCAAGCTCGACGGGCGCGAAAGCGAACTGGAACGTTATGTCCTACGTCTGATTTCCCAGGACCGTACGCTGCATCAGGTCATGAGCGACCTTTGCACGACCTACGAACGGGAGTTCCCCGGCGTGCGATGCATGCTCTTCTGCCAAGAAGGCAAGAACCAGTTCCATTACATGGCTCCCTCGCTCCCGGCTATTCCGGCCTTCGTCGTCGGCGATGTCGAACATGCACTCAAGGCGGGTTATTGCGAGAAATCCGAGATCGATCTCGATCCGTCCGCCTTCTACGAGAATCTGAGCATGAGCGCGAAGAATTATTTCGCGCGTCTCGATCTGCACTCGTTCCTCGCCTGGCCGCTGCTCAACTACGTTAGCCGGCCTGTCGGGCTGATCGTGCTGTGCGGACCGGAGGGGACCGTGCTCACGCTCCCTCATCAGCAGTTAGCCAAGCGCGCGGCCAAGCTCGCCGAATCCGCCATCATGCGTACCATCGGGCTGGCTGCGCTGCGCAACAGCGAAATCCACCTCAAGACCATCATGGAGAACACCGCCGCCGGTCTTCTGACCTTCGATCAGAATCTGAACGTGACGAGTTTCAACGGCCCCGCCTCGAATATCTTCGGCATCGCGCGCCAGGAAATCATCGGCGCCAACTTCTTCTCGCTCATGCAGAAGATGGATGCCGACCGGATTTCCGCAGTCATCTCCGAGCATCTGCGCACCGGCCTGCCGGTCGGCGGCATCAGATACGAGATCGAAGGCGTCCGCAGCGACGGCATCACCGTCCCCATCAGCCTGTATGTTGCGGAAATTCCGGTCAGCCGCGACCGCGAGTTCCTGGCGACGATCCACGACCTCACCGACACCAAGAAGGCCGAGGACCGGTTGCGGCGCGGCCAGAAGATGGAAGCGGTCGGCCAGTTGACCGGCGGCGTCGCACACGAATTCAACAACCTGCTTGCCGTCATCCTGAGCGATCTCGAAACGCTGAACGACGACGGCCTGGCCGACGACGAATACGAGATGTGCCTAAAATCGGCGCTCGCGGCGACGCGCAAGGGTGCAGACCTCATCCATCGCCTGCTGACCTTCTCCAAGCGCCAAACGCTGCGGCCGGGATCGGTCATGGTGAACGATCTCGTCGGCGGCCTGCTGGAACTCCTGCGGCGCAGCTTCGACAAGAACATCAAGCTCGAATTCCGGCCCGGAACGGATGTCGGGCAGGTCTATATAGACGCCGGGCAACTGGAAAGCGCCCTCGCCAACCTCGCCGTCAACGCGCGCGACGCCATGGCGAACGGCGGACGGCTCACCATCTCGACCTCGATCGTCGATTGGGATCCGAAATACGACCGCTCGCTCTCCGATCTGCCGGCGGGCTTTTATGTCCAGATCTCGGTCAGCGACACCGGCGTCGGGATGCCGCCCGATGTCGTGGCCCGCGCCATCGAACCCTTTTTCACGACCAAGGAATTCGGACGCGGCAGCGGCCTCGGACTCAGCATCGCCTACGGCTTCGCCAGCCAATCCGGCGGTACCGTCGATATCCGCAGCGCGGTCGGCCACGGCACTACCGTCTCGATCCTGTTGCCCAAGGATCCCTCGATCCAGGCAGCAATCCCGTTCCGCACGCTCTCAGACATAGAGATGCATGCCTGAGACGACTTCCATTCAATGCGACACTTCAATGTAGAGGCCCAGAATAATGACGAAGACGCACCAACAGACCGAGAAGCAATCTGCGACACCGGAACGGAAAACGTCCGGCGAAGCTGAACGCGGCCGGATGAAATACGGTGTCGCCTTCAGGACTGCCGGCTCAGCGGGCCAGATCGGCGATCTCCTCGAGCAACATTGCAGCGGCCGGTGGCACATCATTCTGTGTGACCTGAAAACCGAGAACGGCGTCAAGGAACTGAAGGTGATGTTCGAACTGGAGGCCGACAAGAACGCCTTTAAACGCCTGGTGACAGGCACCAGCGGCCGCTCGTCGGCGGCCTAGGCGCGACGGTAGCGGGGTGTCGGCGGCCTGTGCGTCGCCGTCCCGTTCCGCCCTCGGACAACCTAGCTAGATGGTGATTTCAAGACGGCAGCGCGTGCCGGGCGCGTCATAAGTGATCTTCGCTTCGCCACGCAGCGCCTCGATCACGCCGAATTTGATCAAACGGACAACCAGAGAGCTTTCCGGCAATTCGCGGCCCTGCCGCCCACCATATTCCTGCCAATCCATGGTCAGGCGACCGTTCTGGTTCGGCAGCGCCTGGACCTTCCATGCCAGTCCCACAAATCCGCCCGGCACCGCAATGGCACCGGCGCGCGCCGAATATTTGGCGAGTTCGAGGATGATCATGCCAAGGATCAGCGCCGCCTTGGGCTGTAAGTGCGCGGCCGAGCCCCAGGTCTGCACGCGGCTGGCGTTGGCGCCGAGCACCGAGGTGAAGATCTGTTTCAGAAATATCTTGAGGTCCAGCGGGACATACGGTCCGTTATAGGAATCGTCCGTCGAATACCGCATCGTCGCGATGTAATGCTCATACAGATCGCCGAACGACGACAGGAGATCGGCGCCGCCGTCGGCGTCGCCGGTCAGGTTCTGAAGCATCCTTAGGGCTTCGCCCAGCCCGCCATGGATGCTGAGATCATCCGTGACCTCCTGTTTCTGTGCCTCGTGCTCCGCGGTCAGATCGACCAGCACGTTCACCGCGCCGACCAGCTTGTCGTCGGCATCGCGGATCGGCGTCGGAAGCGGCGCGAAGGGTACAAGCGTTCCATCCGGACGCTCGGCGACCGACTCCATTCCGCGGATCGGGCGGTTTTCTTTGACCGCCAGAGCCATCGAGCTTTGATCGATGGGCAATTCCTCGCCTTCGCTCGTGCGCAGCCGCCAGGATACGCACCATCTATCCGTATCGGGATCGGGGGTACGACCCGCGAAGTGAACTGCGGCCTGGTTGAAGAACGTGATACGCCCCTCGGTATCGGTCGCGTAGACGGCGACCGGCAATGCATCCAGGACATCGCGCAAGTAGCGTTCCTGGCGGTTCGCTTCGCGGATCTGCACCAACTGGCGGGTCGTCTCGGTCAGGCAAACGATAGCGCCGACGACGTAGCCTGCGGGATCGTGCAGCGACTTCATATCGACCGTCGCCGCGATTGTCTGACCGTCGGCGCGCTCGAAAATGCCCGACATTCTGGACGAAAAACCGGACGGCGAGGTTTGCGCGGCGGACAGTAGAGCGCGCAGATCGCTTTCGCCTCCATCGAAATCGCGCGCGCTGCGGAAACCTAGATAAGGGGCGACATCGCGATCGGGTGTGCATCCCCAAAGTTGGAGCGCCGCCTCGTTGTATTCGACGATTTGTCCATTCAGCGTGCAAAGGTAGGCTGCGACAGGAACCGTCGCGATCACGTCGCCGAAACGCTTCAGCGCGCCGTCGGAAATTTCACCGCCGCCATCCTCGCTACATTCGGGCTGAAATGCCGCGTCGGTGGCGGTGTCCGGTTCGTTCAAGCAAGCAACCCTAAACTTACGAAATAGATTGCGTGCCGACTTAGCCATGGCCATTCGTCGTTGCGATCCAGAGAATTCATAAGACTCTAAAGAAAATGAAAGAGCGCGATGCCGCTGTCAATGTGAACGCCGGATCACACATCTGTCACCTCAGGACCGTCGCGAAACAAAATTGGCATAATTCCGGTCTCTTGTCCGCCGCTACGCAAGTCATACGAGTCTAAACCTGAAACTTGACATATTTCGACATACCAGACTGCGAACACAATATACCGTCGTAGGAACGCATGCTCGACACCTACCACGCCGGTATGCATGCGCACGACGAGAACGCCACCATGAGTAGCAGGAAGTTCTGGCCAACGACATCGCCGGCAAGCGGACTGTGACTGCCCTCAGGGTGTCGCGTCGAGCGAGGTATCTCTTCGACCGCATACCGACCTAACGGTAGTCAGGTCGCCGCTTCGCGTCGCGACATGGCGGTTTTCGTTTTCGCCGCCTCATGTGCATCACGATGCGCAAGCAGTGTCGCACGTATAACGCGTCACATTTTGACATCAAGAGACAAACGCGACGCATATTTCTGCGAAGAGCCGTTGCTAACCTGCAACGGTTAGGCTGGGGAATTCCAGCCGAAATACGGCCGTCTGGCGAGGCTTAAGGACATACCATGATCTCGATGACAAATCGCAAGCTTCATCCTACGACGGTCGCGCAATCCAACCCGTTTTATTCCAGCGCACGCAGCGAAATCGCGCGGCGCATCTCGCTTACGCAAAATGACCATGTGAAGAATTTTCGCGTGGTCGCCCTCATCTCCGGCGGCTTCTACGACAAGGTGGCCCGTTCGATGGGCCTCGACATCCTCGAAGGGCTTCTGTCGGTCTTCACCGGACGCGTGGTCCGCTCCCTGCCCATCAGTGGCCCAATCGCAAATATCTACGGCGATAAATTTGTCTGCCTCATCGAGGCGAATTCGCGCGAGGAATTCGAGGCCACCATAAACGATGCGATCTCGCGCCTGAGCGAGAGCTTCACCATCGCTGACACGATCATCGCGCTCGACGTCAAGCTGGGTCTCGCGGTCGTGGGCTCAGGTCCGGTCGACATCAACGATTTGATTCGCGAGACCTTCGTGGCGGCCGATCAGGCCCAGAACGAACGCCGCCCTTGGACCTTCTACGATCCCGAGCTCGACAAGCGGGAAGAGGACGACCTGTCGATCCTCGCCGCGGTACGCTCCGGCCTCGAGCGACACGAATTCACGCTGCTCTATCAACCGAAGCTCAACCTCGTGAACGACCAGGTCGGCGGGTTCGAAGCCTTGGCGCGGTGGAAAAGTCCGAAGCGGGGGAACATCTCCCCCTCCATCTGGATCCCCGTCATCGAGAAATCGTCCGTCATCAACCAGTTCACTGATTTTGTCGCCCGCTCGGCCTTCAACCAGATTCAACGCTGGGGCGAGATGGGCGTATACCAGCCCATTGCCATCAATGTTTCCGCGAATGACCTGATTGATCCGCATGGCGAGCGCGGCCTGGTCGCGCTGCTGCGTGAATGCGAACCGCTGCTGCCCCTTATCGAGATCGAAGTGACGGAGACCGCGGTCGTCAACAATTTCGACCATGTCGCCTCCACCCTCCGCACCCTGCGCGAGCTGGGTGTCAGGGTCTCGATCGACGATTTCGGGACCGGCTATTCATCGTTGGTCTATCTCCGCGAGGTGCCCGCCGATACGGTCAAGATCGACAAGCTTTTCATCCGGTCCATGACCCGCGATGAACGCGATTTCCGCATCGTCGAAGCGAGCGTCAGCCTGGCCCATGGCCTCGGCATGACGGTGGTCGCCGAGGGTGTCGAAGACGAGGAAACCCTCGCGGCGCTCCGCACCGTGGGGTGCGATTTCGCGCAGGGCTTCCACATCTCCCACCCCGCGCCCCCTGACGAAATTGCCCGGAAATTCCTCACAAATCAGGTAGCTGTCACAAAATGACACATTCGGACATTGACCGAACGTCGGGCGAGATAATCGGAAAGCTAATCATTCGTTAAATTTGCTTCATCACATCGCAGTTATCCTGGCGCGAGAAATATCAGATGACCAACATGCCCCGTTCACATGCCCCGGCCCACAACCTGAGCACCCAGGAAGACCACAAGGACTTCGTCAGCTTCACTGTGGCGGGCCAGATGTTCGGCATCTCGGTCTTGGAGGTCCAGGACATCCTGGTCCCGACCAAGATCGCCTCCGTCCCGCTCGCCAAGCCTGAGATCCGCGGTTCCATCAACCTGCGCGGCCGCATCGTCACGGTGATCGATGTCCGCTCCCGCCTCGGCCTTCCCAAGCGCGAGGTCACCGCCACGGAACGACAGATGGGCGTCACGGTGGAAAATGGGCACGATCTTTACACCCTCCTGGTCGACGAAGTCGGTGATGTGATCAGCCTCAAGACCAGCCTGATGGAACCCAACCCAAGTACGCTCGACGCCGTCTGGCGCGAATTCGCCGCCGGTGTTTTCCGTGTCGACAATCGCCTGATGGTCGTACTCGACGTTAAACATTTGCTTGAAATCAACGCCAAGTCGTAAGCGCGCGAGCGGAGAGGAACGATGGACGACCTTCTGAACGAATTTCTCACCGAAACTTCCGAGAACCTGTCGGTCCTCGATCTCGAATTGGTCCGCTTCGAGCAGGAACCTGGCGACGCGACGATCCTCGGCAACATTTTCCGCCTCGTTCATACCATCAAGGGGACGTGCGGCTTCCTCGGCCTGCCCCGGCTTGAAAGCGTTGCCCATGCCGGCGAGAACGTGCTCGGCAAATTCCGCGACGGCGCGCTCGAGGTGACCCCCGACGCGGTGACACTGATCCTGAAATGCATCGACCGCCTGCGTTATCTGATCTCCGAGCTGGAATCGACGGGACAGGAACCGGAAGGCGAAGACCAGAACCTGATCGCCGAACTGAACGCCATGGCCGACGGCAAGGTAAGCGCCGAACCGGCAGCCGCTGCGGCCGCCTCTGTCGCGGAAACGGCGGAACCCGCCTTCGCCGGTCCGACGCTGGATGAAAGCGGCTTTCCGGTTGCCGCCGAACTGCTGGCCGAGGTCGAGCAGGCGCTCGCCGCCGGTGCACGCGCCGCAACCGAAGAAGAATTGGTGGCCGAAATGGAGGCCGAGCGGAACCGCGAAGCCGCCGTCGCCGGCAAATCTGACGCGCCCGTCGCGCAGGCACCGAGCGCTCCGTCCGTCCCCGCCGCCCCGAAGAAGGATGAAGGCAAGGACGACAAGGAAGCGCGCGATTCCGCACTCGCCGCCGCCTCGATCCGCGTCAATGTCGACGTGCTGGAAAGCCTGATGACCCTGGTCAGCGAACTGGTCCTCACGCGTAACCAGCTCCTCCAGATGGTGCGCGGCCAGGACGAAAGCGAATTCACGGTTCCGCTTCAGCGGCTCAGTCACATCACGTCCGACCTGCAGGAAGGCGTGATGAAGACCCGCATGCAGCCGATCGGTAACGCCTGGTCGAAGCTGCCCCGCATCGTGCGCGACCTCAGCGTTGAAACCGGCAAGAAGATCGAGCTGGTGATGATGGGCGCGGAAACCGAACTTGACCGCCAGGTCCTGGAGCTCATCAAGGACCCGCTGACCCACATGGTCCGCAACTCGGCCGACCACGGCATCGAGCGCCCCGAGGACCGCAAGGCCGCCCAGAAAAACGAATGCGGCACGATCACGCTGAAGGCCTACCATGAAGGCGGCCACATCATCGTCCTCATCGCCGACGATGGACGCGGCCTCAGCACCGATCGCATCCGCGCCAAGGCGATCGCCAACGGTCTCGCGACCGAGTCCGAACTCAACGACATGCCAGAACAGCAGATCCTGCAGTTCATCTTCAAAGCCGGGTTCTCGACCGCCGAGACGGTAACGAGCGTGTCGGGCCGCGGCGTCGGCATGGACGTTGTGCGCACAAATATCGAGCGCATCGGCGGCACGATCGAACTGAAGTCGGTCGCCGGCCGCGGCACGACCTTCATGATCAAGATCCCGCTGACGCTGGCCATCGTGTCGGCCCTCGTCGTGGAATGCGCCAAAGAACGCTTCGCGATCCCGCAGCTCAATGTGCTGGAACTCGTCCGCGCCTCGGGCAATTCGGAAACCAAGATCGAAACGATCAACTCCGCGCCGGTCCTGCGGCTCCGTGACCGCCTGCTTCCGCTAGTGTCACTGCGCAACCTGCTTCAGCTGGAGGAATTCGACCTGTCGGGTGCGACCGATCTGTTCATCGTCGTCACCCAGGTCGGCACTTACTCGTTCGGCATCATCGTCGACCGCGTGTTCGACACCGAGGAGATCGTGGTGAAGCCGGTTTCGCCGATCCTGCGCTACATTCCGTTCTATTCCGGCAACACGATCATGGGCGACGGCAGCGTCATCATGATCCTCGATCCGAACGGCATCGCGACCGCCTCGGGTCAGGTTCAGATGGGCAGCCAGGACAGCAACGAGATGGTCTCCGGCGTCACATCCCACAGTCAGGAACGCGCGGCATTCCTGGTCTTCACCGCAGGCAACGACGACCTCAAGGCCGTTCCGCTGGCACTCGTGGCGCGCCTGGAAGAGATCGACGTCTCCAAGATCGAACGGGTCCGCCAGCAGCACGTCGTGCAGTACCGCGGGCACCTCATGCCGCTGGTTCCGGTCAATCCGGCGCACGAATGGAAGAACGAGGGCCTGCAGCCGATTCTGGTCTTCGCCGACGGCGAACGCGCCATGGGCCTGGTCGTCGACCAGATCGTGGACATCGTCGAAGATGAACTGCACATCGAACTGTCGAGCGACCACGAATCGCTCATCGGCAGCGCGATCATCGCTGGGAAGGCAACCGATATCATCGATGTCACCTACTTCCTGACCGATGCCTTCGCCGACTGGTTCGAACGCAGCGACGACACGAAGAAGCTGAAGAATCACCAGCGCCGCGTCCTACTCGTGGACGACAGCCCGTTCTTCCGCAATCTTGTCGTGCCGGTGCTTTCGGTTTCCGGATGGGATGTCACCACGGCCGACAGTGCAACCGATGCACTGCGTAAACGCGACGCCGGCGCGATGTTCGACGTGATCATCAGCGACATCGAAATGCCGGAAGTGGACGGATTTGAGTTCGCGACCAGGGTCCGGGCCGACGCACGCTGGAATCACATACCGCTGATCGCGCTGACGTCGCGCACGTCGGAAGAGGATCTCGCCCACGGCCGCAAGGTCGGCTTTGACGATCATATCGCCAAAGCGGATCGCGGCGCGCTGGCCGAGACGCTCTACAAGGTTCTGCTCAAGGTCCTCGACGGGCGCGATCGCGCCTCCGACGGGGGCGCCCTTCCGAACTTTCCGCTCGCGGCCGAATAACAAATCGGAAGACGTTCAGGAGATTTGACGATGGATATGACAGAACCAGAATCTCGCAAGACATTCCTGGTTGTCGACGATTCGAAGGTAATCCGCTCGATCGCCCACGGTGTGCTCAGTGATCTGGGCTTTGCGGTAGACGAGGCAGACAACGGCGCGCATGCGCTGGGCGCCTGCCAAAAGGTTCTGCCCGATGCGATCCTGCTGGACTGGAACATGCCGGTGATGGATGGACTGACCTTCCTCAAGGCGCTCCGCTCCATGCCGGGGGGTACGGCGCCGATGGTGATCTTCTGCACCACCGACGGCGAAAGCTCCTCCATCCAAACTGCGCTGGAGTGCGGCGCGGACGAATACATCATGAAGCCGTTCACGCCGGACATCATCCGCGACAAGCTCGAGAGCGTCGGACTGATCCAACGAACGGACGACGGCATCTAAAACGACATCATGAAATGAACGTTGTCACGAACACGACCGGTGCTGCGGCGCCGCAACCCAACGCGGATGCCGCACGGCTGATGATCGTTGACGATTCGGCGGTCGTGCGCGGTCTGATGACACGTATGATCGCCGAGGAACCATCGGTTCAGATCGTCGCGAGCTGCGCGAACGGCCAGCTCGCCGTCCAGAAGCTCGCTCATACGGATGTCGATATCATCCTTCTGGATATCGAGATGCCGGTCATGGACGGGCTGACGGCCTTGCCCAAGCTGCTGGAAATCAATCCGGCGGTGAAGGTGATCATCTCGTCCACCCTGTCGGAGCGCAATGCCAAGATCAGCCTGACCGCACTCGAACTGGGTGCTGCGGATTATCTCACCAAGCCTCAATCCGTCGTCGCCAGCGTCGAATTCAAAACCGAATTGCTGCAGAAGCTAAAGACCTTTGCCGCAGGCGCGCGCCGCGACCGCCCCGCCGGCTCCAAGACGACCAATGAACGGACTGCGGTGCCTGTGCCCCGTACGCCGGTGAAGCCGGCCGCGAAAGCCATATCCCTGCGCCCGGCCGGTACGCAGAAGCCGCAAATCCTGGCCGTCGGCAGCTCCACAGGTGGCCCGCAGGCACTGTTCTCGTTTTTCAAGGCGCTACCGCGCGACATCGACGTGCCGGTGGTCCTCACCCAGCATATGCCGGCGACCTTCACCAAGATCCTTGCCGAACATATCGAACGAGCGAGCGGCTGGCCGTGCCATGAGGCGATCAACGGCGAACCCGTGCGCGCCGGACAGGTTTACGTGGCGCCGGGCAATTACCACTTGCTGGTCGAGGCCAAAGGCGAGCAGCGCGTCATCCGGCTTTCCACCGACGCGCCCGAGAATTACTGCCGTCCCGCTGTGGATCCGATGCTGCGCAGTCTGGTCCGCGCCTACGGCGCCAAGATACTCACCATTATCCTGACCGGCATGGGCTCCGACGGGCTCAAGGGCGGACGCGAAGTCGTGAAGGCCGGCGGTACGGTCGTCGCTCAGGATGAAGCCTCCAGCGTCGTCTGGGGAATGCCGGGCGCCGTCGCCGACGACGGGCTCTGCACGGCGGTCGCGCCGATCACGGAACTCGCGTCGCTGGCGGCACGGGCCTTCAAAGGACACTGACTATGAATTCTGTGGACTTCGATTACATCGCCAACGTGCTCAAGCAGCGTTCCGGCCTCGCGCTGACCCCGGACAAAGCCTACCTGATCGAGACACGCCTGAGCCCGATCGCGACCAAGGCCAAGATCGCCTCGGTCGAGGAGATGATCCGCGGCCTGCGTCAGGGCAAATATGCCAATCTGCTCGCCGACATCACGAGCGCCATGACCACGAACGAATCCTCGTTCTTCCGCGATGTGCGTCCGTTCGACACGTTCCGTACGGAGATCCTGCCGCGCCTGCTCGAACGGCGTGATGCCACCCGCCCCATCCGCATCTGGTGCGCCGCCGCCTCGACCGGACAGGAACCCTACACACTCGCCATGATCCTGAACGAGGAAAAGGCGCTGGTCGGCAACCGCCGCATCGAGATCATCGGTACCGACATCGCGCCCGAGGTCCTGGCACGCGCCAAGTCCGGCATCTACACCCATTTCGAGGTTCAGCGCGGCCTGCCTGCCCGCCTGCTTATCAAATATTTCGACAAGGTTGACGATCAATGGCAGATCAAGCCCGGGCTGCGCGCCATGGTGCAGTACAAGGAATACAACCTTCTCAACGACCTCAGGCCGCTCGGCCGCTTCGACATCATCTTCTGCCGCAACGTGCTGATCTATTTTGACCAGCCGACCAAGGCCAAGGTTCTGGCCGCCATGAACGGCGTTATCGCCGACGACGGCGTGCTGTTCCTAGGTGGCGCGGAAACCGTGCTGGGCATCTCGGAGAAGTTCAAGCTGATGGAGGGCCAGCGCGGTGTCTACGGCCCCGTACTGGGTGCTTCGGCGACCTCAACCCGCACCGTGGCGCCCGCACCAGCACAGCCGATCCGTACCGCGATCAGCGCGCTCAGCGGTTAGCTCCGTTTAATGATCCAAGGCCCGCTTGTTCTTGATGGCGCTTTGCCGAAGCGTTGTCTGTCGTCACGCGAGACACCGCTGAGACCCACCTTGAGAAACCACCCTCGGCTTGACCTGCGTTAAGACGGTCCTTGCAACCCCCAGCGATACTCTCCTCACAACGTAAGGAGACTGCAATGTCCCTCGCAGGCTACGTTCTGATCGGGTGCATTTCGCTCATCTTCGTAACGTTCTTGGTGATCCTGGCGTGGGGTGTCCATCAGACGAATTCCATCCAACGCGACAAGAACAACGTCGCCGACTTCACGACCAAGGAAACGCAGGACAGCGACGCTCATTCCCAAGCCGCCTAATCATTGAGAAGAGCGGCCACCTCGCGGTAGCCGCATGACAGCGGACTTGTAATCGGTTGGCGTGAAGTCCGTTTCAGACCTGGACGATCTCGACTTCGGCATTCTTGACGAAAACGACCTCAAAGGTCCGGGAAACTCCGTCATCCTCAGTGATGGAGACATAATCACCTTCCGAGAGGGAGCGGGCCTCAAGCCGGTTGAGACTGCAATGGCGGCTGTCCGACCCGTCGCACGACAGCATCCAGCCATCCGACGTCAGAATCAGAAATCCCTTATGGAGCCCGGTCTCCGGTTCCGACTTGATGACCTTACAAAGGCGCGAGACCGCGCCATATCCGTCGATCATCAATTCCCCACACGGCGTCAACGATGCCTGGAACGTGTAGGAATGCCGATGGTCATTTACATGCCCGCTCTTGGATCTGACGAGTTCCAAACGGATGAGCTTCAACCCCATAACAGCCACCCATATTCTACCGGCAAGGAATCTTGTGCGCCGCCAGGCGTTCGATCGAGCGGACAAGGCGTGCCTTCGCGTGATCGATCCAGACTTCGCAATGGCGATACTTCATGACTTTTCCCGAGGTCAGAGAAGCACCTGAGCGCGTTGCAAGGCCGCCAACAGATCTCTCCCGTTGAGAGGTTTATCGAGAACCGAGATGACATCGGGAATATTGACCGCGTGCCTTTTCAGGTACGTGCCGAACCGGCCAGAAATCAGGACAGTAGGCATGGAAACACCGGCGATCCTCAGCCGGCTCAACAGATCGAGGCCGGTCATACCTTCAAAATGATAGTCAAGGAGAAGGCAACCAGGCGCGCGCGTGGCCGCGCCTGCCAGAAAATCCTCGCAAGTTCCAAAGCTTTCGACCTTGAAACCCAACGCTTCGAGCGACGTCATGAGAGAATGACGCGCCGCCTCGTCATCTTCGACGACATATACCCTGCCGCCATAGTTCGACGAAATCGCTGCAGGCCTATTGGATGAGGAGGTAATATTTTCCACACAGGGCCTCTTTCAATTATGAGGCCCACGCTAGCACCGCGCCCTGGGGGTGCGATATTCCGTCACATTACGTAAGGGGTAGCGCTAAGAGCGCAGATCTACAGGCTTTTGCCCATTCCGACCGCCAGCCCCATCTTGACCAAGGCGGAAAGGTTCCGGGCCTCCATTTTTCCCATGACCCCCGCCCGATAGATTTCAACGGTACGGGGGCTGATATCGAGTTCGCGGGCGATCTCCTTGTTCGTCAACCCATCGACCAACCGTTCAAGCACGTCACGTTCGCGCGGAGATAAATTCTCGATCTTATCGGCGATCTGACGGACCTCGGCTGTCGTCGGTTCCGAGTCGTTAAGCGATTCGAAAGCCTTGGAGACCGCTGTCAGGATCGTATCCTGATTGAAAGGTTTCTCGATGAAATCCACCGCCCCGGTTTTCATGGCTTTCACGGCCGTCGCGACATCGGCATGTCCCGTGATCATGACGATGGCGATCTGCAGCTTACGCCGGACCACCGTACCGAGAACCTCGAGGCCGTCCATGCCGGGCATCCGGATGTCGAGCAGCAGGCAGGCCCGCTGGTCGAATCCCTCCATACGATCCAAAAACACCTTCGACGATGCGAATGTTTTGACTTTGAATCCCTTGTGCTCAAGGAGAACCTCCAAGGAATCCCGCACGGCATCGTCGTCGTCGACAACGAAAATCTGCCGGTCTTTAACCTCTGTGGACATCAGTCCTGGCCTCGTATCATCAACGTAAAATGAAAAGTGACTCCGCCGCCTTCGGTCGGCGTCACCCAGATCTTTCCGCCGTGAGCCTCGATGATCGAGCGGCAAATCGACAGCCCGAGCCCCATGCCGGCAGGTTTGGTCGTCTGGAATGGCGCGAAAAGATTCTTCGCGATCTCTTCCGGCAAGCCGGGTCCAGTATCACATACGGTCAATTCCACCGTATCCGGGCCCTCGCGGCCGGTAAGGATCAGCAATTGACGGATCAGCAACTGGGGATATGGAACTCCCTGCATCGCTTCCACCGCGTTGCGGACAAGGTTGATGACAACCTGCTGGATCTGCTGGCGGTCCATCAGGACCTCGGGTAAATCCTCATCGAGTCGCAGCTCGACATGGATTCCGCTTTCCTTCACGCCGATCAACGCCAGATCGAGCGCCTCCGAGACCGCTTCGTTGAGATCGTCGGGCACCACATCGGCGTCGCCCCGTTCATATAATTGCCGCAAGCGCCGGATGATCGTGCCCGCGCGATCGGCCTGGACCGCCGTGCGTGCCATGAAATCGCGAACCTTCGCAGGCACCTCGGAACTGATACCCTCGAGCATGTCCTTGCTGGTCTGAACGTAATTGAGGATCGCCGTCAGCGGCTGATTGAGCTCATGTGCAATCGCCGAGGCCATTTCCCCGAGATCGCCATGCCGAGATGCGTGATAAAGCTGTGCCTGCGTCTCACGAAGCCGTGTCGAGCTTTCGATCAAGGCCTCTTCGGCTCTCTTCTCGGCGGCCAGGTTCTGGAGGAATCCCGTGAAGATGCGCCGATCGCCGACGCGCGCCTCACTGATTGCCAGACGGGCCGGAAATGTCGTTCCGTCCTTGCGCTGGGCGGTCACTTCGCGCCCGATGCCGATGATATGCGGCACGCCAGTGTCTTTATAGCGGGCCAGGTACGAATCATGCCGTTCCCGATCCGGTGACGGCATCAGCATACTGACGTTCTTCCCGAGGACCTCTTCGACGGCGTAGCCAAATGTCTTCACACTCGCCGCATTGAACGACTGGATCAGCCCGCGTTCGTCGATAACGATGACCGGGTCTGGTGCCGTCTCCAGTATCGAACGCAACTGCTCGCGCTCGGCCATGATTTGTGCTTCTGCTGCCTTTTGGGCGCTGAGGTTCTGCAGAAATCCGATAAACAATCTCCGAGGGCCAACGTGCGCTTCGCTGATCGCCAATCTGGCGGGAAACAGCGTGCCGTCGTGCCGCCGGGCCATGACTTCGCGACCCTTGCCGATAATACGCGCTTCGCCGGTCCTCAGATAACGTTCCACGTAGGAGTCATGAAGCTCGCGATCGGGGGAACCCATCAGCATGCTGACATTGTTGCCGATGACCTGCTCCGCCTCATAACCAAACGCTTTCACGCTGGCCGCGTTGAATCCCAAGATGATCCCACGTTCGTCGATGATGACGATCGGGTCGGGGGCACTCTCCAGTATGGACCGGATCTGGTTGCGCTCGTCCTCAAGCTCCGAACGCAGTCGAGCATCAGAGGTTTGGGATATTTTATCGTTCAATACGGCAGTGCCCCTCTCGCGCGCCAGGATACGGCAGAACACATTTGAGCGGCAATCCAATCATCACCTTTACGTGGGCCTTCCGTATTTCTACCTAAACCTCCGTAATACTACTTAAGGCGTCGGACCGAATTTCGCACGGGTAGGCATCTCCATACGCTCTGAACATCAGTTCACTCAAATCCGAGCGAGGACGACGATGCCGATCAGCCAGCCCAAAAGAACAAAGCCCGCACCCGACCAAAATATCCTGAACGAGGTGCGCGCGGTGGGCCGGGTCCGCGTCGCGGTCGCAGGTTCCCATCTTTTCGATCAGGCGGACGAGTGCGATGGCCTGTACCTGCTTGAAAGCGGACTGATCGGTCTTCGCAAGCTCAATGAGGACGGGACCACGATGCTCGTCAATTTGGCCCGGCCCGGCGATTTCATCGGTTACGGCCCCCTTCTCACCGACTGCGATCATCTGGCGAGCGCCGAGGTCATCATGACCGGCCGTATCGTGTTCATCGAACTTCCGCACGTCCAACGCATGCTGCGCGAAAGGCCGTCATTCCTGTCGCTTCTCCTGAAGCAAGCCGCGCGCGACCTGAACGCGCTGGAGGACAAATACCTCCAAATGGCCACGCGGCAGGCGCATGTGCGGCTCGCATCCCTACTGCTGTCATTCAAGGAAAGTGCCGCGACGGAACGCACCGAATGCCGGTTCGAACTCCCCCTGATGAACAAAGATATCGCGGACCTCATCGGCATCCGGCCGGAAACCCTGTCGCGCGCGATCGGACAGCTTCGCTCGGCCGGTCTCGCTGAGATGCGCGGTCATATGGTTCATATCCCGAGCGTCGCGAAATTGGCCCGCATCGGCGCGACGCAATCCGCCTTCGCGGCGTAGCCTGAATGGTCCTTTCAGTTGGAGCCTAGCGATACCTCCCGTGTGCGGTGCCGGCGTCGATCCGGTCAATTCGATCCTAGATTGATACAGGTCAACGCACCGGCCGCCGGGAGAGCCTATATAATTAAGATAACAAGCAAGCCCGGAACGCGGCCTCAAAGGAGAGAGTTATGGCGATCAAAGACATTCTAGTTCATGTAGATTCGACGGCGAAAAGCGACCTTCGCCTGAAGATCGGCGTCGAACTCGCCGAACGCAATGAAGCTCATCTCGTTGGCCTTCACGCCAAACCTTATCCCTACATTCCGCCTGCCGCACCGGATTTGAGCCCGATTTACGGCGAACTGATCGACGATCAACAGCGGCTCATCGACCAGGATGCCGAAGCAGCCAAAAAGAGATTCGACGATGCCCTCCGCCATACCAATATCTCTCAGGAATGGCGGGCGGTGACCGGCGATCCAAGCGAAGTCATCCGTCGCCATGCGCGATACGCCGATTATGTCATCGTCGGGCAGAACAATGCCGAAGCGGACCGACAAGCGGTCGATCTGCCGGAGGGCATCCTTTTGACCACCGGCCGGCCGGCCATCGTCGTGCCCAACAATCCGAACGTCAAAACGTTCGGGCGCAATGTCATGGTTGCGTGGGATGACGGCATCCAGGCGACCCGTGCCATCCATGACGCAATGCCGATCCTCCAGGCGGCCGAAAACGTCACGGTTCTGGCCGTCAACCCGGCTGATACCGGCGATCACGGAGCAATGCCGTGCGCCGATATCTGTCATCATCTCGCGCGCCACGGAGTAAAGGCTTATGCTTATCCGGTAACGACGCACGAATTCACGACCGAGCATATGATCCTGAAGCGCGCCTTCGAACATGGCATCGATCTGCTTGTGATGGGCGCCTATGGTCATTCCCGCATGCGCGAATTCGTCTTCGGGGGTGTGACGGCGCACGTGTTGGAACATATGCAATTGCCGGTCTTGATGTCCCATTAATACATTGGACGCCGGCTACTCCTTGAGCCGGCGCCTTCAGGCTCGAGGTGGTTTCGAGAGGATAGAATACGATCACCTTCCAACGAGGAGCATAGCCAATGATCAAAACCATCGTTGTCGCGACCGATGCCTCGGATCACGGCAAGAAGGCCGTTAAGCTCGCAAGCGAACTGGCACATTCCCTCAAGGCGCGCCTCGTGATCGTTCATGCACTCCTGTTTGACGCGGGCAGCGCATCCTTGAGGAAGATCGCAAATCGCCGGGATTTGACGCGGGATCAACGCCACCTTCTCGACAATTACGAGGTCGACACACAGTTGACCGTCGCGGCAGCGGGCGGGCTGGACACGTCGCTCGCTTATGTTCCGCCACCACTCGAATTGCTGGAACCTATCGGCCGACAGATTCTGGAAGGAGCCAAGCAGGCGGCCCGTAACGGTGGCGCCAAAAACGTTTCAAGCAAGCTGGTCAGTGGGTCCGCGGCCGACAGCATTCTCGCGGCCGCCAAGAAGGAGAAAGCCGATATGATCGTATTGGGAACGAGAGGTTTCGGAAAACTGAAAGGATTGTTCCTCGGCAGCGTGTCACACAAAGTGAGCGTGAACGCCCATTGCCCTGTTCTCACGGTCAAATAAGGTGTCCCGCTATGGCTTTCCACCGCTATATCAAGGAGCGGATCAGAGAACCGGTGGGCTACCTGAGCGGTATCTTCGCGATCCTGGCAGGGGCCGCCGCCGCAGGGCCTGATACCTGGGTGGAGTGGCTCACCTTGGGCGCCACGATGATCGGCCCCCTGTCCGCGCGGTTGTTGATTACCATCACGGCACTCGCCGCTGTCATGATCTTTGTCTGGCCGGTTTTGCGCCGACCGCGCTAGCTGTGCCTATTGACCTGCGTCAGAAGCTCTTCAGGTACAGTTGAACCGCCGCGGCGAGAGATCCCGCTACCGATACGCCCGCGAGCCCCCACACGATACGCCACGTTACCGGTGCCTGCGCCAGCACCAGTGCCATGCCCACCTTGATCAGCGTGTTGGCGATGGCCGCGATCACCAATCCCATGACGACGACCTCGGCGGTCAACCCCCTGGAGGCCTGGTCGGCAAGCGAAACCGTGATTGCATCGACATCGACCAGGCCCGATAGGGCCGCCAGCCCGTAGATTCCCGTGACCCCGACGTGATTTCGTATCACCTCGACCAGGAAGGTGATGATCGCGAGGATCAGGGCGAATGTCAGCGCGGTGCGAAGCGCCAACGGATTTTCATGAACGACGGAAGCCTGCGACGGCTCGTTCTCCGTTGGCCAAAGTACTGCCGCGATGCCGGTCCCTGCGAGAATCATGACGGCAAAAGGACCAACAACATCAAGCCAAATCGGCGGGTGGATCATGATCGCCAACAGCGACATGCGCGCCATCATTACGGTATTCGACCCGACGACCGCCGCCGGTACGGATCGCTGAAGGGAAGGATCGCTCCGGCCGGCCCGCAACAGCGCGAGGCTCGTCGCGGTTGATGTCACGAGCCCGCCCACGACCCCCGTCAAGATCACGCCGTGGCCGGTTCCCTTCAGCTTGGCCACGACATATCCGGCGAACGATAGGCCCGCCACCAAAACGACCATCAGCCAGACACGATATGGATTGAGCGCCGCGTAGGGTCCGTAGCCTTGATTCGGCAGCAGCGGCAAAACGACGGCGGATATCAATAACAATTGAAGCGCGGCGAACAGTTCCTTTTCTTCGATGGCATTGAGCCAACGGTGCAGAACGGGCTTGGCGCCAAGCAAAAGCGCGCTCACCACCGCGCCGGCGATGGCCGGCACCAAATAGCCGGTGCCCGCGAGAATGCCGAGGCAGAAGGTAACAATGCTCGCCACCTCCGTGGTCGCGCCGACGTCGCCGCCGCTGCGCGCGCCAACACGGATGGCAACCAGCAAGCCGGCGAAACCAAGCGCAATCGCAGCCGCGAGCGCCTCCGACAGCGACGTCGCGATGATGGAAACCAACCCTCCGGAAAGGCCCATCAGGGCGAAGGTGCGGATACCGGCGACCCGTTGACCCTCTTCAACCACGCGCTCATGCCATCCGCGTTCAAAGCCGACAATGAGGCCCACGGCCAATGAGACCGCCAGAAATCGCAGGATGTCATAGTCGTTCATGGTTCAGCCGACCATCGATTAGGGGATGCCGCCGTACAGGTCCCTCAGACTACTCCCAATTCCGGATCGTCTTAAAACCTGGCGGCAAAGGCGCCTTGATATGGGTCAAGCTGGGTCGTCGAGCACGCGGGCAGGATTGGATCGAAGGGTATCCTACCGGTAGATGATCGACCGCGTCCGGACATTATTCCCGATCAGAACGGTCTGCGGGTCTTTCCTCTCCGGGCTTCCTGCCGAAAACGCGAACAATCGCCCGACCAATTGTTCGATCTGCAGCCGGATGTCCGGCACCGCGACAATCTCCCAATAACGGCTGCGCGTGATCAGTCCGGCGCCGAACAGCCAGTCCGACGCAACGCCGTACTTGTCGATCAAAGCATCATCGCGGGCGATCTTCGGGCCGATTCCAAGCTCATCCGGAACCAGCAAGCCGCGTCTGACGAGATGTTGAATCAGAGGTATCTTCGATTTCGTGATGTCGAAGCCGATACCCAGAGCGTTGATCACGCGCTCCGCAGAAATGACGGATGAGGCCTTTTCGTGACGTTTCTGATAGGTGACTTCGAATAAGCCCCCATCTTGTTCGATCGAAGTGATGTGTCCGACTCCGATGGCGAGTTGGCCACTATCGATCGCCTTTTCGATCCTCCGCCCGATCTCGGGCGCCATGCGGTGACGATGGACATCCCACCAAGGTCGGATATGACGGAGAAAGCGTGCCCGCTCCTCGATCGACAGGCCTTGCCAGGCGTCATGCGCATGTGGTCGTACGCCGTCGATGACACAGCGCCAATCGCCGCCCTGGTTCTCCTGCTCGGCGATAGCCGCACGGATACGCCGCGTGAGGCTCCGCATAGTCAGGGGATGTTCAAGCGACAGCGGAATCGCCATCCACGAATCCGGCTTGTGGATACGCGGCAAGAGGCCATGCCGCGACAAGGCGACAATCGGCCCTCTATGCCCCCGATCCAGCAGGGAGATCACCACATCCACGGTCGTAAGGCCCGTACCCAAAATGAGAATACGTTCCTCCCGATCAAGCAGGTCGATCCAGTGCGACGACCATGGATCGCCGATATAATACGGATGCGCCGCCAGGGATTTTGGGAAATGCGGCGGCACGCTCGGCGTCTCGTTTCCGGTTGCCAGCACCATATAGTCGAACGGATATCGACTGCCAGCTTGCGTGACCGCCACCCGCATCGGCTCGGTTTCATCGATAGCGACGACCTCGTCATTGATTAAACTGAGACGCCGGCCGCCGGAACCGCTTGCCGCTTGCTTCAGAATGTCCTCGAGGTAAGCCCCGAAATCGTAGCGCGATGCGAATTCATTGGGATCGGCACGATCCCAATAACGCTTAGACAGCCATTCCACGAAGTGAGCGGGCTTGTCCGAGAACGCGCTCATCCGTCCGGCACGGACATTCAGCAGATGACGCGGATTGTGTCCGCTATATGCCAGACCGCGTCCGAATTCGGGACGACGCTCGAAGAGCAGAACGCGCAAGCGTTCGGAGCGTTGACGGAGAAGCTGAATGGCAAGGGCGGTACCGCTAAATCCGGCACCGACAATGGCGATCGTCTTCATGTCCAACCTCCTGCTTTCGCCCCGCGCACAATGTGAGTGGATAACAAATCATATCGACCGGGGATCTGGCGTGGATCCCTGATCGGAATCCACGCCCCCCTCCGATAAACGTCTTGGATCAGATGCAGATATCTATTTGGTGTAGATCTGATCGAAGATGCCGCCCTCATCGAAGTGCTTCTTCTGCGCGGCCGCCCAGCCGCCGAAGTCGCCATCGATGGTCAGCAGGTCGATCGTCTTGAAGTTGTCCTTGTATTTCTCCG
>Ga0180219_1000106_pt1 | contig 102769 bp, 80 predicted proteins | sample eDN3rd30CBELigMG_FD_151338 | JGI IMG/M metagenome (GOLD analysis project Ga0180219, IMG submission 151338) | Enriched Miracle-Growth compost microbial communities from Emeryville, California, USA - eDNA 3rd pass 30_C BE-Lig MG (version 2)... ...
TGGTCTCCGTGGTGGACGATCCCTACGATGCCGCCGAAAGGGCCCACGCCATCGCTGTGCTCACCGAGTGGGATGAGTTCAGAGATTACGACTGGCAACGCATCAAAGACCACATGATGAAACCCGCTTTCGTGTTCGATGGCAGGAAGCTGCTCGCTGACAACCGGCTGGCCGACCTGGGATTCACCTATTACGCGATCGGGGAATAGGCGAGGTAATAGATGGCTTCACGAAGTCGCCTATTACGAAGCCAAAATATGACACGAATCTTTAATTCGTTGTTTCGGTTGAGGCTAGAAAAGTTTCCGGGCGGCCAATGGTTTTGTATTTTCCTTCACCGGCTAAGATGCTGTAATATTGAACGGTACCATTGCTTAAAAGGGCTTTGGCACGTTGCAACTGATCATCATATTTGAAAGAAAAAGCCGTCCGTCCCTTCTTATAATAATACCGGGATACAATCTCATTGCCCAGTATCTTTTTAATCTCTTCACGGTGTACCAGGAGATCTTGTTGCTTGCTTTGATAGATTTTTTCGGCTAAAATTTCTAGCTCTTCAATGAGTTCCCCCGGTTTTTTTTCTGTTTCTGCCAAGGCCTTCAGCTCATTAAGTGACGCCTCCGTTTTTGTGGCATACTGATAATCCTTATTTTCCAGAAAATGAATGAAATCGGAGTACAGTGTTTCATCGACCTCAAATTTATCTGCGTCGGCGATTCGGGCATGTGACTGTCTGAAAGCGGTAGCGTAGTCAAAGATGAGATAGTGTTCAGACAGGGTCTGGATAATGGGGCTGTACTGCGGTTCAAATACAGTAATATCCGGATAAATGCCACTGCCATCGTAGACGGTCCGCCCATTTTTTGTATTAAATGCATTGAGCAATGAATCAGATACCCGTGCATAGGCACCGTTATCATCGCGGTGAACAAAATCAAGGGCTTGTATACACCGTCCGGAAGGCGTATAATATTTTGCCACGGTTACTTTTATCAGGTTGTTGTATGGGATATTAAATGTTTGTTGCACAAGCCCTTTACCAAAACTCCTTTCGCCGACAATCACTGCCCTGTCCAGATCTTGTAAGGCGCCGGCTACGATTTCGGCTGCGGATGCGGAACGTCCGTTAATCAATATGGCCAGGGGAACCGTAGGGGCTATGGGTTTGGCCATTGTACGATAGCTGTGCGTTTTAGTGGCGTTTTTTCCTTTTTGGCTGACTACCAATTCTCCTTGCGGAATAAAGAGATTGACAATCTTTACAGCTTCCTGTAAAATCCCGCCACCATTGTCGCGCAAGTCGATAATTAGACCTTTAAGACGGCCCTTTTCCTGTAAGCTATAAAAGGCCGTTTCCATTTCTTTTGCCGATTGCTCCAAAAACTTGTCTAGCTTGATGTAACCGATTCCTTTGTCTAACAACACCGCATGACTCACATTGGGTTGTCTGACAATCCTGCGGGTTAGCGTCAGCGGTGTGGAGGCGGTTTCTCCCGGTTTCCTCACCTGAAGCCGTATTTGGCTGTGTTCGGCTCCCCGCAACAGGTTACTTACCTCGGCCGTTGATGTATTCTCCAAGGCAACACCGTTGATGCTTACTAGCTCGTCGCCGGTCGTCAAACCTGCTTCGTCTGCCGGGTATCCCGCATACAGCTCAGACAGAAAAATGTGCCCATCGCGTTCAAAAATAGCAGCACCGATACCTCCGTACTTGGTATCCACATACTTCAGCTTGTATTCTTCCACCTCTGTTTCCTGTACATATTCGGTATAAGGATCAAGATCGTCTAACATCGCATCCACAGCTGTCTTGATAAGCGCATTGGGGTCGGTTTCTTCGACATAATTGAGGCTTATCTGCCGGTATACTGCCGAAAAAATATCTAGATTTTTACTGATAAGAAATAAATCATCTTTGACCGCAGCGAAAGCCGAAAAAACCAATACAGCAATCGTTAAAAGGGTCAAATGCTTCGCATTTAATGTGTGTTTGCGTGGGTTCATCTGTGGGTGCTGAAAAATCAAAAAGTAAATAAAGTTAAGACAATTTGTAACGAATACCAATAGCCAATTGCGGGAAAATGACAAGAACGTTATAAATAGTAGTCCATTTCGAAGATATGACACTTCCGCAGATTGCATATAACAACAATTTTGTCTAAGTTTGCCTTCCAAAAATTTGTAATCTATAACTGTTGAAATGAGTTCGACACCGATAAAGAAAGAGACCTACCTGGAGTGGTATAAGCTGATGCTGCTTATGCGTAAATTTGAAGAAAAAGCCGGGCAGTTGTATGGGCAGCAGAAGATTAGGGGATTTTGTCATCTCTATATAGGTCAGGAAGCCGTGGTGGCAGGGGCCATGTCGGTGTTGCGGCCAGAAGATTCGATGATCACGGCCTACCGCGACCACGCACATGCGATTGCCAAGGGTGTTTCAGCCAATGCAGCCATGGCAGAGCTTTTCGGCAAAAAAACCGGATGCTCAAAAGGCAAGGGCGGCTCGATGCACTTTTTCAGCAAAGAACATAAATTCATGGGCGGGCATGGTATTGTGGGCGGCCAGATTCCGCTCGGCGCAGGCATCGCGTTTGCAGAAAAATACAACGGAACCGATAACGTATGTGTATGTTACATGGGCGACGGTGCCGTAAGGCAAGGTGCTTTCAATGAGGCATTGAATATGGCTATGCTTTGGAAACTGCCAGTTATTTTTGTTTGTGAAAACAACGGTTACGCTATGGGGACATCCGTAGCCCGCACGACCAACATGATCGATATTTACAAAATGGGACTCGGTTTTGACATGCCCAGTGCACCTGTGGACGGTATGGACGTGATTGCCGTTCATAATGCGATGGACGAAGCCGTACAGCGCGCCCGGAGTGGTGAGGGACCTACCTTCCTGGAGATGCGTACCTACCGTTATAAAGGTCACTCCATGTCTGACCCGGCTAAATATCGTACCAAAGAAGAATTGGAGGAATACAAGGGCCGAGATCCGTTGATTACAACCAAAGCGGCGATCGTAAATAAGAAATATGCCAACGAGGAGTGGTTTGCTGAAGTAGAGGCCGAAGTAAAAAAGACCATTGATGAATGTGTCAAATTTGCCGAAGAGTCGCCTTATCCCGAACTCGAGGAACTATACAAAGATGTATATGTGCAGGACGATTATCCTTATATCACGGATTGAACAAGTTGAAGTAGCTAACATACATAAAGATTAACCGCAATATAACATGGCTGAAGTAGTAAAAATGCCAAAAATGAGCGATACCATGACCGAAGGGGTGATCGCTAAGTGGCACAAAAAAGTAGGCGACAAGGTCAGTTCCGGCGATCTGATAGCGGAGGTGGAAACTGATAAAGCCACCATGGACTTCGAATCTTATCAGGAAGGAACTTTATTATATATCGGCCCCAAGGAAGGCGAAGCCGTGCCCGTTGACGCAGTAATTGCCGTTCTCGGCGAAGAAGGGGAAGATTATAAGGCATTGCTGAACGGTGCAAGTGAAGACAGTGGCGACAAAAAAGAGAAAAAAGAGAAAGAAGAAGCCGCCCCCAAGGAAACCGCGGAAAGCAAGGAGCCGGAATCGGATGGAGGCGAAGCGGTGACGGCCGAATCGTTGGGCGCTACGGTCATTACCATGCCGTTGTTGAGTGACACGATGACCGAGGGCGTCATAGCCGAGTGGCATTTCAAGGTAGGCGACACCATCAAGAGTGACGATGTCATCGCCGATGTAGAAACCGACAAAGCCACGATGGAAGTGACTGCTTACGCTGATGGAACGTTGCTGTACATCGGTGTGGAAAAAGGGCAGGCCGCGAAGGTCAATGACATCATCGCGATAGTAGGCAAGGAGGGCACCGATGTGACTCCCCTCCTCAAAAGTTCGGCTACTAAATCCGGCAAAGCGGAAAAGCCAGCTGAAGAAGGAGGTGAAAAAACGGCGGAATCCACGGAGTCCAAAGCACTACAAACTACCGAAAGTAAGGAAAAAGTGGAGGGGGCGTCGGCAGACGATTCACGGGTTAAGGCATCACCATTGGCTAGGAAAGTTGCAAAAGATAAGGGGGTCAGCCTGAGTGACGTGAAAGGCACGGGCGACGGTGGACGCATTATTAAGAAAGATGTCGAATCGTATACTCCGGCTGCAAAGGCCGGTGCAGCTCCAGCGGAATCAGCCAAAACAGCGGTCCCAGCGGCGGCAACAACCGTCAGTATTCCACAATACATAGGCGAGGAACGTTATACAGAAAAGCCGGTTACCCAAATGCGGAAAACCATCAGCCGACGGCTTTCCGAGACATTTGTCATCCCGCATTTTTACCTCACCATGAAGGTTGATATGGACAGCGCTATCCAAGCAAGGGCCAAAATCAATGAAGTCGCGCCCGTAAAGGTATCGTTTAATGACCTCGTGATTAAAGCTGCTGCGGTAGCGCTGAAACAGCATCCTGCCGTCAACGCTTCATGGCAGGGCGATAAGATCCGCTACAACGAGCATGTGAACGTTGGCGTGGCCGTAGCTGTGGATGAAGGGCTGTTGGTGCCTGTTGTCCGTTTTGCCGATGGCAAATCGCTGTCACACATTTCGGCCGAGGTAAAAGAGTTTGCGCAACGGGCGAAAGCCAAAAAGTTGCAGCCAGCGGATTGGGAAGGCTCTACATTTACCGTTTCCAACCTGGGCATGTTTGGCATCGATGAATTTACTGCAATTATCAACGCCCCAGATTCCTGCATTTTGGCAATCGGTGGCATCGACCAAGTGCCGGTGGTAAAAAATGGACAGATTGTTCCCGGTAACATCATGAAAGTAACACTTACATGTGATCACCGCGTGGTGGATGGTGCTACCGGAGCTGCATTTTTGCAAACGCTTAAATCGCTGCTGGAAGAACCGGTACGGATATTGGCGTAATACGGATCACACCGAAAAAATAGGTTGCCGCTTTTTGGTTGGCAACCTATTTTTTTATGTTTCATTTGCTATTTTTCAAAAAATACCGCACCCTTTAAATCCCGTTCCAAAATCCGTATCTTTGCACCCGAAAAAACTACCGTTTGCTTGCTGGCAAGCACCGTGGCTGCACCCGGGTAGTGATACGTCCACATGAGTAAGATACATTTTCAGGAAAAATTCGAGGAACGGCACATCGGGCCAAGCACCGATGAAACCGCCGCAATGTTAGATCACCTAGGCGTTAGCCATCTGGATGAACTGATTGATGAAACGCTGCCCGCACAAATCCGGGCAACACAACCGCTGCATTTGCCTAGTGCCCAAGCGGAAACCGCCTATCTGCGTAAGATGAAGGCAGTGGCCGACAAGAACAAAGTTTTTAAATCGTATATCGGACAGGGATATTACGATGTGGTTCTTCCCGGTGTAATCCAACGCAACGTGTTCGAGAATCCGGGATGGTATACACAATACACGCCTTACCAAGCGGAAATCGCCCAAGGGCGGTTGCAGGCATTGCTGAACTTCCAAACGATGGTCATCGACCTTACAGGTATGGAAATTGCCAATGCATCATTACTGGATGAAGCAACGGCCGCAGCCGAAGCGATGTTTATGCAATATTTGGTCCGTAAGAACAAGACCGCTAATCAATATTTTGTGTCGGAAACCATTTTCCCACAGACCCTGGATGTATTACATACCCGGTCACAATCCTACGGCATTGAGCTGTTGGTCGGCAATGTTCAAGACATTCCCGATAGCGACCAAATTTTCGGCGTATTGGTACAATATCCAGCGGGAGACGGTACGGTTTCCGATTACCGGGAGCTGGTAAGCCAATTGCATAACCGTAACATCTCGGTTTGCGCCGCAGCCGATTTAATAAGTTTGACCTTGTTAACCGCCCCCGGGGAATGGGGAGCCGATGTGGTCGTCGGCAGCACACAGCGCTTCGGTATCCCGATGGGATTCGGAGGGCCCCATGCTGCGTATTTTGCAACGAAAGAAGTTTACAAGCGAAATGTTCCCGGACGGATTATCGGGGTTACCGTGGATACCAATGGCGACTACGCACTCCGTATGGCGTTACAGACGCGTGAACAACATATCCGTCGCGACAAAGCATCTTCCAATATCTGTACGGCACAAGCCCTGCTAGCTATTATGGCTGGCTTTTACGCTGCCTATCATGGTCCCAAGGGCCTAAAGCAAATTGCTGAGCGTATACATGCATTGGCTGCGTTGTTGGACGGTGCACTGCGACAACTGGGATATGCACAGCTAAACGAAACCTACTTCGACACGTTGCGTGTGGAGCTCGGAGAACTTATAGGTCCGCTTCACGCAGAGGCGCTTAACAACGAAGTGAACCTCCATTACCAAGGTACCCTGGCTGGTATTGCAATCGACGAGACAACCACGTATGAGGACATCGAAATGCTCGTTCGGATATTTGCCAAGCTGAAAGGTAAAACACTCAATGACGTAGATTTAGCAGCCCTGGCGTCAAACGCTTCATCTGCTATTCCAGAGGCATTGTGCCGTACGTCGGCATACCTTACCCATCCGGTATTCAACAGTTATCACTCCGAGCACGAGATGCTACGCTACATCAAATCGCTGGAGGCCAAGGATCTTTCGCTTTGTCACTCCATGATTCCATTGGGCTCCTGTACGATGAAACTAAACGCCACTACAGAAATGGTGCCTATTACCTGGCCCGCTTTTGGAGGCTTGCATCCCTTTGCCCCAACCGATCAAATCGGCGGCTATATGCAGGTTATCAACGAGCTAAATCAGTGGCTAAGCGAAATCACAGGCTTTGCCAAAGTCAGCTTCCAACCCAATTCGGGAGCGCAGGGCGAATATGCGGGGCTAATGGTTATTCGCGCGTACCACGAAAGCCGTGGAGATTCACATCGCGATGTGGTGCTTATACCATCGTCCGCACACGGAACTAACCCGGCATCGGCCACTATGGCAGGAATGCAGGTAGTGGTGGTTAAATGCGACGAACGTGGTAATATCGATGTCGAAGATCTCCGCACGAAGGCACAACTGCATGCCACCGATCTAGCGGCGTTGATGGTCACCTACCCTTCTACACACGGTGTATTTGAAGAACCGATTGTTGAAATATGTGACATTATCCACCAATGCGGCGGTCAGGTATACATGGATGGAGCAAACATGAATGCTCAGGTGGGGCTTACCAGTCCTGGCTTAATTGGGGCGGATGTTTGCCACCTCAATTTGCACAAGACGTTTTGCATTCCGCATGGCGGTGGTGGTCCGGGTATGGGGCCTATCGGAGTTGCCGAGCATTTAGTTCCTTTTTTGCCAAACCACCCAGTGGTGGAAGTGAGCGGAGGACAGGGAATCAGCGCGGTTTCCGCCGCTCCCTGGGGCTCAGCCTCTATTTTATTGATTTCGCATGCCTACATTGCAATGATGGGTAGCGAAGGGCTTACCAATGCAACAAAGTATGCTATCTTAAATGCCAATTATCTCAAAGCGAGGTTGGAAAGCCATTATCCCATACTGTACGCCGGGGCTAATGGGCGTTGTGCCCATGAGTTGATTCTGGACTGCCGTGCGTTTAAAGCCATAGGTATTGAAGTAAGTGATATCGCCAAGCGGCTGATGGATTACGGTTTTCATGCGCCTACCGTATCCTTTCCGGTGGCTGGAACATTGATGGTCGAACCGACAGAATCGGAGTCCAAGGCAGAACTGGACCGCTTTTGTGAGGCGCTTATCGCTATTCGTAATGAGATTGCCGTCATTGAAGAGGAGCAATCCGACCGTGTGAACAACCTGTTGAAAGGTGCTCCTCATACGATTGCTATGGTGAGTGCCGACACCTGGGACAAACCGTATACACGATCCCAAGCGGCCTTTCCGCTTCCTTTTGTACGTGACCATAAGTTTTGGCCGAGCGTAGGACGGGTTAACGATTCGCTGGGCGACAGAACGCTTATCTGTGCCTGCCCACCTATGAGTGCTTACGAGGAAATAGAAGCCTAACAAAAAAAATTACGGAAAAACCCTATTCCAGCCATAGCCGGAATAGGGTTTATACAACATTTGTTGTATGTAATGTGCTTTTTCCTGCGCTGGCATTATCCAGATCAGGTTTTGGGGATTTAATCTCAGCCTGATTGGCTCAAGCACTCCCTGCACATCTTACTAGGAAAACAACAAACCGGAGAAAAGGTTTTAGAAGTTTTTATGTAAATTTGATTCATTGCTTTATCTCACCAATTATGAAAATTTTTAATATCCTTTTTTGCTTTCTATTTGTGGTCAGTGCTATTCTTCAGTATAACGATGATGATCCTTACCTCTGGATTCCAATCTATTTATATGGTGCCTGGATATGTTATATGGCAATCAAGAACAGATACCTTCCTTGGGCATATGCGCTTGGAGTAATAGGTTATCTGTGTTTCGCTATCTATTACCTTATATTTAAACATGGCGTACTTGATTGGTTTCAGCACCATCATGCCGGCGACCTTGTACAAAGCATGAAGGCAGACAAACCTTGGATTGAGGAGACACGGGAGGTGGGCGGACTACTGATACTGGTCGCAGTATTAGTTATCGATTGGCTGGTGGCCCGTAAGAAAGCGGCAAAAATCCCTGGAAAAGTTTAATGTTTTCCATGTGGAAAACCACAGAAAAATCGGGACAAGGATAGAATGTTGACAATTTTTAGATGGGATGTATTGCTGGGCCTGTTTTTACAAAAAATTACACCTAATTTATTGATTGTTAAATGCATATCCGATATTTTAATTTTTAATTTTTTAGCTGATTTTTTTTTGCCATCTTCGTTTCACGGAGAAGTTATCAACATTTTTTCGGTCATTTATTGTAAATCAACTTATTAAGAATTAACGAATGGAAAAAACGAGCACGAGTGTATGGAATAGTTGTTTGCAGATCATAAAAGATAATATTCCTGCACAAAGTTATAAGACCTGGTTTGAGCCTGTTAAGGCTGTACGATTGGAGGGCAACGTTTTGACTATTCAAGTACCGAGTTTGTTTTTTTATGAATGGCTTGAAGAGCACTATGTAGGGTTGCTTCGTAAAACGATAAAAAAACATTTGGGTGAAAATGGGAGGCTGGAGTATAACATCGTCGTCGAAAAGTCATCTACAAGCAATCCTTACACGACTAACATTCCTTCAAGCGGCAATGGGGCCGAGGCCAAGAAGCAATCTATCCCGATTCCTGTTGCCTTGAATAAAGATATTAAGAATCCATTTGTTATTCCAGGGCTTAAAAAACTGCAGGTGGATCCGCAGTTGAACCAGCATTATACATTCGATAATTTTATTGAAGGAGAATGTAACCGTTTGGCGCGATCTGCAGGATTTGCTGTGGCTAGCAAGCCGGGCGGTACGTCGTTCAATCCGCTAATGATTTATGGAGGTGTAGGATTGGGTAAAACACACTTGGCCCAGGCGATAGGCAATGAAATCAAGCGTAACCTGCCCGATAAGCTGGTTATCTACGTATCCTGTGAAAAATTTTGTCAGCAATTTGTCGACTCCCTGAAAAATAATACGATCAACGATTTTGTCAATTTCTACCAAGCAATGGATGTGATCATTATGGATGATGTGCATAATTTTGCAGGTAAGGAGCGGACGCAGGATATTTTCTTCCATATTTTTAATCATTTGCATCAATCGAGCAAACAGATTATTCTTACTTCAGATAAACCGCCCAAGGATCTCGCTGGGTTGGAAGAGCGTCTCCTAAGCCGATTTAAGTGGGGGCTTTCTGCCGATATGCAGGTGCCGGATTTGGAAACCCGTATGGCCATTCTGAAAAAGAAGATGTATACGGACGGGATCGAACTGCCAGACAACGTGATTGAGTACGTAGCCAACCAAATAGATAATAGTGTTCGCGAACTCGAAGGCGCGATGGTATCTTTACTGGCCCAGGCTACGCTGAACAAAAAGGAAATTGACCTGAACTTGGCTAAGTCCATGCTGAAAAATTTCATCAGGAACACCCACAAGGAAATTTCGATGGATTACATTCAGAAGTTGGTATGTGATTATTTTGAGGTGCCTGTCGAAATGGTCAAATCAAAAGTAAGGAAACGAGAGATCGTGCAGGCCCGGCAAATCTCCATGTATTTGGCTAAAAATCATACAAAGACCTCGTTGAAATCCATTGGCGCTTTCTTTGGAGGCCGTGACCATTCTACCGTCATCTATGCCTGTCAGACGGTTGAAGACCTGATTGAGACCGACAAGAAATTCAAAGCATACGTACAGGATATTCAGAAAAAATTAAAGACCAGTTAACCAAACAAAAAGGCGGTCTATTTCAGTCGGCCGCCTTTTTAGTAAACCTGAATCGCTGCTTCGAAGCTTTTGCGACCGCCACTCTTGGCACACCTAAAGTAGCAATTCGGCCACTTCTTGCCAGTTGTTTACCCGCTCATATCCGGTAATAAGTAAATTGTGGGGTGAGGAAAAAAGTAATCTCCGTCCCGAAAAATGAGCAAGATTTTTTATACGGTCGTCAATCATGATGTCCGCCGCAACGATTTTATCTCCTGTGAACGCAATGTTCGTCCAGGGTATAAACGGAAAATGGTGTGCTAGCCAATCTAGTTTGTCTTCCAATGAATTCCTGAATTCCGTTGCAGCCGATACGATGTAAACATTGTAGCGCGTTTGCAGCTGTTTTACGGTTTTGATAGCACCCGGCATGGGTGGGATGTCTTTAAAGAACCCCTTTTCATGGGCATAGATCTTCCATTGGCCGTTTAAGTTTTCGGGAAGATTTTCATGAAGTTCCTTTCCAGGCGCTTGGTGAATATCCATTGCGATTCCATAGTCGCGATTATAAAGGACCAAAAATTTATGTAAAGTATCAGCTATCACCTCGTCCATGTCGATCACCAAACGGGGCTTTTCGTCACGTATTGTAGAATCTTTATTTAGCATCTCCAAAACTAATAATTTAAACCGAATCAACCCCTGAGGCAGTAGCACAATAACCGAGTATTAACTGTTGAAGAATGCGTTCGTCTTGCTCACCGAACTGCGCCCGGATCGGCACCAGGTATACCGGTAAATCGGCCAAACTTCCGGAAAGTGCCGGCGTCAATAGCCTTTGGGCATCTTTTTCGGTTGTGATAACTAATTTGGATGAGTTGCGAATTTCATCGAATCGGGTCGTGATCGTTCGCACGGTTGCAAGCGTATACCGATAATGGTCTGGATAACGGATGTGAACAATCTCCTGGACCTGCTCCTGGAGATAATCGTACAAGGGGATGGGGTTGGCAATACCAGTTACCAGCAGAATCGTATGTTTTTTTGTCAGCATTGCCTCGTTTGCATGCTTATCCGGCTGCAAGCTTACCAACGGGCTGTAGTGAATACTGGAAAACAGCACGGGTATGTGCAGGGGCAAGTCAAGAGAACGGCGAATCCACTGCTTTTCTCCCTCGGTTGCAGCAGGGGGCGTCTTGGTGATCACCACCATGTCGGCACGTCGGCGTTCTCGGAAGCTATCGCGGTAATTGCCCGCTGGCAGCAGCCACTTACGTTGGCTTACGGATCGGTAGTCAAAAAGCAGGATAGCGAATCCCGGCCGCAATGCCCGGTGTTGATAGGCGTCATCCAATATGACCGCCTCGTGGCCACTTTGAAACAACAGCCGGATACCGCGGACACGATTTTCGTCGACGGCTACCGTAACATGAGGAAACTTTCGTTTGAACTGAAGTGGTTCGTCACCACATTGCTCAACGGTGCCATCAATAGGTACTGTTAAAAATCCGCGTGTCTTCCGCCCGTAGCCGCGGCTCAGTGTGGCCACCTCATACTTCCCGTTGAGCAGCTTCACTAAATACTCCGTCATTGGACTTTTACCCGTGCCGCCTACGGCTAGGTTTCCTACAACGATAACCGGCTTACTAAAAACGGTGCTTTTGGCCCATCCCCAATCGTAACACCGATTGCGAATCCAAACAATCAAGCCATATAACATAGAAAAGGGTAATAAGAGCAACCTGAGATAAGCCATGGACAACAAACTTAGCTAAATTGCCTGTTAAAAGCAATTATTGGGCGCACGACAAAACGTTGGAAGGTTTGATGAAGTAAAACCACGAAGTGTCCAGCGAAGCAAGCTTGTGTACCATTGAAAATAAGAACGTAACGAAAACCGGACAAAGTGAACTCATTCATGCCGAGTAATTTGTCGCATGCTGATTCAGGTGAAAAATAGCAAATCCATTCCTTTTGCGTACATTCGTCAGAATGAACGTACTGATCATAGTCGCCACGGAAGGAGAAATCGGCCCTTTCCTTCGATTACCCGAATGGCAGCGGAGGGGAACGGACGTGTTGGTAACGGGAGTGGGAATGGTAGCCACCGCATTTGCATTGGGAAAAAAGCTAGCCACCCATCGCTATGATTTGTTGCTGAATATCGGCATTGCCGGTAGTTTTGACCGTTCGATTCCATTGGGCGACGTGGTGTGCGTATATCAGGATACGTTTGCTGAATTAGGCGCTGAAGATGGGGGCGATTTTTTGGACAGCGATCGGCTGGGGCTTGGGCAACCTACTTTTGAAGGACTCCATCAGGGATATCCGGCACTCAACAACCTGCTTAAGTGCCGGGGTATTACAGTCAATAAGGTACATGGCAACGATGCGGCGATCGCAGAAATCGTGCAACGACTGGACCCTCAAACGGAAAGCATGGAAGGAGCGGCGGTATTCTACGGCGCATATCAATTGGGGCTCCCGGCCATCCAGGTGCGTGCTATTTCAAATTACGTTGAACGCCGCAACAAAGCCAACTGGGAAATTCCGCGGGCTATCGAAAATCTCAACGGCTGGCTACGGGCATTTTTCAACCTCTAGTGGTGTTTAAGACAAAAATTTGACACGGACAGGTGGGTAAAATATCAATAAATTGTAGTAGGTTTGCGTGCTGGAAAAATAGTTGATACGATATACAACGGATGAGAGAAATACAATTCAGAGAAGCACTTCGTGAGGCCATGAACGAAGAAATGCGTAAAGATGAGAAGATCTTTTTGATGGGGGAAGAAGTGGCGGAATACAACGGGGCGTATAAGGTCAGCCAAGGTATGTTAGACGAATTTGGCCCCAAACGGGTGATAGACACGCCCATCGCTGAGCTTGGCTTTGCAGGTATCGGCATTGGAGCTGCTATGAACGGCCTGAAACCGATCATTGAATTTATGACGTTCAATTTCTCATTGGTTGCTATTGATCAGGTAATCAACTCCGCCGCCAAAATGTATTCCATGAGTGGTGGGCAATTTCCCATTCCAATGGTGTTCCGTGGCCCAACCGGCAATGCAGGTCAACTGGCGGCGCAACACTCCCAGAATTTCGAAAATTGGTATGCCAATACACCGGGGCTTAAGGTAGTGGTTCCTGCGAATCCATACGATGCGAAAGGACTGCTGAAACAATCCATCCTCGATCCAGATCCGGTTATTTTCATGGAGTCTGAAGTGATGTATGGCGATAAAGGAGAGGTTCCTGAAGAAGAATATTACCTGGAATTGGGTAAAGCCCACACCGTCAAGAAAGGTAATGATGTCACCGTCGTCACATTTGGAAAAATGCTGCCCCGAGTTGTACAGCCCGCTGTAGAAGAACTGACCAAGGAGGGAATCGACGTTGACTTGATCAATCTGCGTACCGTACGCCCGATTGATTACGGAGCGATTATCAATTCTGTTAAGACAACCAATCGCCTGGTGATCGTAGAAGAAGCGTGGCCTTTGGCCTCCATCTCTTCGGAAATTGCCTACAAGGTACAACGCGAAGCGTTCGATTATTTGGATGCGCCTGTCGTTCGAATTACTTCCGCAGACGTTCCGTTGCCTTATGCACCTACGCTGCTGCAAGCTGCTTTACCTAGTATAGAACGGGTAGTGAAAGCCGTCAAAGAGGTAATGTATATTAAAAAGTAAAAAGTAATAAATAAAAAAATTACGGCCCGTCTTCGAAACAAAGACGGGCTTTTCTTGTTACATGCTATATCAGTTAGTTTAACATACGCATTACCAATTTTTACCTGAAAGGAGGTTAGCTTATGAATGTCATCGAACGAATCGAACATTGGGGAGATGCCCATCATCCCCGCTGGTTGGACGTGGTTCGTATTGCTTTGGGCATTGTTATTTTTCTTAAGGGCGTTACCTTTCTTGCGGATACTGAATCGCTGCGGCAGCTTATCGAACAGACCCACATTAAGATCTATACGTGGGGAATTGTTCATTACATCGCCTTTGCGCATTTGGTAGGCGGAATATTGATCGCCATCGGGTTGCTCACACGCGTAGCCATCGGTTTTCAGCTGCCGGTGTTGATCGGTGCTGTTTTTTTTATCAATAGCACACGGGGATTTTCATTTCTTAATTCCGAATTGTGGATCTCACTTGTCGTGTTGGTTTTGTTAGTCATTTTCTTTGTGATTGGGTCCGGCCCTTATTCGTTGGATCATCAGATGCGTGAACGACGCACATAAAAATGTCACGCAAGGCGCTGGGTCACAAAGGCGCGGTTTCGCGATTCTACGGTTTTAGAACTTTTCGCCCTTCGCGAGAATTTGCATATCCCCGTAACTTTGGCTAAGTTTGTGCGACGAAAATTGGACATGAACGAACAGACAAAGGCCATCCGGGAGCAGGCCGACCGCACCCCCTATCGGGAGCATGCCGTACCTCTATACCTTACTTCCAGCTTTATTTTTGACAGCGCCGAACAGGGGCGCGCGATCTTTGCGGAGGAAGAAACAGGTAATGTATATTCCCGTTATTCCAATCCCAATACAACCGAGTTTATCAATAAAGTGTGTGCCATGGAAGGAGCCGAGGCAGGGTTGGCTTTTTCTTCTGGAATGGCGGCAGTGTTTGCTTCTTTCGCCGCGTTGCTCAAAAGCGGTGACCATATCGTTTCCTGTCGGGCAATATTTGGTTCTACGCACCAGTTGTTCACTAAATTGTTTCCACGTTGGGGAATTACCACTACCTACGTGGATGCTGCGAAGCCCGAAGATTGGGAGAAAGCCATCCAGCCCAATACGCGGATGATTTTTCTAGAGACACCCTCCAACCCCGGATTGGAATTAGTCGATTTAGCATGGTTGGGCGCATTCAAGGAAAAGTATCCCGATATCATCCTCAATGTAGACAATTGCTTTGCGACGCCCCATCTGCAGAAGCCAATCCAGTATGGTTTTGATTTGGTGAGTCATTCGGCAACTAAATACATGGACGGCCAAGGTCGCGTATTGGGTGGGATCGTGGTCGGCAAGAAGGCGCTCATCGATGAGTTGATGTTTTTTATGCGTAATACCGGACCATCCTTATCGCCCTTTAACGCGTGGGTGCTCTCCAAAAGTTTGGAAACATTAGGGCTACGGATGGATCGCCATTGCAGCAATGCACTGCGTGTGGCCGAAGTATTGGAAGCCCATCCCGAAGTGGAAACGGTACGCTATCCTTACCTTTCCTCTCATCCCCAATACGAACTGGCGAAAAAGCAAATGAAAGGAGGGGGCGGCGTCGTCACCTTTGTCATCAAAGGTGGATTCGATCGAGCCAAGCGTTTTCTGGATGCGTTGGAAATGATCCGCATTACTTCCAATTTGGGTGATTCTCGCACCATTGCCACACACCCGGCATCTACCACCCATTCGAAATTAGCCGAAGCAGAACGTTTGCAGCTTGGCATACAGCCCGGCAGCATACGGATATCCGTGGGATTGGAAGATGTGGACGATATTCTAGCCGATATTACACGGGCATTGGATAATGCTTAAACGAGTAACAACACTATGAAGATATCACTTCAACGAACAAATGATGCCGTACACTTTGAGGGAACAAGTGACTCCGCGGATGTACGCGTGCATATCGATGGTTCACCCAGCATTGGCGGCGAAGGTTTAGGCGTACGACCCATGGAACTGGTGCTAATGGCACTAGGTTCGTGTAGCGCCTTGGATTTGGTTAATATCTTAAAGAAGCAGCGTCAACAGATTGACGATGTCAAAATAGATGTAAAGGGGCAGCGCCGGGAGGAGATTCCTACGATCTTCACCGACATCCATATCTCTTTTTACCTAAAGGGAAATATGGATCAGGCCAAAGCTGAAAAAGCAGCTGAATTAGCCGTGAAAAAATACTGCTCCGTGCACGACATGCTCGCCGCGGGTGGCGTAAATATTACCTATAGTATCGAAATTCACTAATGTCTTAATGCTGGTTGCTGATTTGCAAAAATTAACCTAGTTCAATGAATGTTTAAACATTGACGGGTATCTTTGTGTTATATAAAAAAACGAAAGAATTATGGCAACTACATGGAAATTAGACCCTACCCATTCAGAGGTAGCATTCAAAGTAAAGCATTTGGTTATCACGACCGTTACCGGCTATTTCCGGTCCTTTGATGGAACGGTTGTAACGGAAGATGAAACGGACTTCACTACAGGTAAAGTTAGTTTCAGTATTGATACTTCCAGTATCGATACCAATCAGTCCCAACGGGATGAGCATTTGAAATCAGCCGATTTCTTCAATGCAGCGCAATATCCGCAAATTACGTTCACTTCGACATCAATAGAAGAAAAAGGAAGCGATGCGTTTCTTCTCCATGGCAATTTAACCGTTGGCAACGTGACCAAGCCAATTGCATTCAATGTGGAATTTGGCGGCACAGTGATGGATCCCTATGGTAATTTCAAGGCGGGTTTTGAGGTATCCGGCAAAATAAGCCGGAAGGAATTCGGACTCACCTGGAGTGCCGTAACCGAGGCAGGTGCCGTTGTGGTCAGTGACGATGTGAAAATACAAGCGAGTGTACAGTTCGTAAAGCAATAACCGTTTCATTCTTCTTTCTTCGAGCCCTTATAAGTTTGTTGAACTGCAAACTTATAAGGCTTGCTTTTGGTCGTTTCCTCTCCAAATGCGTTCGGCCCAGCGACCTATGTACCAAAACGAAACGGCCAGTAATAAAAAGAAAATAGTACGGTTGAGGTTATCCCATAAATACTCAAAAAAGCGTGTGTACAGGTTAATGATCAAAAAGACAATGCCAAACTCCCGCGCGATATAGTCCTGTCGCTTAAGTCCATACCATGCCCAGCCCAGCGATACAACCGTAGACAGTAAGCCCCAATAGAAGATATGCCATTGACGCACTCCTGCCCATTTATCCATATCGCTGTAGTTACCAAAGATGGATAACAGCCACAAAGCTACCAGTAAGTACGTGAGGCCAATGATATAAGTAAGCGGCTGAAACGGTGCAATGGGTTTGATGCGCCGTTGCCAGGCAAGCGCAAAGCCGGTAAGCAGCGCTCCGAAGAGCGTAAAACGTAGGGGATAATTCATGCCCCAAAATCGGAACCCCCAGTTGCTATGATAAGCCGTTTCTGTTGCAAACCAGATGCCGAAGCTAATCAGTGTAAACAGCCAAATGAGTTTGGACGATAATTTAACGGATAGCACGCCGTATATCACCACCGATGCAAGGAACAATAAGGAAAAATGCCCTGATCCATTGTCGATGATTTTACCCAAATAACCGATGCAGGTGGCGGTGGCAAACACACCTAAGGTCATGAGTGCCTCGTTACTGAACGTCTTATGTGGATGTTTACGTTTGTTTCTGAATCCCCACCCGTAAAACAAAATTGCCAATATGAAGCAGAAAATACAAATCACCGCATCGGGGGTGTCGTAAAGCTTTTCAATCCATCGCAATACCATTTTGTCGGCAAATAACGATAGAAATGCAAGTACCACACACGAAAGTGCTATCCAAAAAGCATATTGAGCCAATCGCTTCCAGTCAAATCCTTTCAACTTATACGAGTCACTCAGTTGGTTGGCCTGTGTCTCCGCAAGCAACCCCTGCTCTTGCCAATGACGGATGGCCTCGTCCAACGTCTCTTTTTCATGCCTGCTAACATCCAGTTTTTTCACGGTGAAATAAATAAGCCTATAAAACACTCAATAACTTCAGGGAAATTTCGATTAACTCTTTATCGCGCCGGATAATCAATCTCACCCGTTTTCTTGCGGACATCAGCGCTTTTTTGTATTGTACAAAATCCTGACTGGCATTATTATTAATGGCAATCAGAACATCTCCCTCTTCAAGCCCCGCCAAGTCGGCAGGAGAGTCTTTGACAATTGAACCGATCACGGTTGCGTTGTTGACGTAGTAAAGCTCCATGCCCGAATAGGAATATTCAAAGGGGTCCCGATAAAGCGTATTGGGCTTCAAATAAATCTCCCGTTGCTGATAGTTGAAAATTACGTTGAAACGCTTCAGGATCTGATTGCCAATTAACCCACCAAGATAAGGATAAGATGTTACGTTAAATTCGTCATCAAACACCATCGTAGGTACCTTTCGAAAGCGATATGGCCCCAATCGGAATTCTCTTACAAGTGTCATGTCCATTGTCAGTTTTCCGCCTACACCGTGAGCTTGTATCGGGAACCGCTTGCGCTTTTTGCGGAGAACGATGCTATCCTGCTCGAAATCCTGTGACAATACCAATGATAGGCCCGCTCCGATATCAAACAAAAAGCGGGTGGTTATCTTGCGGTGATCGCGTATGCGGGCTGATTGAACGGGAAGTGTCCGGATAAAAGGCTTCAGCAAATGCCCTCCCCGGGGATATTTGATTGGGCCTTGAGAACATATCTCGATTTCTTGGATGTCGTAATCGATTTTGACGATATACCTACTGAGTAACGAGTAGCCGATCACCCCGTCTATCCGCACACCGTATACATACGATAAAAATTGATAATCGTTGATGTGAAAATTAAGACTATCCACTGTCAGTTCATTTAATTTCAGCTTTTTATTGTAAATAAATTCGGCTTTTCGCAGGCCAGCAATCCCCCGGATGTTGATTTCCGAGGGCACAGGCGTCAGTCCGAGCAAACTTGCGGTTGTGGAGTCCAATGAAATACCGCTGCTACCCGTGTCCAAAATAAATAGTAGCGTATCTGCATGGCCAACCAGTGTCGCTTTTAGGAGAATGACACTTTCTGCCGCGAGCAAAAAAGGGACGGTAGTCAGCGTCCGAGCGGGCGGTGAGACATACTCTTCTTGAGCGACCGCGGAAAACCAGTTGGCCATCAACCATGCAAGCAGAAGTGGTAAGGCTTTCATGTGAGCCCTTATTTACAATACTAGTTATTTTCAAACTTACGCTTTCTTGGAGTTATACACAACAATCGCCCCCTATTTCCTAGTGTCCGTCGCAATCCGTATCTTCATCCCCAAATTTAAAACACCTGATGATCGAACAACGTACGATCCATGGAGGTGCCTCCGATCAAGAAGGAAGCCATCCCATGAAGTCCCTGATTCTGCTGTTGCTTTTGGCTTTCTCGGGCGCGATTGTCTTGGGCGCGATTTCTGTTTTTCTGGGTTTGTTTGTTGCGGGCGCATCCATTGGAAACCTGGGCGACGCACTGTCGGAAAGTACTACGCATGTTGGTTTCCTAAAAATCGTACAGGCCGGATCGAGCATTGGAATGTTTGTTTTGCCTGCCTTGCTGTTAGGAATCATGGAAAAGCGGGAGCATACGTACTTGGATTTCAAAACGCAGGTAAATCCGTCGTTGTGGTTTATGGTGGTGGCCATTATGTTTTTCTCCGCACCCGTTTTTGAGCAAGCCATCAAGCTAAATGAACAAATGCAGCTTCCTGAAGCACTGGCCGGGTTAGAGAATTGGATGAAGGCTAAGGAGGCCGAGCAGGAACGATTGACAAATCTGCTATTGTCTGATACCACATACACAGGCCTGTTAACCAGCCTGATCGTTGTTGCGGTCATTGCCGCCATCGGTGAAGAGTTCCTTTTCCGGGGGTGTGTACAAGGCATCCTAGCCCGTTGGTTTAAAAATCCCCATACGGCTATTTGGTTGACCGCTGTTATTTTTAGTGCAATCCATCTGCAATTCTATGGCTTCCTCCCACGGATGTTGTTAGGGGCGCTCTTTGGATACCTGCTGTTTTGGGGCAAAAATATCTGGCTGCCTGTGTTGGCGCACTTTATCAACAATGCTACAGCTACTGTTTCGGTGTTTTACTTGAAAAGACAGGGTAAGTCGCTCGATGAATTGGACTTTTCAGAGCAGATTCCCAATTACCTGTATGTTATTAGTCTGATACTTGCCGTTGTCCTGCTGTATCAATATTATAAAACCGCTACCAAACAAAATACACGGAGTTATGGAAAAACACTGGATTAAATTGTTTGTTACTCCCAATCCCATTCGGGCGGAAATTGTCAAACAAATGTTGGAAGAACATCAGGTACCTGCCGTGGTCATTAATAAGCAGGACTCGTCCTATCGGTTTGGACAGATTGAATTGTACGTGCACGAGTCGCAGGAGTCTTTGGCACGGGAGCTATTGGCAGACAATGAATACGGGGCTCATGAAGAAAACTAAGTGGCCATGAGAACACGAGCGATTACTGCCCTCTTTTTTGTTATCATCGTCCTCGCTTCGATAGTACTAAATGCCTATTTATTCGCTGGTTTTTTCATGGTGCTGAGCGCGTGCTGTCTCTATGAATTCTATCGGATAATCGGGGACGCGCATGGCAAACCGGCTTCTTGGTTGGGAATAGGGTTGGGTGGACTCCTATTCGGACTGTATGCGGGGTATCGATTGGGTGATCTTTCCCCCAATTTCCTGTTAGCAATCGTTCCACTGGCAGCTGTTGTATTTATTGCTCCGCTTTACCAAAAAGATTCCGATAAACCGTTTGCAGGTATCGCATACACGTATTTGGGAGTCGTATATGTCGTTTTGCCTTTTTTATCTTTTTTCGCACTGGGATTTCTGGAAGGAATTTACGACTACCGCCTGCCTTTGGGTTTTATGTTGATTTTATGGGGCAATGATACAGGAGCCTACTTGGTGGGGAAATTTTTCGGCAGGCGACGTCTTTTTGAACGTATTTCTCCCAAAAAAACATGGGAAGGACTGGTGGGAGGGATCCTGCTCGCGCTGGTTGTCTCGCTGATACTGGCCCATTATTTCACCGCTTTGGGTGTTTGGAAATGGATAGGTGTAGCCTTGCTGGTTTCGATATTCGGCACCTTCGGCGATCTGGTGGAATCCATGCTTAAGCGCAGTCAGCAAGTAAAAGATTCGGGGGCCGTGTTACCTGGGCACGGTGGGTTGCTTGACCGCTTCGATGGGTTATTATTGGCCGCACCGGCGGTATTGGCATTGCTCAAGATCTGGTTATCGTTACAAAATCCAGGCTAATGTTATTAAATAAATAATCGTTATGCAATTGTTCATACATCCTGATACGTTTGGTTTTCTCGCAGCTGTTAAAGAAAACAACGATCGCGACTGGTTTCAACAGCACCGTGAAGCTTACGAGAACGCTTGGGAGAACATGAAAGATTTTACCCAGGCGGTTATCAAGGGGCTTGCAGAAACCGACCGTTATATTTCGGAAGACATACCCGTATCAAAATGCCTGTTCCGGATCTATCGCGATACCCGGTTTAGCAAGGATAAGACGCCGTATAAAACGTGGCTCGGTGCTGGTATATCCACCGCGGGGCGAAAATTGAACGGTCCGGAATATTACTTGCATATCCAACCCGGCAACAGTTTTGCTGCAGGAGGGTATTGGCGACCGGAAAAAGATCATTTGGCGGCTATCCGGCAAGAAATTGACTATAATGGTGCCGAGCTGTCGGCGATCCTGGAGGAAGCCACCTTTAAAAAAAATTGCCAATTAGATATGCAGGATACGTTGAAACGGCCCCCAGCCGGATATGACGACGACCATCCTCACATCGAATGGATTAAACTTAAAAGCTTTACCGCGATCGAATCGTTCAAAGACAACGAATTGTCTGGTGCCGGCGGGTTGGAGAAGGTGCTGCAGGCATTCCGTCGCATGTACGCGTTTAAGTTGTTCCTTCATCAAGCATTGGGGGAGTAAAAACGGGTGCGGATACGAGCGGTTACTCCGGAAAGCTGATCTTTCCCATGCATATTGCCGGAGTATTCATGATCGCTTTCACATGGGCAGCATTTCCGGCCAGGGTTTCATTGGCCAGCAATGCAAATAGTGCTGCTTCCTTCGCGTCAGATTGAAACCCTAATTCGTCAAAAGGGCAAATTTCCAACTCAAGCAGTTCCGCTTTAATGAGATGCATAAGTGTCGGATTGTGCAGTCCGCCACCGCTTACATAAATTCGCGGGAGGCCAGCCACGCTCAAAGTACGCCGGATAGCGGCTGCGATGGTTGTGGCCGAAAAGGCACACAGCGTAGCCATCACATCGCTTTCTGGTAATTCGACTGTCTCTGAGGCTTTCTGCGCCGCTAACAAGTAGTCAAGATTAAATAATTCTGGACCCGTGGTTTTGGGAAAGGGCAGATCAAAAAAGCCATGACTAAGCAGCGCTTTCAGCAATGGACTACTGATCGTTCCAGCCGCCGCCAAGTGCCCACCCTCATCCATTTCGGTACCTATCCGCTGCTGCATGTATTGGTTCATGAGCGTATTTCCTGGTCCGGTGTCGGTAGCGAAACACGGCTTTCCTGAACACGAGGCCGGAAGGAATGTAAAATTGGCGATACCTCCAATGTTGAGTAACACACGGGTTTCTTTTTCGGTCGTAAACAACAGGTAATCGCCGTAGACAGCTAACGGAGCACCTTCGCCACCCGCTGCAACGTGTTTTTGGCGGAAGTCAGATACCGTAATGATCCCGGTAGTCCTGGCCAATTGGTCGCCGTCGCCAATCTGCAACGTACTATTAGGATAATCGGTGTTCCCGGTAAGAGACTGCGGAGCATGAAAAACAGTTTGTCCGTGACTGGCAACAAGATCAATTTCGCTATTGGCAATCCCCCATTCATTCAGCGCCTCGTTTACCAATGCACCGTGGACTTGTCCCACCCATGCATGCAATCCACTAAGTATTTGCTGATCGATAATCCGTTTGGCAAATACTTCCCGAATGCGGCTCCGGAATTTGTCGGTATAAGGTTTGGTGCCGAAGCGGACGACAGATAGTTTGGTTTCAGGGCCGTCGCCGATGATGCGGCACAGGACGATATCTAGCCCGTCGAGTGAGGTGCCCGACATCAGGCCGATAATCATTCGCTCGTTCCCGCCGGCGATCGCGTATAATCGCTCAATCCATTTGTTCATTGTGTATAAAGATAGGCATTTTGCAGTTTCATGATATAATCCTATTTTTGAGAAATTTTAGTTACAACTCAATGACTTTTCCAACAGATTTAAAGTACACGAAAGATCACGAGTGGATTCGTGTAGCCGGCGATGAAGCCATTGTTGGCATTACCGATTTCGCGCAGCGTGAGCTAGGAGATATCGTATTTATCGACATCAACACAATCGGTGAAGAAGTAGCACGGGACGAGGTCTTCGGTACGGTAGAGGCAGTAAAAACCGTGTCGGACTTATTTATGCCGGTATCGGCCACCGTGTTATCCGTTAATGAAAAGATAGACGGTTCCCCAGAGTTGGTTAACCAAGACCCATATGGTGAAGGGTGGCTGGTGCGTGTGAAACTCAATAATCCAGCCGATGTTAACGGATTACTTTCGGCGGCCGACTACGAGGCACAGGTATCCGCGTAACGAAACCGTTTAATGAGAAAGCACAATACGTGCCAGCCAACAGGTATTGCGTTTTGGCATTATACATTGTAATGACACATAGCGATCAACAGAGAATATGAAGCATTATGGTTGGGCGATGCTGTGGGCGGTGGTTGTTTTGGTGTTGTGCAGCATCCCTTCAGAAAGTACAGATGATATTCCCAAGTTTCCCGGCATCGATAAACTCGTACATAGCGGTTTCTTTTTCGTATTTACGGTGTTGCTTTATTACGGTGCAATCCGGAAAGCGGGCACATCCCGGCCTTCGTGGGGCATTACCATCCGGGTTATTGTTTTTTCGTTTTTGTTTGCATTGTTTACTGAATTCTTACAGTGGAAGATATTCACCTACCGCTCTGCTGAGATTTGGGATTTGTTTGCCGATATAGTAGGTACCGGAATGGGGGTATTCGCTTATCTACTGTTACACAATTCATACCGTGTAAAAGCCCGTACGGCCAATTTCGTAATCGGCGCAGTAATGGTTGTAAATTTATCAGCATGTGGGGTCTTTCGTAAGGGGTGCAAATGCCCGCCTGTTCATCGGTATGTACCGACTGCAGTCCGCCACGCGTCGTTACAAAGCTTTGGCAATGGTCACACAGTTAACGTTGAGCGCTCCACCCGCCAAAAGAGCCTCAGCGCAGGCTTCGAGGGTGGCACCCGTGGTCAATACATCGTCTACCAATAGTACATGCTTCCCTGCAATGACCGCCGCGTCGTTCAGTCGAAACGCAGCTTCCATATTTTTATATCGTTCATAGCGGGTTTTTGTAGTTTGACTTTGTGTAGCCCGATGCCGGGTCAAACATTCGGCTGTAGGCTTCTGCATGGAACGGGAAAGCCCCTGTGCAAAGTAAGCACTCTGATTATATCCCCGCTTGCGCAGTTTTTTGGGATGCAGGGGCACGGGTACAATTACCTCCGCCTCAGCAAATGGTGTTGTTTCAAGCAATACGGCACCGTACTTTTCGCCCAATAAGGTGCCTATTTCCGGGCGGTTTCGGTATTTCAGTTGGTGGATAATCCGCTGCACACGAGACGAGCCGACAAAGTGTAAGAACGACGCAGTTTGCCCTGTGCCCGAGGTGGCCATTTGGTCGTGTGCAAAGGTAAAGGGGAGGTGGTACCAACAAGATGTACAAATGAGTTTCTCGCCGTAAACAAGCGGCGTGTCACACCCGGCACATGTTTCAGGAAAGAAAAGCGAGGCAAGGTCGGTTAGGTAACGGTTGATCATCGTCAAACCTTTTTTTTTACACGAGCGGTTTTTCGGTTTCTTTGATGGCTAATTGACCACAGGCCGCATCAATATCCTTCCCCCTGCTTCGCCGGACATTGGTGATGATGCCCTTTTTACGTAAGAAGTTGGCAAAACGGTCTATTTTGTCTTCGGAAGCATTTTCAAAGTCTGCGAAGGCAATCGGGTTATACTCAATAATGTTTACTTTGCAGGGAAGGTGTTTACAGAAAGCAGCCAACTCCTGGGCGTCGACGAGATCGTCATTGACCCCATTGAACACAATGTATTCGTAAGTGACCGGGTTTTTGGTTTTAGCATAATAATATTTCAGCGCTTCCGCCAATGCCTGCAACGAATTCTGTTCGTTGATGGGCATAATTTCATTTCGTTTTTGATCGTTGGCTGCATGCAGTGATAAAGCGAGGTTAAAGCGGACTTGATCGTCACCCAGTTTTTTGATCATCTTGGCAATGCCGGCTGTGGATACGGTGATTCGCTTTGCGGCCATATTCAATCCGTCAGGGGCGGTGATGCGTGCTACAGATGCCAGTACGTTGGCATAATTGAGCAGTGGTTCGCCCATGCCCATATAAACAATGTTGGTGAGCGGCTGTCCGTAATGTTCCTGAGCTTGTCTGCTGATAAGTACCACTTGATCATAGATTTCGTCTGCGTGGAGGTTGCGCTTGCGATCCATATAACCTGTTGCACAAAATTTGCAAGTAAGGCTGCATCCAACCTGTGAACTCACGCAGGCCGTCATCCGGTCGGGCGCAGGAATCAACACGCCCTCCACAATGTTGCCGTCATACAGTACAAAGCTGCTTTTTATGGTGCTGTCTGCACTATGCTGCGCTTGCCCCACGCTAGCGGCGTGAATGGAAAAAGTTTCCTTCAGTACATTACGCAGATGTTTGCTGAGGTTGCTCATCTGATCGAAATCTGTACAAGATCTTTTCCAGAGCCATTCATAGATTTGCTTGGCCCGAAACGCTTGCTCTCCCATAGACGTTAATTGGCTATGGAGTTGCTCCAAGGACAGTTTGCGGATATCGATTTTGGATTTGCCTTCAATCACGATACAAAGATACGGCTTTTTCTATTTTGTTAAACTTTTTGGTTAAACACCAAAAAAAACGCATATTTGCTATTGTTTAGTTTTCAAATTAAGCCTAGCCTGAATGACGCTATACATATCACAAAAAACCTAGCATGCTATGAACACTTTTTTTTCTGCGGATTATGTTGTGCCGGTTACTAGCAAAGCTGTCAAGAATGGTATCGTTGAAATTACGGACGATGGCGTCATCGTGGGAGTTTATCCGCCGGACCATCCGAACCTTTTGGGCCGAACAATCAATCGGAAAAAGGGGATGATCGTACCGGGGTTTGTCAATACGCATTGCCACCTGGAGTTGTCTCACATGGCAGGTGTTATTCCCAAACATACCGGATTAATACCTTTTCTCCAACAGGTTATTTCCATGCGCACTGTTAACGAGGATCAGATTCAGAAAGCGATGAAAGCGGCAGATAGGCAGCTTTATAACAATGGCGTCGTAGCGGTGGGAGATCACGCCAACACGGGTATCTCGGCAGCGGTAAAAGCGCACAGTAACATTCACTATCATACATTTGTTGAGGTGCTCGGATTTGAACCGGAAGCAGCTGCTCAAATATTGGCAGCGGCCCGGGAAACCGCTTTGCTTTTTAAGAATACCACGTCCATTACGGCACATGCGCCTTACTCCGTATCAAAGGAACTGTTCAGGCTACTCAACGAGGAGGCTGTTATGTCGAAAATGCCCCTAAGTGTGCATAATCAGGAAAGCGAGGAGGAAAATCGGTTGTTCCGTTATAAAGCGGGCCAATTTTTAGATTTCTATCGTGCACTTGGCAGAGACATCTCCGGATTCAAGGCGCAGGCGCGGAATTCCTTGCAAACATTTATGTCCTATTTATCGCCTGAGATACCTGTTTTGCTGGTACACAATACCTTTTCCTCTTCCAAAGACATCTATTTTATCGAACGTCAAGGACGAAATGTCTCTTGGTGTTTCTGCCCCAATGCCAATCTTTACATAGAAGGAGTTATTCCAAAGTTGAGAAATTTCATGACCTATCCCCATAAGATCACATTAGGTACAGACAGCCTTGCCTCCAATGATCGCCTGTGTTTATTATCGGAATTAAAAACGCTACATAAACATTTTCCCGAACTCCTTTTTGGCGAAACCATTAGGTGGGCCACCCTCAACGGAGCGCAGTTTCTCGGAATAGCTGAAAAGTACGGTTCATTGGAAGTTGGCAAAGCACCGGGGCTGAATTTGCTCACCCATTCCAATGGGGTTGGCATCACTCCCGATACAGAGGTAGTGCGTTTAATTTAGCGGCCTGTAGCGTCAATTCAATAGCCAAAAGGTGGCACCTAAAATAGCGCCGAGGATGACCCCGACGACGATTTCTTTCCATACATGACGTTTGAGTTGAATCCGCGACCATGCCAGTAGGGGAGCAAATAGCAAAAAGGCAGACCCTGCAATTCCATTGAAATGGAAAATCAAAAATCCGAGAAAGACATGGAATGCAAGGTGCATGGAAGCTTTTACTCGTGTATTAACCACCTGTGCGGTAATCAACAATATCAATGCGCACATTACCGCCAGCCGCAAGGTTCGTTCCTGATGAGTCAGCCAAATAATAAGCGTAACCACAAACAATAAAAGGGTGGTTGTGATGAACCATTTCTGCCGCTGCGTTTGATCGGATACATCCAGGTTGGTATAGGTCCCTTTGCGTACTCCCCGTAGGGTCGCAATCCCGATTGGAACAAAAATACCACCAATGATTAGCAGCGAAAGATAAGTAGCTTGTCTGGCCGATTCGATGCTGAATAACAGAAAAACGACAAATATCGGGACGGTCAGGAATGGATGACCAAGCGTAGAAATCAGTTTTGCAATTGTTGTCTTCAAGTGTATACCATTGATAAAGCTATTGCTCGACCTTGCGAAGGTAACCAAACTTTTGTAACCTAGCAATTTTACGGCTCATCGCCCGGGGTTGTCAACGCGATTACTTCATCATTCGAAGGGATACATACATGGTGTCAATCGCTGCGGATTGCAGCATCCGGGTAAGGGGCACCGGTTTATTCAGTGGAAATGAATACGCAGTATCCGGAGCGATGACCCTTCGTAGAATATTTCGATAGCTAAATTGCTCATGTCCGCCAAATGGACTTTGGAATGCCGCGGTAAGTGTGTTGAGTACCGAAGCGGCACGGAATCGGACATCGTCTTTTGCTGCATCCATGTTGGTATTTACAATATTGATGCAAACAAACCTCACCTTATAGGGCGCGTTCGGTTTTGAATTCACATAGCGTCGCAGTGTTTCGTAGATTTCCAACGTAGTCGCGGTACCGGAATTTTCGTAGATTCCACCGTCAATCAGTCGGCCAGCGCCATCTAGGTAGTTGTATGCATTGATGATGGGGAAAGCCTGACTTTGGTTTACACAGGTAATTAATGGAATGCTGTAGTTGGGATGATGTTGCTTAAATAACGCATATAAGTCCGTACCAAGGCTGAAGCTCGCGAGATTTACGGGGGCGAAGACCCCCCGTTGCCCTGTTTCCACAATAGCGCTGTTGATAAAGAAAAGTGGCAATGTGGTGTTGAATTTCATGGAGTCGCTTGTCGACTCCGATGGATCGTCTATCGCCTGCAAATAGGGTCGAAGGTAATCGGTTTTGAAAAAACCATCGATTTGGTCCGCATTCAATGCAGGGGTAGCCTCCGCGTAACCCTGTATCTCTTCCTGCTGAAAATAGTAGTTCCGGTCTTTTGGAAATGCGTTCCGATTGCCCCATAGCCTTCCGGATAACGCGTATTTGACCCCTTCAAAACCATCGCCGATCAATGCGCCCCAAAAGGAGCTGCTCAGGTAATTCCGGGCATACAAGATTTTCATGCGGGGTGCTACCGATGCAGGCTGTGCAGGTACCTTCAGGTAGCGATCGGCTAAGTACATCGCTGCACCGGATGTAGAACCGGAAACCGTGGAGATGGAAAATACGTTTTCCGCAAACCGGTTGGAAGGAGTGCTTTTTAAGCTATCCAGGTAGTTCATCGCCATAAAAAGCCATACAGCGGCACGCGAACCACCTCCTTGCCCGGATACGAGGTATACATTAAGCGTATCACCGGTATGTGCAACCCGGTCTTGCGCCCAACGGTCAAAATAAGCAGTCAGCGAAGGTCTCGTATCTGCGGCAGATACCTGGCTAGGTTGAATCAGCTGTTTGCGGATCCGATGCGAATTAACCGAGTTGAAAAAGAATAAAAAAAGGAAGGCCAATGCAAATAGCCGGATTAGGGGACGATACCAAATCCATACCGGACGCCCCAACGGCTGGCCGTTATAAATCCAGGTAAGACTCAGCTGTGCAGTAATAAAGACATCTGCCAAAAAAAGAAAAAGGGAAATCGCTGTAATTAAAATGAAGATCGGAGAAAAAAAGCCGATTTCAACCGGCCATCCGCGGCCATTGCAGGATTGCAAAAGTATAGCCAACAGCAGCATACAGGATAATGAGCAGATATGAATGTATTTGCTGACATAATACGACAGCCCGATGTTTTTCACGTCCACATTTTCCGCAAATTTCATATAGGTGTAGTTGGCAAGAATGCCGATAAAGTTGGCTCCGATGACCAATGCGGTCAATCCCGTCCGGCTATGGCGTAACCCATATCCAGCGAGGCCAACCAACACCAGGAAAACCAAAAAAAGCAAGGCCATCAATCCCACGTAGCGGAGCGCTTTGCTGCGGGCCGCTGCGGTATTTCCGTTTGCTGCACTGTCCCATAATCGTTGAAAGACACGCGGTACACTTTTTCGATAGCGCCAGTCCAATAGGAAAATTCCCGCCACCAATAGGATCAGCGTAAGTATGCCGATGAAGGCTTTGGTAGGAAAGAAGGAGGTAACCGTTACATAAAGAAAAATTACCCAGGGCAAGCTGGCGAAATACCGTATCGGAAATTGTTGCTTCCCTTCTACCGAATCACCGTTATACAGTGCGATGAGACCACTGTACAGCGATTGGGAATTGGCGAACCTTCTGGTGACAGCCCGCCAAATGTCAATTGCCAACACGGGGATGGCCCAATTAATTAATGCCAAAAGCGAAAACGAAGCGATCAATAACGGAATATTTACATAGCCGTGCTGGGGAGGCTCCACCAAGCTTACCACGATGTCCCGGCCCACCTGTACTTTCCATAAAATTACGGGTACCAATAGCGATAAAAGTATGTAAAAGAGATTGAGTTTGACGGTGTTGTACAACCTCAGCAAAAAGCCGTAGCATGTTTTCGTTTTCATGATCATGACTAAAAAAACTGGCCGGCAAACATACCGACCAGTGGGTTTACCCATTTAGGGTCTCGCAAACCAACAAATGCTTAATTATCAAGACAGATCCATTAAAATCAAGATAAAATTCGGTCAAAGTTGATCAAAAAGCAATACCCAATAATCGGTATTTTATAGCTAAGTTTGCGTAATGAAGAATATTACACGAACTGTATTGCTTATGGGGATAATCGTTGCAGGACTAGTAACACCTGCCGACGCCCAGGAAAAGAAACCTGCGTTAAATCACATGGCCCTTTCGGTCTACAATCTTCAAAAAAGCACGGTCTTTTACCGCGATGTCCTACAGCTGGATACCGTACCGGAACCCTTTCACGATGGCAAACACACGTGGCTCAAAATTGGCCCAGGCAGCTATATGCATTTGATTGAAGGTGCTCCAGAGATCAGGGAGCATGACATGGCGACACACACGTGTTTCAGTGTGCCTTCCGTGACAGATTTTATCGCCCGTCTTGACCAATTCGGGGTTCCCTATAGTAACTGGCAGGGAGAGAAACAACAGGTAACCATTCGCGTGGATGGCATCAAGCAGATTTACCTTCAGGATCCAGACGGCTATTGGATAGAGATCAATGACGACTATTGATCGAAAGAGCAGTATCAAATGACATGATAAACGGAGATACATTTGCCGAAATGGCGCTGTCTTTTCCGGGGACGGAGCAAAAGCCTCATTTTGACCGGATGGGTTTTCGCATAACCGGGAAGCGTATGTTTGCGACGTATTTGGCCATTGACAATACAGCCAATATTTTCCTTACTCCCAGTGAGCAGGCGCTGTTTTGTGCGATGGATGCGGTTCATATTTACCCTGTTCCCAACAAATGGGGCGAAAAGGGAGCCACTACTTTCCAATTGAACCGTGTTGCCAAAGAACTCGTATTGGAAGCGCTACTGTCCGCCTACAACGATGTTCGGCGTTAGATCCAGCGACGCACCGTAGCTGTATAAGTAAGGTATTCGTTCCCGAACTGTTTTTCAAGATACCGCTCTTCACTCGAAAACCGATTGCGCTTTTTGAATGGTTTTTTTTAAATCGATCCCTTTTCCCAGCACACCCTTAAACAGGTCTCCCGTTTCCTTCAAGCGGTCGTACGCATTGTGAATGGTAAAGTCGCTCATCTTTAGGCCAGGCTTCACTTCATCCCATGTCAAGGGCATGGATACTGTAGCTCCGGGTTTCGGTCGCAGTGAATACGGCCCGGCGATGGTAGCTCCGGGTCTATTCTGCAAGAAATCAAGGTACATTTTCCCTTTTCGGCTGTTCACTTTCCGTTCCAGGGTGGTGAAATCGGGTAGCTGCTCATGCACGAGGTTGACGATTATCTTGGCAAAAAGCTGCGATTGATCATAGGTATACGTTGCGCCTAACGGGATATAAACGTGAATGCCTGTAGAACCGGATGTCTTCGCATATCCGGGTACGTCAAGTGCGTCCAGTATCTTTTTGACTTCCTGCGCAGCTTGGATCACCTGCTCAAAAGTGTTTTTATCCGGGTCAAGATCAATTACGCAATAGTCGGGATTGTCGGGAGACTGGACGCGGCTGAACCAGGGGTTCATCTCAATGCAGGCTAAAGATGCCATCCACAGTAGCGTAGCTTCATCATCGCCTACCAGGTATTCTTTATGCTCGCCTTCGCTGGTTACATAAGGATAGGTTTTCGTTACCCAGTCCGGCGCTTTTCCTTTAATGTCTTTCTGATAGAAACTGGGCCCTTTGATGCCATTTGGAAAGCGGTTTAGCGACATGGGACGATCTTTCAGGTACGGAAGGATGTAATCGGCCATGCGGTAATAGTAGTTGAATAGATCCCGTTTTGTAATGCCCTCGCCGGGCCAATATACCTTGCTCAGATGAGTGAATTTCAGCTCCTTGCCGTTTATTTTACGTACCTGCGTTTCCTCACGCGGATTCAGTACGGTGCGTCGGTCTTTGGGCGCTTTGCTTTCCGCTTCCGCTACGGTGCTTTCGGCGTCGGCTGGTTTTTCTAGCACTACTTGATTGGCATCTTTGTCGTCGCGCATCCCTTTGAAAGAAGCCTGCCGGAATATACCCTCGCTGGTCACTTCAGCATAATTAACCTCGCACACCAGTTCCGGTTTCAGCCAAGTGGGTGTTGCGCCAAGGCGCTGTGGACGGAAGCGGGAAGGCTTATCCACGTCGGGCACGGTGTCGAAGGGACTTTTCCGGGTGATCAGCGGCTTGAAGCGCTTCATCATCTCTTGCTGCTGTTTGTCTGAGAAACCGGTTCCCACTTTGCCTGCATAGCGGAGGGTTTTGCCTTCATATGTGCCCAGCACCAGTGCACTGAATGCTTTGGACGTGCCTTGGTTTCGGGTAAATCCCGCGATGACCACTTCCTGGCGGCGCTGTACCTTGATCTTCAACCATTCTTTTGAGCGGAGATCGGAAGTATACCTACTGTCCGCCTTTTTGGCGATGATCCCCTCCAGCCCTACTTGTTCGGCGGCATCGAAAAACTCAATGCCCCGGGCAGCGAATACCCTGCTCAGGCGGATACGCGTGTCGTCGGTTGGCAGAATGTCGTGCAAGATGGCCTGCCGTTCGGAAAGTGGCAAATCCATTAGATTTTTTCCCTCGTACCAGAGCATATCAAACACGTAGTATACCAGGTTTCCATCTGCTTCGCTTCGCCAATTCTGCAAAGCTCCGAAATCGGATAACCCTTTGTCGTCCAGAACGACTAGCTCACCATCGATCACGGCGTTGATGCGCCACGTTTTCAGCAAATCTATGATGGAGTAGTATTTGTCAAATGGAATACTGTTGCGTGAGGCCAGCTTTACGGAGGTTTTGCTTATCCGGGCAATGGCCCGGTAGCCGTCCCATTTCACCTCGTACACCCAGTCCGGATCGTCAAAAGGTTCGTCGATGAGGGTGGCTTTCATAGGCTTGACTTTATCGGGAGCGGGCGATTTAGGTGCGTTTTTCAGCAGTGTGGCTACATCGAGTTTTTTGGGTTCGGCACTTTCGTCAACTTGCTCCGCAAGGTGTTCGTCGGCTTCCTTTGACTTCTTAATATCCGTTTCGCGGCCGTTGCGCCATACTTTGTCACTGCTTTTTTCCATGGCAGCTAGGGTTTTGCCCGAAAGCACCGATTTGTCCTTTTTGGTGATATCTGATTTGCTAGCAAACTCATCTTTGTGCTTAATCAGCAGCCAACCATTTTCGCCCATGCCGGAGGTCTTGACCAGCGCATACTCTCCTTGAAGCTTTTGACCATGTAGCCGGATTTTCAACGATCCTTTGTGAAGTTGCTCCAGCAGGTGCTTTTCCTGTGCCTTCTTGGTCTTCAGCGCCTCGATCGGTTCATACGTACCTTCATCCCATACAATGACGGTGCCACCTCCATATTCACCTTTGGGAATGATACCCTCAAATAACCGGTAATCCATCGGATGATCCTCCACTTCCATCGCCAGTCGCTTGGTCTGTGGGTCGGTAGAAGGGCCCTTGGGCACCGCCCAGCTTTTCAGTACGCCGCCCATTTCCAGGCGGAAGTCATAATGCAATCGCGAAGCATCGTGCTTTTGCACGACAAAAGTGAGTAGCTTCCTGTCGGGACTTTTGCCTGCTTTCGGCTCGCTGGTTTTTTTGAAATCCCTTTTTTTTCGGTACTGATCAAGCGTCATAGCCTCTAAATAACATCAGTAGGCGGATTCAGTTTTAAGAAATACCAGAATAGCACCCTCCCTTTGACAGGGGGGTGCTTGCACGACAAGAAGAGTTCCTCATCAGGTTTCGATAATGCGACGGTCGCTCAATTGACTCTTTAGTCAACGGGCCATTCCAACCGCTGCCCCTTGGCCCGCAGTTTCGCAAGATAGGTTTTCATCTCGATATCTTGCACACGTACATTTTCTCTGAGTGCTTGACTCGCGGCAATACCTGCCGACTCGCCCAGAATCATGAAGACGGGCTCCATGCGTGCGGAAGCGTACCCCACATGGGTTGCCGAAAAACACACCGGCACCAAGAGGTTCGTACATTCGCTTTTTTTGGGCACAATTGCGTTATACGGTATCTGGTAGGGTATCTTGGTAGGTCCGGTGGCTCCGCCTACAAACATGTTGCCTTCTGCGGCGACAAACGTATCTTCGCCGCGTTTCAATACAAAGCGTCGGGAAGGGTAGGTGTCGATACCATATTGCGCTAATCCGATCGGATCATTTACTCGATGCTTGTTGTATACATCATTCTGGGTCACCGTGTAGTTGCCATCAAGTCTCCGCGTAATGCGTACATAGAGCTGTTGCGGCCAACCATACGTGTCTGGAAAATGCCGTTTGTCGAAACCCAGTTGAGCCGTTTTCTTGCGGAATTTTTCGGGCACGCGCGCATCGGTAGTTAAGAACGTGTAAACGCCGCTTAAATAATCTTGGTGATATTTCCAGATTTCAGCCTTTTTGGCATAATCCCCGTCGGCGTATTCCTGGCTTACCGCTAATGGGGCCATCGTAAATAGACTCGCTCGTTGGTAATTATAATCATTGGAATTGCGCCAGCCCGGAAAAATATAATTTAAATAGATATCGATGCTGTCAGCCGGTTTGTGCTCCGTTACATAGGTTACGTAGCGGCCGATTAGCTCGAAATCTGACGGATCGTAATTTTTGGGAGAGGCAATGGGAGCGCGATATGCGGGTTGATCCGTTAGATAGAACCGGAAATTGTAGGCTTGGGTATACGGATCGGCGCTGCCCACCGGTTTCCCATGGTCTGCTACTACTAAGGGAAGCAAACCACTCGTTTCGTCGCCGGGGATTTTGTATGGGTCAATCGGGGCAAGATGGATGGGGGGCCTTACTCCTGCAAGGCTTTCCCCAAATGCGTCCGAAGATTCCCTGCCTGTCCGATAGCTTACTCCGGCCTCGGCCATTAAGTCGCCTTCGTAACTGGCATCGATAAATATTTTTGCACGGACTAACAGATTCCTTTTTTGGGTGGGAGTCGGTATTGGACATCCCGTTGAATCAGGGGGCGCAAGATCAAACCAGACACGGTTGATTCGGGCGGCATCTTTTTCCACTTCTGAAACCCGATGTTCATAGACAATCGGAATTTGATGGGCCGTCAGCAGTTTCCTGAAGTCGTCTTGCAGCACTTTCGGACTCATGTAACTTCCTATTGCTTCTCTCACATCTTTTTCCGTCGGCTTAGGATCGATATCACCCATGCCAAGCGTCAATAAAAGGTCTCGGGTAATACCCCCTACCGCTTCAAAATTGGGGCAGTCTTGTATGGGTTTCAGGCCGGCGGCCAATATACCGCCGGCCCATCTGCTAGGTTCTACGATTAAAACTTGGTTGCCCTCATCTGCTGCCGCAATGGCCGCAGTAATGCCGGATGGGGTGGCACCATAAATGCAAACATCGGCTTCAAAACTATGGGTTGGGGTCTGAGCATACGAAGAAAAATCCAGTTGGAAGATCAGCAAAAGGCAGCTCATCGATTTAAATCGCATCATTTTATTTTTAGTTGTCATTGCTCTTGATTTATTTTCTCAATTCAGATACGGGTATTCGTTGGTATTCCTCGGGATGGGTTTCCCATCTCGGCGTTTCTTCTTGAGGGATACCGAAAATGTTGGAGCGCCAGCCGATATCATATCCCAGGCCATCCCATTTCACAATCTGACCGTATTGTTCTAATTTTTTTGTTAATTGAGCGCCGTCAATATCTTGTACAGCACACCGGCTCTTCAATGCCAATGAAGCCGCAATACCCGCCGACTCGCCCATAACCATGTAAGTAGCCTCCATTCTGATCGATGAATACGCTACATGGCTGGCCGACATGCAAAGCGGGACCAGCAAATTTTGGCATTCCTTTTTTTGGGGTGTAATCGCCCCGTACGGTATTTGATACGGTCCGGGCGAAACGAGCTGGAATACGTTACCTTCCTGTGCCAATGTACCGTCATCCAGAACAACCAAGCGATTTGGATAGATGTCTACTTTATAATAACCTAAACCAATGGGTGTCTTGATATCGGTTTGTAACTGAAGGTCTTGCTGCTTCATCACGTACGCCCCAACCATTCGTCTTCCGCCTCGTATGTATAAAAATGGCCAGCCATCCGTGTCTTCGTTTATGCCGGATATGAATCGAAATTCGGTCTGAGTAAAATCCGTAAGCGTTTTTACATGGTCGATGAATGACTGCCAGACCTTCGAGCGGATCTCCCAGTTGCCATCGGGGTAATCAAGCTGTGCACCCGGCAAAGCGCCTGTCATCAACTCGCCTCTTCTGAAATTTTCCTCGGGCCAAGTAACTTCATATCCGGCATTCTTATAACGTTTCAGTAACTCGTAAACATCTTTATTTTTCTTCTCAGGAGGGCCAATAGGTATTCCCGGATGCTCTTTAGAAGGATTTCGCTCCCAGGCAAGTTTGAAATTATAGCCCATGAAAAATCGGCTGGAATCACCTACTTTTCCCAATGGATCAGGCGTAATGCATGAAAGGATACCACTGCTTGGATTTCCCGGCTCCACGTAAGGATCCACGCCAGGGAATGTTTGGCTAATGACTGTTCCCGCTAAGGATTCTCCATATTCCGCGATCGATTCTTTTCCCACACGGTAGGATACGCCTGAAAAAGCCATCAGATCTCCTTCGTAACTGGCATCAATAAAGATGGTTGCAGATACTTCAATTAACGCATCGGAAAGCGGATGAACGGGTGGCACCCCGTTTTTGCCCGGAGGCGCATATTCAAACCGAGCTTTCCGTATGGTTTCATCCGATTTTTCAACGGATTCAAGGCGGTGATCGGTGATGACGGTTATACGCTCTTTGTAACGATCCATCATCGCTTGCAACGTGGCGATATTGAAGGCCTCCGCCGCTTGATAGTGTCTGAGCGGAGGTAACGATACATCTCTTTTATAGAAATCGCCGGTCAGTCCACCCAAATGTGCCCCACTTGGGGCATCCTGCTGCATTCGGAAGCCAGACCCTAGCAGCCCACCAATTTTATGCACCGGTTCAACAATTACCACGGTATTACCCTCCCGCGCAACGGCAATTGCCGAAAAAATACCAGCTGGGCTGGCCCCATATACACATACATCGGCAGATATCGCTCGATCGATTTCCTGTGAGGATGAATGAAAAGGAATGCAAAGAAATAAACTAGTAACTATGAATATAAAAATGTTGTTGTTCATGATGTTTCTAAATGATTTAATACCCTGGATTCTGAGCTAAATTCGGATTGATGTCAATTTCATTTTGTGGGATGGGCCACAGGTAATCGACATTCTCCCGAAAGAAAAGCTCCTTGACGAAATAGTAGCCATTTTCGTCTACGGTGAACTTGGTATAGTTCTCCGGGCTATTGGTCAATTTCATGCCATACATTTTCGCCCGGAGGTTGATATGGGCTGTTTTCCACCGGAAGAGGTCAAACAGCCTCAAACCCTCGAATGCCAATTCAACCCGCCTTTCCCGGCGCAGAATGGCCCGAAGTGCAGCTGGGTCGGTAGTTGTCACGGGTGGCAAACCGGTAGAAGCTCTTGTCCGGGTTTGGTTAATGGTCAGATCCAACAGGCTTCGATCAACCGGGAGTCCTGCTTCAATCTGGCATTCCAGATAGCTCAACAGCACTTCAGCATACCTGATTACTGGGAAATCGCCACCATAATTTAATATAGCTCCTTGATACCCTTCGTCAGCGAATTTTTTGAGGGCATAGCCGCTCCAATCCCGTCTTGTCAGTTGATCCGGGTAGACGTTTGGATTGGAGTCTGGATGCGCAATGTATAGCCGGTTTCTGAACACCGTGTATTCGGGTATGAATAGAGTTTGATACAACCGCGGATCCCTATTGTCATAGGGTTTATCCGGATTATAATGACGTGATTCCTCTATGGGCAAGCCGTCCTCACATTCGTACGTTTCTACCAGGTTGTTGTAGCAGTTTATTTGGTGCCAGCCCCCATACATAAAAGGTACTACCGCTTGTTGTATTTGCGTAGTATAGTCATTCTCCATGTATTTGATACTAAGGATAATCTCCTTGCTCGTTTCGCCTTCGTCTTCAAATAGCTGTTTATACCGTGGGTCGATCTCATATACACCTAAATCGACGATGGATTTATACGTTTGCAACGCTTCGACCCACATCCCTTCCGCCATTTGTAGCCGACCCAGTATGGCGAGAGCCGCACCTTTGGTAGCCCGGCCGTGTTCCGCCGCCGGTCGGCTCTCCGGCAACTGTTCCGCTGCCGAACTTAATTCGCTAAGTACAAAATCAACAACTTCACGCTTTGAGTTTCTGGCAATTGTGTTGGCTTCCTGTGCAGTGAGCATATTGGTAACCAGCGGAACGCCGCCCCAGTAGAGGCTCATATTGAAATAAAAGTAAGCCCTCATAAACCGCGCTTCGGCGGCCATCTCTGTTTTTTTGGCCTCGTCCATTTCAACGGAAGAAATGTTTTCAAGAAAATTATTGCATTTTGCGATCTGTTCGTAACTGCTAGACCAAAGCGAATTCACAACCCCGTATGAAGCATTCAGCTGACCATTGTTGAAATCGGTGATCTGTTTATCCTTTTCGTAACCATTATCGGTTGTGAGATCTAACCGGAACAACGTATTGCCGCTGAAAAAATTAAAAGTACCTTGGCCGTGTGGGTCCTTTCCGGACCGATAGACGCCCACCAGTCCGCGCATCGCATCGCTTTCACTTTTCCAGAAGGTTTGGGTGGATAGTTCATCCAATGGCTGTACTTCCAATAGGTTGCTGCAAGCCGCTGTTAAGCATAAGATTGCAATCAGTAGTGGTGCAACAGGTTTTTTATGTTTGATCATGATAGTCGGATTAAAAATTTACATTGACGCCGAATGTATAGACGGTGGTAGGGGGATAGTTGTTCCCGCTTTCGGGATCCCAGCCGGGATAATAGCTATCCAATGAAAGGAGGTTGCGGGCAGCGACGTATACTCTGAAGCGATTTAAAGCGGAAACAAACGAGCTAGGGATTGTATAGCCCAATTGAAGATTGCTTAATCTCAGAAAAGACGCGTCCCGTAACCAATAGGAAGATACCCAGTTGTGTACACTGCCGGCACTGAGTACCAGCGCGCGTGGATAGATGGCGTCCCGATTCGGGTTTTCGGGTGTCCACCGGTTATCGTACATCCATTCCTGCACATTACTGCCCAAGAGCAGGCCTCGGCCCTGTTCGTTGCCGCTCAACGATCGTTGAAATCCGCCTAATCCGCGAAGCTGTACAGATAGGTCGAAACTGCCGTATGTTGCCCCCATTGTCAGGCCATAGGTATATTTCGGAAGTCTGCTTCCGATAACTTTCCGGTCATAATCCGGATCGACGACGCCGTCGGGCACTCCGTCCTGGCCGCCGATGTCTTTAAATCGGTATTCACCCGGGAAAGCAGCGTAGGGCTGACCGGGGTAGTTGGCGATGTCGGTCTCATCGATAAACAGGCCATCTACTTCGTAGCCATAGAAGGCTTCAAGCGGGTAGCCTACCAACAATCCGTTGGCCAGGTCACGCTCAATATCGGCGAGTTGCAAAACTTTGTTCTTCACGGCGGAGAAATTGACCGCAACGTTGTACGAGAACTTGCCGAAGTCATTGTTGTGCCTGACATTAAAGTCCCATCCCTTGTTTTCCACTTTGCCCGCGTTTTGTTCCGAAGAAGCAAGTCCAAGTACGCTTGAAGTGGATACTTTGTATAGGATGTCCATTGTTTTCTTGTAGAAATACTCCGCTTCGATACCGAGCTTCCCGTTGAACATATTGAGATCCAAACCAATGTTTGACACTTCAGTGGTTTCCCAGGTGATGTGCTGGTTCGGCACAACCGTTGCGGATACGCCGGGCGACAAAATTTCCGGACTCCCCAACGGATAATCCAATCCGGTGGTAAGAACCTGCTGATACGGGTACAATCCAATCTCCTGATTTCCCAATCGCCCATAAGAGGCGCGTACCTTGAGCAATTCTATCCATTCAAACGCTTGCCGGAAAAAATCCTCCTTCGATAGAATCCAGCCCGCAGAAAACGAGGGGAACAAGCCATATCGGTTGCTTTTAGGAAAGCGGGAAGAACCGTCGTACCGTATATTCGCCTCAAAAAGGTATTTGTCATCAAAGGAATAATTGAACCGTCCGAAAAATGACCGTAGCGCCCATTCCTGGCCGGAACCGCCGTTTCGCATATTATTTTGCGATCCGGCATTAATTTCATAGAGTGAGTTGTTGGTGAAATTATCCCGGAAGGCACTGGTCCAATTGCTTTTAGATGCCTCCTGGGAGTAACCTCCCAACAGGTGGAAGGTATGCCGGGGCAGCGAGAGATCATAGTCGGCCAATAATTGCAGCGTTGTCAGGGAGCTGTTGTCGTTCCGGACCGTTAGCTGGGCCGGGCCCTCTGTGTAAAATTCATCTACCACTAGCTCGGCACCATACATCTTGTCGTTGATGGCATCCAGCAGGTAGCCGGCTTTTCCGCTTATTTTGAGCGATTTAAAAGGGCTATATTCCAATTCGGCGCTACCTAGAAAATTATTGTTCTTGGTATTACTGAAAGATTCGCTATCCAGCCACCCCGCGGTAGTAAATCCCGATGTGTTGCCATACGTGCCATCTGATTTCCTGGCCGGAATGGTGTTGGGAATCTTGATGCCATACGTAATTAAGCCATTGATGTTTTTTTGTCCATTGGCTCCTGCGCTAACAGGTTCGTTTTCCGTTCCCTGTTTGCCTGATAGCCTGACTTTCAAATTCAATTTATCGTTCAGCCGACTATCCAAATTCAGGCGCAGGTTGTAACGCTCGAACGATGATTTTTTGACCAATCCCTCCTGGTTTAGGTAGCCCACCGAAAACAGATACGAATGTGAGCGGGTACCGCCTGAAAAGCTGACATCGTGGTTGGTTTGAAGACCGCTTCCTGAGTTAAGCAGATCTTCATAGTGATTCGCATTGGCGTAATTGTCTGGGTCGATTCCCGACTTGAACTTCTCAATTTCCTCGTCGGTATACACTCGGCTTCTACCTTCGTTTGTTGCGGCTTCGTTCATAAATTCCGCATATTTCCAGGAATCTACCAATTGCACCAGCGAGGTGGGTTTTTGAACGCCGATATACCCGGTGTAATTCAGTCTCATTTTCCCTTCTTCGCCTTGCTTGGTTTCGATCAGAATGACACCGTTTGCAGCACGTGCACCGTAAATCGAGGCGGATGAAGCATCCTTCAATACCGATATGCTTTTGATATCACTCGGATTTACATCGTTAATTGATGCAGCGATACCGTCGATCAATACCAAGGGATTGTTTCCGGCAGAGCTGAAAGTGCCCATGCCACGGATCAGGATTCTTCCTTGGTCGTTGCCCGGCTGACCGGAATTTTGAATGACCGTGACGCCGCTCACGGCTCCCGAGAGTGCTTGAGAGGCCTGGGTGAGCGTCTGTTTCTCGATGTCCTTTTCGTTGACGGAGGCAACCGAACCGGTGAGATTGACTTTCTTCTGTGTGCCATACCCCACCACCACCACTTCATCCAGGTCGCTTAGTGAGGGAGTCATGGAAACGTCGATGGTATTTTGATTGCCGATCGTGCGCTCGGAACGGTCGAAACCGACGATGCTAAATACAAGTATTTTTGCACCTTCTGGAACAGAGATCCGGTAGTTTCCCTCGGAATCCGTCGTGGTTGCCGTTGTGGTTCCTTGAATCGTGGCGGTCACTCCTTCCAGCGGATTCCCCTGCTCATCCGTTATGCGGCCAGTGAGAAAGCGCTGTTGCTGAATCGGCTGCTCGGTGTGACGATCGATCATTCGGGAAATTTGTGTTTTTCGCTTTTTGATAACAATGGTCTTGTTCTTCATGTACCAATCCAGCTCTTTTTTTTCCAGTATGGCTAACATGGCGTCTTTCAACGAGGCTTGTTTCAGCTCCACACTGACAGGAGTGGAAGCGATGTCTTTGCCCAGGAAAAAGAATGAATAGCCCTGCTGCCGCTGGATTTCCGTCATGACTTCTTCCAGCGTGGCACGCTGTACCGAAAGGGTTAATTTTTGCGCATGGCTGCTGGCGATCGCCTGAAATAGCATCGCAAAGGTGAAGAAAACCGTTAATTTCATAATTAGGATATAACGGTATGGCATGGCATACCCCGCCCTTTTTACACATCGTGTAAAACTCATATATTTGTTCTGTTTGGATGGTTAAAAAATCAGTTAATACAGGTGCGCATTACGTGCACCGAAAGACGTCCAGACATTTTCCGGGTGGTGTAGCAGCACCATCCGGATTCATTGGACTGTTACGTACGTTTTTTTTTATCCGGCTCTGGCATGCATAATTTTCTGGTTAGTTATTGGTTTCACAAATTGGTTTACTTTATTTTCCGATAATCAATTCCGCGCGATGAATTGCCGAAGGTCTGGCCTCTACGTCAAATCCGGCGGTTCTTAATATTTCCAGCAACGAATCCAACGGCATATTTCGTTCTACTTTTCCAAAGAATGCTACCTTAGGTATCTCTTTTTTATATGAAACAGCTACATCATACCAATTACTCAATTGCGTAAACGCTTCTTGGGGCGAACTTCCGCTGAAATAAAAATAGCCATCTTTCCATGCCGTATACTGCTGCACATTTACGCGTTGGATGGATGTATTACCTCCGCTCGAAATAGCCTGCTGTCCTGGCGAGAGTTTATCTATTGCCCGGCTTTGTTGGTCGAAGATCTCCACCGCACCCGTTACTAACGTCGTTTTGGTTGTCGGTTCGTCGGGGTAAGCAGCTATATTGAACTCGGTACCCAAAACGGTAACCACCTGGTTCTTGTAGTGTACTCTGAATGGCCGCTGTTTGTCTTTTGCGATCGCAAAATAGCCTTCGCCGGTTAATTCGACCATTCGTTGTTGGTCATCAAATTTAATTGGATAGCGCAACGAAGAGGAAGCATTGAGCCAGATTTCCGAACCATCTGACAGGCGTAGTTGATAGGTGCCTCCCTTGGGGGTTGATATCGTCACCATGCGTGCAGTGGTGGCGGGAAAGGCCGCTTCGCCATCCGCAAAAACGTCACTTCCGTCCGCATACTTGATGCCATCTCCGATTACAATACCTGCTTGATCCTCACTTAAACTGATCGTGCGGCCATCTCCCAATAGGAGGGTGGCACGATTTCCACCCGGAGGAACTTCAGTCGCTAACAGCGTTGCCGATTCAGGTCTGGATTTATAGGAATAGAAATACAGTCCTACACTGATTGCGATTAACAATATCGCCGCCGCCATATAGATCGCAAGTCGCCCCACTTTAGATGGAGTAGACTTCGAAAGCTGCGTCGTCATGTGGTTGTCCAACGCAGCCATAATTGCGTCCTCCCGGCTGTGTGGAAGATCACCTGATGCTGGTTCCGCGAAATGCGCATAGGCACGTTCAATCAACGCAGCCTCCTGGGGTGTTGCTTTGCCGTTTAAATACCGGTCGAATAGTTCCTTAGCGTCTTTTTTGGTCATATTGTATGTATAAGGGAGTTTTTCTGGCTCGAGGAGTTAGATGAATTTTAAAAAAAATTATAAGTCACTTATTTACAGACAGATAATTTTTGATTAAATCAAGTGCATCATAATTGATACCAAATTTCCAAGTGTTTTGCGCAAGATGGTCAGTGCATTGCTTGTCTGGCGTTTTACGGTGTATTCCGAGAGGTTTAATTTTTGCGCGATTTCACGATGGGTCAGGTGATGTTTCCGGCTTAGCAGAAATACTTCGCGCATTTTCCGGGGTAATTTTGCGACTTCTGCTTCGATGATAGCCGCTAATTCTTTGACCTGGACTTCAGCATCTGCTGTAGACTCCTGCGTCTCCGAGATCCGTATCAAGGTGGCAATAAATTCTTCGGATCGTTTACCATTTTGGAGTATTTTCAGTACCGCATGCCTTGTTGCTATATAGAGATATCCCGATACGGAACCCCGTATTTCTAGCTCCTCGTGCTTCTCCCACAGCGCGGTAAAAACATCCTGGATAGCGTCTTTGGCCTCCTCTTCGTCTTTGAGCATGCTTAAGGCGTGCCTGAACAGAAGGTTACTATATCGAACATAGAGCAGGGAAAAGGCATTGTCATCGCCAGCCTTAATTAAGGGGATCAACTCTTCATCTTCTAATTCCCAGTAATTTATTGCCATGCGGAATCTAACAATCGATGTTCAATACTTGTCAAGCAGCAAATATCTGACTTAAATCGATGTTGTCCAATTTTCGGATCACAAGGGTCACGCCCGGGGGGCAACCAGCAATTGGAATACATCCCGGTACCACCGGTACGGGTTGCTTTGCCAATGACACTTACCTTAGGCCATCGAAACGACAAACGAGCAATGGCACGAAGGAAATGGTCTGCGCGCATTCACCGGCATGTTTTTCGGTACGATCCGGCAGCGAAAGCATCAAAGCTGGATCCTATTGAGGCACTTCGGTACGAGTAGGTGAAGTTTCCGCCGGGGCATCAAAGCCGTAATCGATGATTGTGTCGCCCGCCCATAGCTTGCCTCCTTCCTGCCGGATTTCGGCTCCAGCAGGCACCGCTACCAACACCGCAGCTCCCTGTGGGGTAAGCTTCACTTTTGCCTTGCCGGATACGTTATGAGCCACGAAACGAGCCTGAACAGCATCATACAGGTCTACCTCGCCGCTTTTGGAAGGTAACGAAACGGTCACTTCCCGGCTCTCGTCATAGGGGTTGTAGCAAAGGTAACTGGGGTAGGCCTTATTCCGGAAGAAATCGGTGGCTAACAGGTCGAGCTGCAGAATGCCCTCTACATCGGTACGTTGGATGATGCTGCCGAACACGCCCACGTGGGCGCTGCCATATACGCTGAACTGTGACACTTCGGGGTTTTTGCCAGGAACCCAATTGGGGCCGTCGCCCTGGGCGACCGGAGCGGGGATGTGTTTGTACCGATCAAATGTCGATTCTTTTACCAAACCTTCATAACCTATGACGCCTTTGGTCGTAGCAGCGAGTTGGGGAATCGTCTGATGTTCGGCCGGCATGTATTGCGGATAGAACAAGCGGGCGGCATTGGCGGCGTGGAGCATCCATTTGCCGATGGCGGTCGCATAGGACTGGTCATACCGGACCATCGGTACCAGCGGGATGGCGGTATCAAAGGTATTCATGAGAAACCCATATCCGCCGTGGTCTACCGTGCTGCCCACGATGCCGGAAATATCAAACCCATTCCATTGGCCTACCAAAACGCCCCAGCCTTTTCGGCACACCGACGTGCCGTCGAAGGTCCATCTAAGAATCTTCTGTATGTCAAAGTCCGTGCCCTGCTCGGCATTCATCCGTGCGGCGGTATAGGCTCCATAAGGCATCAGGATTTCGTAAAAGCGGTTTTCGGATTGCGATTCGAGCGCCCGTTGCGCCCGTTGGGCGGCCTCAAGGTAGCGTTTATCGCCGAACTTCCCGTAGGCGGCATACAGCACCCATGCATGGCCGGCGGCTGCATCTTCCTGTGCACAGATCCAATTGGATTCCGGTTTCAGCCGTGCATAGTCAAAAAATGTATGGCTGTAGTTGCCCGCCAGTACCGAGTCGGCCCGGTAAAACTGCTCGGCAATACGGCGTGCCAAAGTATCGAAGCCGGCCTCGTTGGGATAGCGATCATAGATGGCGTAAAACAGCATGTTGGGATAGACGTCATACCACCAATCACGCCCGTAGCCGCCGCCCAGCAGTGCGACTTCGGGCGCAGTGTTGTTCATCATGATGTTCCACCCATTGTCTTTGTTAAAGTAATTGCGCAGCATACCCACATAGTTCATGTCGCCCTGCTGCTTGTCGATGCCGACCAAGGTAGCCCCAAGCACGCCACCCATCGTGGCCAATGATTCGTGGAACATGCCCTTGTTGTTTTGCAGGCCCTGGCGGGCATCCCCCATGGCGGTATATAACCCCAGCGTGGGCTGGTTAAAATTCTTGTTGGTGCTGTCCATCCAGATCAGGGGCCAGTATTTGCCCTGCGCGTCAAAATCGTATACGATGCTGTCATAAGCCACGGCCATTGCCCGCCAATCAATGATTTCAAGTGGCTGGGGTAACTGTGTCATGGAGTCGATACGCGGCAGCCGTTGCTGGGCTACCGGAGTGCCCTGGATAGTGGTGGGCTGGGAACAGGAGGCCAGCCACAGGCTGGCAATGAATAGAAAGATGGTATTTCGGAACATAATCAAGTGAGTTTATCGGCTGGCAACTGCTTACTCAGCTCGGCATTGCCACGCAACAGGCGTTTGGCAACAAAAATAGAACATAATTGCAACAACGCGATCAAAATGATGGCGTATCGAAGCGCGGCTTCTTCGCTCACGTAAACGGCTAGTGCGATGAAGGTAAACGCCCCGAGCAGCCGGCCGGCATAAAGCCCGGCTTCGTGGTTGAGAATATACGCAAATTCATGGCGGTTTTCAATGCGCTTCAGGATATCGATCACACTGAACTGGATAGGAAAATAAGCCAGATCCAGCAGGGGTTTGGCAATCAGCAAAAACAGCATGAAGAGCAATACGCCCATGGCATCAAAGAGGACACCATTGATCACTGCGGCCAACGCGAAACAAACCAACCCGATGGTAAAGATGAGCAGGCGGTGCGAAGGCTTGGTGCGGCGGCCGAGGATATACATGACGATCGCGGCCACAATGGCCCCGGCAGATTGTGCCGTACCCAGGGCACCTTCCTGTCCCACCAGCCGCATGATCAGCATGGCCGGTGCCGTAACCAGGAACCCTTGGGCAAGCCCCTTCAGTGCAGCCAGCAGCAGCAAACGGTACCATTGTGGATGAAACTTGAAATAAATGAAGCGTTGCCGGGCAGGATTGGCGAATGTGCCGCGAAAACACATAACCGAAGCGATCACCGTTGTGATGAATACCGCCAACGTTACAATGCGGTAGGCGGCGTTGGCCTCCCCGCCAGTATGACCCACCCACTCGATGAACCATCCGATGCCAATGGGTACCAATACGGCAATGATGGTGTAAAAGAAAGTCTCCAAGCCGTAATAGTAGTTGCGGTTCCCATCGTGTGTGATGGCCAGTGCCAGGTAATCCCGGTTGGCCCAGTAGAATCCGAAAGACATGCCCATGGTTAGCCCGGCTACGGCGATACCGGCGATATCTAATGTTTTCAGTGACATCATAATCGTCATCGATACCGCGCTAAGCATCATTCCCACGGAATAGAGCGTTTTAATGTTAATACGGTTGAGCAGATAACCATTGAGCAGGAATGTAAGCGGAATGCCTGTATAGATGGTAAGCTGGTAGACCACCACCTTGACCGGGTCGTTGGAATTGCGCATTACGTAGGCAGCCACGAAGATGTCAATGACCGGCAAGACGAAGGCATAGATCAGGTTAGTCAGTACCAGCACCCGGAAATTGCGCGGTTGCTGCCTGAAATGGGCAGCCTCCGCCTGAAGTTTCTTAAACATATTGCTATGAGTTTACATCAAAGGGTATCGAGGATCTCACGGATGGAAAAATGGGCACCACAGACATGTTCATCGGCAGCACCGTAGTAGATCGTCAGCCGGTCGCCATCCACTACGTGCCCATTGGTAAATACGACATGGCCGAAAAAGCCAGTCCGCTCGTAGGGTGCCGTAGGCTCCATAATGGGGTGTTCGCTCCGGCCGAGGACGATCGACGGATCTTCGAGGTCAAGTAGCAGTGCCCCAAGGCAATAGTGGTGGTTGGCATCTGCTCCGTGGTAGATGGCCAACCATCCCTTATCGGTGCGGATGGGTGCCGCGCCGGCTCCCACGCGCCGGCTATCCCAATAGTTGCTCCGGGTGCGGGCAATCAGCTTGTGCTCGCCCCAATGGATGCCGTCGGGCGAGCGGGCAAGCCAGATGTAGTTGCCACCGAGGTCAACGCTGCTGGGACGGTGAAAGGCATAATAGTTGCCGCCAATCTTGGTCTCGAACAACGCACAATCTTTGTTGTGCGGCGGGAAAATCAGCCCGTGATGTACAAAATCCTGCCAGTTTTGGGTGGTGCGCAGCCCTACGGCCACGCCATTGGGCGACACTGCCGTAAAGGTAAGGTAATATTCGGCGTCCAGTTGGCTCACGCGGCAGTCTTCGATGCCAAAGGTTTCGTACAGTCCCTGGCCCCACAGGGGGCCATAGCCCGGTTCTTCGCGGAACAGGACGCCGTCTTCACTGCTCAATAGTCGCAAATGCGAAAGGGTAGTCAGGTAGTCAACGCCCCGGAAGTTGATGACCCGCGGGTCTGAAGCGTCCAGATCCGGATCGTCGGCGGGCAGTTGGATGATTTCCATACCGCCTTCGGGTTTCAGCACAGGGAAGGAGATACGACCTTCCTGTTGTGGCGGCCGCTCGGCCACCCGGAGAATAAGCCAGATTTTGCCTTGATACCGGAACACCCCCGGATTGAGCAGGCAGGCAATCTCCAGCCCCGGTGTGGAAGGCTGGAGATCCGGCGGCGATAACAGCGGATTTTGTTCGAAACGGGTGGATATATCGAAACTCGTCGGCATCGTTTAGTAACCTTGGTTTTGCATGATGGAACCCGCCGATTTGTCAACTTCACCTTGCGGGATGGGGTAGAGATAATTGCGATCCTGGAAGTTTTTGCCCATAGCGGTCAATACTGCTTTAGCCGTATTCCAGCGGCGCAGATCGCTGAAGCGGTGGCTTTCGAAGCCCAGCTCTACACGACGCTCGTGGTCAAGCCACTGCTGTACCTGTGCTTTGTCGGTCACGGCTACATTACGGGCGGGCAGTGTACCTGCCGGTGCCATACCCCCGCCGAGAACCGGCGTAGTGCGTGCCCGTGTACGGATGTCGTTGATGATCCCGATGGCTTCGGGATAATTGCCCAGTTCGTTGTAAGCCTCGGCCTTCCAGAGTAAAACGTCTGCCCAACGGATATAAATCCGGTTTACCGGTGAGTCGTCATTGCCTTTGTTGTCGGTATTGGTAGCTCCCAGCAACTTATAGACTGCTTGATCCGATGTATTGACGGTGTAGGCGCTGCGGGGGTCGTTGGCTTCGAAAGCATTCAGGAAGTCATCGGTAGGGGCTACGAATCCCCAGCCGAGTAGTGCGGTCAGCCCATTACCCCTACGGGGCAGTACCCCTTGCTGGTGATCATAGGCAAAGATCACTTCATTTTCAGAAAACTCCTTGCCGGTATCGAAAGCATCAAAATAATTGGCATTGAGACTGTAATAGCCCAGGGCTTCCAGCGAAGTAACCTGATCGACCACGTCTTGCCAGCGTTGCTGGTAAAGTGCTGATTTGGCTTGCAACGCGATGACCGCTCCGCGTGAAACACGCCAGCGCTCATCGTCAACCGAATATTTGGTATTCGGCAAAAGACCTGCGGCAGCTGCAAGATCTATGTCGATCTGAGCCCATACCTCGGCAGTTGTCGAGCGGCGTGCCACATCGTAAGCTTCATTGAAATTGGCGAGTGGTTTCAGCAACAAGGGAACGTCACCGAAATTGGTCACCAAGTTAAAATAATAGAAAGCCCGCAAAAAAGAGGCCTCACCGAGCAGCCGGTTGCGTAACTCGCTGCTCATGCCGATTTTTTGGATAATGGCATCGTCCGTAAGCTGGCTGATGGCCAGGTTGGTTCGTGAAACACCCTCGTAATCATACGTCCACAGGCCGTTGAAGGCACCGTTTTCTGGCGTGAAGTTGAATGCGGCTACATCGTCCATCCATGCTTGGTCGCCGTCTGGATTCCATTTTTTGTTGGCATCGCCTGAGGCGATGTCTTCGACGATGAAATCATTGCGCACAACCAGTCCCTGCGTCCAGTTCCAGTCGCCGAATAAGTTAAGGGTGCTGGCTAGCGGCACATAAGCGTTCGTCACCGCGCCGGTAAGGGTGCCAACCGTCGGATCGGTCTGTACCTGCTCTTCCGTCAGGATACCGATAGGCTCTTTATCCAGGTATTTTTCACAACCTGTCATCAGCATCAATGCTGCAACAGGTAAGCTTTTTAAATAAGTTGTCATTGTCATACTCTCCTTGTTAAAAGGTTACGTTTACACCAAACAATACGGCTCGCGACTGCGGATAGGTACCCTTGTCAATCTGGTCTGTGGTTTCGGGGTCCAAGCCGGTATAGTGGGTCGATGTAAACAAGTTTTGCCCCGATACGTATAGGCGCAGATTTTGCACGCCCCAGTTTGTCTGCCGGAAAAGATTGCCGAAGGAATAGCCCAGTTCAACATTTTTCAGCCGGAGGTAGGATGCGTCTTCCACATAGATGCTGGAAACCCGGCTGCTTCCGTTGTCGGTAAAACTCACCCGTGGTATCGCGTTGGTACTGCCTTCTCCACTCCACGCACCCAGTACGGCAGTCGTATAGTTAAATGGACGAGTGTCGTAGTCTAAGATTTTTTTTCCGTCGTTGTACCGGTCTACCCCTTGTACGCCCTGGAAGAATACGGCCAGGTCAAAGCCTTTGTAGCCCGCAGACAAGTTTACGCCATAACTCAGCTTAGGAATGGGATTGCCAATGAAGGTACGGTCTTGATCGTTGATGATGCCATCGCCGTTGAGGTCCTTAAACCGGATATCTCCGGGCTTTGCCGCTGGGTTATTGGTACCGTGAAGGTGACTGGCGATTTCATCCGCATTTTGATAAACACCTTCCATCCGATAACCGAAGTATACGTCAAGGGGATGCCCCGGTTCGGCCCGCGTCACTTCACCAATGATGCGCGGTACATTCGGATGTAGCTTTTCGACGCGGTTGGTCAGTGTGGCCAAATTGGCGTTAATACCGTAGTTAAAACCGCCATCGGTTGCGTCGCGCCATCCGGCCCCCAGTTCGAAACCCTTATTCGAAACTTCGCCCGCGTTAACGTACGTTGCACCGACATTGCCAACTAAGTTGGGTAGGCTGACTGCCAGCAAGATGTCATTGGTCCGCTTGACAAAGTAATCAACTGTAAATGAAAGCCGACTGCGAAGCGCATGGATGTCTATCCCGGCGTTATGTTGTGTAGTGGACTCCCAGCGTAGGTCGGGATTGCCATAGCGGGTGATGTGCCCTTCGCGTGAATACAGGGTGCGGTAGGCGTAGTTTGGAATGGATTGGTTGCCCAATGTTCCGGTACTTAACCGCAACTTGAGGTAATCCAGCCAGCTGACATTGGCCATAAACTGTTCTTCGCTGAGTACCCATCCCACCGATACAGAGGGAAAATAACCCCATTTTTTGTTTTCACCAAAACGGGACGATGCATCCGCACGGAGGTTAGCTGTGATCATGTATTTGCTGTCATATACATAGGTGGCCGTGCCAAATAGCGAAAACAGCGCCCATTCCTGTCCGAAACCGCCATTCCACAGGTCTGCATCGGTAGGCCCAAGATCGATGTAGCGAAAGGAAGGGTCCGTGTATTCATAGCGTCTACGCGAAGCGTTGATGGATGAACTGGTGTTGTTGATAAACTCGGTTCCTGCTAAGGCATTGACATCGTGTTTCTGCCCAAAAGTTTTGTCGTAACTCAGCGTATTGTTCCAGGTAATCGTCAGATCTTCACCACGGTCTTCATTCAAGCCGTTCGGCCGGTTCTGCCGCCCCTTACCCTGGTCGAGGGGGCCAGCATTGCCATCGTCGTCGCCGAAATTCTCAAAGAAAGCTTTGGTGTGGTTGAAATTCAACTCTACACCCACATTCGTCCGGAATTTCAACGATTGGTCCTTGAGAATGGCGTATTCACCAAACACGTTGCCAAACGTTTTAAACTGCCGTTGTCGGTTGTCCGTGAAATAGGCTAGCGCTATCGGGTTTTGGGTCCATTCGTATGTTGAACTTTCGAAAGTTCCGTCTGGGCGGTAAAACGGCAAATCGGTAAATGGATCGCGCGCGCTGTAGGTAGGATCACCCGGGTCTTTGTAAACGGAAAGAACAGGTGGCCGCAGCAGGGCATGCCGGATGATGCCGGGCGCATCGCCACGTGAAGACAGCAGGTCGCGCGTCTCATGCGATAACTGCAGGTTGGTGCCCACGCGGATACGATCGGTAAGCTGGGCATTGACATTGCTGCGCAGGCTGATGCGTTCGTAGCGGTCGTTATCAAATACCACAATGCCGTCTTGGTTATAGTATCCGCCGGAAAGCAGGTACTGCACCTTGTCGGTTCCTCCGCTTGCAGAAAGCTGCAGGTTTTGTGAACGCCCAGTCTCGAACAGCTCGTCAAGCCAATTGGTATTGGCCAAGTCCGTTCGGTTTTTTTCAGACGTATAGGGATTTGTCCCGCTGTACCCGCTGTTGTTCCAAGCTTGTTCCAGTGTGTTGAGGTACTGGGTGGTATTCAGCATACTGGGTAGGTTTGTGACCTGCTGGATGCCATTGAAATAATTAACATCAAGTAAGGGGCGGCCTTCCTTACCTTTCTTGGTGGTAATCAATACCACTCCTCCGGCTGCACGAGAACCGTAAATAGCGGCCGCGGCAGCATCCTTGAGCACGGTCATCGACTCGATGTCCTGTGGATTGATGAAGGAAAAATTGGTCGACGGGACACCGTCCACAATAAACAGCGGACTGTTGTTGCCGATGGTACCCACGCCGCGGATGCGGATATCAATGGGATCTCCGGGAGCGCCCGTGGCTTGCGTAACCTGAACCCCCGCTACCTGCCCCTGGAGCATTTGGCTCACGTCGGGTACGCGGCGTTTCTGGGCGTCAGTCATGGAAACCGTACCGACCGCACCCGTAATGTTGGTGCGCCGCTGAGCCGTATAGCCTACCACAATTACTTCATCAAGGTCGTTGGCCGACGGCTGCAACGTCACCTCAATATTAGATCGATCACCAACCGGAATTTCCTGTTGGATATGGCCGATATAGCTCACCAGCAATACCGCTCCCGGAGGTACGGCGATTGTGAATGCACCCGCATCGTCCGTGCTGGTCTTCTGGGTGCCGCTTTTTACTTCTATAGTGGCTCCTGCCAGCGGAAGGCCTTGTTCGTCCACCACACGTCCCTTAATGGGTTGCTGCGCGGCATGGGTAAAACCCAGGGTAGCCACCAGTACCAACAAGGACATAAATAGCTTGTTAAAGAGTTGAATAATTGGTTCCATTCGTCATAAATTTATATAGCACAATTGGTAACCACAAAGGTAAGCTTACGGCCGTCGTGGGCGCTGTACTATAATTTCAATTTTATGTACAACTAAGTAAATTGATTGAAAACAAACTGTTTAGGTGTTGATTTGCATGCGCGATCGATACTCGTTTGGCGAACATCCATAGTGTTTCTTGAATTCGCGGAAAAAATAAGACTGATTGTTAAAACCGGTTTGATAAAAGATTTCGTTGACGGTAAGCGTGGTCGTGGCCAACAATTGCGTAGCTTGTTTGAGTCGAATATGGCGAATAAATTCGGAGGGGGTCATGCCACTGATCGTCTTTAGCTTCCGGTAGAGCTGCATCTTGCTCATCGACAACGCTGCTTCCAGTACGCTAGCATTCAGTTCAGGATCCTCAAGGTGCTTCATAATTTGAGCGACCAGCGGTTCAAGAAAGCGCTCTTCCTCGGGGTTACCGATGTGTATTACCCGTTCGATCGAATCGGCCTGTCGGAACCGTTTATGCAGCCTGGCTTGCTGTTCAAAAAGATTTTTCACCCGGATCAGCAGATGACTGGCGTGGAAGGGTTTGGCGATATAGGCGTCTGCACCCACTTGATAGCCCTCGTTGCGCTGTTCCACGGTACCCTTTGCTGAAAGGATGATAAAAGGAATGTGACAGGTGGCGGGCGTATTCTTCACCTTGTCACAGAGCGTAAGACCGTCCATGCCGGGCATCATCACATCGCTGATGATTAGGTCTGGTGGATGCTGCTGGAGTACACCGATGGCCTCAATTCCGTCGGCAGCCTCATAGACGATGTAGTGGGCCTTAAGGACCTCACGAATCAGAAACCGGATGTCTTGTTCATCTTCTGCCACCAACACGGACTTTTTATGGGCCTCGGTGAGCTTTTCCAGTAAGGCCACCTTGTTGTAGGCCGCAGAATCCAGCGAATGGGTAGCCGGCATGGCCATTTCGGTGTAAATCGGTGCAAGGGTGGCATTGCTCTCCACGGGATGGAACGGTTGTCCTTCAGCAGGGATTGGCAGGATAACATCAAAGGTAATCCACCCTTCTTCGATGGTGGCATGGATACTGCCGCCCAGTACACCAACGAGTTCACGGGTAAAAGCCAGGCCAATGCCGGTGCTATAGGTACCTGAAGCTCCCGAACGGCTGCTTTGAAACTGCTCAAAAATGCGCTCATTTTCATCCGGTGCCAAACGGCATCCGGAGTTGGAAACTTGCAGCCGTAAGTTGGATAAACGGGAATCCAGACGCGCAATAAACGTCACGTGTTCAAACATTCCTCCGTGTTTGAAAGCGTTTGAAAGGAGGTTGAACACGATCTTTTCAAGTTTATCGTTGTCCATAGCAAACCGCATGGGGTCGGGTATGTGCAGTTCATAAGTGTTCTGCTGGCGTACACTCAACGGCCTGAAGACCTCGCAAAGGCTGGAGAGCAATGCCGAAACGTCTAGGATCTGGTAATCTGCAGAAAGATGCCCGGCTTGAGCTTTGCGGAATTCGAGCAACTGTTGTACCAGATAGGTGAGCCGTGAGGTTTGTTGTTTTAATAATGCGACCAATGGCTGTGTTTTGGTTGAACGGGTTGGGGGATCGCCTTGTACGCTCTCCATTTGTTCAGATACCCCCACAAGCAGGGTGAGTGGTGTTTGCAGTTCATGGGCGATATGGGTAAAAAACGTCAGTTGGTTTTCATGCAGGGCTTCATCTTTTTCGCGAAGGGTGCGCTCCAATTGCAACCGATGCTGAATTTTAAGTTTATTTTTGCGGTTAATATACCACCAATAGGCCACGCTTACCAACGTGAATAACACACTTAACATAACCGGCCAGGTTTGCCACCAGTAAGGGTTGATCTGTACGTCCATGACGGGGGTTGCTTCCGTCCACATGCCGCTGCCGTTAGACCATTTGATCAGCAGCCGGTACGTGCCAGGTGGAACGTTGCTGTACGTGATATGTCCATTCGAACGATCGTATTGCCACGTTTTGTCGTGCCCTTCCAGCATCCAGGCAAATTGGCATCTGTCGGCATAAAGATAGCTGAGCGCATGTATCGCTGCAGAAAAGTAATTGTCCTTGCGGGCTAGCGTGAATCGTTGTTCCAACCCTTTCTTGGGATGGAGTACCAAGTATTGGCCTTCGGCTAGTCCTTGACTGCCGAGTTGTAAGCGGCGAACGATGGCGTTGGGCAACAGCGTATCCTGGGGAATCTGTTGGGGATGGAAATAGCTGAAACCATAGATCCCTCCGAAATAAAGAAATCCAAGCGGGTCTTTCCATACAGCACCGTCGCTGAACTCCGCGCCGTGTAATCCATCGGTTTCTTGGAACTGGACAACCTGGCCACTAATGGGGTCGATTCGTGCCAATCCCCGATTGGTACTGACCCAAATGTGGCCGGATCCATCGGCCGTAATGGCGTGGATGGTATTGTTGGGTAGTCCTTCAGCCGCGGTGATGCGTTGGAAAACCGGCTCCCCATGAGTAACATCAGTAAGTGACAGCCAATTCAGCCCGTAGCTGGTCCCCACCCACAAGCGGTCATGTATATCACGGTATAGCGATAGAACGTCGTTATTGCTGAGACTGCCGTCGTATGTAAATGCCTTGAAATTGCTAATATGACCACTGGTTTTGTTTAATAGCGACAATCCACCATAGCGACAGGCAATCCAAAGTTGATCGTTTCGTCCGAAACACAGTGAATAGACAATATCATTGGCTAATCCTTGATTGGGGGTTTGATACCGATATTGTTCGATGAATTCGACCCGCAGGTCGCCATGGTGTGCGCGGACGACGCGCAGATGCAGTAAACCGTAGCCGCTTGTGCCCACCCAAACCGTACCGTCGGTGTCTTCGAGAATAGCATATACAGATCCGAATGTTGGGAAGTCGGCGTGTCCATCCAATTGTGTCCAGTTAGCTAATCGTTTCCGACGCTGGTCGTAGATGCTCAAGCCGCTTCCATCCGTACCGATGTACACCAGGTCGCTCTGTGTTCCCTGCAGGATGGCGAATACGTCGCGATTGGCGAGTTCTTCGGTCAGGCGGTTATCCCAAGTAGCCTCATCTGTATGTTGAGGTACGAAATCAGACAGAATAGACACACCCCCACCTTTTGTACCTATCCAAAGGTCGCCCTTTACCTCGGCAAAAGCACGCACCGGGGGACGCGACGATGCGTTGGAAGGAGATAAGGTACGGAAGGGGGTGTTGTATTGCGAAACACGTACAAAGCCATTGCCATCTGTGGCCACCCAAAGTAACCGTTCCGCCTCGTTGGCTGCCCACCCGCGTATTTTCATGCCCTGTAAGGGTTGAAGACCTGCTGGAGGGGGCTGGAGTGCGAAAGATGCATCGAATGTACACATGCCCTGTGGGGCCAGTGCGACATAATAGCGTCCGCCATACCAGGTAATGGAGCTGATTGCACTTCCAAGATCAGCGATTTGCTCCAGTTGGAACGTACCGGTGTTAACCCGGTAAAGCAAGCCCTTTGGGTCACTTAAGAAGAGGAAACCATTGGCTAGATGTAGGCCGAGTTCGGTTGGCCGAAGGCGATGTGCCAAACGAAAACCATCTCGGGTAGGTAGGTAGGCCAAGATTTTCCCGTCGTCAGTGCGCACCCAAAGTCGGTTGGTTGCGTCGATGCAGAAATCCGAAATCGCGCCGGAAATACCGGGAAGTGAACAGCTGACAAATGTATCGCGCCCGGCATCGTAACGCACTAAGGGCGCTGTAGGTGTACGGGCATACAAGCGACCAGCCGTGTCGGCAATCAAGCCAAACCCATTTTCGCCGATACCCTGCTTGCGGCTCGCGCCATAGAAATAGTGTCTGAAGGTGCCAGTTAACTTGTCATAACGCGAAAGGCCTTCCACGGTGCTTATCCAAATGCGATGGTCGCGATCCTCGAGCAGCCCGCGGATAATGTTGCTGATCAGTCCCCGTTTCGCGTCGCTGCCCCCAAAGTTGAACACATGAAATTCCTGTCCATCGTACCGGTTCAGCCCATCCCAGGTACCGATCCAAAGCATTCCATCGCTGTCTTGCAGCAGGCAGTTGACCGCACTATTTGATAAGCCATAACGATTATCCAGTTGCAATAAGGAGTAGGCCGGTTCATTGGGCTGGGAAAAGCCAGGTGACCAACCTGCCAAAGCAAGTACGAAAGCAAAGAGGATGGTTACAACCCAGCGGATGTGCATGCTCAAAGTTACACATTCCTCTGCAATCCAGTCCAGGGTTTACAAAAGTCCATGGTTGCCCGCGAAGCGAATTTCGCGACTGCGCCTTTGCGCGAACTACTTGTTCAGTATTTCTACCACCGGCTGTCCGATATTCCCGTTAGGTTCTTCAATATGGAGCAACGCAGCCACCGTAGGAGCAATATCCGTCATATGCGTTTCCCGGTTGGTACTGCCATGCTTAATCCCCCAGCCCATCATTACGAATGGAATGTGTGCATCATAGGATGCCCAAGTACCGTGAGTGGTGCCCCTTGAGCGGGGGGATCCGCTGTACCATTGGGGTTCAAGGATGATCTGAATGCAGCCACTCCGTTTCGGATTGTATCCATTTGCAATCCGCTCGCGTATGCGCTCCGGAATACTGGATGATCCAGCCTTTTCCATATCCGTTACGAAGGATACGCCCTCAAGTGTACGCAGAAACTTAATGGCTACTTCCTTAATGTCGTCTTCGTCCAAGTCATTCGCCTGAATGACGTCGTAATCCAGGTGTACCTGATAGTTCATTAGGCTGCGAATAATTTTTTCCTGTCCAAATTCCGCTGCTAACAACGCATTGAGGCCTGTCAGCGCGTTCCGCTCATCAAAGTAGCCGGCATTGCCGCGCTTATCCATAAAAAACAGCGGGTTGTGAGACGCTCCGTGGTCCGCCGTGATAAACACCGTATACTCGCCTTTGCCCACGTGCGCATCGAGGTAGGAAAAGAACGCTTCCAGCTCTTTGTCCAAACGGAGGTACGTGTCTTCTACTTCAATTGCATTAACCGAAAACTGGTGGCCTACATAGTCGGTGGAGGAGAGGCTTACAGCCAGGAAATCCGTGAAACCGCCTGGGTTGTTGCCCATCTGTTCGTTATCGATCGCAGCCTTAGCCAAATCCAGCGTCATTGAATTGCCAAATGGTGTGGAGCGGATGAGGCCCAGACCATTGTCTTTGACAAGGGTGCCCAGTTTTTTGGGGAAAACGGGCGCTTCTTCACCCCGGTAGGTCGCCTCGTAAGGATTGTCATCTTCGATACTCTGTGTGTAGGTTTCGATGGGATAAAGCGTGTTCCAATCCTGCTGTAAGTATTTCTCGGCCACTTTTTGCGCATTGAACTTTTTTACCCATTGGGGCAGCTCTTGCATATAAAATGTACTCGACACCCAATCACCCGATTTCCCCTCAAACCAATAGGCCGCATCGGCAAAATGCCCTGCGGGAAGAATGCCGCCGCGATCTTTGATGGCGATACCAATGACCTTCGAATGGAAGTTGGTAGCCAGCTTGAGTTGGTCGGTGATGGTCGATACGAGCAGATTCCGCGGAGATTGCTTTCCTGCATCCGAATCGGTGCCCACACCACTTACATTGTCATCCTGGGTGCAATACATGCGTTGGCCCGTCTGTTGAATGATGAAATCGTTGCCCGCGATGCCATGTATCGCCGGAACACTGCCCGTATACACACAGCTATGACCAATCGCAGTATAGGTAGGGACATAGGGGATATAGGTGTTTTCACAGGAAAACCCCTCGTTCAGCAAGCGCTTGAAGCCACCGTTGCCATAGCGGTCGTAAAAACGGTACAGGTAATCCCACCGCATTTGATCCACCATAATGCCCACCACCAGTTTGGGGCGTGAAATGGATTGCTGTGCATGTGCATGCAGCGTAAACAGGCCCAAAGCCAATAGTACTACACGTAATTTCATCGATTTCATATAAGGAATGTGGACGGCTAAGTTAGCAATTCTTGGTACGATATCGAAAGCGGCATGTAACAAGCCTGTTGCAAATAATTAGATGCGGAAAACAACCGCCCAGTTAAGGTAATCGGCTTGTACCCGGTGCATATAGAGGGTGCTTTGTAAGGCAATATTTGGGGTTAGGTAATAGCGCAAGGCGGATGTCCAGTACCATTGGATGTTATGGAAACTACGGTAATGAAGGTACTTGCCAAACATACCGTTTATGGCAAAGCGACCCAATCCTACTTCAGCACCTGCACTGGCGCCAAGACGGACGCGATCGTATGAAGAGCCATAATATTGAAAAGTTGTTTCAAAATTACCGTCAAAAACCTGGTGATAATAAACCAGATCCACGCCCGCTTTGAAACCAAAAGCTTGGTTAAGGTAATAATTATACCCGCCATAGATTCCCGTGCGCCAAAAGCCGCCGTCCGTCCGATACTTACCCCGTCTTCCTGCGCCGACGACCAGCTCGCCGCTACCACCCACTATCGGGCGAAAATCGCTGCGCCCCGCCGATGCTGTTTGCTGCACATGCCCTAATGCAGTTTTGATACCGATGGTGCCATTGACCGTATTGATCCCGCCATTCGGTATTTTCAGGCCACCGTTGGAATAGTGGAGTATATTAGCCGCAGCCGACAGGCTGGTGCGGTCGCTTACCGGTATTTCCAATCCTAGTTCAGCCGTCAGCGTGAGGTTGAGGTGGCTACCCACGGTGGTGGTGGCCGGCTGGGTGTCGATCGTTTCGGTGATATAGGTAAGGCCTATTCCCGGCGTAAATAAGAGCTTTGCGCTTCCGGCTTGCAGCAGTTGGAAATCCACTTCACTCAACATACCCATAGCCGTACCATGCGTGTAGGTCTGTCCGTCCACGATTTCCTTCATATGATGCATGTTATGCCATAGGATGCCAAAAGATAACCCTTTGGCATTGAGCAGCGCTACCCAAGGCTGGCTGCTCGCCGATAAATCGCGGTCGTAACTGACATGAAGCCCAAACAGGAAATTACGATCGTTCCCTCCCGCATTGGCCATATCGATGCCAGCCGTTGGTTTAATTGAAAGTGCGTGGATAGACGACGTTTGCTGTGCCGCCAGTTGAATCGGGCACAAAGCAAACCAAAAGATCACAGCCGCTTGTAGTCGCAAGCAGCGTCCATAATTGGTTTCCATGGTATAATAAGACGGTTTTAACTCACCATTGTATCCGTTTTACGGCTCACGGCCATATTCCGAGCGGTATTGGCAATGGCCCTGCTATCATATCCGCAAAACGTCCATAGTTCCTGCTGCTCGCCATGTTCTACGACTCCGTCGGGTATACCCAAGCGTATCACCGTGGCTTGATAACCGTGATCGGCCATAAATTCCAGTACGGCGCTACCCATCCCCCCTTGGATGCAGCCATCTTCGATGGTGACAATCTTTTTGAATTTGCCAAAGACTTCGTGCAGAAGGTCCGCATCCAACGGTTTTACAAAACGCATGTCATAGTGAGCCGGAAAAATTCCTTCCTGGTTGAGTGCGATACAGGCTTTGACCGCTTCGTTACCGATATGGCCGATGCTGATTAAGGCAAGTTCTTCGCCATCGCAGATTTTTCGGCCCTTGCCCACTTCCACAGCGTTGAGTGGCCTCCGCCAGTCGGGCATGACACCCTGTCCGCGGGGATAACGTATGACAAACGGACCCCTGCCGTCTTGTTGGGCGGTATACATCAGGTTACGTAATTCCTCCTCATTCATGGGAGCGGCCACAGTTAAGTTGGGAATACACCGCATATAGGCAAGGTCATAAGCACCGTGATGCGTAGGGCCGTCGGCACCGGCGATACCTGCGCGGTCAAGGCAGAACACCACATGCAGGTTTTGTATAGCTACGTCGTGTATTACCTGGTCATACGCTCGTTGCATGAAGCTGGAGTAGATGTTACAAAACGGCACCATACCTTGAGTGGCTAGACCCGCGGAAAACGTTACCGCATGTTGCTCGGCAATACCTACGTCAAAAGCTCGGTTAGGCATGGCCTTCATCATAATGTTCATCGAAGATCCGGAAGGCATGGCAGGCGTGATACCCATGATCTTGTCGTTCTTTTCGGCCAGTTCCACCAGTGTGTGACCAAATACATCCTGATATTTCGGTGCAACGGGTTTATCGCTTTTTGATTTCTTGATTTCGCCAGTGATTTTGTCAAACAGACCGGGAGCATGCCACGTCGTCTGGTCCTTTTCTGCCAGCGCATAACCTTTTCCTTTTACGGTGATACAATGGAGAAGTTTGGGGCCGGGGATGTCCCGTAGGTCATCCAGTGTTTGGATAAGCCGCTTGACATCGTGCCCATCTATTGGGCCGAAATAGCGGAAATTGAGCGATTCAAACAGGTTGCTGTTTTTGAGTAGGGTACCTTTGATGCTCTTCTCGATCTTTTTGGCGATGCCAAGCGCATCCGGACCGATTTCGGATATCTTGGTGAGCACATGAGCAATATCGTCCCTGAATCGATTCCACGAACGCGACGTCGTGATACTGGTCAGGTAATCTTTAAGCGCACCGACGTTTGGATCGATAGACATGCAGTTGTCATTGAGGATGACCAGCAAATTGGACTTCTCGATTCCTGCATGGTTAAGGGCTTCGAAAGCCATGCCGGCAGTCATCGCTCCATCGCCGATGACTGCTACGTGTTGCCTGTCGATCTCCCCTTTATAATTGGAGGCCACGGCCATGCCCAGCGCCGCCGAAATGGATGTGGACGAATGTCCTACGCCAAATGTGTCGTATTCGCTCTCGCCCCGCTTGGGAAAACCACTGATACCTCCAAGTATCCGGTTGGTGTGGAACACCTCACGCCTACCGGTCAATATTTTATGACCATAAGCTTGATGACCTACATCCCACACCAGCTGGTCGTAAGGTGTATTGAGAACGTAATGCAATGCTACGGTTAACTCCACTACACCGAGGCTCGCTGCAAAATGCCCCCCGTGTACGGAGACGGTGTCGATGATGTATTGACGTAGCTCACTGCACAACCTTACCAACTCTACTTGGCTAAGCTGTTTCAGGTCTGCGGGTGTGTTTATTTTTTTAAGCAGTTCTCCGGCTTCAATCTCCATAGCGTCCGGTTTGGAAAAATTGATACAAAGTAAGTAATAATTATTGAGACCCCGTGTCGTAAAATTTTTACATAATGGATAATGACTAATATAAATGGGGAACAACTGATTTGAGAGATTGTTCGCTACGCCAATTCATCGGAGATGTTGTTTAATTTCTGTCAAGGAAGTGGCCCCAGTTCGTCTATTATAAAATTAATGTAATGTTGTTTTGCAGGGTACCCAAGGATTATGCCAAAGAAAATATATCACATTCAAATGCTTACCTTTGGAACCATATGATGGAAGCCGAAGGATATGAAATAAAGCTCCCCCAATTTGAAGGGCCATTTGATTTGTTGCTGTTTTTTATTGAACGCGATGAGTTAAATATCCATGACATCCCAATTGCCAAAATTACCAACGATTTCCTGGATTACATCTTACATATGCAGGCGCTCAATATCGAATTGGCAAGCGAATTCATTTTCGTGGCAGCAACATTGATGCGGATTAAAGCCAAGATGCTGCTGCCGCGTCCGGAGCTGGACGAAGAAGGCAACGAAATAGACCCCAAGCAGGACCTCGTGCAGAAACTGGTGTTATACAAACAGTTTAAGGAAATTTCGGAAGAATTACGTTTGCTGGAAGAAAAACGGCTCTTGCAGTTTAGGCGCGGGAACCTAGCTGCGGATCTCCACCGGGCAGGCGAACATGCAGGCCATGGAGAGGAGCTTACCACATTCGATCTGTATAAGCTCATGCTGGTGTACGAAAAGCTGATGTATACTTACACATCCCGTAGCAACGAAGTGCGGCATACGGTTGTGAAGTACCCGTATACCATCGAGCAGCAAAAAAAAGCAATTGCTTCGTTGGTAACAATCAACAAAAAATTGGACTTCAATTCCATTGTCAAAAATTCAGAAAATAAAGTACAGTTCGTTTACAATTTCCTAGCCATTCTGGAGATGCTGCAACAACAGTTGCTGGAAATACAGAGCGGGTTGGGTTTCAACAATTTTTGGGTGTCGGAGCGGAAAAATTAGTAAAATTGCCTATCTTTAGGTCATTGTTGAACCAATGGCAAACGAATGGCCTACATCGATGCCTTACAGCGGCAGAAAGCGATTTTTTTAGGGGGAATGTCAGGAAAACGGGCCGTCGTTCCTTTTCAGGCAGCCGGACTTCGTATCGCAGCTAAACAACAGCTTTCGGCACGTGCATGGGCTTACATCGATGGCGGTGCGGGCGATGAAACAAGTATCGCAGCTAATGCAGCCGCATTTTCCGACATTTCGATCTTGCCTCGCATGATGGGAGGAGAGGGGCCGGCTGATTTTTCCACCCGACTACTGAATACCGATTTGGCGTTTCCCTTGCTCCTCGCTCCTATTGGTGTATTGGATCTGATCTGCCCGGAGGCAGATCGCGTAGTGGCCCGCGCCTGTCGGAATGTGGGCATTCCGATGATATTTTCCAACCAGGCGGGTACACCCATGGAAACCTGCGCGCAGGATCTTGGCGATACGTCACGTTGGTTTCAGCTCTATTGGAGCAAGTCGGACGATCTGGTGCTGTCATTTATACAGCGTGCAGAGGCCTGCGGTTGCAGCGCTATCGTACTCACGGTAGACACCACGTTACTGGGTTGGCGAAGCCGTGACCTCGCATTAGGCTATTTGCCCTTTCTGCGGGGCATGGGCATTGCGCAGTATACCTCAGATCCTGTATTCCAGGCGTTGCTCAATCAGGGAGCGGGAGCAGCCATCACCGGTGCGCCCAAGCCAACGGTGACGCTGCAAACCATTGCCAACTTGCTGCAGCTAAAAGCTAACTATCCCGGTGGGTTTTTCCATAACCTTTTCCGTAAGACACCTTTGGAGGCAGTGCGATTGTTCATCAATATCTACTCCAATCCGGCACTAAGCTGGGAGCAAGTCATTTGGCTTCGCCAGCAAACCAAGCTGCCCATTCTTATCAAGGGCATTTTGCGTGCGGACGATGCGCTTAAAGCGATGGATGCAGGAGCCGACGGCATTGTCGTATCCAACCACGGCGGCCGACAGGTAGACGGGGCAATTTCCAGTTTGCCTGCCCTGAAGGCCATCAGGCAAACACTTCCCAAACCTTTTCCGATCGTACTTGACAGTGGCATACGCAGCGGCAGCGACGTATTCAAAGCGCTTGCCTTGGGTGCTGATGCGGTGCTGCTCGGACGGCCGTATGCGTATGGGCTGGCAGTGGGGGGGCAGCGCGGAGTGGAAGAGGTAATCCTCAACATGCTCAATGATTTTGAGCTTACGGCACAATTGGCAGGTTGCCGGAATATACAGGAGATCGATGGAAGTATGGTTGGATAATGACAGTCGTGCGCTTTAAGAGAGATACTCCACATATTCCCAACGCGGTATCATCCGCGCACCTAGCGATGCGAGGTGATCCGTGTATACCTGACAATCGATCAACCGATAGGCACTAGACTGGCAGAGTGAGATCAACGCCATTTTGGAGGCGTTGGCTTCCCTGCTGAACATGCTCTCCCCACAGAAGACCTGACCCTGGGCGATCCCATAAAGGCCTCCTGCCAATGTATCGTCGTACCAGGTCTCTACGGAATGTGCATGACCCAATTCATGCAGCCTGTTATATGCTTTTTGCATATCCTCGGTGATCCAGGTACCGTCCTGTCCACGGCGTGGCTGCATGGAACACGCAGCGATCACTTCAGAAAATGCGTGATCGTAGGTCACGCGGAAGCGCTCCGAACGGATTAGCTGGCGCATGCTTTTGCTGATTTTCAATTCGTCGGGAAAGAGCACAAAGCGCTCGTGAGGTGAATACCACAAGATGGGAGTATCGTCGTTATACCAAGGGAAGATGCCCTGCCGGTAGGCTTCGAGAAGTCGGTCGGACGTCAGATCACCACCGATGGCTAATAGCCCATCGTGCTCGGCGAGTGCCGGGTCAGGAAAACGGATGTCGTGCTCGTCCAGTTCGAAGATCATCCGGCTTATTCCGGTTGCCTGGGTTCTTTGCTGATCTCGTCGAAGAGTTTATCCATGTGCTCCACGTATTCGTTGGTGTCATCCAAGAAAAACTCAAGGTGGGGCACAATACGCGCCTGATTCTTAATACGGGTTCCCAACTTGTAACGGATTTCGTTGGCGTGGGATTTGATATGGGCCATATCTTCCTTTGCCTGTTTGGTGTTGAGGAAACTCAGGTAGACCCGGGCAATGGCCAGATCGGGAGTCACCCGTACGCGGGTTACCGTAATAAAGGCTCCGGGAGCCCACGCCTTGCCTTCCCGTTGAAAGAGCTCACCCAAATCCTGCTGGATAACCCCAGCAAACCGCTGCTGTCTTTTGCTTTCTGTGCTCATAAACCTAAACCTCCAGGACAAAGGTAACAATTTTCGAGGCCAAAAAAAATGCCTGCTATCTCGTCCGATAGCAGGCATTCACCTAGTCAAACTCTCGGTACGCCCCGAAGGTGGCGAGGCGGTCTTCTCCAAGTGTTTCGGGGATTGGATCTGCGGAAATGCCCAATGCCTTGCATACCTGCCGCCATAGGCCGGTCCGGGTATACGTCTGATGAACTTTTTGAAAAGGCGTAGTCAAAAGAAGTGTTTTCGCTTTTTCGGGTTCTCCCATATCGATCAGCAACTGTATGCGCCTTTCGATAACCCACTCGTCATCAAGTGCCGCTACCTGTTCAAGCCAACGTTCACGTTCGTGGATCGTCGTTGGACCCAGTTCCCGGAGTAACTCATCGCGTTCGATCACTACTTGCGGATGCAGTTGCAGCCATTTTTCATCAACTGAAGCCAACGCCTTTACGGCTTCCTCGTTCCTGCCTTCCAATTTCAATAGCCTTGCCAACAGCACCTTGGCTACGCCCAGTGGACACGCGGAAAGAACAGCAATGGCCTCCGCAGTATTTCCACGGCCCGCCAGCCAGGTGCCGTAATGAAACCGCCACAGGTCAGCATTTTCCGTATCGGCGGCAAGGACATGTTTAAAGGCATCATCGAGGTTTTCCATGCCCGACGGAGCCCAAAGGCATTCGTGGACTTCAGGTGGTTGGGGATAGGTCCCTTTTCCCAACGAGGCGTTCAACAAATCTTGCCATACACCCACGGTTTTGACACGGGCCCATCCAAAAAGCGGTATTTCTTCCACGGATCTCAAGTCGCTTTCAGGAACCTGCAACCGGTGGATGTCAAGCGGTTTGTCACTGGGAAACCAATATTCGGAATGCCACCGGGTCTCGCCGGGTCCCAACTCCTGTTTGATCGATTGGTCTGCGGCCGGTCCACCCTGTATTTCGACGTACGGTGTTTGTGCAGCCGTACTCAATGTAGCCCACGCACTATCGGCCCCCCTGCCATAACTCCACAACTTGATCCCCGGCGTGACCGCGGGGTCTGCGATGTGGTATAGCCCCGTCCCCAAAGAGGGGGTGTAAGCGCCGAAGGCGTTTACATCGGTGGTTTTCCAGAAGTATCCGGTCATTTCCTGGATGTCAGCCTCTGTCCGGGGTCCCTCTTTTTCCCAATTGATGGTGTTAATCGTGGACGCATGTGACAACACCTCGCCGCGCGGAAAATGGAATTCCGTGTCGGATGCCGCGGGCAGCGCAGCATTCGACCACGACATCCAGGGGTACGCCTCCGTTCCGGGGTTGTGGTAGACCACGCGTTGCGTAAGGTACTGGTCTTCCGGAGCAAGGGAATATTCAACAGACCATTGCATCCCGAAGCGGAGTTCCCGTTCGCCGCATGTCACGTATACCCGTTCGCCGATGCGATCGATCTTATACAGAATTTTTTCATTCTGTACAGGCGTGTGGGAAATGGGAAAGCTCACCTCGATTCCACCTGCAACGAAATAAAACCGGGGTAAGATCCGTGTACCGCGGATTACGTCGGGATGATACAGCACCTCCTTCCCCGACGTTTTGTGGATCATCGAGGTGATCTTACCGCCCAGATCGGGACATACCGTGATTTTTACGTAATTGTTTTCCAATACGATGAAATGGTAGGATTGCGGTGCTGGCCGATTAGCCGTTTCGGAATAACTTTCGTAAGGGTATACCCCGCTCGGATCAAATGCTGTGGGTATCGGCCCCGATGGCGTGAGCGCATGTGTCAACTGATAGGTCGTATATACTGAAAAAATGACGCTGTCTGTGTTGTGCGATGCCATAGCAGGTAATTCTATTGTACTAATAAAAAGAATAATGAACCATCTCAACTTCATAATCCTTTATTTTTGTGTTGCGGCCAACCGATCACTTAACTCCGTCAGCAGGGCATTTCCGGTTTGCACCGCTTCTATCACATCTTCCTCGTTGAAATCGTGTTCCTTCGGAAACGTTTTAAGATGGTTTTCCAGTTTCTCCAGCGCCGCGGCTACCTGTTTGTCCGTTGTGTTTTCAGCGAGCGTTCTCAGGATGTCTATTTTCTCAAAATCGACGATCCCTTCGCGCAGTTTTTCGAAGCGGATGCTGCTGTTACCGCCCGGATAAACCAAGAAGGTATCTCCTGCGGGCCAAAGCGTGTGGCGCGCATCCCTCACCGGGTCTTCAGCCCACGCATCATAGGCCCACCGCAGGAAACCGTCGTATCCGTATGCGCTGGCATACCAACTGATCCACCTGCCCTCCGCGGGAGGTGAAAATACGAAATTATTTGGTTTTGCCGGATTGCAACAAACATAATAGGTGGAGGTATATCCCTTGGCAGACCGCTGTTGGACAGTTTCCATGCTGGGCTCGTTTCCATATAAAAAGCAGTAGTCATCCAGCAAGTCATTGAGTTCCGGGTGCCAGTTGCCCGCGTAGGTGATCTTCCAGTCAGGCGAATGCTCCTTAATGACTTTTGCCGCGGCGATGGTATATTCCAAGGGATTTTCATTGATGCCAAGATAGGTCTTTTCGAACCATCCCTTTTCCTTCAGATGTCCTTCCAGGTCGCTTAAGAACGTATGCCAAAAGGCCTTGAATTCAGCCGAGCCCGGTGCCCACGATTCATAGACATAATCGCCGGACGCCTCATCGAGGTAACGGAATCTATTTTCCCACGGAACGGGCGTATAAATGGTAATGGCCTCATCGATCCCTACTTCCATGGCCAGCTGTACATAGTCATCAAAGATACGGTAATCAAATTTCCAGTCGCCGTTTTTTGTCTTGATCAGGTCGACCATGGCGCCTTCGATCCAATAGGAATTGTCTGACCAGGGTGAATGTACGGCATAGGTGGTAATAAACGTTCCTCCCGCATCGGCATAGGGCTTCAGGTGCTTCTTCAATAAGGCCTTGTGATCTGCCGACCAAGGCTCAACGTGATAATACCAGGCGACAGCCCAAGGGTTCTGCCAAAGGTCCAGACGGTAACTCCATTCGGTTGGCGGTGGCAGTGTTTGCGCCTGCACATGTACCTGTATGTGCAGGGTTGTGCGGTGTCCCTTTGCGGCGACTTCGATCGTTCCCCGATAGGTGCCAGGAGCGGCTCCCTGCGGTATATTTACCGCAATCCATACCGGTCTGGCCGTTTGTCCGGGCAGATCGAAACGGTCAAACGGTTCGAGCCGATCGGGCATCAGGTAGGCCCGATCTGCTGGCCCCGCAGCACAATCTTCGGCAAGGGCTCCATAGGGATAATTGGATAACACATAGCGGACCAAGTTGAGGTCGATGTTTTCGTTAGCCAGTACCGCTCCATTGTTACCTACGAGATCAGACACCTCGAAACGCACCTGTTCGAGGGAATCCGTGGACCAAACCACTGCCTGGGCATTCAGGCGCTCACCCCGCCATCCGGTTGCTTCCCACGACAACGTTTCGGTTTGCAGACTGGGTATTTCCGAACGGAAATACAACTGATCCGTTGTACCGAAGGAAACGTGCATACCCGGCTGGCACGCTTGCCATGCAGCGGTGTCGGAAGGCCGGTCAAAGGTATGCTCTTCCTCATAATGAGGTGCCAGCACGGGCACCTTGGAGCGATCGATTTCTCCGGTTTGAAACTGCCCATACGCAAACGGGACAAAAAAGGAAAGGGCTAAAAGAAATATTATTGTTTTGTTATTCATTATGCTATGTTTTACCATCCTACGTTTTGTTCTAATACACCGCCCGACAACTGGATTTCCTGCAGTGGGAGCGGATCAAGGTAATGCTTAGGCAGGAACTGCCGTCGGCCGGCCGGTTCGGCAACCACAAACCCGTCGCTGTCTAACTGCAATTGAGAACTTCCCTGGGGATACCTTTCCGCGTACTCCGTGCCGGTAAATTTCACCCCACGGATGGCTTTCGGTAATTCGGTTTCTGCCGTTTTCCAACGCCGCAGATCGTCCCGCCGGAATCCTTCGAAGGCCAATTCGACGGTTCGTTCCCGCCGGATCTCCGTCCGCATATCCAGCCCATGGGTGGTTACGTGGGCGTTCGTGAGCGGGGGCATGTTTACCCGTGCCCGTAGCAGGTTGATCGTCCGGTCAAGGTCCTCGTCGGAAATTTCCGCATCGCGTTCAAAAAGAGCTTCTGCAAGGATCAGCAAAACTTCGCCGTACCTGAATTCCTTGAGGTCGTAATGGCCCCTGAACGTTGCTGCGTCAACGGTCTCGTCGAGAAATTTCCTGAGCATGTAGCCCGTGCGGGTAGCATTGGTCCCGGTAAATCCCGGATAAATCGTTTGCCAGTTTCCCCCTTCGCTCACGATCTGGCTCCCTGGGATAACAAAGGTCATTTGCATCCGCGGATCCCTGTTCTGGAACTCGCTCTCAAAGCGGTCGTGGCCTTCGAATCGATCCGAAATGGTGGTGGGAAGGCCATCGGTACACAGGTACATATCTGCCAAGCTTTTGGTGGGAATCATCTGGTTGAACCACAGTTCGCGTGTCCAATTGTGCTCGGCAACAGTGAGGTAGTATCGCCGCGCGAGGATAACTTCCTTGCTGTCATCTCCTTCCAGGATGAAAAAATACTTGTAGCTGTCAGCGCCTTTTTCGTCGTACAGCGCATACGTTCCCGAGGAAATCACCGCCTCGGCGGCATCAATAGCCGCCTGTATGTACGTCTCGGCCCCAGCGCCTTCGTGGTACGTTGCCCATGTCCCCATATACAAGGCAGCTCTTGCTTTCAGCGCCAAGGCAGCGCCCCGGGTTACCCTTCCCAATTCGTCTTCTGTCAAATCCGTCTGTGCGGGTAGTAGGGCAGCCGCATTGTCCAGGTCACTGAGTATAAAATCAATGATTTCGGCCTGTGAAGCTCGCGGCGCATGAAGTTCTTCGGAATCGATATCGAGCACCTTGTCAATTTTGGGGACACCGCCAAATGTGCTAACCAAGTTCCAGTAATGGTAAGCCCTGAAAAAAAGCGCTTCGCCCACCCAGCGGTCGATTTCCCCACCCAGTTCTGATTCTTCCGCCTTTTGCAGCAGGTAGTTTGCCGCGCGGATCCGCTCGTAGGAGTTGTCCCATAGTTCCGAAGTCTCCGCCGGTTGGTAGGAACCGTTACTCACCGGATCTGGGCCCAGACCGAAGGCTAGATCCGAATTGCGGTCTATATATTGAGGTGCCTCCGAAAGGCCGAAATAAAAGTCGTTGGCTGCCAACATAAAATCGCTCGACTGATTCCAGAAGGAAGCATCTGACAGTTGGTCTTTTGGACTCAGATCAAGCGATTTCTCACATCCCATCGACAGCAATGTGAATGACAGAATCAGTAATTTATATATTCTTTTCATTGTGTGAAGGTTAAAATGTGACATCAATACCAAAGGAATAGACACGTTGGAAAGGGTAGTTGAAACCCGTTGTCGACGACTCCGGATCCCATCCTCCCTTCACATGGTGTGCTTCCCATAGGTTCTCCCCGCTTACATAAAGCCGAACTTTTGATAGCGACAGGTTGTCGAGTAAGCTGTGCGGAAGGGTATATCCAAGCTGAAGATTTTTAATACGGATATAGGCGGCATTCACGCGTTGGAGCGTCGACTTTTCGTAGTTCCAATACCGAATATTTCCGTGGCTGAGCTTGGGATAGGGCGCATCGGGGCGGTCTGCCGACCAGGTCTGCCCATAATAGAAAAGCGGTGGTTGCCGCCACCAATCACTCCACGGAATCGCATACTCGCCCTCCCGGAAAAGCGTACGGCGACCGACACCCTGTACAAACAGGCTGAAATCGAAGTTTTTATAACCGCCGCCAAGATTTGCCCCAAAGATGTAACGGGGAGTGGTGTTGCCGGCGTTAATTACGTCCCCATCTTGTCCGGGTGTGCTGCTATATGGATCGATCCGTCCATCACCGTTTAAATCCTTGTATTTGGAATCCCCGATGCCGATGTCGCTCGGTACGCCACCAAGTTGCTTGTAAGCGTCCAGTTCTTCCTGCGTGCGGATAAGTCCGTCAAACACATAAGCAAAATAGGTGTTGATGGGATAGCCTTCACGAATGGGGTTCAATCCCAAGTTGTAAGTGTCTTGTCCGCCGTAATTGACGAGCCGGTCTTTGTAATCGCTGAGAATGAAGCGTGCCGAATAACGGAAAGCACCTACCACATCCTGATACGCGAGCGAAGTTTCAAACCCCCACGTTTTCAACTCTCCCGAATTGGAATAGGGTGGGATGGCGCCAAGCACCGAAGGGTAGGTTACCGGAATCAACATGTTTTTGTTGCGCTTCACAAAATAATCGAAGGTAAGACGGAGCTTTGACGAGAACAAACTCATATCGATACCCGCATTCTGACTCACCAATGTTTCCCAGGTTCTGTTCAGCGATACCATCCCGGCCAACGAGGCCGACTGGTCGCGACGGCCGACACCAAAGGGATACATACCGCTGTCGCCGATATTGATGAGTTGGAGATAGTCATAGAGACCGATTCCCTCCTGATTACCAGTTTCTCCATAGGAAAGGCGCAACTTCAAATCGTCAAAAAAGCCGATCTGCTTGATGAAATTTTCTTCCGATAGGCGCCATGCCACTGCCACACCCGGGAAAAAACCCCATCGGGTACTACGCTGGAAACGGGAGCTCCCATCGTATCGCAGGTTGGCTTCGAGTATGTATTTGCCGTTATAGATGTAATTTAGCCGGGAAAAGGCCGAACCAATGGCCCAATGCTCTCCAAAGCCGTTATTTTGCATGTTTCCGGTTCCACCGAGATTCAACGACCACACTTCGTCGGTAGGGAAGTTATCCCGGGTGGCTTCAAACACATCGTAGTCGTTGTCTTCGTAAGAAGCACCCGCCATGACGTCGATCTCGTGGCTCCCGGCAAATTCTTTCGTATATTGGAAATATCCGGTGAAGTTGCGGTAGGTGTTTCCAGCACTTTGCCGCCAAAGCCAAGCCTCGTTCGGATTGGCAATGGAGTAGTACGCAATGGCGCTTTCGTCCCACGTATAAAGGGGGTGCGACTTGGCGATATTCCGGTTGTCCTGTAGGCTGTAGTTAACCCCCGCCTGGAGGTTCAGTTTAAGCCCATCGATGATGTCTCCCGTCAGCTTGAAGTTGGTGTTGATGTTCCGGGTCTTATAGGTAGCTGTTTCTGCCTCCCGCGCAATGGCTACCGCGTTGCCCCATCCCCCCTGCGCAAAGTATTTTTCACCACTTTGGGTGTATACCGGAAAATAAGGCATCCCGAAAATAGTCTCCGTGATCAGCCAGTTAGCGCCAACGCCGCCTATGTCCGATCGCGTCTGATTTTCCAACGATAGCTTGGTTTCCAGTTTAATGCGCTTGGAAATGTTGTAGTCATAGTTTAGGCGGAGGTTGTATCGCTTATTGTTATCATCTGCATACCGGATGATGCCTTCCTGATCACTGAAGCTTCCTGAAAAGTAATAGCGTGAATGTTCAGCGCCACCGGATGCACTGACGTTGTGTACCTGCTGCAATCCGTTTTCGAACACCAAAGCTCCCCAGTCGGTGCTGGGGAAGTTAAGGATATAACCGGATAGGGCGGGGTGCGGGATGGGGTTGGGGTCGCGGTCTATGATTTTTTGAAGCAGCTCGTCCGTGTACATGGGCGCAGACCCATTATGGATGTTGGCCTCGTTATCCATAATCGCGAATTGGTAGTGATCGGGCGTTTCCATGATTCCAGCCAACCTGGAAAAGGCCACGTTGCCACTGTAGCTGAGAACCGGCTTCCCGGATTTTCCGTGCTTGGTGCTTACGAGAATGACGCCGTTGGAACCTCTCGAACCGTAAATGGATGCGGATGCATCTTTCAGCACCGATATGGACTCGATGTCCTGGGGGTTCAGCAGGTTCAGATCGCCCGCTACGCCATCGATCAATACGAGCGGTTGATTACCCCCGCCGGCGAGGTCATTTCCGCCATTGGTGGATGAAAATCCCCTCACGTTGAGGCTGAAGCCTTCCTGTCCGGGCTGGCCGCCTGTGCGCTGTACCAATAGACCCTGCACCGAACCCTGAAGTGCAGCCAATGTATTGGTAACAGGCCGGGATTCCACCACCTCCTGGCCAACTGTCGAAACCGCGCCAGCCATCGTTACCCGTTTTTGGGTGCCGTAGCCAACGACAACCACTTCTTCAAGCGATTCTGCCGATGGACGAAGGATAATTTGAAGGCTGTTTCTTCCATTCAGGGATATTTCCTGCGACAAGAAGCCGATCATGCTGAAAGTGAGTGTGGCATCCGGCGGAGCCGAAAGTTGGAAACGTCCTTCGCTGTCCGTACTGGTGGTGCGATTGCCCGGGGATACCGCCACGGTAACGCCCTCCAACGGGTTGTTCAGCGAATCGGTCACCCGGCCCGCAATGGTTTGTTGGGCGGGGGCAGTTTGCATCGTTAGCTCGTTGGAGGGCTGCACCGGATGGGTACGTGGTGTTTTTTTGATGATAACCATCCGATCTTCGTCATTAATCGTATAGGCAAGGCCCTGCCCCGAGAGGCATTGGGTCAATACATCGTCCAGTGAAGCATTCTTGACGTTTAAACTGGTAGGTTTGGCCGCTTTCAGCAGCTGTTGGTCAACCAGGAAATTGTACCCGGTTTGCTTGTTTATCTCGTTGAATATAACCAAAAGCTTTTCATTAGCTATTCCCAACGTAATGCGTTGTGCACTTGATCGGTTGGCAAAGCCAGACACGAATAGGGCAACTAATAGGAAATTGGTCAGTGCGATCCGCATAAGAATCGAATTTAATTGCGCTGCATTCCAGCGCTTTTCTGGTCTCTTCATTCATTAGTCGATTTCGACTATAAACTTGGGGCATCCTCCACATACCATGGAAAATGACTAAGTTTGCATAGTCTGGGTTTATGCTCTGAATGCATAAGCGGTTATGTCCCTTGCATTCAGAAGGCGCTAATTAGTTATCACAATTGCTAATATTGGCCCGAATGATTTCGGAAAGGTGAGCCCGGTATTTTTTGCGGCTTCCGGGGGCTACCGGAGGCCGTTTTTTTGTCCGGCTCCTGATATGTGCTATTTTCTTACGATAATCCTCCTTTCTGCTAGCGTAAATTTGATGTTGTTTCCTGCGGCTTCTTCCATGTAGTGCAGCAGCGAACTTAATTTCATGTTCCTCGATACTTTTCCGATCAGTGTAAGATTTTCATCCACAACATCCTGGTATTCAATTTTTACGTCATACCATCGGCTTATCTGAGCCAAGGTATGGTGCAGGTTGTCGTTGAAGACAAATAATCCATTTTTCCACGCAATGGCCGATTCGGGGTCTACTTCGTCTACCGTAATGTTTCCCTTTCTTACGGTGCTTTGCTGGCCGGGTTTAAGAACGATCGAATGGTCGGATGGCAATGCATCCGGCTGCGCCAGGGAAATTTTTACGCTCCCGTCTACCAGCGTTGTCTTTATTCCAGATTCTTCCGGATAAGCTTCAATATTGAATCGGGTGCCGAGGACTTGGACTTCCTGCCCGTTAGATACAATATAAAAGGGCTTGCCGCTGTCTTTGGCAATTTCAAAGTAGGCCTCTCCGGCAAGCTCCACCCGCCGTTCGCTGTCGTAAAAGCCGATTGGATAGCTCAGGGAACTGCCTGCATTGAGCCATACCTTACTTCCATCGGACAATGTAACCTGGTATTGTCCCGCGAGTGGCGTAGAAAGTATGACCGATTGTATCGGAAATGCTTCTGCAGACTGGGCAGATTCCGATCCGATACCGGCAAGCGGAGTGCCATCGCTGTAAGTAAAGCCGGCATTATCGATGGTGATACCGGGTTTATTCTTGTCCAACGGAACAACACGGCCATCTTCCAAGGTCAGTGAGGCACTATTGCCACCGGGAAGAACATCCACAAATTGCTGAGAGGGTTGCTTTTCTTCGGATACGTTTGTGTAGTAGTATACGCCCGTGGCTAGGGCAATCAAGACGATTGCAGCGGCGATCCACCTTGGCCAAAGCGAACGTATGGATGGCTGCCTTCCAAGCGCTCTTTTTTTGAATGTTTTGGATAATCTTTCGAACAGTTGAGCTTCCGAATCATCTGACGACCACATTAGAGGGCCCGATGCATCGGTGTCGTACCATTGATCAAGCCGTTCCTTTTCCTGTGGTGTCAGTGTGCCTTTCATCCACTTGTCGGCCAGCTCATGCAATTGATCTTTATCGGGTTTATTCATCTGGATCGCTTTACCTACTTATGTAGTGTCCAAAAAAGGGGACTTACCCTAATACACCTGTTAAAAAAAACAGCGGAGGGAGGTTAGTTGCTGTGGATCAATGAAATAAAAAAATCAGAAAAGATAATTTACCAAGTTTGATACGGAGGCGTTTTAACGCTTTGGTGATGTGGGCTTCGACCGTCTTTTGGCTCACGTGTAAATGTTCTGCGATTTGCCGGTCGTTCAGTCCATCTTCCCGGCTCATACGGAATACCAATTGACATTTTTCCGGAAGTTCACGTATTGCCGTCTCTATTTCAGTTTGCAAGTCGGCAAAATCCAGCCATTGCTGCATCGAATGATCGGACGGTTCCGACAAATCATCTACAGGGAGGAAAGCATGCTTTTTGTTGGCCGCCAGCCGGCCCATAATCTGATAGCGGAGCATGGCGCCAATGTAGGCGGCAAAGCTATTTCTGATCGGAAGCTGGCCTTTACTTTTCCAAATGGCTAGCAACGTATCCTGAACCACTTCTTCGGCGTCGGCCTCGACTTGTAGTTTCAACAGGGCTTTGTAAAGCAAACGCTTCCAATAGCGTTGATAGAGCACATCAAATGCCCCATCTTCGCCTTGGCCAAAGAGACTATACAATTCGTCGTCACTTAATTTTCCGTAAGCCATCAACCGTTGCTTTAAGCAAACTTAGAGAAAGTTGCTTTTTTATGCAATTACAATCACGCCGCAGAACGGCAAAATCGCGAAACCCGCAATTCGGCGCCTTCGCACGATTATTGTTTATTCAACCGTGCCTCCTCAAGGTCAAGGTTGTACTCCAAATCGCGGATAACTTCGTCGTCATACCTTTTTTCTTCGCCAATGCGGTGCAATTCCCTACGCCTCAATTCAACCAGCTCAAGCGATATTTTCTTGAACAACCGTCGTACGGAAGTGATTTCTTCTTTCTTTCCATCTTCATTAAGCGCCAGTTCGGTCGCCTGAATACTCCGGACGAGTTGCTCTTTGATCCGGGCTATTGTCTCATATGCAGCCATTTCTTCTTGGTACTTGCTGTCTAGGTGGGCAACGGCTCCTTTCGCCAGCCGCAGCCGGATGGATTCCATTTGTTCTTCGATAGGAACAATGTCATCTATTTCTTCTACTTTGAGGAAACGGAGAAAAATGGGCAAGGTAAGCCCTTGGAAAACCAGGGTGATCAGAATGACCACAAACGTAATAAACAAAATGAGATTACGCTGAGGAAAAGCATCTCCATTTTGCAGCGCCAGCGGGATAGCAAGTGCAGCAGCCAGGGATACGACTCCGCGCATACCCGCCCAACCGATGATAAAGGGCAGTTTCAGCCCCGGGCTCCGTTCCCTTGCCCTTACCCGCGGACTGAGCCAGCGGGGGACAAATGCGGTGATATATACAAGTATAATCCGGATGGCGATCACCATCGCCGATATCAACAAGCCGTATTGGATCGCTTCCTCCAGCGAGTAGCCACCCAAACCTTCCACGATGACCGGCAGTTCCAATCCGATGAGAATAAAAACAAATCCATTGAGCAGAAATCCGACGGTTTCCCAAACCTCCTTGGTCTGCATACGGGTGTGATAATTGAGGTAGTCTTTCGATCGGAACGATAGAAACAGTCCGCCGCTTACCACGGCAAGAACACCCGACCATTCCAGCTCTTCAGCCACGATGTACATGATATAGGGTGCAATCAGTGTGATCGGCGTAGTGATGCTGGACGATTTAGCCCAATAGCGGAGAATCAGATAGAGCAGATGCCCAACCACCAAGCCTACGAATACACCCATAACCGCAAGGACGAAGAAGTTGGTAACCGCTTCCTGCAGGACAAATTGACCCGTAAAAATAGCCGCTAACGCAAAGCGGAAAACGGTCAGCGATGCAGCATCGTTGATCAGGCTTTCGCCTTCAAGAATCGTAAGTCCTCTGCGGGGCATGCTTACGCCTTTGAGAACGGAAGTGGCTGCCACCGCATCCGGCGGCGAGATGATACCGCCCAGCAAAAAACCCAATGCCAATGTGAAGCCGGGGATGATGTTGACCGAAAAGTAAGCGATAGCCAGCGACGTGAAAAATACCAGACCAAAACCCATCATGAGAATGGATCGCTTCCATCGCCAGAAGTTGTTCCACGAAGTATACCACGCCGCCTCAAATAAAAGTGGAGGTAAGAAGATAAGCAGGATGAGGTCCGGATCGATCGTAATATTGGGCACGCCAGGAATAAAACTGATTCCCAACCCCCCGATGACCAGAAAAATCGGATAAGATATATTGATCCGCTGACTGAGTAGATACAGCAGCGCCATCGCAAAAAAGAGCGCAAGAACGAGCAGCAATTGATGTTCAATCATGAGCGTAAAAATACATTATTTTCCCAAGAGCAGACGTCCTTGCGAGCCCCAGCCGCCCACAAATGCATCGACGATACCGTCGCCGTTGAGATCGCCAACCGTGATGTTCCAACTCCGGCCTATGGCAGATGGAGGGACGACTTCTTTGGTCACATCCGTAAAGTACCCTTTTCCGTTGTTACGATATGCACGCAGCTGTTCTTCGTGAAATCCGGGTACTGCGATGGCGCTTAGCAGTAAATCGAGGTGCCCATCGTGATCGAAATCGATCTCCCGCGCCGAATAGGTGGAAAATTTCTGCGCCGGCATGCGGCCTTCGGTTTCATCCCTAAAGCGGATTTTGCCGTCGTTAATAAGCACACGCGCCTGCGGATTTTTGTCCCACGCACCACCGTTGCTTGTGAGATTGGCAAATACAATATCGGGATCGTCGTCACGGTCCACATCGAATACGAGTACATCCCGGGTTTCCAGCGGTTCAGGCAATTCCAGCAGTTCAGCATGATCGGTAAACAGGCCCTTCCCGTCATTGATCAACAAGCGGTTAGGAGGTACTTCGTTGCCTACCACCATATCCAAGTGCCCATCCCCGTTGAGGTCGGTCAGCTTAATTGCTTGAGTGGCATCGTTTACCTGAGGCAAGCTTTCGTAGGTGCAGTCCGTAAAGAACCCCGGATGAGCTGGATCGTTGATCCACAGGAAGTTTTGCCCCTCCACCCCAGAATTTCCCACGACGATGTCAGGCAACCCATCCCCATCAACATCTCCCACGTCCAACCCATTGCCTTCGCTCATTCCGAGAAGGCGCTCGCTCACATCGCGGAACGTGCCATCCCCATTGCCCAGGTAATATTCGTGGGTCTGATCGTCTTCCGCTACGAACACAGCGTCCAAGTAGCCGTCGTTGTCGAAGTCGGTTACACGAACGTGCTCGGTATCGTGCTTTGCAGCCTTGAATATCCCTTTTTTCCAGGTAAGCTTGCCGCTTCCATCGTTGAGGTAAAGCCTGTTTTCATCGGCTTCAAGTGCGGCAATGACATCGGGGTCGCCGTCACCATCTATGTCGGCGAAAGCCACTTCAAGGATATGAGCCTCGGGATCCTGAGGCACGTGTGTGTCTGTTACGTCCCGGAAGTAATCAGTTTCGGTATCCGAAGGTGATTCGCATGCCCAAGTGACGCTCACGGCTAGCCACAGGAACATTTTTAGAATTTTTAGCATCATAAAATTCAAGTTAACAGCGGGTATAACTGCTAAAGTACAAATATTTCTCATTGTTTTATAGCCAACTTTGGCTAAGTTTGTCGCATATCTTATTGCAATCATGATTCAACGTATCCAGAGTATTTGGTTGTTTTTGGCTTCAGTCACGCTGTTTGCTTTATTCCTTTTCCCCTATCTACAGTATTCGGACATTGGCGGGATGGGGAAGGCGTTGAAGATAACCGGAGTATACCACGGTCTTGAGGGACAGGCGATACGCGAGAAATTTTTTATCCTGCAAACCGTTGCTGCCGTTCTATTGGGCCTATTTCCGCTCTATATCATTTTTAAGTTCCGGAACCGTAAACAGCAGATCCAGTTGATCGTATTGGAAGTAGTGCTTATCGTATTGTTTGGTGTGTGGTTATATGGGGCTGCAAGTACCGAGTTGACAGCTGCCAAACAGTTTCTTTCGGCCCGGAATATTGGGGTGGGTTTTTTTCTGTTACCCATTAGTATCATTTTTCTATGTATGGCTTTGGGGAACATACGGAAAGATGAAAAATTAATTAAGTCGGCAGATCGACTACGATGAGGCAATTTGTAACGATAGGAATGTTGATGCTTCTCTCTTTGGTCGCATCAGCACAGCATAAATCCGCTGACATTGTGGGGCAGGATTCGAGTGCGATTGTTGTCGATAACATTCAATTTAAAGCGGAACAGTTTGTTATCGACCCGGCCACGCGCACAGCTACCGTAACGCTCGCCCTTACCAGCCTGAAAGACAAACCACGTGAACTGAAAATCAATGTTTACGGCACACAGTTGGTAGACAATGCGCGGGATGCGTATTATTTTTCAACCATCGCATTGGGGCGGGTGCTTATGCGTTTTGAGGACAAACAGAATTACCTGCATTACCTGCTGCAGCCACAGGTGCCGGCAAAACTAACCATTACCGCTGATGCGATTTCAACCACTGCGGCGGCAATCCAGGTAGTGAAAATTGTGTTTGAAGACAGCGCGGAAGAGGGACGTTTTCTGGATGCCTACCTAACAGACCCTTCTTCTACATCGGAAGACTAACCTATCGATATCGGATTTGTTGCCGGTCCATCATCCCCATCTGATCCTTCATCATTTTGATCTGATCGGCTAGCAATTTATTTTTATCGGCCCGCTTGGCTTCCTGCAGGTATTTGGTGGCTTCCCGCTTGTTGCGTTTCGCCATGGCAATGCCTGCCAGGCTTAGTTTCGCCAAAGCGACATTGTGTCCCATGTGAAGGCCTAAAGACAGGGCCTTTTTAAAGTACTTTTCCGATTGCATGGGTGATTTTTGCGACTCCATGAGGCCCAAAAGCAGGTGATAGTACCCATGCTGCGCGCGGATCAGTTGTTTTTCGTAGTGGGTAATGCGATTCAACCATTGATTCGCTTTGTCCATCTTCTCTTTACGCAGGTAAAACTGGGCAATCAACATGTTTTCATTGAAAAACACCGTTACGAAAGCCAAAATTGTGATAAAGATACCCAATATACCCCATCCCCATTGCCCGACTACGAATAGGGCGATGGTGCCGATTAAGATGAGGGAAGATATGATAATGCGGACGATGTTAGACATGTTGATTTTATTTAATTCTTTCGTTCTCAATAACCGTGCAAATTTAGCTAAATTTTACCAAAGTCAGCGCAGCCCTGTATCTTTCTCTTAACCGCCGCGGGCATACACGAAAGGAATCCAGTGGCATGAACGCAGTGAGCGTTGCCGTTCCGTCGTGCTTGCCTGCGGTGGGCGAGTGAAGTCCCTGGTATAAAACAAATTGGCGGGTTCACCCAATAACCGTATTTTTGCGAAATGAGCATACAGTTAGAAAGCAGTTGGAAAGCTGTCTTAGCGCCTGAGTTTGCCAAACCCTACATGCAGCAGCTTAAAGGATTTCTTCAGGAAGAAAAGAAAGAGCATACGGTTTTCCCTCCTAGTAACCTCATTTTTAACGCTTTTGATCATACACCTTTTGATAAAGTTAAAGTGGTTATCCTGGGGCAGGACCCGTACCACAATGTGGGGCAGGCACACGGCTTATCGTTTTCGGTTCCCCAAGGTGTGGCAATTCCTCCCTCCCTGCGCAATATGTATCAGGAACTGAGCACCGACATAGCCGGATTCCGGATTCCAACACACGGTGACCTGACCGCGTGGGCCAACCGGGGTGTCCTGTTGCTCAATGCGACGCTAACCGTGCGGGCACATACCGCCGGCGCACATCAAGGAAAAGGCTGGGAAGCCTTTACGGATAAAGCCATCGCCGAGTTATCCGCACGTCGTACCGGCATCGTTTTTTTGCTATGGGGTCGGTATGCTAAAAACAAAGCTGCGCTGATCGATTACCGTAAGCACCACATCCTCACCGCTGCCCACCCTTCACCGTTCTCAGCATACAACGGCTTCTTTGGCTGTAAGCATTTTTCCAAGGCAAATGCGTTCTTGATCAAGGAGGGACTGGAACCGATCGATTGGCAAGTATAACCGCTTATGATCCCGTCTTAATATTCCATGGGAACAATCGGCTCTTTTTTGCTGGTAGACATGATCATCATGGTCTGAAATGTCTTCACATACGGAATCTTGCTTATCTTTTCCATGATGACCGCTTCGTAGGCTTTGATGTCTTTCACATAAACCTTCAGGATGAAATCGCATTGACCGGTTACGTGGTGGCACTCCGTCACTTCTTTGATGTTTTTCACCGCTTCCACAAATTCGGGAATGGCATTGTGGGTATGGAAGTCAAGTGATACCTGAATAAACGATTTGATGCCCAACCCCAGCTTTTCTTCGTCGACAAAAGCATGGTAGCTCTTGATATAACCTGAGTTTTCAAGTTTCCGCACGCGTTCCAACGTCGGGGCGGGTGAAAGCCCGATGCTGGAAGCTAACTGCAGGTTCGTAATCCGCCCGTTTTCCTGCAAGAGCTTTAGAATTTTAAAATCTGTCTTATCGGGTTGGAAAGGCATATTTGAAATCACCAAATTAGATTTGGCAATAATACAATTTATTTTTCAGATTATTGGGTTATCGCTAAATGCGATTCATTATCACGGATTTGTAAAAGCCTCCCTTTCATAAGGTTTATTACCACTTAAATTGTAACTTTGCAGTTCGAAGGGTTGGCGGTTGTCTGCCTGCCTGAATGTTAATCATCGAGAAAAAGGGTGTTATGAGTACAAAAGATGATGAATTACTGAAAGAGCTTGCGCTCGAAGAATATAAATACGGATTCACGACGGACATTGAAATGGACATAGCCCCCAAAGGGCTTACCGAGGATACGGTTCGATTGATTTCCGCAAAAAAAAATGAGCCCGAGTGGTTGTTGGAATGGCGGCTCAAAGCGTTGCGCCACTTCCTCCAGATGGACATGCCCACCTGGCAGAATTTTGAGCATCCCGATGTGGATTTTCAGGATATTTCCTATTATGCAGCCCCCAAGGCAAAGCCTCAGCTTAACAGCATGGATGAGGTGGACCCCGAGTTGATTTCCACGTTTGAGAAATTGGGCATCCCGCTGAATGAACAGAAGGTATTGGCTGGGGTGGTTGCTGTCGATGCGGTATTTGACAGCGTATCTGTCAAAACCACGTTCCGTGAAAAACTGAAAGAGCAGGGCGTCATCTTCAGCTCTTTTGGGGAGGCGGTTCAGGAGCACCCGGAGCTGGTTAGGCAATACCTGGGTTCGGTGGTGCCACAAACCGATAACATTTACGCCGCGCTGAATTCCGCGGTGTTTTCGGATGGTTCCTTTGTGTATATTCCCAAAGGGGTGCACTGCCCCATGGAGCTTTCCACGTATTTCCGCATCAATGCAGAAAACACGGGGCAGTTTGAGCGGACATTGATTATTGCCGATGAAGGGGCTTATGTGAGCTACCTGGAAGGGTGTACGGCACCGATGCGCGATGAAAACCAGTTACATGCGGCTGTTGTCGAGCTGGTCGCGCTAAAAGATGCCGAAATTAAATATTCCACGGTGCAGAACTGGTACCCCGGTGATAAAGACGGCAAAGGCGGGATTTATAACTTTGTCACCAAGCGTGGCATCTGCAAGGGCGATAACAGCAAAATTTCGTGGACACAGGTAGAAACGGGCTCAGCGATTACGTGGAAATATCCCGGGGTCATTTTAAAGGGAGACCATTCGGTGGGTGAATTTTATTCCGTGGCGTTGACCCGCAACAAGCAATTGGCCGATACGGGGACGAAGATGATCCACTTGGGTAAAAATACACGCAGTAAGATTGTGTCCAAGGGAATTTCTGCAGGCGTGAGCCACAACAGCTACCGCGGGTTGGTAAAAATAGGCCCGGGTGCCGAAAACTCGCGTAATTTTACGCAGTGCGATTCACTGCTCATCGGAGACCGTTGCGGAGCGCATACGTTTCCCTATATCGAAAACCGCAACAAAACCGCCACGCTGGAGCACGAAGCGACCACCTCAAAAATCGGCGAAGATCAGTTGTTTTACCTCACCCAGCGGGGCATTGATCCCGAGAAGGCGGTTGGGTTAATCGTGAATGGCTATGCGAAAGAGGTGCTGAACCAACTGCCCATGGAGTTTGCCGTGGAAGCACAGAAGTTATTAGCCATTTCCCTCGAAGGAAGTGTGGGGTAATCAATTAAATAGAGTGAAGAAAGAACAATGTTAAGCATAAAGAATTTACACGCATCTGTAGACGATAAGGAGATATTAAAAGGGCTGAATCTCGAAGTGAAGGCTGGGGAGGTACACGCCATTATGGGGCCCAATGGTTCGGGCAAAAGTACATTAGGCAATGTATTGGCTGGAAGGGAAGCCTATGAGGTGACCGGGGGCGAAGTGCTGCTTGAGGGTAAAGATTTGTTGGAGCTTTCACCCGAAGACCGGGCACGTGAAGGTGTATTCCTCGCATTCCAATACCCGGTAGAAATACCGGGTGTATCCAACATCAATTTTCTGAAGACCGCACTCAATGAGATCCGTGCCTACAAGGGACTTCCTCCACTGGAAGCCCGGGAATTTTTGAACCGCGTCAAGGAAAAGCAAAAGCTCGTTGAATTTGACGCCAAGTTAGCCAATCGTTCCTTAAATGAGGGGTTTTCCGGCGGCGAAAAAAAGCGCAATGAGATTTTTCAGTTGGCCATGCTGGAGCCCAAACTGGGTATCCTGGATGAAACCGATTCCGGATTGGACATCGACGCCCTGCGCATCGTTGCAAGGGGTGTAAACCAACTGCGGTCACAAAATAATGCATTCATCGTCATTACCCATTACCAGCGGTTGCTGGAATACATTGTTCCGGATTTTGTGCATGTACTCTACAAGGGGCGCATTGTTCGCTCCGGCACCAAAGAGCTGGCACTGGAGCTGGAAGAGAAAGGGTACGATTGGATTAAGGATACGGTGGATGCCGAAGGAGCGGCCTAAACACCAAATAAAGATCATGATTACACAAGTAAGCGATTCATTATATAGTCAATTGATTAAGACCTACGGGGAAAATCTGCCTTCGGCTGAACCCCGCTCGTTGGATGAAATCCGTAAGCAGGCGTTTGAACGCTTCAAACGTGTTGGGTTTCCCACGGTCAAACACGAAGATTGGAAATACACCAACGTCCAGCCGCTGGTTAACCAGCATTACGAACTGGATGTTGAGCCGTCGTTTGCGGCGATCGACCTGAATAACGCTGGAATCCCAAGGCTGGATGCATATCGGGTTGTGTTGGTAGATGGTAAATACCATGCCGGACTGTCCGACGATGTGTCCGACGTACAGGGTTTATCAATCATGCCGATAGATCAGGCATTTGAACGGCTGTGCTTTGCCAAGTATTTTGCGCAGTTTGCAGACAAAACGGATAATCCCTTTGTGGCACTCAATACAGCGGCGTTTACTTCCGGATTATTTATTGAGGTAGGTAAAAATACGCAGCTGTCGAAACCCGTCCACATCATCCACGTATCTGCTGCACGCCAACCGGTATTTAACCAAGTGCGCAACCTGTATGTGATGAGTGCGTTTGCCGAGGCCGAGATTGTGGAGTCTTTTATCACCGATGATGCTGCCGAACGCAATCTGAATAACTTGGTAACGGAAATTATGGTCCGTGAGCAGGCGAAGTTGCAGCATTATTACTTGCAGACGGCAACCTCCCAAAGCAGCTACCTCAATCATACGGAGATCTATCAGGAAAAACACAGTCTTTATAATAACTACAATTGTACGTTTCCCGGACCCGCGTTTGTGCGCAATAACATTAACGTAAGACTGGGCGACAGCGAAGTGGAAAGCCACCTTTATGGCATCACACTCACGGCCGGCAACCAGCTGGTAGACAACCATACGATTGTAGATCACCTGAAACCCCATTGCGAGAGCTACGAATGGTACAAGAATATCACGCAGGACACCTCTACAGCGGTATTTAATGGTAAGATATTTGTGCGAACCGACGCGCAAAAAACGAATGCTTTTCAGCAGAACAATAACATGCTCATCGGCGAGAAATCTGCCGTGTATACCAAACCCCAGTTGGAGATTTTTGCTGACGATGTAAAATGCAGCCACGGGTGCACCATCGGGCAGTTTGACAACGACGCCCTTTTTTATCTCCAGGCACGGGGCATCAGCGAAGCGCAGGCACGGATACTCCTGGTACACGCTTTTGCATTTGATGTAACCAGCCGTTTTGCCAATGCTACCGTACGCGAGTACGTTGAACATTTGGTGGAAGAAGGACTTTAATCGGCTGCTACATGCACGTACCGGCTGTCAGACACCTCCTCGGTCAATGACGTATTGAAAGACACATAGGCATGGACTTCGGTTCCGATTACTTCCGGCGGCAAAGGAAAAAGATAATGCCCCATGCCGCGTGTGATGCCCGCAGTGCAAAGATCCCATTTGTCGAGAGTACCTGGAAGGATCAATACAATAATTGTATTTTGGTCATTTACCAGTCGATCTTTTCTATCTTCCGGGGTGGCTTGCCAGGAGATGGAAAGTCCTTTGTCAGTCCATTCGGCGGCAAGTGATTCGGCGGGAGCAAGGGGGCCTGTACTTACCTTGGCTTTACTGTAATCAAAAAACAATTCAGGATAGACACCGCCGATCGCATTTTTCTTATGATAGGATAAGGCGATGTTGAACGGCGTCATCGGGAGTCCCTCTGCCGCCTGTTGAAAGCCAACTCGGATGATCCCCGTAAGGGGTGAAAGAAACGACATTGCCAGCTTCATCCGCATCTCGTTTGCCAATTGTGCTTCGCTGCGGGGCTTCTTGGATTTCCGGGGAAGTGCACGCATCACGTTGATGCCCCGCCATTGATAGCCGATTACGTTGCCAATTTTTCCACTAAAGCTTCCGTTTGCGCCGTCTTTGAATGTTGCCATAGGTGAATATGATTAGATATAAAACGAATGTAGGAATTTCCTAGATTAAACTAAAATTCATAAATTATTTAACGCATATTAACTACATATTTACTAGGGGAATATACGTAGAAAACACCTAAAAATCCCCTATAAAACCCCTAGAAAAACCCTAATATTATCAGGGGAATTTTGAATGTTCTTTAGCTTTGCGTTTAATGTTCAAATTATATTCGTAGTTTCATCTACTTTTTCAGCAGTTGCTCTACTAATTTCGCGTTCCTTCCCATCATTGTATTAATTTGTAGTATGCAGGATATGGTCAGCTTGGAAACAAGGAATGGTTTAACGGCAAGGCGTCCATGGATCTACGTAGCCTATTGGGGATTGGTTACCTTGATTTTTTTATATGACCGGACCTATCTGATCGAAAAAGCTGGTCTGCCGAATTTTTTTATTTGTTCCGCGGTCAGGGTTACCCTGTTGATCGGCTTGGCATGGCTCAATATCCATTGGCTGATTCCGCGTTACCTTTTGCGTGGCAGATACGGCAGTTATTTCGGGCTGGTGTTTGTGCTGATCATCGGATATCTTGTGGTACAAAGTCTGTATGACTATTACCTGTTCGGTTATGTATTGGGACCGAACCGAAATGTACATCTTTCTGCTTCGCTCATTTATAATTTCACACATACTTCGCTTTACCTGCTGTTGACCGTTGCCTTAAAATTCAGCATCGACTGGTATGTGCAACGAGAAATGTTGCAAGAGGCGCAGGTAGGCAAATTGCAGGCGGAGGTCAATTACCTCCGTTCACAGGTCAACCCGCATTTTCTGTTCAATGCGCTGAATAACCTTTATGCACTGACCTTGAAAAAATCCGAGGAGGCTCCGGATGTCGTATTAAAACTAGCGGAGTTGATGGAGTATATGCTGTATGAAAGTGACGAGCCGTATGTACCCTTAGCGCGGGAGATCAATTACCTGAGCAACTACCTGGAGTTGGAGAAAATCAGGCAGAGCAATCAGGCAGATATCCGAATGACGGTCACCGGCACGGCAGACCGTTGCCGGATACCGCCGTTTTTGATACTGCCCCTTGTGGAAAATGCGTTTAAGCACGGGATCGGCAAGGCCGCTTTTGATGCGTACTTGTATATCGATATCCAAATCAACCAGACGCTTGAAGTACGGATAGCGAACAGCAAGCCCCCGTTCGAGGAAAAGGAAAAAAACGGAGGGATCGGCCTGCTGAACCTCAGGAAAAGGCTGGAACTCCTGTATCCAGCTAACTACCTGCTCCAGATCACCGAGCAGCCCGATCGATACGAAGTGTTATTGAAAATAGATTTGCTATGCTAAACTGTGTTGTTGTGGATGATGAACCGCTCGCCAGGGAAGTGCTGGCAGGTTATATTGCAAAGCTGCCCCATGTCAATCTGTTGGAGAGCTTCGGCAATGCGTTTGATGCCCGGATATTTTTGATGGAAAACACGGTCGATGCGCTGTTTCTGGATATTGAAATGCCTGAAATGAATGGGATCGACCTGCTGCGGATGCTACCCAACCCCCCAATTACGGTGTTTACAACGGCTTTCCGGGATTATGCGTTTGAAGGATTTGAACTGGGGGTTATCGATTTCCTGTTGAAGCCGATATCCTTTCCCCGCTTTAGGGTTGCACTCGAAAAAATCAACGATTTCCTTTCACTGAAAGGCGAGCAGACCGACGTTGAAATCAGCACGGGTGAACCGGAATTTATTTTTGTAAAAAGTGGCGTGCAGAAAATTAAGCTGTTTTTGGCCGATGTCACCTATATCCAGGGACTGAAGGATTATGCCATCATCCATGCCGGGACAGGCAAAATCGTTGTCAAAGGCTCCGTGAAGTCCATGCAACAACTTTTTCCTGCACCCCAGTTTATCCGTGTCCATAAGTCCTTTATTGTTGCCAGCGAAAAAATTATACGCATCGCAAAAAACCGGATCGTCATTGGCGAGCACCAGATACCCATCGGTAGAAACTACAAAGCCCAACTAGAGCGGGCGATTTCCGGCAGCTAATGTTGGTCTATTCTTTTAGGCGTTGGTCTACTATTTTTCTGCTTCTTTTCGGTTTCTCTTACTATTGTTAAAAAAAGAGTCATGAAACACAAGACATTCAAACAAGCATTCATGCAGCTATTTATGCTTGTTGCGCTCGGCTTTACGGTGTTTGGTTTTACCGCTAACTTGGGGTTGGACAGTTACGAAATCTATCTCAACAACAAGCTCATCCTGAAACAGTACGTGAATCAGCCCCTGAGTTTGCGGAAACTGCAATTGGAGAAGGCAAATGCAAATGACCAACTGCGTATTAATTATACGCACTGTCATGGAAATGGGGTCGGCACGGATCGGAGTATTGCCATTAAAGACGAACGTGGAAACACGCTTAAGAAATGGGATTTTGCCGATGGTAAAGGAGCGAACACCAACATGATAATCGCGGTAGGGGAGTTGTCGCGATTGGAAAGGGAACATGCTAATCAAGACCTAAGCCTGCATTATGCATCACGGGAACTTCCCAAGGGGGAAGTATTGGCGTTTTTGCGGATGGAATGATGGCTGGTCGGTTACTGAACAACACCCGATGCGACCGTACGCATCGGGCGTTGATGGAGCGAAAGACGAGGCTCGAACTCGCGACCCTCAGCTTGGGAAGCTGATGCTCTACCAACTGAGCTACTTTCGCTGATATTCCTGCTGTCAGCAAATGTAACGCAGTGGACGGTTATTTTCCAATTATTTTTTAATCTTTTATCGCGGATCAGTGTCGCATTTGTCATTCCAAATTATCGGCAGTAACCTCATCCAAAAATTTCTTTACCTGGTTTGCCACGAATCGGTTCTCATGGTCCAGCAAAGCAGCTACCCGCAAAAGTAGGGCCTGGTTTTCCGGAAGGTACTTACGCAGGCTTTCCAACCCCGCAGTCAATACGGGGCCATTCATGGGCGGCAAGTGGCGTGCAATATCCAGTAGAACCGTATCATCGGGATGGTCGCACGCGCCGATTTTCCTGAGTAGCGCTGGCTTCAATGCATACTGAACACAGTCAAATTCGGCCCATAGTGCTTGCTGGAACGCCGACTCCGCACACCACGCCTGCGGCACTGCCTCGATGGCATGGGCCGCCAGGTTGTACGATTCACTGCATACTAGATCAAGCACCCGGTCTTTTAGGACTCCGGGAGTATCGGATAGGAGACTGAGCCGATTCAACGCCCAATGGCGATCCCATACACTGGCGCTGTTCAGAATAGCAAGCAAATAATTCGCATCCAAGGCTTGCTCCGTCGCCTTTACCACCTCTCGCTGCGTGTCGCCGTATATCAGGTTCCAGATTGTATAGGTGGTAAAAACCGCTCCTTTTACTACATATTGCAGCACATTCTGGGAAGTGGCACCGGTAATTCCATCCAATACTCCGATGACGGGACGCATAGGTACCAGCTCTTCGTAGGTAAATGAGCCGATCGGTGACAGGCTGTCGGTTAAGATATCGTGCAGCCGCAGGTATTCGTCCAGAGTGAACGGCTCATGTTCCGCCTTACTGAGAAACTCGTGGGGCGGCAATTCAAAACCGAGGTATCTTCCGGTCACATTCCAATATAGATTTACGCGCAGCAACCGGCAACTGTTATCAAAGCACACTTCCGTAACCACGCTGCGATAATACGAGACAGGCTTTCCTTCCAAAGACATCAGTTGAAACAAGGTATCTTTCGGTGCCGCGGTTTCACCCGTGTCAATAGGAATCGGGTGTATGAGGTATACATCCTGGGGCAGCGTGGGTTCTGTGAAATAGCGGATCGGTGCTACTTGTTGCTGACTCCACGCAACGGTGTTCCCGCATAACGACACGACCAGCACGATCCCCATCGTAAGAACACGATTCATCATGACTTACCTCCTCATGTGTATTGTGCCGGAACGATCGCCCCGTGTCCAGTTAGGAGTTGCCTGAGGTCTGCCATCGGCACATCTGCCGGCGTTTTGCCCTGGCTGTGAGCAATCACCGCTGCCGCCGCTGCTGCTTGCCCCATACCCATGCAGGATGCCTGCACGCGCAAGGCCGAGTTGGCCAACCGGTCGCTGCCTAAACAACGGCCGGCAACAATCAGGTTGCGGCTTCCCTGGGGAATGAGCGCGCGCAAAGGTATGGTTGCTACAAAACCCTCTTTCAGGTGTTTCGGTACCACACCGTTTTCGTCGTGTAGGTCTATCGGATAGTACGAATAGGAAACCGCATCGTCAAAAATCCGGCCCGTCACGTAGTCTTCGTGGGTAATCTGATAGGTGCTGTCGATGCGGTAAGTCTCACGGGAAGCCGTTTCATGCTGCATATCCAATACTTTCAGGCGTTCCAGCCCCGGCAGCGTACGCAGGAATTTTACGGTCCGCAGCAGTGACGCTCGCCCCTTTAGGTTGGCAATGGTATGCGATGTAGAGGTAGTTGCATCGGCGGCTGCAATGTGCTGTACGTTGTCGCCGGCTTTATGCAGCAACGACCCCACATTGAGAAACTCGCCCTTAATGAGGATACCGCGGTCGACCGCCTCTTTAAACGCGCGGGTGATCTGTGGCATATCAAGCTGGTCAAGCGAATAGCCACCGATGCGGAACATTAGTGTGCCGGGTTGGATCTCCGCTCCGCGCAATCGGTTGAATCCCGCTAGGGATACGGCTAATGCGTTTCCGGTACAGTCGATCAATTGGTTGCATACGATCTCGGTCTGTGTACCTTTCCCAACAGTGGTTACCTTCCACCCACCCTTCGGATGTTCTACAATTTCCGCCGGCGTCTCGTAAAAGCGAATGTCTACCCCCGCTTCCACACATTTATCCTCAATGACCAAGGCATAAAGCGGGCCATTCAAATGCACTTGATGTTTCCAGTGCTGGCGACCGTGCGGGACAGAAAAATCCGGCAGTTGATCATCGTTCAATGCCACCGCTTCCTGTACCAATTCCCACCCGATACCGCCGATAACCTGTTTGCCCCAGGCAAAGAAAAGACCGGGGAATGCCACCCCGCCGGTTGTCGTTGTTCCGCCCAGCATGCTTCCGTTTTCGACCAGGATCGTTTTCTTGCCTGCACGGCCCGCCTGTATAGCGGCAACCACCCCGGCGGTACCGCCGCCGATCACCAGGATGTCGGTGTGCAATGTTTCTTTCTTAATCGGCTGGGGCCGCTGGATCACTTCTCCGTTGAGTAGCCGGGGCGCAGTTAGCCCCAAGGAGAATGCGCCCATCGTGGCAATTGCTGCCCTCCGTTTCATTTTGTCCATTTGTTTTCGTATCTGTTTGTTTCTGGATGTATCAGTAGCCCGGGTTCTGGTCGATTGCCGGGTCTATTGCGTTGTTAAAATTCGTTTCAGAAAGCGGAATCGGCCATAGCAGATGTTTCTGGACCACCGGTTTCCTTTTGCCATGCAGGATGAGGTCGTCAAGCTTTCCGGTCCGTTTCAGTTCGAACCACCGTTTGCCCTCATAGACAAACTCATAACCCCGTTCACGGATAACAAGGTCTATAAATGCTTCGACAGTATAATCTGCTGAATCAAAGTCGACCTCAGCCGGGATATTCGGAGCGTATCCGTACGCCCGCCGGTGCACTTTGTTCAGCGCTTCCATGGCCGCTGCGCTGACGGTGTTTTCGGCCCGGGCACTTGCCTCGGCGAAGATCAGCAGCGCATCGGATAGCCGGTAGATGGGCAGGTCGTTTCCGGCGGTATTTCGGTCGAGCGCACCCGGGTCCGCGTACTTGGCACTGACCAACGTGTTGGGACCCAACCCGAAATCAATCTGATCCCAAAGCTGTTTCCTGATATCACGGTCATCCCAGTCGAGGTAGTTCGGGTTTGTGGCATCGCCATGAACGGCGTAGGCACCCGTACCATCGGCCGTAAGCAGTTTGGTACTGGGGTGGTTGGATATCCACAGGATGTAATTGCCCTGTCCCGGTAGGCGGGCATACTTCAGCGCGAAAATCTCCTCACTGCTTGCCATAATGTCGGGGCCAAAGATGTTGTATTGAAAATCTTCTTTGCTGCTCACGCTGACCAAACTGAACCCGGCCTGTGCCACCTCATTGGCCTGTTCGGCGGCTTCGCTATACCGGTTCAACTGCAAAAACACTTCGGCAAGCAGCGTCTTGGCGGCCCACTTGGTGGCTCTGCCACTGGCCGATGCGGTTTCAGGCAGTTCACTCGCGGCAGCAGTCAGATCCGCCAGGATGAGTTGATAGACCTCGTCTTCCGTACTGCGCGGCAGGTCTTTCTCGGCCATGTTCGCTTCCGTACGCAGGGGCACCCCGCCCCAGTTCCTTACCAATTGGAAATAGGAAAATGCCCGCAGAAATCGGGCTTCAGCTACATAAACTCTAAACGCTTCTTTCTCAGAGGCGTTAGCGATGACGAGGTTTGCATTTCGTACGGTGAGGTAGAAGGCGTTCCAAAAGCCCTGTATCCGTGTAATATTTGCATCGTCCAACCCCTGGTAATTGCTCAGAGGCGTCCAGCTGCCGCGGCCGTACATCCAGTCCGACTGGCACTCCAGCGTGGCAATGTAGTTTGGCATCAGGTCTTTCCGAAGCGGCGGGTAAATGGCGTTGACCGCCGCTTCCACTTCTGCTTCGGTGTTGTAAAAATTTTCTTCCGAGATCTGTTTGGGCGCTTCTTCAAGGGCCTTTTCACAGGCAGCGAAAAGCAAGGCCATGCAAAGCGAGGTGACCAATTTTATCATTCCGGTAAAAGGTATGTTGGAAGGTTTTGGGAAACCTACAGTGTTTATCAGCGTTTTCATGCGATTGTATCTAAGAATTATTTAAAATCCGGCGCGGATACCAAACGTAACCGATTTTGCCGATGGATAGCTGTTGTGATCAAGCCGGAAGTTCGTTTCCGGGTCCCACCAGGTGTAGTTGGTCAGGGTAAACAGGTTCTGGCCGCTTACATATACCTGAATGCGCTGAACCTTATTGATATTCAGTGCCGTCAACGGTAAGTTGTAACCAAGCGAGATGTTCTTCAACCGAAGGTATGATCCATCTTCAATAAAGCGGGTAGAAACCTTTACCGGCGTTGAACGGCTGATCCGTGGATAGTCGGCATCGGTTCGATCGGTTGTCCAATGGTTTTCGTAAACACTTTTGGGCATGTTCAGACCAAACCCATAGTCCATTGTATTGGTGATGGAACTGGCGTTGAAAATATCATTTCCATAGATGCCTTGCAGAAAAAATGAAAACTCAACGTTCCGGTAGTTCATGACCGAGTTGAACCCATAGGTGAAATCGGGGTTTGCATTGCCTATATAGGTCTTATCACCCGAACTGATGCTGCCATCCCCGTTTATATCGCGGTATATAATGTCGCCTTTTTCATCATAGCCATCCTCAATGTATCCCCAGAATTGGCCAACCGGTCGGCCTTCCCGCAGGATACTCGTGGCGTCACTGACGATGATCATACCAATGTTGTCACGTAAAACATCCTCCTGGTTATACAAGCTGACGACTTTATTCCGGTTGAACGCGATGTTGGCGTTAATATCCCAGGAAAAGTTGTCCGTAAAAGGCCGTGCTTCGATGCCGAACTCGAACCCTTTGTTTTGTACTTTCCCCACATTGCGGATGGCCGTGGTGTAGCCCATGGATGCCGGCAGGCGCACGTCGCTCAGCAGGTCACGCGTATTCTTCAGGTAATAATCGGCCGTCAGCAGGATGCGGTTACTCAGGAGGCCTACGTCCACACCGATATCCAGCTGTTCCGTGGTTTCCCAGGTCAGGTCGTTTGGCAGCCGGGTAGACGGGCCGACGGTGTTGAAATATTCATTGTTGAAGATGGTTTTACCCGCGGACAGCAAGTTTAATGTGGTGTAGGGGCCGATGGCCTGGCTGCCGGTGAGCCCCCAGCTCGCCCGTAGTTTCAGGTCAGAGATCGTCGATATACCGGCCATGAAGTCCTCGTTTGAGATGCGCCACGCCAGTGCAGCCGAGGGGAAATTCCCCCACTTGCTTCCTGGTGAGTAACGGGACGATCCGTCGCGGCGGAAACTCACTGTGGCAAGGTAACGATCGTCGTAACTGTAGTTGGCACGTCCGAGGAAAGACACCAGTGCCGATTTTACGTAATTCGAACCCGGTACGCCCGGTGTGCCTGCCGCCCCAAGGTTGTAGGTTCCATAAATATCGGAGAGAAAATCCGTTCCCCCGGCGTTGACTGATGTGTTGATGAAATTCTGGTAGGTAACGCCTGCCACTGCGGCAAGGGTGTGTTTATCGAAGGTTTTGGTATAGTTCAGCGTATTTTCATTCAATAAGCTGGCCTGCTGGGTGGTAGATATATTAGCGATTCCCGGGCTGTCGAAAAACAAGGTGGTTGTGTAGTTGTCCGAACGGTCGTCCCGGTTTTCCAGTCCTCCCGCTATCTTCAATATAAGCTCCGGCGTGATCCGGTAGGAGATTGCGGCGTTGATCAGCGCTACGTTGGCCTTGGTTTGGGCGGAGCTTTCGTTGATCCAGTTGATCGGGTTACGCAGGTCGGTGGCCAAGAACGGATATGCGGTGTGAAGAATACGGTAGGAACCGTCTTCGTTGTAGGGGGTGAGGATCGGTGGGGCAGAAATGGCCGCTGCGATCATGGAATTACCGCGGCTTCCACCGCCGCTGTCCCGCCGTTCGGTTGTCAGGCGGGAGAGGACCATGTTCAGTTCCGCGGAGAATTTGTCATTTATCCGGTGGTTAACGCTGCTCTGCAGCGAATAGCGGTCGTAGTTACTCCCTTTGATGATACCGTCCTGCCCAAAGAAGCTTCCACCGATGGAAAACTGTGTCTTTTCATTCCCCCCGCTTACACCAAGTGCTGCTGTGGCCATCGGTGCACGTTGAAATACGAAATCCTGCCAGTCAAACCCGCTACCAAACGCTGCGATCTGATCGTCCGTGAAATACGGAGCCACCTTATCGTTCACTGCCTGCTGGTTATAGAAATGTGCATATTCCTGGGCATTCATTAGGTCGATCTTGCGGATCAACTGCTGGGTACTGTAGCTGGTTTCAAACGATACATTCGTGCGGCCGGCCTTTCCCTTTTTGGTCGTGATGATCACTACCCCATTGGCACCACGCGAGCCGTAGATGGCGGTGGCCGATGCATCCTTCAGGATCTCGATACTTTCGATATCGGCGGTATTGACCACGGAGGGGTTTGATCCCGCAATCGGAAAGCCGTCAATCACATACAGCGGTTCGTTACTTCCCTGGATCGAATTGCCGCCCCGCACCCGGACCGACAGGCTCGGACCGGGGGCGCCGGAGCTTTGCCGGATGTGCACACCGGGCGCCCGGCCCGCTAGTGCCTGTAGCGCATTGGCATTTGGAAAGGCATTGACTTCTTGTGCTTTCACCTGGGCCACCGCACCGGTAAGGTCTTTTTTCTTCACGGTTCCGTATCCAACCACGATCACCTCATCGATGTCTTGTATGCTCTCCGTAAGGGTGACGTCAAGTGTCTTGCCTTCGGTCACGGTGATCACTTGCTCCAGATACCCCAGTCTTCGGAATACCAGCACCTCGCCTGTGGTTGCCTGAATGCGGTATTGTCCGGATGCTCCCGTCGAGGTTACCCGCGAGGTTCCTTTTACCTGAACGGTTACATCGGCAACAGGGCCGTTTAGGTCGCTCACGATCCCCGTGATGTAGTAGGGTTGAACGGAGCGACTCGGCGGATTTTCCTGACGTGGACTAACGGGTAGGTCCCCAGGTCTGTTGCGTGCCACCCGTTCCAGCACAATGACGCGGTTTCTGCGCAACTCATAGAGAATTCCTTTGTCTTCGAGCAGGTAGTCCAGCACTTCGTTGAGTTTTTTACGCTTAAAGTCAAAGCTGACCCGCTCGCGGTCATCGAGCAGCTGGTTACCGTAGAAAACAGTCAAACCGGTTTCTTTTCTGATCATGCCGAAGGCATCGGCCAGCGATACATTTTCTGCCTTCATGGTGACCATCCGGTCAGTGATGTCCTGGTTTTCGATTTCAGCCTGGGTCGTCGTCGCGAAGAATATCCACGACATTGTCAGCAAAAGCATTCGCTTCCTGATCACGGTTCTTTTGATGTTGTTCATTTGAATTAGTATCGTTTATAATGCTGAAGGGAAATTCCCCTCCGGTCACAGGTACTACACCGATACTTCAGAATCGGGTGAACGGTTGATCAGCTATTCAGGAAACTAATAAAAAATCAGCGTGTCTTCCTCAATGCGGTATGAAATATCGGTTGACGTATGAAGGTCTGAAAGGAAATAGGCAAGGTGATCTCTTTCCAGCAGGCCGCTGATCCGATGGCGGGTAAGTCTGCCGTCGGCTAGTTTTACCGAAAGGCCATACCATCGGTTAATGACTGGAGCGAGTTCGTCGAGTGATGCGTTGTTGAAGTAGTATACACCATCTATCCAAGCGGTCGCTTCCACGGTGTCGAATGTTGCTTGTTGGAATCGGTTCCCATCAAATTCGGACATAAGGCCCGGGTGAAGAAAAATAGGCGGTTCGTTTTTTGCCGAAACTTTTACACTGCCTTCAACCAGTGCTGTCCGGATGGGCTCCTCGCGATAACTGCTTACGTTGAATCGGGTACCCAAAACCTCTACAACCGTACCCCCCGCATGAACGATGAATGGCTTTTGCTCGTTTTTTGCGACGTCGAAATAGCCTTCCCCCTTCAAGGAAACTTCACGGACGCTATCGTCAAATCGTGAGGGAAAATGCAGCTCTGACGCTGAATTCAGCCATACCTTGGTCCCATCGGGCAACGTAACTTGATACGAACGCTTTGGGGGGACCACCAGCGTACTCATTACGACTTCTCGTGAGTGAACCGACTGCAGTTCCGTTCCTACGACACGGATCTCCAATGGTCCCAAGGCATGCACCATCCCTTGGCCCGATCCGTCCAAATCAACCGCTTGGCCATCTTGGGTAAGCAACTGCACGTGGTCGGAAGTCGCAGCTATCATCGGAAATTCGATCGGAGCGGTTTGTTCCTGGTATCGGAAAATGAAAATCCCTATAATGATTACAGCTGCCACGGCGGCATAACGCCAAAGACGCCGTATACGGGTGGTCCGTTTAGCGGTGATGCGCGCTTTCAATTGATTTAACTCGTGCTCCTGCTCCAGTCCGGACAGAAAATCGTCAACATCTATTCGTAAACGTTCTTCGTCGAACGACTGCCAAATCTGCTGTGCTGCCCCATCAGATTGCAGTAAACCAGCCAAACGAATTTCATCTGCTTCCGAAATCACGCCGGAAAGCTTCTCTATATACAACCGCCTTATCGTCTCGTATTGGGATTCCATAGTTATAGTTACACCAGCCCGCACGAATCGGGCTAATCTTTTGCCGGACGCATCAGTGCCTCTCGCATTTTTTTCAGTCCGATCTTCAGGTGCGTTTTCAACGAATTGACGCTGATTCCCATTTGGTCTGCCGCTTCTTGGTATCGTTTTTCCTTCACATAAACGAGCTTGAGTGCTTCTTTTCGTTGCACCGATAGCAATGAAAATGCCTGGTGCAACTTATCGTACATTTTTTCATTTGTGCTGGGGTCGGGTAATGCATCTTCCGTTACTCCATCCAATCCCAGGTGTTCCTTGCGCTTCCGCTCACGCTCCGCGCTCCGCAATCTATTGAAACAGCGGTTTGTGATTGCACGGTAAAGATACCCCTTTATATTGCCTTCTAAATGGAAATATCCTTTTTTTTCAAATAAGTCAACAAAGAATTCCTGTACCACATCCTTCGCTTCTTCTTCGTCTTTTAGGTAAAAATAGGCGTTTACATAACACAGTTTATAGTATTTAGCAAAAAGCATGTCGTACGCGCGGGCATCATCAGCTTTTAATAGCGCTAATAGCGCATCATCTGACAAGCCGTTTATTTCTTCCATGGAGCTTATAATAGGTTTATAACATAATTGGAAAGGACAAAATTAAAAATTAATCGTGCAAGACCAAAAACGGGATGCAGGACAGAACAGAACAGTCGGGTGCCTCAACCCTCTATCGCATCTGCACAGTTCATCCCATCAATGGCTGCCGATACAATTCCTCCTGCATAGCCGGCGCCTTCACCACAAGGATATAGCCCTTTAATCTGTGGGTGCTGCAGGGTATCTTTATCCCTCGGTATCCGAACGGGCGATGACGTACGCGATTCCACCCCAACCAATATCGCCTCGTTGGTATAATACCCTTTCATTTTCTTGCCAAACAATGGCAGCGCCTTCCGCAAGGCATCATGGACGAAAGCGGGTAGCACGTCGGAAAGCAGGGCGCTTTTCGTGCCCGGTTTGTAGGAGTTTGCGGGAAGATTGCTGGAAAGCCTGCCTTCCACAAAATCAACCATCCGCTGGGCAGGAGCCACCAGATTACCGCCACCGACTACATCGGCCCGTTCTTCTACCTCGTGCTGAAAATCTAGCAGGGCAAAGGGATATTTTGCCGCGTGGGGCACATCTTCAAGGTTGACCTGTACCACCGTGCCTGAGTTGGCGTAAGGGTTGTTTCGTTTGGAAGGCGACCAGCCATTGACGACCACTTCGCCTTTATCCGTGGCACACGGTGCGATGACGCCGCCGGGACACATGCAAAAGGAGAAGACGCCCCGGCCACCCACTTGCTCCACCAAACTGTAATAGGCAGGGGGCAGGTGTTCGCTTCGCACCGAACAATGGTACTGTGCCTGGTCGATAATCTCCTGCGGATGCTCGATGCGGACCCCCAGCGCAAAGGGTTTGGCTTCCACCAGCCACCGCTTGCGGTGGAACAGTTCGAAGAGGTCACGCGCGGAATGGCCGGTGGCTACTATAACATGCTTGGCATTCAGGTGCTCGCCGGAGGCCAGCGTTACCCCGGTTACCTCCCCGGATGCTTCGGTGATGTCTACCACTTTGCTGTTGAAATGGATTTCGCCGCCGTGTTTCAAGATGGTGTGACGTATGGCCTGGATGATGTGCGGAAGTTTATTCGTGCCAATGTGCGGACGAGCATCGACTAAAATGTCATCCGTAGCACCGTGTGCTACCAGTAGTTGTAACACCCGCTGTACATCGCCCCGCTTATTGGAGCGCGTATAAAGTTTCCCATCGGAGTAGGTGCCCGCACCTCCCTCACCAAAACAGTAATTAGAATCGGGATTTACGATTCCCGCTTTATTCAACACTGCCAGATCCCGGCGGCGTTCCTGTACGTTCTTGCCCCGTTCGATGACGATCGGACGTAGCCCCTTCTCCAGGCAACGCAGGGCCGCGAACAATCCCGCAGGCCCCGCGCCTATAATCAGTACGGACGATGCACCTGCAACATTGACATAATGAGCCGGGAAAATCTCCGACACTGGCGACTCATCAATGTAAAAGATAACGCGGATGCGGAACACGACTTGTTTTCCCCGTGCATCGATGGAACGCTTGCGTATTTTTAGGCCTTTGATGCGTGTTAACGCGATGTTCAGCTGTGCTGCGCCCTTTCGGAGGATGTGCGATTCGTCTGAAATTTTCTCAGGAAGAATGGGTAATTCGATTTCTTGCTGCATGTTAGGATGTCGGGTTTTTATCCCGAAGTGTAACAAAGGTATGGATTTTGTCATCAAAGTTGTAAATTAGTGGCAATAATGCATTTAAACTCAATCAATATGAAGAGACGATTAACGGTGGCGATGGTAGGCTTGTTTGCCGCCATGACATTCAGCTCCTGCGGGTACAATACCCTCGTTAACTTGGAGGAAAACGTGAAAGGGAAATGGGCACAGGTCGAAAATGCGTATCAACGCCGTGCAGACCTCATTCCCAATTTGGTCAATACGGTGAAAGGTGCGGCTAACTTTGAGCAGGAAACCCTTACGCAAGTCATTGAAGCCCGTGCCAAAGCTTCATCGGTTACCGTTGACCCCGAGAACCTGACGCCCGAAGCGATTCAGCAATTTCAGCAGTCGCAGGATGCGTTGTCGCAATCGTTGGGCCGCTTGCTGGTTACCGTAGAACGCTATCCCGAGTTGAAAGCCAATCAGAATTTTTTGGAGCTGCAAGCTCAATTGGAAGGCACGGAAAATCGCATCAGTACGGAGCGCCGGGCATTCAACGAGGCCACTCAGGAATACAACTCATCGGTACGGCGGTTTCCTAATAACCTGACTGCGGGGATTTTCGGATTTAAACAGAAAGGCTATTTTACTGCAGAAGCGGGCGCCAATCAAGCCCCTGAAGTGCAGTTTTAGGAATTATGCAAGCATTCACAGAAGAACAGCAGGAAAAAATAGTCCTTGCCATCCAGCAAGCAGAGGCCCGCACGTCGGGTGAAATCCGGTTGGCGGTAGAACCCCATTGTAAAGGAGAACCATTGGACCGGGCGATGGTATATTTCCAACGGCTGGGTATGGATAAAACGGCCCAGCATAACGGTGTATTGATCTACCTGGCTACTGAAGATCATCAGTTTGCCATCGTGGGAGATCGCGGCATCCATGCACGGGTACCCGCCGATTTCTGGGAAAAAACAAAAGAGCGCATGTTGCATCACTTTAAAGGGGGCGATTTGGTACGGGGCCTTATCGAGGGAATCGTGCATGCCGGAGAACAGCTACAGCACTTCTTTCCACGTGAAGCGGATGATGTCAATGAGTTACCGAATGATATAACCTTTGGCGATGGGAAAGAATAAGCTGTTTTTGGCAATCGTCTTTACGGTGCTGACCAGGGTCGTCGTGTGGGCGCAGGATTTTCCTGCCACACCCAATACCTTGGTCAATGATTACACGCAGACACTCTCGGCATCTCAGGTGCAGCAGCTGGAACGTAAGCTTGTTGCTTTTGATGACAGTACGTCTACCCAGATTGCCGTGGTCGTTATGAAGTCAACGGGTCAATACGATATCGCAGACTATGGGGTGCGCCTGGCTCAGCGTTGGGGCATAGGAGGCAAAGAACATGATAACGGAATCCTGCTGTTGGTAGCGTTGGGCGATCGTGCGGTTACCATCCAAACGGGCTACGGCGTAGAAGGTGCCGTACCCGATGCGATTGCATACCGGATCATTGAAAACGAAATCAAACCGGCATTCCGTCAGGGCGATTATTTTTCGGGTATTGACCGGGCTACCGACGCACTTATTGCCTATACCAAGGGTGAATATAGCGCGCCCCCCAGGAAAGAACGGGGAGGTGGCGGAGGGATGGGCTCGCTCTTCCTGATTGTAATTATCGTCGTGGTCGTCATCGCCTTATTCAGTCGCGGCGGCGGCGGTCGTGGCGGCGGCCGCGTTATGGGTGGCCGTGGCGCTTCTGACCTGTTGTGGTGGACACTGCTGAGCGGCTTGGGCCGTGGTGGTAGCGGTGGTGGCGGCTTCGGAGGAGGCGGATTTGGTGGCGG
>Ga0180219_1000109_pt1 | contig 98768 bp, 75 predicted proteins | sample eDN3rd30CBELigMG_FD_151338 | JGI IMG/M metagenome (GOLD analysis project Ga0180219, IMG submission 151338) | Enriched Miracle-Growth compost microbial communities from Emeryville, California, USA - eDNA 3rd pass 30_C BE-Lig MG (version 2)... ...
AGCCCGAAGGCCAGGACGAGGTTATTTGGCATTTGACAAGTGCACGCTGTTGAGTTCTCAAGGATCGGACGCACCCACAACCCGGCCAACCAAGACCATCGCGCAGGGCAACTTCACAATCATACCCAACTCGTTCGTTTCTGCAAATCGAAGCGGGCCGGACCCGGAGGTCGTGGCATCCACTCCCGATCGCCGATCGAGATGGGAACTCCCCCGCGGCCCTCTGAAGAGGTCCTGAGGTGGGAGGTGGTTCGCTGCTTGAGGGGGCGGAGGCCTTCCGGCCGCTTCGCTCTTCCCTTTGGGGCGAACAAGTAATACTTTACGCACGGATCGGCGGTTCCACCAAATCCGAGCGGCCTTTTCGTGCATCCCGGGCGCGTCGCGCCGAGGCCCGTCCCGCTCGCGCTGACGAGCATGCCTGATCACCCGCCGAATCGGGCCGCCGAGGACCCCGGAGGGGCGATGCGTGCGTGCGCATCGCCCCTCCGGTCGGTGTCACTGACGTGCGGAGTTCGCCAGGGCGATGAGGCCGTCGATCTGCTCTTGGGTGACCCCGCCGATGCCGAATCCGGCGATGCGCCCGACGGGGAACGACGCCATCATCTTCTGCATGCCGTCCTCGTCGGCCATCATGCTCGCGCCCGCGGCGTCGCCGCCGGCTCCGCCCAGCATCCCGGCGATCGCCTGCTGCACGATGGGGCCCGCCACCGGGTCGGCCATCAGGTCGCCGACCGATGACTCCATCGTCAGCGGCAGGTTCACGGCATCCCCGTCGACCGTCACGGAGGTGGTCGAGCGGATGTCGCGACTCGATGCCGCGACATCCACCGTGTACGCGCCGCCCTCGACGATCCAGCGGTCCACCCGCACGTCCCAGTAGGCCAGGTCGGCCCGGCGCACCGTCAGGCGCACGTCCTGCGTCTGTCCCGCGGCGATCTCCACCGAGGCGAACGCCTTGAGCTCCCGCGGCGCGCGCTCGACGGCCGAGGCGCCCAGCGACACGTAGACCTGCACGACCTCGCGGCCGCTCACCGCGCCGGTGTTGGTCACCGGCACCGTGACGACCACGTCACCCGACGCGTCCACGGCGGCCGCGGCATCCCCGTACGCGAACGTCGTGTACGACAGTCCGTGCCCGAACGGATACGCGACCTCGAGACCGCGTGCGTCGTACCAGCGGTAGCCGACGAGGAGTCCTTCCCCGTAACGCACGTGCCCGAACTCGCCGGGGAAGTTGCCGTACGACGGATTGTCCTCCAGGCGCAGCGGGATGGTCTCGGTGAGCTTCCCGGACGGGTTGACGTCGCCGAACAGCACGTCTGCGGTCGCGGATCCGCCGGCCTGGCCGAGGAGCCAGCCCTCGACGATCGCCGGAACGCGATCGCGGAACGGCAGCGCGACGACCGAGCCGTTGGAGAGCACGACGACGGTGTTCGGGTTGGCCTCGAGCACGGCGTCCAGCAGCTCGAGCTGCACGCCCGGCAGATCGATGTGCTCGCGGTCGTATCCCTCCGACTCCGCGGACGGCGGCAGGCCGAGGAACGCGACGACGACGTCGGCGGCGGATGCCGCGGCCACGGCCTCGTCACGCAGCGCCGCGGCGTCGCCCTCCTCACCGAGCGGGAACCCGGCGGCGTACGCGACGTCGGCGGTCGCGGCATCCCGGATCGCATCCAGCGCGGTGTCGAGGCGCGTCGGGTTGATCAGCGACGACCCCGCGCCCTGGTATCGCGGCGTCTGCGCGAACGCGCCGACGACCGCGATCTTCGCATCGCGGCGCAGCGGCAGCGCTCCGCCCTCGTTGCGCAGCAGCACCATCGAGCGCCCCGCGACCTCACGCGCCAGCGCATGATGGGCGTCGACGTCGAGCGGGCCGTCGACCGCCGGACGCGCCTGCGCCTTGCGCACCAGGTCGAGCACGCGGCCCGCCGCGAGGTCGAGCGCCTTCTCGTCGAGCGTGCCGTCGTGCACCGCGGCCACCAGCTGCGCATCGGTACCGCCGCCGCTGCCCGGCATCTCGAGGTCGAGGCCGGCCGGCAGCCCCTTCACGCGGTCGTTGACGGCACCCCAGTCGCTGACGACGAGACCGTCGTAGCCCCATTCGTCCCGCAGCACCTGCGTGAGCAGCCACGGGTCCTCCGAGGCGTAGACGCCGTTGATCCGGTTGTACGAGCACATCACCGTCCACGGCTGCGCGTCCTCGACCACGCGCTCGAAACCGCGCAGGTAGATCTCGCGCAGCGGCCGCGGGTCGACGTCGCTCGACGCGCGCATGCGGTCGAACTCCTGGTTGTTGGCGGCGAAGTGCTTCAGCGACGAGCCGACGCCCTGCGACTGGATGCCGCGCACGAGACCGGCGCCCATGACACCGGCGACGATCGGGTCCTCGGAGAAGTACTCGAAGTTGCGCCCGCACAGCGGCGAGCGCTTGATGTTGATGCCGGGGCCGAGGATGACCGCGACGTCTTCGATCGCCGACTCGATGCCGAGCGCCTCGCCGACGCGCTCGGCGAGCTCCGGGTCGAACGACGCGCCGAGACCGACCGCGGGCGGGAAGCAGGTGGCCGGAACGCTGTCGGCGATGCCCAGGTGATCGGTGGCGCCGGCCTGCTTGCGCAGCCCGTGCGGCCCGTCGGTGAGCATGATCGACGGGATGCCGGCATCCGACACCGCCTTGGTGGTCCAGAAGTCCGCACCCGAGGTGAGCGACGCCTTCTGCTCGAGGGTCAGGCCGGTGGTGTCGGCGGGGAGCGTGTCTGTCATGGTGTCGCCTTTCGTTTCGTGGACAGAGTCGGTTCCGGCGCCGCGGACGGCGCCGAGGTGCGCGCGCCGTCGGACGACGCGCGCAGGAACGGGAGCGGGCGAACGTGGTCACGGTGCAGCAAGGGCCAGAACGCCCACCACATCAGCAGTGCGGCGGCGACGCCGGTGAGGAGCCCGGTGAGCGTGTCGGAGAGCCAGTGCGCGTTGACGAGCGTGCGCTGCCAGACCATGCCGACCATGAGCAGCGCCCCGATCACCCACCACACCCGCCGCGCGAGCGTGCGGGAGGGCGGAATCAGCGCCGCCACGCTCACGGCGAGCGCCGCGGCGCTGATGGAGTGCCCGGACGGGAACGAGCCGTGGTCGACGGAGAACAGCGGCCCGAACAACCCGAGCGTCGGATCGGCGGCGGGGCGGGGCCGGTCGACGAGGTTCTTCATCGCCTGCGAGAGAAGGCCGGGGCCGAACGCCGTGACGCTCACGAAGAACAGCGCGGACCGCCAGCGGCCGACCGCGACGAGCGCGAGCGGGAGCACGACCACCGTGACGATCACCCCGGGCAGCTCGCCGAGCTGCTGGAAGAACATCGGCACGAACCAGGTGTACGCACCGCTGTCGGGGCCGACGCCGACGACGGCGCGCCAGGCGTCGTCGAGCGGCTGCGTGAACGGCGCCGACGGATCCGGCGCGATCGCGATGCCCATGGCGACGAACACGGCGAGCAGCCCGAGCGCCCACCACAGCATCGCCGCGGGTCGCGGAGACGGGCGAGGGGATGCCGCAGCCGTCACTTCGTCGCCTTGATCGGCAGGACGGCGCATGCGCCGAGGATACCGAGCACGATCGCCACCGGGAAGAGCCCGGCGTACCCGAAGATCAGCACGATCGCACTGGCTACGCCCGGCGCGAGGGTCTGCGGCAGGGTCGCCGCGATGTTCACGACGCCGAGGTCCTTCGCGAACGACTGGGCCGAGGGCAGCACCTCGCTGATCAGGGCCTGGTCGACCGCCTGGAACATGCCGAAACCGAAGCTGACGACGATCGTCATGATGATCCACGCGGCGAGGTCCTGCCAGAACCACGGCACGAGGAGCGCCAGCGACATGACGATCGCCGACGCGAAGACGAAGGGCTTGCGGCGACCGACCCGGTCGGAGAGCGGCCCGCCGATGAGCGTGGTGATGAGCAGGCCGACCATGCCCAGGAGGCTCAGCACCGGGATGATCGTCTCGGGCTCGGCGACGTGGAAGTAGTCGCGCAGCAGGTACAGCTGGTACCCGATCACGAGGAAGTATCCCGTGTAGAGCAGCAGCCGGCCGGTGAACGCCCAGAAGAAGTCGGGGTGGGCGATCGGATTGATCCAGAAGGTGCGCAGGAAGTCGCCGAGGCGGAACGGTTCGTTGCGGATGCCGCTGCTCGAGTGGTCGGGATTCGCGAGCACGAACAGCCCGAGGATCGCGACCGCGAAGACCGCGAACAGGATGTATCCGACCGCGATGCTGTGGAAGAGCAGCGACCCGAGGATCGAACCGCCGAGCGAGCCGACCATGAGCCCGATTCCCGACAGCGCCGCGAACGTGCCGCGGCGGCGGACGGCGACGCGGTCGGGCATGACCGCCGACAGCGGTCCCTGCGCGAAGTTGAAGCTCACCTGCACGCACACCCAGGCGATCGCGATCCCGACGATCGAGTTCGCGAACGCGAGTCCGATGAGCGACAGCGCGCCCGCCAGCGCCCCGATGACGATCCACGGAGCGCGTCGGCCGAATCGGGACCGCGTGCGGTCCGAGATCTGGCCCGCCAGCGGCTGGGCGATCATGGCGGCGAACGCGCCGACCGTCAGGACGATGCCGAGGGCTGCGACATCGGCCTTGTCGACGCTGCCGACGAGGTTCGTGATCTGCTGCGGCAGCAGGATGCCGGGCACCGCGCCCCAGACCATGAAGATGCCGAGGTTGGCCGGGATGATCCAGACCATCAGCCGGCGCAGGCCCTTGATCGGCTCGGGCGGGTCGACGGTGCCCGTTGCGGTGGCGATGAAGGTGTTCTCGGTGATCGGCGCGCCGGCGACAACCGGGGAGTGCGGATCTGACGGCATTGTCATGGGGGGTCCTGTCGGGTGAGGGAACGCTCGACGATGAGCACCGTGCGCGACTGCGCGTGGTGCAGAAACCATATGCCATTTGGTTTTGATAAATCAAGTGCTGTTCGGTTTATCGTGAGGACATGTCGAAGACCGGAGAGGGACGCCGGGGTTCCTATGCCAAGGGCGTCGCCAAACGCGAGGAGATCCTCACCCGCGCGCTGGAGGTGATCGCCCGCGAGGGGTACCACGGCGCGTCGGTGAAGGAACTGGCCGCCGCCGTGGGCCTCAGCCAGGCCGGCCTGCTCCACTACTTCGATTCGAAGGAAGAGCTGTTCACCGAGATCCTGCGCAAGCGCGACGAGATCGACACCTCCGCGTTCGGCGGGATCGACGCGGTCCCCGACGACGTCGACGAGGTGCGCGCGGGCTACCTGCACGTCATCCGCCACAACAGCGAGGTCCCCGGCGTCGTCGAGCTGTTCTCGCGACTGAGCGCGGAGGCCGCCGACCCGCAGCATCCCGCCCACCGCTTCTTCCTCGAACGGAACGCGGCACTGCGCACGGTGTTCGCGCGGGTGCTGCTGCAGGCGCAGGAGGCCGGCCGCATCACCGCTGCGATCGATCCCGACACCCTCGCCCGCATCGTGCAGGCCGTCGCGGACGGACTTCAGCTGCAGTGGATGCTGGAGCCCGACATCGACATGGCCGGTATCGTCGACGCCCTGTTCCGAGCGCTGGGCGACGAGACCGCCGGCAGGGAGACAGGAGACGACGACGATGACTGACGCACCCGCGGTGGCCGCGGCATCCACCCCCACCGACGCACCCGTCGTGGAGACGGCATCCGGGCCGGTACGAGGTCTGCGGCGCGACGGATCGGCCGCGTTCCTGGGCATCCCGTTCGCGCAGGCACCCGTGGGCCCGCTGCGCTTCGCCGCGCCCGTGCCGCCGGAGCCGTGGACCGAGGTGCGCGACGCGGTCGAATACGCGGCGACCGCCCAGCGCGGCGACCCCGGCGTGACGCTGATCCCCGAGCCGTCGGTGCCCGGCGACGCGACGCTGAACGTCAACGTGTTCACGCCTGCGCCGGGGCGGGATGCCGCGCTGCCGGTGCTCGTCTGGATCCACGGAGGAGGCTTCACCGCCGGCTCGCCCGCCAGCCCCTGGTACGACGGCGCCGCGTTCAACCGCGACGGCGTCGTGACGGTGAGCCTGTCCTACCGGCTCGGCTTCGACGGGTTCGGCCTGATCGACGGCGCCGTCTCGAACCGCGGCGTGCGCGACTGGCTCGCGGGACTGGAATGGGTGCAGCGGAACATCGCGGCGTTCGGCGGCGACCCGTCGCGGGTCACCCTGGCCGGGCAGTCGGCCGGCGGCGGCGCGGTGCTGACACTGCTCGGGATGCCGCAGGCACAGCATCTCTTCCACGCGGTGTGGGCGCTCTCGCCCGCGCTCACCAACGTCTCGATCGCGCGGGCCGGCACGCTGTCGGCCAAGCTCGCGCGGCTCGCCGGAGTGCCCGCGACGCGTGACGGCTTCGCGTCGGTGGACGAGGGGCGGCTGCTCGCGCTGCGCGAGGAAGCCGAGAAGCCGGCGTCGGGCGATCCTCTCGACGGCATCCGCGACATGCTCGCCGAGGGACTGGCATGGGGGCCGATGCTCGACGGCGAGCTTCTCGAGCGTCCCACGCTGGAGGCTCTGGCGGCGGGAGTGGGTGCGGACAAGCCGCTCGTCATCGGCACCACCGATGACGAGTTCACGATGGCGACCGACGGGATGAAGGGCAAGCTGCGGCTGGTGCCCGCCGGCGTCGCACTGAGTCGGCTCGGCATGGGCGGCGCCCGACGCGCCCGCTATCTGGCGGCGAACCGCGCACAGCGGGCGAAGGGCACCGCCGCCGTGGTCGGCCGCTACGTGACCGACACCGTGTTCCGCGCGCCGGTCGTGCGCGTCGCCCGGGCGCGCGCCGCGGCGCCGACCTGGGTGTACCGGTTCGTGTGGGTGTCGCGCTCGATCGGGTGGGCGTGCCACTGCCTCGACGTGCCGTTCTGGTGGGACTGTCTCGACTCCCCCGTGGGGATCGAGCACCTGGTCGGGACCGGAGCGCCCCCGGCACTGGCAGACGCACTGCACGCGGCGGCCGTGTCGTTCGTGCGCACCGGCGAGGCCGGGTGGCCGACCTGGTCGCAGCGCGCCGGAGCCACGCGCGTGTTCGGCGCCGGACCCTCGGAGCGCGACGTCGTCGCCGACGGGTACGCGTCGGCCGGGCCGCTGGTCTGAGGGCCGGCGACCTCGCGAGGTCGCGCCACATCGCGCGAGATCGCACAGAATCGCGCGAGGTCGCACAGAATCTCGCGAGGTCGCGCTGGGCGAGGCGTGCGACCTCGCGAGAAAGCGTGCGACCTCGCGAGAAAGCGTGCGACCTCGCGGGTCAGGCGAGGGCGGGGATGACCTCGCGCTCGAACAGTTCCCAGCCGGAGAGGTCGTACGCCAGCTCCGGGAAGTAGTGGATGCTGTAGCCCATGCCGTGCGCGGCATATTCGCCGAGCCGCTCGATGACCTGCTCGGGCGTGCCGAAGGCGGGCGAGTTCAGATACTCCCGCTCGGCCTGGTCCGCGCGCTCCTGGCCCAGGTGCGGCAGCAGCCGCGCCTTGACGGCGGCCAGACGCTCCTTCGCCTCGGCCTCGGTCGGCGCGACGATCGTGTTGAAGTTCGACGACCGCACGATCTCGGCCTGATCGCGGCCGAGGGTGTCGCAGTGGTGCCGCAGCGCGGCATCCTTCCTGTCCCACTCCTCGAGCGAACCCGAGAAGTTCGTGTACGAGGCGTACTGCGCGGCGATCTTCAAGGTCACCTTCTCGCCGCCGCCGGCGATCCAGATGGGCACGCCGCCGGCCTGCACGGGCAGCGGCTGCACGATCGCGCCGTCGACCTGGTACTCGCGGCCGTCGAGCGTCGCGGTGCCGGTCGTCCATGCCTGGTGCATGATGTCGACGCCCTCGCGCAGCATCCGCAGCCGCTGCGGAACCTCAGGGAAGCCGTAGCCGTACGCGCGCCACTCGTGCTCGTACCATCCGCCGCCGATGCCCATCTCGAGCCGCCCGTTCGACACGTGGTCCACGGTCGAGGCGACCTTGGCGAGGTAGGCCGGGTTGCGATACCCCATGCAGCTGCACATCTGACCGAGCCGGATGCGCGAGGTGCTCGCGGCGAAGGCGGCCATGAGCGTCCATGCCTCGTGGGTGGCCTCCTGGCTCGGCACCGGCGTGGTGTGGAAGTGGTCGTAGACCCACAGCGATTCCCACGGCCCGGTGTCGGCGCGCTGCGCGAGCGCGTGCATGGTGTTCCAGTGGTCGGCCGGGTCGATGCCGACGAGGTCGAAGCGCCAGCCCTGGGGGAGGAAGGTTCCGAATCGCATGCGTTCAGCCTAGGGGGGATGCCGCCCCGCGCCGTGCGCCGCGTCAGTCGGCGTCGGCCCGCCGCCGTTCGAGGGCACGGGCCACTGCCGCGAAGACGAGGCCCGCCACCAGGGTGACCACGGCGCCGACGAGTCCGGCGAACGTCGCGCCGTTCAGCGGCCCCGCCGAGCCCGCGGTCGCGATCGAGATGCCCGCAACGACGGCGGGCAGCGTCGCCACGACGATCGTCGCCAGCAGCGCCGCGGACCGGAACCAGGGCGTCGCGCCGCGCCGGCGCAGCGCGATCACGCCGCAGACGGCGGCGGCCACGACGCCGACGAACAGGACCGCGATCATCGCCGTCGCCCAGCCCGCGACGAACGCCGTCGAGACACCGCCGCCCGGGGCGCACAGCGACGACGCCGCCACGGCGTGCGCGGCATCCACGCATCCGGCCGCCGCCACCACTCCCCCGAGGACGATCGCGACGATGACCGGGAGGATGAACGTCGCGAGCAGGACGACCCAGCCCGTGCGCAGAAACGGGATGCGGGGCAGACGGGCGGTCACGGGCGCTCCTTCGGGGCGTGGACGACGGCCTGCGGCATCCGCGCCGACATCACGGCGATCGCGTCGGGATTGTCGTCGACGAGCACGGCATGGCGGCCGAGGGACGCGGCGACCGCGCCGGTGGTGCCGCTGCCGGCGAACAGGTCGAGCACCCGGTCGCCGGGCCGACTGGAGGCCTGCACGATGCGGCGCAGGATCCCCTCGGGCTTCTGCGTCGGGTAGCCCGTCTTCTCCCGCCCCGCCGTCGGCACGATCGTGTGCCACCAGACGTCGGTGGGCAGCTTGCCGCGCGCCGCCTTCTCGGGCGTGACCAGCCCCGGGGCCATGTACGGCTCGCGGTCGACGGCCGCCGAATCGAACCAGTAGCGCTGCGGGTCCTTCACGTACACGAGGATCGTCTCGTGCTTGCTGGGCCAGCGCTTGCGCGTCTTGGCGCCGTAGTCGTACGCCCAGACGATCTCGTTGAGGAAGCACTCGCGCCCGAACAGCGCGTCCATCATCACCTTCGCGTAGTGCACCTCGCGGAAGTCGAGGTGCAGGTACAGCGTGCCGTCGTCGGCGAGCAGCCGCCACGACTCGCGCAGCCGCGGCTCGAGGAAGCCCCAGTAGTCGTCGAAGCGGTCGTCGAAGGCGAGCAGGTCGCCGCGCAGCCGTGCGTACTCGCGGCCGTGGAAGCCGCGGCGGATCATCGGCTCGGGCTCGCCGGCATCCCCCTCCGCCTCCGCGATGTCCGCCGCGCCGTCGGCGCGCTGCATGTGCCGCTGAGAGTGCAGCGGGTGGACGAGAGGTAGGGAACCAACCGCTTCTTCGTCCACCCGCTGCACTCTCACCGTTTCGGAGGGAGCGGCGGCCGTCTCCTGCGCGAGGTCGAGGGCGGGGGCGGATGCCGCGGTGCGGGCCGTCTCGACGGCGCGCGTGCGCACGCGGCCCGTGTTGAACGGCGGGTCGAGGTACACGAGCGTGAACGCGGCGTCGGGCAGGGTCGCCGCGACCGCGAGGTTGTCGCCGTGGTGGATCTCGACCGAGCCGGCGCCCGGGTCCATCTCGGGCGGCGGATCGGTGTCGAGCGAGAAGAGCGGCGGGCCCGCGGCATCCACTCCGCTCACGGGACCCGGTGCAGCCACGCGTCGGTCGCGAACTTCGTGCGCACGAGCTCTTCGGCCTCGGCGTACTCCTCGTCGGTGATGTGCCCCGCGGTCGCGCCGTACAGATTCGTGAACGTGTCGATGAACCGCTCGATGATGGCCTCGCGCGGAAGCCCGGTCTGGCTGCGCAGCGGGTCGACGCGCTTGGCGGCCGAGACCGTGCCCTTGTCGCTGAGCTTCTCGCGCCCGATGCGCAGCACCTCGGTCATGACCTGGCCGTCGAGGTCGTAGCTGAGCGTGGCGTGGTGCAGCACTCCCCCGTTGGCGAGGCGCTTCTGCGCGGCGCCGCCGATCTTGCCGCTGGGGCCGGTGATGTCGTTGAGCGGCTGGTACTCGGCGTCGATGCCGAGCGAGCGCAGCGCCTGCAGCACCCAATCGTCGAGGAACGCGTACGAGTCGGCGAACGTCATGCCCGCCACGAGCGACGCCGGCACGTACAGCGAGTAGGTCACGATCGAGTTGGCACCCATCATCATGGCGCCGCCGCCGGAGATCCGCCGCACCACGTCGAAGCCGTGCGCGCGCGCGCCCTCGGGATCGACCTCGTTGCGCAGCGACTGGAACGACCCGATCACCACGGCGGACTCGTCCCACTCCCACATGCGCAGCGTCGGGTTGCGGCGCCCGTCGCCCACACGCGTGGTGAGCACCTCGTCGAGGGCGAGGTTCAGGCGGGGCGAGACGGGCTTGTCGTGCACGACCTCCCAGTCGAAGTCCTTCCACCCCGGCGCGACGATGAGCGCGCGGCGCACGGCCGTGCCGACGGCCTCGGGCGTGAAGCCGAGGAGCGTCGCCCCCTCGGGAAGCGCAGCCCGCACGGCCGCGGCGATCGCGGTGGTGTCGGCGGTGTCGGGCAGGCCGTTCACGGCCGCGTCGATGTCGGCGAGCGCGTCGTCGGGTTCGAGGAAGAAGTCGCCCGCGAGGTGGAAGTCGGCGATGCGCCCGCCCCGCACCTCGAGGTCGACGACGACGAGCTTGCCGCCCGGAACCTTGTACTCACCGTGCATGCTCCCAGCCTAGGACCGGTAGGGTGGATGCCGCGGCCGAGGCCGCTGCGTCGTCGATGCGCTCTTGCGGCCCGGGCCCCGCCCGCCGCGATTCTTCTTCGAACGGCGATCCCGTGCAGTTCTGCACACGCGCCGTCCGGCGCCGCCACCCGATCCGCGCACCGCTCGCGTGCGCCCACCCGAAAGCATCTCTGTGACCTCCTTCCTCTCGCTCGGCGTGCCCGAGCCCCTCGCCGCCGTCCTGTCCGCCGACGGCAAGACCGAGGCCTTCGCTATCCAGCGCGACACGCTGCCCGACTCGCTCGCCGGCCGCGACGTGCTCGGCCGCGGCCGCACCGGCAGCGGCAAGACCATCGCGTTCGCGCTGCCCCTCGTGGCGCGGTTGGCCTCTTCCGGCACCGCGACCCGTCCCGCGCGTCCGCGCGGCCTCGTGCTCGCGCCGACCCGGGAGCTCGCGACCCAGATCGCCGCGACCGTGAAGCCCCTGGCCGACGCCGTGGGGCTCTCGGTCACCACCATCTTCGGCGGCGTGAGCCAGAAGCCGCAGGAGCAGGCCCTGCGCCGCGGCATCGACATCGTCGTGGCGTGCCCCGGCCGGCTCGAAGACCTGCAGAAGCAGGGCGTCGTCGACCTGGGCGCCGTCGAGATCGCCGTGCTCGACGAGGCCGACCACATGGCCGACCTGGGCTTCCTGCCCGGCGTCACCCGCATCCTCGCCTCGACGCCGGAGCGCGGGCAGCGCCTGCTGTTCAGCGCGACCCTCGACCGCGGGGTCGACAAGCTGGTCAAGCGCTTCCTCCACGACGCCGTCTCGCACTCCGTCGACGAGTCGTCGGTGCCGCAGGGCGTCATGACGCACCGGGTCTTCCTGGTGCCGGACGGCGGCGCGAAGACCGAGCTCGTGCGGCACCTGGCCTCGGGCCGCGGGCGCCGCATCATGTTCACGCGCACCAAGCACCAGGCCAAGCGCCTGGCCAAGCAGCTGACCGCGTCGGGCATCCCGGCCGTCGACCTGCAGGGCAACCTGTCGCAGAACGCACGCGAGCGCAATCTCGCCGCGTTCGGCGCGGACCCCGAGGCCGGCGGCGTGCGCGTGCTGGTGGCGACGGATGTCGCCGCCCGCGGCGTGCACGTCGACGACGTCGAGCTGGTCGTGCACGTCGACCCGCCGGTCGAGCACAAGGCGTATCTGCACCGCTCGGGCCGCACCGCCCGCGCCGGCGCCGAGGGCGTCGTCGTCACGGTCGCGCTCGACGAGCAGCGCCGCGACGTCGTCGACCTGCTGCGCAGCGCGAAGCTGAAGGTGCCGTTCGAGTCGGTCGCAGCCAGCGATGACACCGTGTCGGCGCTCGTCGGCGAGCCCGCACCCCATGTGAAGCCGGCGCCGGTCGCAGCGCCCGCACAGGGCGGCGGCGGGCGCGGTCCGCGCGGCGGGCGCGGCGGCGGCCAGGGGGGTCGCGGCGCGCAGTCCGGCCGCGGCGGCGCCTCGGCCGGTGCCGATCGGCGCGCCCGGACGGGTGCCTCGAACGCCTCACGTCTTGATGACCGTGCGACATCAACCGGTGAGGGCCGGCAGAAGGGTGCGCGCGCCGACGCGACGCAGGGCGGCCAGCGCAACGGCGGCCAGCGCAACGGCGGCCAGCCCAACGGCGGCCAGCGCGGCAACGGCCAGCAGGCGGGCGCGCAGCGCACCGGCGCACAGCACCAGGGCGCGCCGCGCAAGAACGGCCAGCGTGGCGGCGGGCAGCACGGTCAGTCCGGGCACAGCCCCGCGCCGCAGAGCGGCCGCACGGCCTCGGGCACGCCGACCATCGGCGCGACCGTTGGCAGCCTGCACTCGCGCGGCCCGCGCCGCGCGTCGCGCCCGGCCGGCCGCTGACCCGCGTTCGTCTCGCAGGACGATCGCGCACCGCGCGCCCAGCACACCGGGTGACGCGCCCGGGATCGCGAGAACGTCCTGCGAGATGAACGCCGCGCGAGCGGCATCGAGCCGCAGCAGCGACAGCGGCCGCGGCATCCCCCGCTATCCGCGCGCGGGGAAGCGAGCGTCGAGCCATGCGAGCACGTCGGCGCGCACGTCTTCCTGGCACAGCTCCTTGAACAGTTCGTGCCGCGCGTCGGGGTACACCAGCGTCGTGACGTCGGTGAAGCCCGAGCGGTGGCGGTAGGCATCGGCGAGCTTGTGCACGCTGCGCGGCCCGCCCACCGGATCGTCGCGGCCCACGATGAGCAGGGTCGGGATGTCGCGGCCCGGGTTCTTGCGCGGGCGGCCGAACAGGCGCGCCGCGTCGAGCGGGCCGAACAGCCGCAGCAGCGGCACCTCGACCGTGAGCGGATCGTTGTGGAAGTCGATCGCCACCTGCGGGTCACTGGAGAGCCATTCGAGGCCCGTGGCGTCCTTCGCCTTCCACCGCGCGTTGAGGTCGCCGGCATTCAGCGAGCCGGGCAGCCGCAGCGCCGATCCCGAGAGGATCATGGCGTCGTAGGCGTCGGGATGCCGGTTCACGAGGATCTGCGTGAGGAACGACCCCCACGAGTGCCCGAGGATCACCAGCGGCAGGTCGGGGTTCTCCGCGCGGATGATCTCGCTCAGCTGCCAGCAGGCGGCCACGGCGGCCTGATGCCCGCCCCGCCCCAGGTGCCCCAGCCGCTTGGCGTCTCCGTGCTGTTTCATCCCGGTGCGGCCGTGGCCGCGATGGTCGTCGGCGTACACGATGTAACCGTCGTCGGTCAGCGCCTCGATGAGGTCGCCGTATCGGCCGGCATGCTCGCCGACGCCGTGCAGCAGCTGGACGACGGCGCGGGCCGTCCCGCGGGCGGGATGCACGTCGTAGACGATGGCGACGCCGTGCGCATCGATGAACTCGGGCATGTGGGGAGCCTACCGGCACGGGTGATGTGCGCGCCGCTCGGTCGCGTCGCTATTTACTTAGCGAGGCTAATAAGCTATGCTAACTATTCGTATGGCGCACGAGACGAAGACCCCGACTGACGAAGACACCCCCACCGAAGAGGATGCCGCGACCGCCCGCGACCTGCGCATGGCGACGTTCCGGCTCAGCAGGCGCCTGCGCTCGGAGCGCGCGCTCGACACGATGAGCGACGGCCAGTTCTCCGTGCTCTACACGCTGAAGGCATCCGGCCCCCACACGCTCGGCGAGCTCGCCGACCACGAGCGGGTCACCGCCCCCTCGATGAACCGCACGGTCAACTGCCTCGAGGAGTCGGGGTGGATCACCCGCACCCCCGACGAGACCGACCGGCGCAAGGTCAACATCGAGATCACCGACGACGGCCGGTCCCTCGTGACCGAGGCGCTGCAGCGCCGCGACCGCTGGCTGGCCGCCGCGATGGGCGACCTCACCGCCCGGCAGCGCCGGACGCTGGCCGCCGCCGCCGCGATCATGAGCGAGGTGGCCGCCCGATGAAGGCCATGTTCCGCTCCCTCGGCCTGTTCAACTACCGGGTCTGGTTCATCGGCGCGCTGATCTCGAACATCGGCGGGTGGATGCAGTCCACCGCGCAGGACTGGGTCGTGCTCACCGAGCTCACGAACAACGACGCGACCGCCATGGGCGTCACGATGGCGCTGCAGTTCGGTCCGCCCCTCGTCCTGGTGAGCTTCACCGGCTGGGTCGCCGACCACTTCGACAGACGCAAGCTGCTGATGTGCACGCAGACGGCACTGGGCCTGCTCGCGATCACGGTCGGCGTGCTGCTGCTCACGCATGTCATGACGCTGCCGCTCATGTGGATGTTCGCCGGGCTCTTCGGCGTCGCGAACGCGTTCGACTCCCCCGCCCGCCAGGCGTTCGTCTCCGACGTCGTCTCGCGCGAGAACGCCGCCAACGCCGTGGCGCTGAACTCGGCATCCTTCAACACCGCCCGCCTGATCGGACCCGCCGTCGGCGGCATCATGATCGTGCTCGTGGGCACCGGCTGGATGTTCCTCATCAACGCCGCCACCTTCATCGCGATGCTCGTCGCCCTGTCGATGATGCGCAAGGACGAGCTCGAGCCGCGGGTGAAGGCGACGGATGCCACGCGTCTGGCCGACGGCTTCCGCTACGTCGCGCGCCGCAAGGACCTGCTGGTGCTGTTCGTCATGGTGTTCCTCATCGGCGCGTTCGGCATGAACTTCCCGATCTTCGCCTCGACGATGGCGCTGGAGTTCGGCCGCGACGCCGACGGCTACGGCGCGCTCAGCTCGATGCTCGCGATCGGCTCGCTCGCCGGCGCGCTCATGGCTGCGCGCCGCGACCGGGCCCGCATCCGCGTCGTGATCGTGGCCACCGGCGGCTTCGGCATCGCCTCGATCATCTCGTCGTTCATGCCCGAGTACTGGATGTACGCACTCGTGGTGGTCTTCGTCGGCTTCACGACGGTCTCGATGCTCACGACGGCCAACGGCTATGTGCAGACCACGACCGACGCGCAGCTGCGGGGGCGCGTGCTGGCGCTGTACATGGCGGTCATCATGGGGTCCACGCCCATCGGCGCCCCGATCGTCGGATGGGTCGCGACGGCCTTCGGGCCGCGCACCGCCATCCAGGTCGGAGCGGTCGCGGGCCTTGTGGCGTGCGCGATCGGCGCCACGTGGCTGATCACGTCCGGACGTCTGCATCGCAGCGAGACCAGCAGGTTCGCGCTGACCCTCGACGAGACGCGGCCGATCCAGGTGGTCGAGCCGAAGATCCCCGAGGAGTTCAGCGACGAGATCGCCCAGACGACGCCGATCACGCTGCCGCGCGGACACGACGTGGACGATGCGGTGGATGCCGCGGCCCGCGTCGAGCGGGGCGTCGAGCGCGGCGTGCAGCCGGGCGTCGAGCGCGGCGCGGGACGCCCGTGAGCCGGAGCGGCGGATGCTGACGCCGGCCGACCTCATGGTGCGGGCCGCAGCCTGGTACGTGGGCCGACGCGGTGAGCCCGTCGACGCGCGCACCGACATCGACACCGCGTCTCTGAAGCGCCGCTTCGCGCACCTGAAGCCGGTCGAGGTCACCGACCTGACCGTCGCGGGCCCGCACGGCCCGGTGCCTGTGCGGTTGTACCGCGACCCGGCGCAGAGCGCCCACAACGCCTTCGTCTGGGTGCACGGCGGGGCGTTCTTCGGCGGAACCCTCGACATGCCCGAGTCGAACTGGGTCGGGCTGGAGCTGGCCGCGCACGGCATCCCGACCCTCTCCGTCGACTACCACAAAGCGCTGCACGGCGTGAAGCACCCGATCCCGCTCGACGACGTGCAGGCGGCGTGGGAGCACGCGACCGCACACGCGGACGAGCTGTTCGGCACCGCGCGCGTGCACCTCGGCGGTGCGAGCGCGGGCGGCGCCCTGATCGCCGGAGTGGCTCTGCGCCTGCGCGATGCGAAGAGGCCGCTGCCGGCATCCCTTGTCCTGGCGTATCCGTTCCTGCATCCCGACCTGCCGCCCAACACGGCCGAGACCATCGCGCGCATGGACGACATGCCGGCGCGGCTGCGGTTCCGCCCGCCGGTCGTGCACGCGCTGGCGAAGCACTACGCGCGGGCGGCGGGGCTGCACGACCCGTATGCCTTCGCGGGCATCGCCGACGACCTCAGCGGCCTGCCACCCACCTACATCCTCGTGGCCGCGATCGACGACCTGCGCTCGTCGGGCGACCAGTTCGCGCTGCAGCTGCGCGACGCGGGCGTGCGCGTCGAGCTGTTCGCCGAGCGCAGCGCCACGCACGGACACCTCAACCACCCCGAGGCGAACTCCGCGCAGCGCAGCCTGACGCGCATCCGGGCGTGGATCGACGCTTTCAGCTGAAGCGCCGGGCGAGCCGGCGCCCGGCCTCGCGCAGCCAGCGCGCAGGGTCGGCGAGCGCCGCATTCTCGCTGCCGGCCAGCTCGCTGAGGGAGAGGGACGCCGCGAAGCCCGCGGTGTCGGCATCGGGTGCGATCCGTCCGGCGACCAGCACGACGGGGACCCCCGACGCCCCCGCGACGGCCGCGACGTGCGCGGGCGCCTTGCCCGCGGCCGACTGACCGTCGTACGACCCCTCGCCGGTGATGATGAGGGATGCCGCGGCCGCGGCCTCGGCCAGCCCGACGAGTCCGGCGACCTCGGCGGCGCCCGAGACCAGCTGTGCGCCCCATGCCTGCAGGGCGAAGCCGGTGCCGCCCGCAGCCCCGGCCCCCAGGGCATCCGCATCGGCATCCGGAAGGGCGGCGGCCAGTGCCCGCGCCCAGTGCCGCAGCGCGGCATCCGCCCCCTCGATGTCATCGGGGGCGAGCCCCTTCTGCGGGCCGAACACCGTCGCCGCGCCGCGCGGCCCCCGCAGCGGGTTGGTGACGTCCGACAGGACGAGCGCTCCGCCGCGCGGCGGCGTCCGCAGTCCGCTCACGTCGACCGTGCCGACGCCGTCAAGACCCCGCAGCCCGTCGCCGCCGGCGAACCGTGCGCCCAGGGCGCGCAGCATGCCGGCGCCGCCGTCGGTCGACGCACTCGAGCCGATGCCCAGTACAAGCCGGTCGACGCCGTGATCGAGCGCCGCGGCGATCGCCTGCCCGAAGCCGCGGGTGTGCGCGTCGAGGGGCAGACGCCGGTCGCCGAGCAGCTCGATGCCGCTCGTGGAGGCCAGTTCGACGACGCCGGTGCCGCCCGGTGCGTCGGGGGTCGGCGGCAGCAGCATCCAGTCCGCTTCCGTCTCACGGCTGTCGGGGCCGGTGACGACGATCGGCATGCGCTGCGCACCCGGCACAGCGGCGCCGAAGGCGTCGAGTGTGCCCTCGCCGCCGTCGGCCATCGGACGGGTCGCGATCCGGGCGGCCGGGTCGACGTCGCGCCAGCCGTCGGCGAGCGCCGCACAGGCGGCGGCCGCCGTGATCGAGCCCTTGAAACTGTCGGAGGCGAGGAGGATGCTCACTCGGCGACCTGCGCCGCAGAGTCCAGCAGCCGCGCCGAGGCGGTCGCCATGTGCACGGCCATGGCCGAGGCCGCGGCGTCTCCGTCCGCGGCACGTACGGCCGCCAGCACGGCCTCGTGCTCGGCCAGCGCACGCTCCGCCTGTGCGCGGTCGTGGACTGCCCGGTCGGCGTACACCTGCAGGAGCGACCGGATCACGTGCAGATGGTCGGTGAGCATGTCGTTGCCCGCTGCCTCGGCGAGCGCGTGGTGGAAGTCCAGATCGGCGCGCGCGAACGCCGCGAGGTCGTCGATCTTCGCGCGCATGCGCGCCACGCTCTTCTCGAGGCGGACGAATGTCGCCTCATCGGCACGCGCCGCGGCGAGCCGTGCGACGTAGATCTCGAGCCCTTCGCGCAGTTCGAGAAGCTGCGCGGTGTTCCGCTCGCCGATGAGCAGACCCCATCGCAGCGTCTGCGGCAGCAGCTCGCTCGCGGTGCCGCGCAGATAGGTGCCCGACCCGGGCCGGACGTCGACGATCCCCAGGATCTCGAGCGCCGCGAGCGCCTCGCGCACGGCCGACCGGCCGACGCCGAGGGTTGCGGCCAGCTGGCGCTCGGGGGGCAATCGGGTGCCCGGCGTCAGCGACCCGCCGGTGAACAGATCGAGCAGTCGACGTGCGACCTCCGACACGGGGGTGCCAGATGGGAGCGTGCCGAGCGCCGCCGTGATGTCGTCGACGGAATCAGCGCGGAAGGCGGGCATGACAGCAAAGATACCCGGCGCCGACGCGGAATGGGGCTTGCAATTGGTCAACCGGTTTGTCAGAATCGGGACATGATCGGCCTCGGCACCTATGCCTTCTTCTGGCAGCACTCCCCCCGTGCGCCGCGACCGCTCACGCTCGTCGGCGCCTTCGAGGCCACCCGCGCACTCGGCGTGGAGCTGTTCCAGATCTGTGACTACGCACCGCTCGAGCAGATGGGCGACGCGGAGATCCGGGATGCCGCGGCCGCCGCCCGAGCACTCGGGCTGACCGTGCAGCTGGGCACGAAGGGGATCGCGCCGGCCCATCTCGAGCACTTCCTGCGACTCGCCGAGGTCTTCGACGCGACGCTCATCCGCTCGATGCTGCACGGTCCCGACACGCATCCTTCCCTCACTCAGGCCGAGGGACAGCTGCGATCCGTGCTGCCGCGATTCACGGCATCCGGCGTCGCACTCGCCCTCGAGACGTACGAGCAGGTGGCCACCGACGACCTGGCCGGGCTCGTCGAGCGCATCGACAGCCCCGCACTCGGGATCTGCCTCGACCCCGCCAACGTCGTCGCCCGGCTGGAGAACCCGCGCGACTGCGTGGAACGCGCCGCGGCCCGCACGCTGAACGTGCACGCGAAGGACTTCTCGTTCACCCGCGAGTCCGGCTGGGTGGGGTTCCGCTACAGCGGAGCGCGCCTGGGCACCGGGCTGCACGACCACCGGCACCTGCGGGCTCGGGTACGGCCGGAGGAGCGGGGCGTCGACGAGATCGTCGAGCACTGGCTGAACTGGCAGGGCGACATCGAGACCACCATCCGGGCCGAGCGGGAGTGGACCCGCTCAGCCATCGAGTATCTGAGGAGCACCCCATGAGCACCACCCACAGGATCGCCGTCGTCGGTGCGGGCGGGAAGATGGGCATGCGCGTGTCCGACAACCTCGCACGCACCGATCACATCGTCCGGTACGTGGAGAACTCCCCCGCGGGACGGACACGCACCCTCGATGCCGGCCGCACGCTCACCGACGCCGCCGAGGCGGTCGCAGACGCCGACATCGTCGTGCTGGCCGTGCCCGACCTCGCCCTGCAAGCCGTCACCGCCGAGCTGGTGCCGCAGATGAAGGCCGGTGCCGTCGCCCTGACCCTCGACCCGGCCGCCGCCTATGCGGGACTGCTGACCGACCGCGACGATGTGGTGCGGGCGGTCGCCCATCCGTGCCACCCGTCGATCTTCCTGCAGCGCACCACGCCGGCCGAGTACGCCGACACCTTCGGGGGCATCGCCGCGCCGCAGGACGCCATCGCCGCGGTCGAGAGCGACGACCCCGCCGTGAGAGCACTCGTCGAGGAGACCGTCCGCGCCATCTACGCACCGGTCATCGACGTGCACTTCGTCACCATCAAGCAGCTCGCCCAGCTCGAGCCCACCCTCGTCGAGACCGTCGCCTGCATGATCGGGGCGCTGCTGAACGAGGCGCTCGACGAGGCGATCCACACGATGGGCGTGTCGGAGGCCGCGGCCCGCAGCATCCTCTACGGACACACCCAGGTCGCCCTGGCCAACGGGCTGCGCGGTGACAATCCCTTCAGCGACGCGTGCCTGATCGCCATGGACTACGGACGCGAGAGCATCATCAAGGAGGACTGGAAGAAGATCTTCCGCGACGACGAGCTCGACAGGAACCTCGCGCGGATGCTGCACCTCGAGAAGATCGAGCGATAGGAGCGGGTGATGGGACGACTGGATGGCAAGACCGCGCTGATCACGGGGTCCGGGTCGGGCATCGGCCGCGGTGTGGCCGAGCGCTTCGCCCGGGAGGGCGCCCGGGTCATCGTCGCCGACCGCGACGCGGATGCCGCCCGGCTGGTCGCCGACGCGCTCGGGGACGCCGCACGCGCGGTCACCGTCGACATCTCCGACGAGGCGTCGGTCGAGGCGGCGTTCTCGGAGTCCGCGGCCGCGGGATGGCTGCCCGACGTGGTCGTCGCCAACGCCGGCGTGCAGCTGTTCGGCCGCGATGCGAAGATCGCCGACCTCGACCTGGCCGCGTGGAACGCGACGATCGGGGTGAACCTGACCGGCACGTTCTTGACCGTCAAGCACGCGATCCGGACGATGCTGGCGGCCGGAATCGGCGGCTCGATCGTCCTCACCGGCAGCCCGACCGCATTCGGCGGGACCGAGGGCGCCGCGTTCACGGCGTACAGCACATCGAAGGCGGGCATCCACGCGCTGGCGCGGTTCGCGGCCGCAGCCTATGCCGACCGGGGCATCCGCGTGAACGTGGTGGTGCCCGCGTACACCGAGACGGGCCTGGTCTCGACCATCACCGAGAACGCCGCCGATCGCGCCGCGATCATCGGGCGCATCCCGCTCGGCCGCGCCGGAGCTCCGTCCGACGTCGAGGGCGCGATGACGTTCCTCGCCTCCGACGATGCGGCATTCGCCACCGGCGCACTGCTCGCCGTCGACGGCGGCATGTCGACGCTCTGACCGGGGTGTGACGTGGACTGGTGGCAGCCCGACCGCAGCTGGCGCGCCGGCGAGTGGACGCTGCGGCTGCGCGGCGACGAGCTCGCCGACATCGCCTTCGCCGGGCGACCGGTGCTGCGCAGCATCCGCGCGGTGGCGCGCGACCACGACTGGAACACCGCCGACCTCGTCGTGGACGGCATCGGCGAGGATGCGGGCGCACTGACCCTGCAGGTCCGCGCGAGCGGCGCGGTCACCGGACTGTCGGGGACCGTGCGGGTCGCGGCATCCGGCCGCACCCTGACCGTGGAGCTCGACCTCGCCGTCGCCGCCGACCTCGACACGAACCGCACCGGGCTCGTCGTGCTGCATCCCGCCCACCTCGCCGGCGCCCGGCTCCGCGTGCGCCACGCCGACGGGTCGCACGAGGACACCCGGTTCCCCGCGGCGATCAGCCCGCACCAGCCGGTCTTCGACATCACCGCACTGTCTTGGCACGCCGCCGGGCTCGGCGTCGGGGCGACGTTCACCGGCGACGTGTTCGAGATGGAGGACCAGCGCAACTGGACCGACGCCTCGTACAAGACCTACAGCCGTCCGTTGGCGCTGCCGTTCCCCTACCGACTCGGCGCCGGCACGCGCGTGCGCCAGCGGATCGAGGTGCGAGCCGGACGAGACGGGGACGACGCGGGCGACGCGGGCGGAGAGGATGCGGAGGCCGCGGCGATCGTGCTGGCCGCGGCCGGCCCGTTCCCCGAGATCGCGCTCGGCGCCGCCACGGCGCCCGCACCGGCGCCGCGCGTCGAGCCGGTCGGGCAGGCGGTGCTCGTCGAGCTCGACCTCGCCGCCCCGAACTGGCCCGCCGCCCTCGACCGGGCCGCGACCTCCGGACTGCCGCTGGACGTGCGGCTGGTGGCCCGCGACACGCACTCGCTCGACGCGGCCGCACAGGCGCTGCGTGGGCGGAGCGTCGCCCGCGTCGCGGCGTTCGGTGCGGACGGCGAGGCCGCGCACGTGTCGGATGCCGCTCTGGTCGCTGCGCTGCGCGTAGCGCTCGGCCGAGCCGGGGTCGTCACCGCGGTGATCGGGGGTGCCCGGTCGCACTTCACCGAGCTCAATCGCGAACACCACCGTCTGCCCGAGGGGCTGGACGGCATCACGTTCAGCGTCACCGGGCTGTTCCACAGCACGAGCACCGAGCAGCTGGTCGAGTCGCTGGCGATGCAGCGCCTCGTCGCGATCCAGGCCGTCGGCCTCGCCGGCGACACACCTGTGCACATCGGCCCGGTGACCCTCCGGCCGCGGTTCAACAACGTGGCGACGACTCCGGTGCCGGGCCCCGATGGGGGCGATCTGCGCAACGGCTACGGCGCCGCCTTCACCGGTGCGGATGACCCGAGACAGCGCGCGCCCGAGCTGGCGGCGTGGACGATCGCGAGCGCCGCGGCCCTCGCCGTGCCGGGCGTGGCATCGCTCACGTTCTTCGAGGAGTGGGGGCCCCGCGGCATCCGCTCCTCCGGCGGCGAAGATCTGCCGGTCGCCACGGCGGTGCGCGCCCTGGCCGCACGGCACGGAGGCAGGCTGCTGTGCGGCGACTCCCCTGACGGGCTCGTGTGGGCGATCGGTGCGGATGACACCGTGCTCGTCGCCAACCTGGACCGGCGCGACCGGCGCGTCGAACTCGAGTCGCCCGACGGCGGGCGTGTGCTCGTGGAGGTCACGGCCGGTTCGTGGCGTCGGATCGGCCTCTAGCCCGTCGTCGACGCCCGTGCGATGAACTCGATCGACCGGACCCACAGAGTTCGACGGTCCGATGCACTCGTCCCGCGCACGTCATCTGCGCTGCGCGGGCGGCTTCCCCTCTCCGCCTGCGACGACGCGATTGCGGAGAGTGCCGATGCCCTCGACGGTCAGCTCGACGAGATCCCCGGATTCGAGCCAGCGGTCCTGCTCGGCGCCCGAGCCGTCGCCGACAGTCCCGGATCCGAACACCTCACCCGCGCGCAATGGTTCGCCCTGCGATGCGTAGGCGATCATCTGCTCGAACCGCCAGTGCATGTCTGCGGATGTTCCCTCCGTCCACGTCTGCCCGTTGACGGTCGCCGTCATCGCGAGTTCGTAGGGGTCGCGAACCTCGTCGGCGGTCACCACGACAGGTCCGAGCACGTGCGCGGCGTGGAAGTCCTTCCCCTTGGCCGGCCCGAGTCCGACCGTCATCTCGAGGGCCTGCACGGCGCGAGCCGAGAAGTCGTCGTACACCGTGTAGCCGAAGACGAGCCGGCCCGCCTCGTCCTCCGACACGTCGGTCGCGTCCGCGGCCAGGATCGCCGCGAACTCGAACTCGAGGTCGAGCCGATCGGCATACGCCGGGAAGGCGATGTCCTGCCGATGCGCGCCGATGGCGGCGGTGTTGGCCTTGTAGTAGACGGGACGCCGGTACCACTCCTCCGGGATCTCCCGTCCCAGCCTCGGGAACACGTTGATGAGGTGCTTCTCGAACGCCATGAAGTCGCGCAGCATGGGCGGTTCGGTGATCGCCGGCAGAACGACGATGTCGGCCGTCTCATACCGCGTGGGCGCCCCGAAGGCATCATGTTCGACACCTTCGACAGTCACGGCTTCGACCCCGCGCTCCGCGAGCTCACGCGTGTGGCTGCCACCCTGGATGAAGGCGAGCATCGTGTCCGGCGCGAGGACCGGGGCCAGAGCGCGGAGGCCGGCGGCCGATACACCGTCACGGGCGAGCACCACACGACCCGCGGCGCTCAGATCGACGATCACACCGTCATCGGCGCTCCCTTCGACGAGCGCCCCGAGATGGCGTGATCGTCCGTGGGGCGACGACGTGCCGAACTGCAGGAGCTTCATGCGACCGCCCGACGGAACAGCTCCCGCTCGCGCCGCACCAGGACGGGCACGATCACGCCCTCGATGATCTCCTGGAAGTGCGGTGTCTCACGGTGCGCGATGACCGCGTCGTCGTCCTCGTAGACCTCGTAGAGGCAGAACAGGTTCGGGTCATCGACGGCGACGTTAGCGTTGTAGAGCAGGCACGCGGGTTCGTCCGCGCGCACGGCCTCGGCCATGCGGCGCAGCGCGTTCTCGACGAGTTCCGCCTTGCCCGGCTGGACCTGGTAGCGGGCGATGAGTGTCGTTGCCATGGGGAAGATGCCTTTCGTGGTGTCGAGCGGGTTGCTCATGGGGTCAGTGACAGCAGGCGAGCGGCGTTGCCGCCCAGGATCGCCGCGAGGTCGTTCTCGCCGAGGAATGCCGCATGTGTGCGAACGACCTCGATGGACTGGCGGTAGGTGAGCTGGTCGCGCGAGGCGGGGAAATCGGATCCCCAATAGAGACGGTCGGGGCCGAAGGCATCGAAGATGCGCCGGAACAGCGCCACCGACTCGGGATAGGGGTACTCCCACCAGCGCGTCGCGTTGTAGTTGAAACCCGAGATCTTGACGCCGACGGACGGATGCCGCGCCAGGCGCAACAGCGACCCGATCTCGTGTTCCCGGCCCTCGTCGCGCGAAGGGATCGCCATGTGGTGCAGGAGGATCGGAAGCGATGGTCGGGCGCTCGCCATCGCGGACAGGTCGTCGAACCATGCGGGGGTGAGCGCGAGCGACGCTATCGCGCCCAGTTCGGCGGCCACGTCGAAGAACTCGGCGCCTTCATCGGAGCGCATCCAGCCGTCGTTGTCGGGGGCGACGTAGTGCGTGAACCCCCGCGCGCCCGATCGCTGGAGCGCTTCGCGCAGGCGTCCGGCGCTGCCGGGCCGGTGATACTCGGGGCTCCACGCGCAGTCGACGTCGAGCCATGCTGTGAGCCTGTCGGGATGCCGGAACACGGCATCGATCACGTATTCGTTGTTGTCGTCATTGGCGAAGCCGTCGCCGCCCGCACCACCGCCGATCCGCGCACAGACGATCGCTGCGTGATCGACGCCGGCACGGTCCATCTCGTAGAGAAGGCTCTCGACGCTGCCACGCGTGCCGGGATCGGGCACCGAGGTGTCGTAGGGCCAGCGTCGCCAGGCGTGGCAATGAGTGTCGACGATCATGCGGGTGCCGCCCCTCTGCCTCGTAGGGCACGATCGGTCAGCTGCGCGCGAGGCTCGACCCCCTCGTCGTAGCGGGCGAGCTCGTCGACCATCAGGCTGAAGAACCGCGGCTGCGCTTCGACGGTCATGCCGCCGAGATGCGGCGACAGGAAGACATTGCGCATCGCCCGCAGCGGCGTGTCGACGGCGATGGGCTCGGGGTCGTGTGCGTCGAGGCCGAACCAGGCGTCCCCGCGCGCGGCCTTCGCCTCGAGAGCCGCACGGTCGACCACCACCCCCCTCGACACGTTGACGAACACCGCATCTCGCGGCAGCAGGTCGAGCTCGCGCGCCCCGATCATCCCCGTCGTCGTGGACGTCTCCGGTGCCAGACACACGACGATCTCGCATGCCATGACCTGCTCCAGCGGCGCGAAGTCGACATGCAGCGCATCCGCCAGTTCACGCGGTGCGAAGGGGTCGTAAGCGAGCACCCGCGTGCGGAACGGCTCCAGAAGCTCACGCAGCCGCCAACCGATGCGGCCGAACCCGATGAGACCGACGGTGCGGCCGGTGAGTTCACGGGCGGGCGGCGCGGTGCGATAGTCGTCGTCACGCATACTCTTGCCGGCGATGATGTCGCGGAACCGGGCATGCTGGCGCAGCCCGACGAGGATCAGCGCCAGAGCCCACTCCGACACGGGCCACGACGACGAATGCGTCGTGTCGACCACCACGACTCCCGCGGCGCGTGCGGCGGCCATGTCGACGCGGCGCCCGAACCGGTCGCCCTCGAGCTCACCGATCACCCGAAGACGGGCAGCCGCCGCGATGACCGCCGCGCTGACCACAGGGGCGCCATGACAGACGATGAGCACGTCGAGATCAGCGACGAACGCACACAGCCGTTCTTCGAGCGCGGGCACGTGCTCGGGCCGCTGCCAAGGATCGCCCGGAACCCGAATGTCGAGGTGCACGACATCGGCGAACGTCTCCAGCCGTGCGAGCTCGGCGGCACCGATGTACAGTGCGCGCGTCTCGGGGCTGCACGCGATGCCGACGCGTAGACGGGTGCCGGTCATCGCATCGCCACCGATCCGTCGCGCCGTACCTCCGGAGAGACGGGGAAGACCGTCGCCTCGCCGTCGGCGAGCTGCTCATCCTGGAGCCGCATCCCGAGTCCTGGCCCATCGAACGGACGAAGGTATCCGTCGACGACCTCGGGGAGGCGGTCGACGACGACCGAGTGCGGCGGTGAGTCCTGCGGAACGTGCTCCTGCACCTCCCAGTTGGGCACCGCCATGCCCAGGTGCACGTGCGCCATGGTCGCCACCGGGCCCGACGGCACCGCGTGCGGAATGATGCCCTGGTGGTGGGCCTCGGCCAGAGCGCAGATCTTCATCACGTGCGTGAAACCACCGGCGATACCGACGTCGGGGCGGATGAAAGAGACACCCGCCGCCTCGACGTACTCGCGGAACTCGTAGAGGGTCGTGTTCCGTTCTCCGGCGGCCATCGGGACGTCGCTCTTGACCGAGACCTCGCCGAAGGAGAGTGCACTGTCGGGTGGGATGGGATCCTCCACGAACAGCGGACGGTACGGAGCGAGTTCACGGATCAGTGCGACGGCGTTCCCGGGCTGCATGTTGCGGTGCAGCTCGACACCGATGTCCATGCCGTCGCCGGTCGCATCGCGGATCGCCGCCATCCGGCCGACGAGATCGGCTATCCGCTCGGCGTGCGCCATCATGTGGTGCTCGTGCTGGTGCAGGATCACCTTGATGGCGGTGTATCCCTCCTCCTGCGCGTCACACGCGTGCTGCGCGACCTCCGCGATCGTGCCACCGGCGATCACCTTCATGGCACGCACCCCGTCGCGCACACGTCCCCCGAGCAGCTGCCACACGGGTTCCTCGAAGTGATGCCCGCGAATGTCCCACAGAGCCTGATCGATGGCGCTGATGGCTCCGCCCAGTGTGAGACCGCGCCAGCCGAGCGCGCGGTAGTTTCGCAGCCAGATGCGCGTCGTCTCGAAGGCATCGGCACCGACGAGTGCCGGACGCAGCGCGTCGACGACCGCGACGACCGCGAGGGGAAAGGCGAAGGCGGTCGATTCGCCTATGCCGCGCAGACCGGTGTCGGTGGTGACGCGAACGAACACCGACGATCCCGCGACGAACGTCTCGACAGACTCGATTCTGGGACGAGCGGGCACGTCAGGCCTCCGGGTAGACATAGTCCGGGGCGAACCGGACGCTGGGCGGCTGGATGAGTTCGACGATGGCGTCACCGCGCGGTGAGCCGAAGTAGGCGAAACGGCCATCGGCGCTCTTGCCGAATCGCGCGCTCTGCAGTGGGCGATATCCCTGTGCCATGAGACGGGCGCTCTCGGCGGCGTGGTCGTGCACGAGCCGACCGACGTGGTTCAGCCCCGGGCCGCTTGCCGCGAGCTGATCGGAGAAGATGCTCGGTCCCTCGATCGGCTCGACGAGTTCGAACTGCACGTCGCCCGACCAGGCGAGAGCATGGCGGATGCCGAAGACCGCCGGAGCTCCCCCGTACATGCTGTCGTGCAAGACGTCCGATCCCATCGTCCAGACACTCCATGGCCCCACACCGAGGACGTCCGCCCAGTGGCGCACGGCGTCATCGAGGTCGTCGACCACGTAGGCGACCTGATGGAACGTCGGTGTCGTCATGCCTCCACCTCCGTCTCGAACTGGGCGTCGATATCGTCCTGGTAGGCGTGCACCGCACCGGTGAGCACCTCATCGACGTGCACGGCGCGGCCGAGCAGGCCCGATTCGAACGCGGCGTGCACGACGGCCAGCGCGCGCAGTCCCCCTGCGCCGTCGACCTCCGGTGGCCGCCCGTCGAGCACGGCGTCGGCGAAGTCGGCGAGTTCGACCGCGAGATGGCCGGCGTCGACGTCACCCCAGGGCGCGCCCTTGCCTCCCGTGCCGTCGGGACCGAGCACGGCCGCGGTCACCGGGTCGAGCTGGAACCGGTCGCCCAGGAATGCGGCGACCTCCTGCCCTCGGCGCGTGCCATCCGCGAGGTGGAGCACGATATCGCCGTCGCTGCGATCCGGCGGGATCTGCAGTGATCCGTTGCGACCGTGCAGCACGCGCTCACCGTAACCGATACCGCGACCGGAGGGGATGTAGGCGAGATGGACGTCGACACCCGACGTCGTCGTCATCGCCGCGACGAGGGAGTCCTCACCGTCGGGCGCAATCGGCTCGCCCCCGTCGGCCGGGTGCCGGACCGGCTCGGCGATGAAGCCACGCCCCCACACGAGTTCAACCGGCCCGAGCAGGTATTCGACGATGTCGGCGTAGTGAATCGGCATGTCCAGTCCGATCGATCCCGACCGCTTCATGTGTCGCCATGGGCTGAGGATGACCCCGTCGTCTCCACCGATGCGCACCTCGCGGAAGAGGAACAGGTCGCCCAGGACACCGGAGTCGATGACGGCCCTGGCGAGGCGATTCGAGCCACCGCGCCGATAGTTCTCGGCGGTGGCCAGCACACGTCCGGCGCGTTCGGCTTCTGTGACCATCTGGGCGCCGGTGCGGACGGTGAGAGCGAGCGGCTTCTCGCAGATGACGTCCCTGCCCGCCCGAATCGCGTCCACGGCGATCGTGTGGTGGGTGCGGGGATCGGTCACGATGTCGACCGCACCGACGTTGCCGTCCATCGCCAGCATCGCACCGAGGTCGGTGTACACACGCGGGCGCGTGCCCAGCAGTTCTTCGGCCTCGTCGGCCCGGGCGTTCGCGGTGCCGGCGTCGAGGTCGACGATCGCGGCGACGTCGATCCGCTCGTAGCCGGCACGGCGCAGCGCTGCGTACCCGAGCAGATGCCTCCGGCCCATGAAACCTGCGCCGACGAGCGCCACTCCCAGCTTCTCCACTGAAGCTCTCCTCACATCCCACGTGCTGTCACGATATATGAAACGTTTCGATCCACGGAGCACTCCCCCGCAGACCCGGAAGAGGCGGTCATCCGTGTCCTCGTTCTCAGGCGCGTCCATGCCGGAAGAGGCCCGCGGGCGCGCGCGTCACCGCCTCCCGGCGCCCCGACGACGCCGCGCGGAGCGCGGCATCGATGAGCGAGATCGCGGCGGCGGCAGCATCCCCCGGAGCCGGCGTCGGCGTGCCGTCGAGAAGAGACGCCACGAACGCCGCCGTCACCCGTTCCCTGGCATAGGCCGCAAGATGCGGCGGGTTCTCCCGCTGCTCTGACACACCTCCCTCGAGGTGCAGGACCGCGGTTGCCGCCAGCATGTCCCACTCCACCATTCCCCGGGTGCCGTGGAACCGCAGTCGATGGCGCACCGGTACCCGCGACGGCGTCGTCCCCGTCGACGTCGCGGCACACAGTGCTCCGCCATCCAGGCTGAAGGCCACAGCATCCACGAGATCGACGCGCAGGCCGTGATTCGCCGTCATGGCCGTCACGTCGGTGGCCTCACGACCGGCGGCCCACAGCAGCCCGCCGAACAGATGGGACAGCTGCGTGTACGCCTGCCCGCCACCTGTATGCGGGTCGGAGTAGGTCGTCCCATGTGGCGCCATCCGGTCTTCGGGATGTGCGTCGGCGGGACCGGTCGCCGCAAACAACCCGGCCGTGCTCGACGAGAACTCCGCATTGACGCTGCGCAGCTCACCGATCCTCTCCTGCACCGCCTCCTGCACGAACGGCGCGACATCCGCGTACTGATACGTCAGCCCTGCCGCCAGCAGCCCTGAGGTGCGCTCGGCGAGCGCGACCAGTTCCCAGGCATCTTCCGCCGTCGTCGCCAACGGCTTCTCCACGAGCACCCCACTGCCGCTCTCGAGCACGCGGGATGCCACGGCGAAGTGGGTGTCGTGCGGCGTCGCGACCACCACCCCGTCGGGACGCACGACTGCCAGCATCTCGTCGAGCTCGGTGTACGCGGCGGCGCCGGACTCTGCGGCGGCGTCCCGTGCCCGAAGAGCATCGCGATCGCATACGGCCACGACTTCCGCACGGGGATTCGCGACGAGCGCCGGCAGATGCACTTTCGAGGTCCACCAGCCAGCGCCGACGACGGCGATGCGTGCTCGGGTCATGCGAACTCCGCAAGACGATCGCGGGTCATCGGACGAACCAGCCGGATGCTCTCATCCAGCCTCAGACCGAACCCGGGGCTGTCGTCGAGGGTGATCTTCCCGTCGACCGGCAGCGCCTCACCGACCAGCAGCGGCGTGTGGAAGGTCTCGATGGTGTCGCACTCCCCCGCCATGACGGGGAACTCCGCGACGAACGCCTGAGGAAACGACGTCAGGAAGTGGTACGCGTACTGTCCGCCGACGTGCGGAATGATCCGCTTTCCGAATGAGACGGCGACCGTCGCGATGCGACGCAGTTCGGTGATGCCGCCGCACCAGTTCGGGTCGGGCTGGAGGATGTCCACACCCGCCTCGCACAGGAGCCGATGGCCGAACGCCGTGTACTCGTGTTCGCCCGTGTTCAACATCATCGTCGACGGCATGCGACGTCGCAGTTCGGCGTGACCCGCGTAGTCGTCGGGCAGCAGCGGCTCTTCGATCCAGCGGAACCCGAGTGGCTCGAGAGCAGCGGCCAGTCGTGCCGCATAGTCGACGTCGAGTGCCATCCAGCAGTCGTAGAACAGTGGGAAGTCGTCGCCGACGCTCTCCCGCGCGATGCGCGCCCGTTCGACGTTTCGCCGGAAGCCCTCCTCGCCCTCGCTGGGTCCCCACGTCAGGGGAAGTTTTGCTCCCCAGAAGCCGAGTCTCTCGATGCTGGATGCCGTCGGCCCGGTGGCATACACGTCGAGTGAGTCCTGCGTCTTGCCACCCAGCAGGGCCCACACGGGCATGCCGGCGATCTTGCCGTGCAGATCCCAGACGGCGAGATCGACCGCCGAGATCGCATGCATCACGACGCCCTTTCGACCGTACGCGAGTGTGCTGCGGAACATCCGGTCCCAGATCCGCTCGTGCGCGAACGGCGACTCGCCCTCGACCATGTCGGCGAGGTGGAGTTCGACGATGGATGCTGCGACGACGCCGCCGTTGGTCGTCGCGACTCCCACAGCGCCGGACGCCGTCTCGACCTGCACGAGTACCGTGCTGCCGGAATCTCGACCGGTCGCCGCCGAGCGATTATCGCGGAACTCCGGATACTTCGTCATCGGGTTCGCGACCTTCGAACGCCGCCAGTTGAACACCTCCTCGCTCATGCCTGCGGGATCGAGGGCCGGTGCAGCTGTGCGCACACGCGGCACGATGTAGGCGCGGACCGAGACGATGCGGTCCGAGTCGAGCATGGACACGAGATGATTCCCTTGCATTTGTGGTTCCGATATGTGAACCTATGATCATGTCAGTGCACCACATGATCCATGACCGAGCGGAGTCATGTCAATGACCGAAACCGGCGGAGTCAAATCGGCAGTCCGCGTTCTGCAGGTACTCGAGCATCTGGCGGAGGTGGGCGACGCGAGCTTCGCCGAGCTGACCACGGAGCTCGCATTGCCGAAGTCCAGCGCCAGCGCGCTGCTGGCGACGATGGAGTCATCGGGCTGGGTCGAACGCAGCGCGCTGCGACGCTATTCGGTGGGCCTGCGTGCGTGGCAGGTGGGTCAGAGATTCCGCGGGCACGAGTCGATCACCGCCTTCGCCCGCCCGTTGATGGACGCCCTGTCGGAACAGACCGGCGAAACGGTGCAGCTGGCCCGCCTGGACGGAATGGAGAACGTCTACATCGCGATCAGCCAGTCGAGCAACCCCATGCGCCTGGCCTCATCCGTCGGCATGCGCCTGCCCTCGCACGCCACGGGGATCGGGAAGGCGCTGCTGTCCCAACTGGATCCGACCGAACGTGCACGGCGAGTCACCGGCGCACAGCTGACCCGCCTCACCGACCACACGATCACAGATCCCGAACGACTGCTGGCAGTCCTGGCGGAGTGCGCTCTGGCCGACTTCGCGACCGACGATGAGGAATACCTCGAGGGGTGCCGGTGCATCGCCGTGCCGTTGCACACGGGTGCGCTGGGCGTCGAGACGGCGTTGAGCGTCACCGCGCCCGCCTTCCGCACCGGGCCGACCTGGCCCGCCGATGCACTGCCCCTGCTGCGCGCAGCGGCCACCCAACTGCGCACACGCCTGGGGATCGTGCGCACCTGAGGCGCATTGACAGCGATGGTGCAGGTCCTCCATCATGAAATGGTTCTGAAACACGGACTCCGGTTCATACTTGTGAACTAAATTGGAGGCAAGATGAGGGCCCTCGTGCTCGAGGACTTCGGTCGACTCGTCGTCGCGGAGCGCGACGACCCCACCCCCGCACCGGATGAGGTGACGATACGCATCATCGCCACCGGAATCTGCGGTTCCGACATCCACGGCTACACCGGCGAGAACGGCCGCCGTGTTCCGGGTCAGATCATGGGCCATGAAACGGTCGGCGTCGTCGAGGCGCTGGGCGCGTCCGTCGCTCGCGCCGATCTCCGTCCGGGCGTCACCGTGACCGTGAACCCCGTCATCCTGCCGCCCGAGGATCTCGATGAGTACGCGGGGCGCGAACAGCACGACCCCGGCAAGCGCGTGCTCGGCGTCGCGCCCGAGCTCGTCTCGGCCTTCGCCGAGAAGATCGTCGCCCCCGCGCGCAACGTGCATGTGCTCCCACCGACGATGCCGGCTCTGTACGGCGCCCTCATCGAGCCGCTCGCGGTCGCGGTCAACGCGGTGCGCAGGTCAGGCGCCGCACCGGGCGACGCGGTGTTCGTGGCCGGAGGCGGTCCGATCGGGCAGTCCGTCGTCCTCGCGCTGCAGATGGCGGGGATCACCGAGGTCATCGTCAGCGAGGTCGCTCCGGAGCGCCGCGACCTCGTCGAGCAATTGGGTGCGATCGTCATCGACCCCGCCGACGGCGCCGCCTCCGAGGCCGTCATGACCGCATTCGGCCGTGCCGCCGATGTCGCGATCGACGCGGTCGGGATCACCGAGACACTCCGCGGGGCGCTGGAGTCGACCCGACTGGGTGGCACGGTCTGCCTGGTGGGCATGGGTTCGCCGCTGCTCTCGCTCGATGCGTTCGCGGTGAGCACGGCCGAGCGCACGATCGTCGGGAGCTTCACCTACACGGATGCAGACTTCGCCGCGGCCGTTGCGTGGATGTCGCAGGGGCCGGCGGCCGCTGACGCATTGATCAGCGAGTGCGTGGGCATCGATGGTGCGGACGCGGCATTCGGGCGACTGTGCGGAGGCGGGGGCGTTCCCGGCAAGATCCTCATCGTTCTGGATCCCGCGCACCTGTCGGGGCACACCGGCTCTACGACCAGGTGACGGCACGCACGAGGACGAGAAGGCGCTCAGCCGCCCAGCGTCCGACGGAACTCGTGCTTTCCGTGCTGTACGACCCACGTGCCGCCGGCCTCGGGCATCCACACCTCCGCCGTCACGCCGTAGGGCACGTCGATCTCGAGCGCGAATCGGTCGTCATCGATCCGCCAGGAGACATCGATGTCACCGTACGGTGAGGCGTGCCGCGCGCGCGCGTACGTCAGGGAGCGACCCGACCCGACCTCCGGGCGCACACGGATGCGCCGATATCCCGGCTCGAGGGCGGTGATCCCACCGATGGCCCGATGCAGCCAGTCGGCGACAGCGCCGTAGGCGTAATGGTTGAAGGAGGTCATGCTTCCGGGGTTGATCGTTCCGTCGGGCAGCATGGAGTCCCAGCGTTCCCACACCGTGGTCGCTCCCATGGACACGGCATACAGCCACGAAGGGCACTTCGTCTGCAGCAGCATGGCGTAGGCCAGATCGGCGTGTCCCGACATCGTCAACGCATCGAGGATGAGGGGCGTTCCGAGAAAGCCGGTGCTGACCGTGGCATCCGCCGCGATGACGAGTTCTGCCAAGCGCGATCCCGCTCCCGCACGCTGCGCCTCGGTGCCGAGCAGGTCACCGCAGAGCGCGAGTGCATAGACCGTCTGGCAATCGCTCACGAGGCGCCCTTCGGGTCCGACATACGCCCGGGCGAACGCCTCTCGCACGCGTCGTTCGTGTGCCCGATAGTTCGCGGCATCGCCGCGTTCTCCGAGCACCTCGGCGGCGTCTGCCACAGCACCGAGCGTGCGCACGGCGTACGCCGTCGCCACGACACCGGGAGCGGCCTGGGCGCGCGCAGCGTCCTCCGGCGGCGCGGTCGGATCCAGCCAGTCACCGAACTGGAAGCCGGTGTCCCACAGTCCCGAACTTCCTGAGAGCGCGAGGACCTTGTCGGCCCAGGCGCACATCGACCGATACTGCCGGGCGAGCACCCCGACATCACCGGTCGCGCGATACACCGCCTCGGGTACGAGCGTCGCCGCGTCGCTCCAGCCCGCGGCGGCAGGATCGGGGTCGCGCAGAACGTCGGGGATCACGTACGGCACTCCGCCGTCGTCCTTCTGCTCAGAGGCGAGGTCACAGAGCCAGTCGGAGAGGAATCCGGCCGTGTCGAAGAGGAAAGAGGCCGTGGGCGCGAACACCTGGATGTCGCCGGTCCACCCCAGCCTCTCGTCACGCTGTGGACAGTCGGTGGGCACGCCGACGAAGTTTCCGCGCATACTCCACACGATGTTCTCGTGCAGCCTGTTGACACCGGGATGAGAGCTCTCGAACCATCCCGTGCGCTCCAGTCCGCTCCCGATCACAAGAGCGTCGACGTCGCCTGACTGCAGATCGGGGAGGCCTTCGACCTCCGCGTAACGGAACCCGTTGAACGTGAATGTCGGTTGCAGCACCTCACACGAGCCTCCCGACAGGATGTATTCGCTCGTCGCCTTCGCGCTGCGGAGCGGACGCACGCCCACCTCTCCGTGCTCGAGCACCTCCGCGTGCCGGATGACGACGCGCTGCCCTGCTCTGCCGTCGCCGACCTTCACCCGCACCCACCCCACCAGGTTCTGACCGAAGTCGACGACCGTGCGTCCACTCGGGGTGGTGAGGATGCGCTGGGCAGGCACCGTCTCGGTCACGCGGATGCCTGGTCCTCGGGGCGCAACCAGGCGCGCATCGCAGGCGACGACATCGACGCCCCCGGCGCCGAGCCCATCGAGGGAGCGCCGAAGATCGGTGCGCTGTCCGTCATAGAAGTCGTCGAACATGATCGGGCTCTCCGCCGCGCGCCACGCCTCGTCGGTGGAGACCGTCTGCGTCGAGCCGTCGGCGAACGTCAACTCGAGCTGGGCGATGAGCGCAAGTCGGTCGCCGTACGACGACCGGTTCCCCGGCGCCACGAGCTGCCCGCGGAACCAGCCGTTGCCCAGCAGAGCTCCCAGCCGCACTCGTCCGACCTGCATCAGCTCCGCGACGTCGTAGGTCTGGTACCTCACCCGATGCTCGTAGGCCGTCCAGCCGGGCGTGAGCACCTCATCTCCGACACGGATGCCGTTGATCGTGAACTCGTAGAGCCCACGCGCGCTGACGTAGAGTCGCGCCTTGACCGGCTTGCGTTCGAGTTCGACGTCGCGGAACAGCCAAGGAGCGCCGTCATCCATCCCGCCGAGGCCGATCGGACTGATCCACCGAGCGACCCAGGCTTCCTGTTCCAAGAGACCCGCTTCAATCGACGAAGGCTCGCTGAACGGCGTCCAAGACTCCCCCGTCGCGACGCGTACCCGAACTCGAGCACATTCCCGCGACCGCAGCGGCGCGAAGGGCCAGGGCACGAAGACCTGCTCGCCGGAAGCGACGATCACGCTTTCGGTCGTGCCGTCGCGAACGCACTCGATCTCGCAGGCGTCGAACCGCCAGCCCTCGTCCGCGTCCGTGATGCGCCAGCTGAGGCGAGGACTGCCCGTTCCGATTCCGATTCGCGGCTCGCCGTACTCGAAGCGCACCGGAGTGACCGTGGTCACCCCGGCGTCAGGTCCGCCCGCACACCGCGCCGGCACCGTGTCACACAAGGCTGCCCCGTCGGCTCCGCGCGCCTCTTCGTCTTCCACATCGAACATGATACGTTTCAGAGTAGCGTGCGATCACGTTCCGTCAACCGCCGCTACTATTCTCTGAATTGACTCATCAATGGCGGGAGCTTCGTGGCATCGCAGACCGTAAGCGTCAAGGACGTCGCCGCACACGCGGGCGTCTCGGTGGGTACCGTGTCGAACGTGCTGAACCGGCCGGAACGCGTGTCCGAAGCGACTCTGACGCGGGTACAGACCTCCATCCGAGACCTCGGCTTCGTACGCAATGAGGCGGCCCGCCACTTGCGCGCGGGTCGCAGCACCACCATCGGATTCGTCGTCCTCGACGTGAGCAACCCCTTCTTCACCGACGTCGAACGGGGTGCGGAACGGGCGGCTGCGGCTGCGGGCAGTTCGGTGCTCATCGCCAACAGCGGGGACCAGGGCGAACGCGAGGCCGCATACCTGGAGCTCTTCGAAGAACAACGAGTGCAGGGAGTCCTCATCTCCCCTGCCACCGATGTGCGAGAACACCTCGTGCGCCTGCGTGAGCATGGCATCCCCACCGTCTTCGTCGACAGTCCCGCTCCGGATGCGGGGTTCTCATCGATTCAGACCAACGACATCGCGGGCGGTGAACTCGCCGCGCGGCACCTGCTCTCCACCGGACGCCGTCGCATCGCCTTCGTCGGCGGACCACTGTCCTTGCATCAGATCCGCGATCGGCTCGCCGGGGCGCGCCTCGCCGTGAGTGAAGCCGGCGACGACGTCCCTGCCATCCGGATCATCGAGACGAAGGCCCCGACTGTCGACGAGGGGCGACGCGCCGGCCTCGAGCTGGCCGCCCTCGAGCCGCGCGAGCGCCCTGATGCGATCTTCGCAGCCAACGATCTGCTGGCCATCGGCGTCATGCAGGCAGTGCTTCTCGAGCGGCGGCTGCGCATCCCCGAGGACATTGCCCTCATCGGCTACGACGACATCGACTGGTCGGCATCGACGGTGGTTCCGCTGAGCACTGTGCGCCAGCCGAGCGAGCTGATCGGCGAGACCGCAGCGCGCCTGCTCATCGAGGAGGCGACCGCGACGGGTGAGGTCACGCACCAGCAGCTGCAGTTCACGCCCGTCCTCGTGGCACGGGCGTCCACCGCCGCATCGTGACGTCTTCACGCCTGATGTCTCGACGTCGCCGTCACTCCGTGTGATACGTTTCACACCCACCTCGTGCGAAGGAGCCCTGTGATGCCCGACCTCTCATCCGACCTCGGTGCGCCCACGGGGCTTCGCGTCGATGCGCAGCGGGGGCGCCACGGGACGCGTCTCGTCCCGACGGCGTCGCGGCGCCCACGGCTCTCCTGGGTGGTGCCGGCCGGGTGCGCACAGACCGCCGCCCGGCTCGAGATCGTCGCGGGCGACGGCAGCACGGTTTTCGCAGAGACGATCGAGACCGCCGCCCCCGCCGCGACCCTGCCGGTGACTCTGCCGCCGCATGCCGTCCTCACCTGCCGGGTTCGGCTGCGGGATGCCGCGGGCCGCTGGACCGCATGGTCGCAGGTCTCCGCGATCGAGACCGGGCCGCTCGCCTTCGAGGACTGGACCGCGCAGTGGGTGTCGCATCGTGCGAACAGCGTGCTGCGTGCGCGCCTTGCACTGCCGGCCGCGGCACGGCGTGCGCGTCTGCATCTGACCGCCCAGGGGCTCGTACGCGCCGAGGTCAACGGCGTTCCCGTCAACCCCGGCTCCACCGATGCCACCCGGACGGACATCGCACGCGCCCTCTACCGCACGTATGATGTCACCGACCTCGTCACCGCAGGCGCGAACGTCCTCGACCTGCTGCCGGCCGCCGGCGCCTGGGCACACACCGGGAACGATCCGCGCGTGCTCGCCGAGCTCGTGGTGGAGTGCACCGACGGCACCGTGCATCGCATCGGAACGGGCCCGGGCCTGCAGACGGCACCGGGAGAGGTGACCGTACACGAGCCGTTCTACCTCGAGCGCCATGAGCCGGCCGCGGCCACCGGCACGTTCGCCACGGCGCACGATCTGACCGTGCATGAGGCATCGTGTGCGCCGGTCTCGCCCGCTGATCCGCCGCGCGACATCGCACCCGACCAGACGCCGCCGACGCACGATGTCTCGACGATCGCGGCGGTCGAGATCGGGCGCCCCGGCGGCACGCGCGTTTACGATGTCGGCGTCAACATCGCCGGCCGCACGCGTCTGGTGCTCTCCGACGGCGTCGCATCGGGACTGACTGTGCGCATCGTGCACGGCGAGCATCTCGACGCCGACGGACGCCTCGACACCACCAACCTCACGATGCCGTACGATCACGGCCGCGTGCGCCAGGCACTCGAGTTCGTGACGACGGGCGAGGCCGGGCAGGTGTGCGAACCCTGGTTCGCCTACCACGGGTTCCGCTACGTGGAGGTGCAGGGACTGCCCGAGGGCACGCCGGTGACGCTCACGGCGCACGCGCATCACACCGACCTCGTCCAGACCGGACAGCTCACGACGGATGACGAGCGCCTCAATCGCCTGCTCACGCAGACCCCGCGGACGTTCCTGAACAATGTGCACGGCATCCCCGAGGACTGTCCGACCCGCGAGCAAGCCGGCTGGACCGGGGATGCCGCATCCGTGGCCGAGTTCGCGTTCGCGACATTCGACCTCGAGACGTTCTACCGCAAGTGGCTCGGCGATCTCTGCACGAGCCAGCAGCCGGACGGCTCGATCCCCGCGATCGCGCCGGACGTGCGCGAGGAACGTCCGCCCGCCGATCCGGTGTGGGGTGCCGCGCTCCACCGCATCCTGATCAACCACTGGTTGCACTACGGTGACCGACGCGTCGTCGACGAGAATCTGCCTGCGCTGCGACGCTGGGCCGATTTCCAGCTCGGGTGCCGCGACGAGAGCGGCGTCGTCTCGCGCGCGCCCATCAGCTACGGCTGCGACTGGCTGGCGCTCGAGCAGACGCCGCCGCCCGTGCACCACACCGCGGCGGCCATCGACTGCCTCGACGTCCTCGCCGAGCTGGAGGAAGCCGTCGGAGATCAAGATGCCGCGGCCCTGCGCCGCGCGCAAGCCGGTCAGCTGCGCACGGACGCACGCGCAGCGTTCTTCGACCCGAGCACAGGCGGCTTCGGCAATGGATCGCAGGGCTCGTACGCGTGCGCACTGGAGTCCGGCATCCTCACCGGCGACGATGCTCGCGAGGCGGCCCGGCGCATCCTCCATGATGTGCGGGCGCGCGGAAATCGCGTTTCGAGCGGCTTCGCCGCGACACGCACCGTTACGCGTGCCCTGGCTCGCGCCGGCTTCTCACAGGCGCTGTTCGATGCGCTGCAGCAGCCGGACGAGCCGGGCGTCGGCGCCATGCTCGACCATGGCCCCGGCACCCTGTGGGAGTGCTGGTGGATCGATCCGAACAACACCGGCACCGGCTCGCTCGACCACGTCGGACTCGGAGGCCCGTTCGCATCGTGGGCGTGGCGGTTCCTTGCGGGAGTGCGCCCGACCGCCCCCGGGTACGCGGAGTTCGAGGTGCGTCCGCACTTCGTCACGGGGGTCGCCCGTCTTGAACTGACGCAAGACACCGTGCGCGGCGGCATCCGACTCTCATACCACCGCGCCGGCGACACGCTGCACATGTCCTTGGCGGTGCCGCACGGGTCCCGCGCCCACGTGCGGCTGCCGGGACGCGACGACGAGACCGTGGGGCCCGGCGAGCATGAGTACGCGCTCCCCTGGCCGCCGTCCCCGGCCCCCGAGGTCCCCGCGGCGGTGCCCGCGTGGCATGCCCCGGCGCTCGCGCCCCTGCCGAGCGACCAGTCGGCGCCTTCTGCTGTCCTCACGGATGCCCTCGCGGCGAACACGGTCACCGCACCCGGCGCGGGGATCGACGTCCTTCCCGATGGCATCGTGTGCATGCCGATTCCGCACGCGCAACTGCCCGGACCCGTTGTGCGGGTCACCGCGGAGAGCGCGACCCCTGAGGTCGCGCCCGTCGTGACGCTGAAGCTGTCGGAGGCACCGCTCGACCTGACGGATGCCACGTTCGCGTACGCGATGCTCGATCTGTGCCTGGCGACCACGACGCGCCCGATGCAGGCGAGGATCGTGCTGCACTCCGCCGATGGCAGCCGCATCAGTGGGACCGGGCGACTGTGGCCCGCGGGGTGGAACCGCGTGGCGGTCGACGTGAGCGCCTGGCCCGGCCGTACGGCGGTCTCCGCGATCGAGGCCGGCGTCGTGTTCGCAGAGCCGGTGGATCCCGCTGCGCCCTCATCGTCGCATCCGCCCGCATTCCATCTCGGCGAAGTCGGCTGGAGCACGCGGGCGCGCACCTGGTGAGCGCCCGCGCCATCCCGGATACGGCCACGGGGATGGCGCGGGCGGAGCTCAGAGCAGCGCGAGCAGGTTCAGCCCCACGGCATTGGGCGCGATGGCCATACCTCCATACAGCCCTGTGGTGGAGTTGTGCGTATCGGGCAGGCACAGATCGAACCGCCCGGCGCGGTACAGATCGAGTGAGCCGGGCAGGTTGTGCGGGCGCCACGCATCGTGCTCGTGGTGGATGAGCCACCGCGTCGCCGCGCCCGTGATGCCGGCGCGGTACCGCGCCCAGTCGATGTCGTCATCGACCGCGCACAGATCCGCGCCGACTCGGTCCGCCAGCACGAACGTCTCCAGCACCTCCCACTGCACGTGATCGCGCACCCAGTTCGCGAAGTACCAGTCCGACGAGCACAGACACGGCTTCGTGTTGTAGAGCATGGGCCGCTGCGCAGGCGACCACAGGTGGGTGAAGACCAGCAGGCTGCGCATCCAATGCCTGGCGCTGCGCCGGTCCTCGTCACGCCCGAAGCTCTGCCACGCCAACGCGTGAGCGACGGCACCATGCCCGGCCGCCAGAAGGTTCGGTGCGTGCAGGGGTGTTTCCCAATAGTCGCCGGCCTCCGGTCGGCGGAAGCGGCGTGCGTGGTCGAGCGCCGACAGCGCCGCCGCGCCGTATCCGCGATCGGGAGCGATCGCATGTGCCCGCAGCAGGGTGATCGCCGCGAGCGCGTCGAAGTCGAGGGCCTCGTCGCCGGGCTGTCCCATCGGCGCGACGAGGTCACGGGCGACCACGAAGTCGTCCTTGCTGCGGTGGCGACCCTCCGGGTCGAAGCAGAACGACCCGTCATCGTGCTGTTCGGCGAGGAACGCGTCTGCCTCCGCCAGCGGACCGTCGGCCTGCTCCGAGCCCACGTCACCGAGAGTGGCCGCGTGCGCTCGCAGCACATCGGACTCGGGTCTGTGCGGGAACCGTTCAAGATAAGCCACGACGAATGCGGGCACCGTCGACGGGATATCGCCGTCGGTCTGCCCGATGCCGAACCCCGAGCCCGGATGCCAGAGGTGTTCGCCATAGGCCGCCGCGATCCGGTGCACGAGATCGGCGTCGACGGCGGGCACCGCGGGCAGCCCGTGTCGTGCGACCCAGTCGACGACAGCGTCCAGTGCTGTTCCCGTTCCGACGCCGATGCGCGCCGACAGGGCGATCCGCTGGCCGCGGTGCAGTTCGAGCGGCGGGTCGGCATGCCAGCCGCCGCCCGACTGCGGTGAGCCCGTCTGAGGAAGCATGATCCCCAGCAGCGACGAGTCGTTCCGCTCGACGAAGTTCGGCGAGGCGAACACGGGCTGCGCCCGCTCGCGTGCCATCGTGAACCAGCCGGTGGCGTCGGCCGCGGCATCCCATTCCAGCGAGACGAAGGTGCCCTCGTGCGACACCGTCATGACGGGGATCGCGACGGAGTCGACCGGCGGCACGGCACGCATGCCCCACGGTTCGCGGAACCAGTCGTCGCCCGAGGTCCACTCCGCATCGAGCGCCCATTCGATGCCGGGAAGCATCGCCTGATCGCGTGCAGCGCCGAACGACCCCTGTCCCACGCGCAGCCACGGGCCGCGCAGCGCCGTCGCATACACGTCGTAGCGGCTCTCCAGCTCCCAGGCGAGCGCGAAACCGCCGCACCCGTCCGCCTCGATCGTCACCTCGCCGACCAGCAGCGGCCCCTCGAAGGGCACCCCCACCCACTGCTCGAACGACGACCCGGCCAGCGCCGCCGCGGTGGACACGGCAGCGACGCGGAACCGCGCCCGGTCGCGCCCATCGTCGGTGAGCGAGCGCTCGACGTCCTCCGCCTCGAGGCGCATCGGCACCAGCGCATCGCGTATCGCCAGCTCACCGAGATGATCGAGCACACCGAGGTGCCCGCCGTCGGCACCGATGAGTTCTGCCCACCCCCATCCGGTGGTGCGGCGGAACACCGCGAGCCGGACGTCGCCGGACGCCATGACGAAGGACTCCCCGCCGAAGGCGGCTCCACGAAATCGTGGCTGCATGTCTGTCTCCCTCTCCCCTGCGATACAGCGCAGCCCCGAACCGGGCCGCCGATGCGACCCGGCCGGGGCTGCGCCAAGACCGTGTTACTTGGCCCAGTCGTCCGTCCAACCGGCATCCTTGACCTGTTCCTTGGCCCAGGTCTCGTTGTTCTTCTGCGCCGTCTTCAGCGAATCCTGGAGCGACGTCGAACCCAGCAGGTAACCCTCATACGGGTTTTTGCCCGCCAGCGCGGCAGGCGACTCGACGAATGCGCCGTTCTGTCCCTGCGGCGCAGCGCTCGCCCAGCGGCCATCGGTGAACGCGTCCAGGCCCGGAGGGGTGTCCAGTCCGTTGATCGCCGGGATGCTCCCCGTCCCGTTGAGCCACTCCTGGACGTTGGGGCTCGAGACGAACTGCAGGAACTTCACCGCGGCGTCGAGCTTCTCCCCCTTGATGTACGAGGGGATCATGTACGACGTGCCGCCCGTCGAGACGCCGAACTGCGCGCCTTCACCCGACGCGTACTGCGAGTCGCTCTTCTCGACCGTCGGGAAGGTGATCGTCCCATACGTGAAGTCGGAGTCGCTCAGGTTCGTGGACGCGAAGTTGGTGCCCCATGCCATGGCAGCCTTGCCGGCCTGGAAGTCGGTTCCACCGGTGAACGCACCCGATCCCGTCACGCCCGACCAGTTCGGGGTGGCGCAGGCGTCGTTCAGCTTCTTGAGCAGCGTGTACGAGTCCGCGACCTGCGGGGATGTCGTCAGGTCCAGGTCGCCCGTGAGCACGCCCTTCACGACGCTCTTCGCCGCGATCGGGTTCGCTGTGCCGGGGTTGCCCGCGTTGTCGAACTGGTTGAGCTGATCGACGACATCGTCGAACAGCGTCGAGGCGATCGCATCCATCTCCCAGCCCTGCGTAAGGTTGCCGTTGTCGGTCGCCAGCGGCACGTAGCCGGCATCCTTCAGCGCGGTGCAGCTCTGCACGAACCCGGAGAACGTCGACAGATCGGCGGGGTCGACGCCGACCTTCTTCAGGATGTCGTCGTTGTAGTAGATCGCGATGCCGACGAGGTTGAACGGGATCCACTCGTAGTGGCCCTGCGAGTTGACGCCGAGCTGTTGGTCACCGCCGAAGTACTGGTCGTTGAAGGCATCGATCCACTTCTTGTTCCCGGGGATGAAGGGATTCGGCTTCTCCAGGTATTCATCAAGGCTGTGCACCTGGTCGGGCTTGTGCGTGGTCTGGTTGAAGATGAGCTCTGTGGCCGTGCCGGCCGACAATTGTGTCGTCGACGCCTGGTTCCACGAGGCGATCGGCAGCACATTCGTCTTCAACGTGATGTCGGGGTTCTCCTTCTCGAAGGCCGCCACCAGCTTGTCCCATGCGGGACCGAAGCTGTCGGTGTCCGCGGTGAACTGGTTGGGACCGGTCAAGGTGATCGTCACCTTGCCGTTGGACGCTCCTCCACCCGAACAGCCGGTCAGCGCCATTGCGGTGCCCAGCGCCAGGGCCAGCGTTCCTCCCGCCGCCCGAACGAGGCGGGACCTCTTCCACGTGCTCATGTGATTCTCTTTCTCTTGTGATGGACGACTTCACCTGTGAATCGTCTCAATTTATGGGTACAGCTGTGCTGCGGCGACCTTCTCCCGCAGTCGAGCGCTAATGCGCCCCGGTGACCCCGCCCTGCACGCCGGCGAGGAAGTACTTGGACAGGAAGGTGAACAGAATGACGAGCGGAAGGCTCGCGATGAGATATCCCGCCATCAGCGGGCCCCACGCCGTGGCGTTCTGGCCCTGGAAGAACTGCAGGCCCACCGACACCGTCCGCAGGCTGTTGTCGGAGATGACCAGCAGCGGCCAGAAGAAGTCATTCCAGACCGAGCTGACTGTCATGAGCGCGATCGTTCCGAGCACCGGCAACGACAGCGGGAGCATGATCGATCGGTACATCCGCAGATCGCTCGCCCCGTCCATCCGCGCCGCATCGAAGATCGTCTGCGGGATGCCCTGCACGAAATTGCGGATGAGGATCGTGCCCAGGATGATGCCGCCCGTCGTGTACGGGATCACGAGCGCCAAGTAGGTGTTCAGCATCCCCAGCTGGCGCATGAGGACGAACAGCGGGATGAGGCTCGTGATCGAGGGAACGGCCATCAGCACGAGCACGGCACCGTAGATGACGCCGCCCCCGAGGAAGCGATAGCGGGCGAGGACGAATCCGGCGATCGAGGCGATCACGAGGATCGCGACGATGGATGCTGCGGACACGAAGATCGAGTTCCACAGATACGGCGCCACCTGGTCCCACGCGACCGCGAAGTTCTCGAAGTGCATCGGGAAGACCGGCTGCCAGAAGTTCTCCGCGAACTGCTGATTCGTCTTGAACGACGTGATGAGCATGAACAGGTACGGGGCCAGTGACACCACCACGAACAGCAGCAGCGCCGTCTTCACCCCGAACTGCCGCTTGCGCGTCTTGACGACGGCGCCGCGCCGACCCTTCGCGGACTCCGCAGTGCCGTCCATGATCACTGAACTCGCGCTCATCTCACCCGTCCTCGTTTCTTCGATCCGCGTGCTCACATCTCACCGCCGTCGGCCGCGCCGGTGTCCTTCCGGCGGACGAACACCACGAACGCGCTGAAGCCGAGCGTGATGACGAACAGTGCGGTCGAGAGTGCCGCTGCGTATCCCCAGTCCGCGGCGCTGAAGGCGACGTCGATCGTGCGCAGCACCGGCACGACCGTCGCGTTGTCCGGTCCGCCCTTGGTGAGCAGGTAGGCGATGAACCCGTACTGCAGGGTGCCGATGACCGCCAAGAACACGAGGATGCGGATCTGGCTCGCCATCAGCGGCAGGTCGATCGTCCAGAACCGGCGCACGCGCCCGACGCCGTCGAGTTCCGCCGCCTCGAGGACCTCTGCGGGGATGTTCTGCAGGCTCGAGTAGAAGATGAGGAACGGAAGGCCCGCGATGAAGGGGAAGCCGACGAACAGCAGTGCGAGAAGTGCGGTGTCGGGGTCGCCGATCCAGTTGTGCGCCAAGGCGCCGAGTCCGATCGCCTCGAGCCCCTTGTTGATGACGCCGGAGTTCGGGTCGTAGAAGAACCCCCACACGAGCGCGGTCACCACACCGGGGAAGGCCATCGGGATGATCAGGAGCGTGCGGATGACGTACTGCCAACGCGCGCTGCGCAGCGAGATCAGCAGCTCTGCGGCGATCAGTGGGAGGATCCACGACACGATTCCGAAGACGAAGATCACGCCGAGGTTGCGAAACGACTGCCACCAGATCTCGTCCTGCATCATGGTCAGGTAGTTGCCGAAGCCGAGGAACGTGGAGTCGCCGGCGGGCACCCAGTCGAAGAAGGACCAGAAGACCCCCGAGATCGCCGGGTAGTAGGCGAAGAGGCCGATGAGCACCAGCAGCGGCAGCAGCGACAGGTAGGCGAACCAGCGGATCGGCTTTCGGCGACGGGCCGCCTTCACCCTGCGACCGTCGTTGGATCGAGTGGTCAGAACCTCAGTGACTGTAGCCATTCCAGCCTCTCGTCGTCGAGCTGCGTACAGGGGGACAGGAAAATGAATCCGCTTGTGGAACGTTTCATTTCGATGAGCATAACATACCGTCGTCGTCCGGTAAACGGCTCACAGAACGTCGAATCCGCATCGTGATCCGGCAGGGCGCGACTCCCGCCCCGCGACGCCGCGAGGCCCCCGGCCGCGAAGACGCGCGTCCGGGGGCCTCACCCGGTGTCAGCTGGTGAAGAAGCCGATCCCGTCGATCTGGAAGCTCGGGTTCCAGGTCGGATAGGTGCTGCCCACCGCTGCGAACGACACGCTCATCGACACGACGGCCGACCGACCCGACCAGTCGGAGACGTCGACGACGAGTTGGTTCCACGAGTCCGGAGTGAAGTCGGCGTCGGTCACCGTTCGGGTCGTGCCGTCCTCCCCGGTCAGGGTGAACGTCATGACGTATCCGGTCGCCCCGGGAGCCCCGCCGTACGAGTCGCCCCACAGGTGCACGCTGGCCGCATCCCCGAGGTCGATCGGCTCGTCCGGCGTCACCGAGATGACGTGCGGGGTCGTGGCCGGCGACGCGGTCGCGTTGGCCTGCAGCATCCCGGAGCCCTCTTTCGGCGCACCCGGGCCGTTCGCCATCGACGTGACGCGCGCGACGGAGGCCGTGGCATCCCCGGCGACCCAGCCGGAGGCGTCCGACTCGAAGTCGTACAGCAGGTGGTCCACCGGCGGCGGCACGACCACCGGCACCGTGAAGGCCGTGCCGTCCACGACGACGCACGCCGTCGACGCATCGGCTGTGGCGCCGGTCACCGTGAAGTCGACCGTCGACGAGGCCCCGAAGGCGGTCTTCGGCAACCGCACCCGGCGCTCGACCACGGCGTAGTCGCCGCAGTCGGCGCGCACGCTCGCGGTGCCGTGCAACTTCTCCGAGTCGAGGTTCGTCACCGTCACCGACAGGGTCGTGCCGATCAGGTCGGCGCTGGCGACCCCGGCAGAGACGAGGACGTTCGTCCGGCGAGACGATCCCACGCTGCGCGCGGTGGCGACAGAGGCCACGTCGAACGTCGCGTCGGGCTGTGCGGAGCCGGTGCCCCGCACGCGCACCTTGAGCGTGTCCAGGGTCGCCCCGCGCTGCTTCGGCACACGCAGCGCCACAGTGTGGAATGAGCCGTCGGCGGCGATGCGCCCCTGACCCTCGACCTTCTGCCCCGATGCCAGCGTCGCCGTCAGCTCGACGACCGTCTCGGCACCCAGGTGCGTTGCAGACGGTATCCGTACCCGCGCGGTCAGCCACTGTCCGCTCACGTTCGGTGCACGTGTGCCGAAGTCCTTCACGACGCCGCGGTACTGCGAGGCGAAGGTGCCGGACTGCGTACCCACGTGCAGCACGCCGTTCGTGACGGTGGCCGTCGACGCATTGTCGGAGGGCGCCCATCCGTCGACGCCACGCGAGAACCGGCCGAGCGAACTCGCGCCCTGCGTGCGGGCGTCCACCCGGGCACCGACGGTCTGCGTGATGGCCCGCTGGTCGAGCTTCGACGCGTCGAAGCCGGGGATGACATCGGACCAGTCGGAGATGCCGATGATCTTCTTCGCGAAGTCGGTCACCTCCAACGATCGCGCGGTGTCGATGTACTTGTAGACGTCGTAGATGTACTTCTTCTTCAGCGGCGTCGCGGGGAACGTCGTCGAGTAGTCCGCCGTCCACAGTCCCAGATTCAGCCCGCCCTCCTGCCTGTGGTCGACATGCCGGTGAAGGATGAAGGCATCGATGCCGTCGGAGAAGCGAATCTTGTAGTAGGCGTACGCGAAGCACGCCGCCTGCAGCTTCTCTGCGTCCTCGGTGAGCGAGTCGCCCGCCCCTGGCGTGTTGCATCCCTGCTCGGAGAGGATCACGCGCCGCTGCTCCCCCTGGTACTCCAGGTCCGACTGCTGCAGATACTCGGTGAGCACCTCGATGTTCTTGAAGGTGATCAGCGGTGTGTCGAAGTCCTCGGTGGCCTGCGTGTCGTTCCAGAACGCGGGATCGAACAGGTTCTGCGGATACGGATGGAATGCGACATCCCACGGGAAGTCACCCGACGTCTGCGACGCCGTCGTCAGTGCGTCGACGATCTGCTTCGACGAGTAGTAGCGAGTGGGGTTGTCGTTGTCGGGGTTGCTTCCGGACAGGGCTGTCCAGTTGTGATCGAGCGAGGTGTAGGTCCGGGCAGCCGCATCGTACTTGCGCGTCGCGAGCGATGTGATCCGCAGCGCACGAGAATAGGAATCGACGAACTCGTCGACCGTCTTGTCCCCGGCGTTCGCCCACGCCCACTGTGCGTCGACCTCGTTGCCGACGATGTAACCGAGCGCCTGACCGTATTTCTGGTCGGGACGGGTCCACCGGCTCGCGATGAACTCCATGGCGGCCGTGTAATACGCCACACCCTCGGCGGTCGTCATGTTGAACCCGACGATCGGGCCGGCGCCGTCGGCGCTGGACGCGTCGGGATCGCCGAGCTGGTGGTAGGCGCTCGTGGCGACGCCGTCGTGCCGGTACACCAGCAGGATGAGATTGACTAGCACGCCGTTGTCGGACAGCGCCTTGATCTGCGTGTCCAGCCCCTCGACCACCGACGCGTCGAAGTAGTAGGTACGCCCGTTGCTCGTGAACGCGATGTCGTCGTCGCTGACCTGCGTATTCAGCATGAGCGTGCCGAGGTCGACGTTCAGAGCCGCGTGCTGCACGCCCAGGCTCTCCGCGTCGTCGGTCATCTGCACCTGGAGGCCCTTCTTGTCGGCGATGTCCGGATAGGCGTCCGTGTTCACCGATGTGAAGTCCAGAGCGTCCGCGAAGCGGGCCGTGCCCACGCCGGCGCCGTCGACACTCGCGGTGAACGCATCGTAGAGGCCGTCCTCTCCGGAGGCGGTCTCGCGGGGTCCGGTGACGCTGAAGCCACCATCGGCATCGGCCGTCGCCGTGCCGAACGCGGATCCGTCCTCCCCCGACACCTGCGCGCCGGACTCGGTGACCGTCACGGTCGCTCCCGCGTCACCGGCCGGCACTGTGCCGGTCACGGTGATGGTGTCGGCGCCGACGGTCACATGCGAGATCCCGATGGATGCCGCAGCCGCGTCGCCGTTCGCGGGGACAGGGATCTCCTCCGCCTGGGCCGGCGCCACCGAGCCGAGGCACAGCAGCATCGCTGTCAGTGCGGAGACGGGGACACCCCATCGTGCCCATGGTCGCTTGTTACGTTTCATCAGCTGTCCTCTCTGACCGGCGAATTTCCTCTCTCGGCAGGGTCGCGAAGCAGACCGCACGGCGTCAAGCGATCCCGACAAACATGGCCGGTTCCGGACACAGGCCGCGAAGAATCCGCCCTGCACCACACGGAGCGATCGCTTGCTCGGCGCATGCACGCTCGGTATGCTGACATCCGATACAACAATGAAACGTTTTATTCTCGGCGTGCGACCCGAATTGCGCTGAAGACGGAGCGAGGGAGCTCATGATGTCTTGGCACGGATCGATCGGAACCTCAGCCCACACCGACGGCGCGCGACCGCTTCCCACCCGAGCGCGCGGCGCCGCCATGCGCCGTGAGGAGTTCTCCGACCTCGATCTCGTGATCCTCAGACTCGTGGCCGAGGGTCACGCCATCGACTCGATAGCGCGCGAGCTGAATGTCTCGGCTCGCACCGTCCGGCGGCACACGCACGCCATGCGCGACCGGTTCGGCGCGCGGGCGCCGATCCAGGTCGCCGTCTGGGCGGCCCGCCGAGGCATCATCTGACGATGGGCGGCAGCTGCGGCACGACAACGCGCCGCCCGGTACGGGCGGCCTCGAGCATCGCCTCGAGAAAGGCGACCGTCGCCGCCGCGGGCCTCACCGGCGACAGATTCGGGCCGATGCCGCGAATGAGCTCGATGAACGCCTGCGACGGTCTCTCCGACCGGTACGTGCTGCCCCCTGCGTCAGCAGTGAACGTCTCGATCTCACCAGCCTCCGACAGCACGCGCACGTCGCCGCTGAGCAGATTCTGCTCGATGGTGCGCTCAGTGCCGATGTAGCGCACGTGATGGCGCACCTCTCGTCCGTTGACGTCGGTGCCCGTGGATGCCGCGACTCCGATCCCTCCGCCTGTGAACCGGAACGCCGCGGCGTCGACGACGTCGACGTCGAGTCCGCGGTCGTCGGTGAACGCCGAGACCTCGGCGATCTGCCGCCCCGTGGCCCAGCACAGCATTCCCATCGCGTGCGTGAGCTGGGTGTGCGCCTGCCCGCCGCCGTTCGCGCGCGAATACGCACCCGGGTGCGGCGCGTCGGGACGTTCGTCATCGGCCTCGCTTGCGCGCGCGTACAAGTCGCCGGCGTTCGAGGTGAACTCGACCACGACCTGGACGAGATCACCGATGCCGCGCTGAACCGCCTGCCGCACGAATGGCGCCGTCGACGCGTACTGGTACGTGTAACCGATTGCAAGGTGCCGGCCGACACGCTCTGCCTTCTCGACCAGCGCGAAGGCATCAGCCGCCGTCAGAGTCATCGGCTTCTCGACCAACACATGCAGCCCGGCGTCCAGGCACGCGCTCGCGAGGGGGAAGTGCGTCACGTGAGGCGTCGCGATGATCACGGCATCGGCGGTGCCGGCTGAGATCAACTCGTCGATCGACGCGAACACCCGCGGTATGCCGTTTTTCTCGGCCACACGCCGAGCACGCGAGAGGTCGGGGTCGCAGACGGCCACCACATCCGCGTCCCCGCAGTCGCGCAGCGCGGGGAGATGGATGGCCGTGGCCCACCAGCCGGTCCCGACGAGCGCCACGCGGACCGCTGTCATCGGGCGGCGGCCTCGAGCGTCGGGACGAGCCCCACTTCGGGGTTCAGCGTCAGACCGAAGCCCGGATCGTCGCTCACCCGCACCCAGCCGTCGACGGGAAGCACCTCACCCGAGAACAGCGGCGCATGCTGCGGTGCGACGGCTTCGCCACTCGCGGACAGCACCGGGAACTCTGCGAGTTCGCCATCCGGCCGACTGACCACGAAGTGATAGCTGATCATGCCGGCAGAGTGCGGAACGACCTTGACCCCGAACACCTGTGCGACGGCCCAGATGCGCAGCATCTCCGTCAGGCCGCCACACCACGCGGGATCGGGTTGGACGACATCGACGCCCGCCTCGCACAACAGGCGGAATCCGTTCGCCGTGTATTCATGCTCTCCTGTCGCGAGCATCATCGTCGGCGGCATCCTCGCGCGCAACCGCCGCAGGTCGCTGTATTGGTCGGGCGGCAGCGGCTCCTCGATCCAGGTGAAGCCGAGGTCGGCGACGGCATGAGCGAGCCGTGCGGCGTAATCGACGTCGAGCGCCATCCAGCAGTCGTACATCAGCGGGAAGCCTTCGGGGGTCGACGCACTCGCCGCCTCGGCGATCTCGACGTTGCGTCGAAACCCCTCCTCTCCCTCGCTCGGCCCGTACACGAGCGGGAGCTTCGCCCCCGCGAAGCCGGCGGCTGCACCGACCGCCGGCTCGGGGCCCGTCGCGTACACGCGCACCGCGTCGCGGATGCGGCCACCGATGAGCTCATGCACGGGCAAGCCGGTGATCTGCCCATGCAGATCCCAGATCGCCAGGTCGACGGCGCTGATCGCGTGCAGCACGAGCCCCTTGCGGCCGTACAGCAGTGTGCTGCAGAACATCCGATCCCAGATCCGAGTATGCGCGAACGCGCTCTCCCCCACCACGTAGTCGGACAGATGCTGCTCGATGATCGCGGCGGCGGCCAGGCCGCCGGACGCGACCGCCGTGCCGATGTGCCCGGAGGCCGACTCGACCTGCACGACCACGCCGCGTCCGGCGCGCGGGCCGATCGCAATCGAGCGATTGTCGCGGAACTCCGCGTACTTCGTCATAGGGTTGGCGACCTTGCCCGACACCCAGTGCGTGTCGGGCTCGTCATCCTGCGGTGGAGCCGGCTCGCGCACATCGAAGAAAGTGCGCACGGCGACGATGCGGGTACGTGAGCGGAATTCGGCCATGGCGGCGACTTCTCTCTGTCCGCGGCGGTGCGAACGTCAGGTTGCGGCAGAATGGGCGCGGTCGCGGGTTTGATCGTTTCAGATATCACGCTAAAGTCGGCGCGCTCTCCCTGTCAAGGCATCGCTGGGCGCGGGACGGACGTTTGACACTGACTCCGCCGGGGGATAATCTGAGAGTATGAAACGATTCACAGTGCCAGTGAGTCACGCCCTGCGGAGCACGCGATGACGACCACAGAACGCGTCTGCTTCACCCTGCGGGTCCGCCCCGAGCGGATCGCCGAATACCGCGCCCGGCACGTGAGCGTGTGGCCCCGCATGCTGCGCGAGATCGAGGCGTCCGGCCGTCGGGAGTACACGATCTTCCTCAGCGACGACGGACTGCTGGTCGGCTTCTTCGAGACCGACGACGCCGCGGCATCCGACGCCTATCTGGCAGCCTCGCCCGTGGCCGCCGAGTGGGAGGCGGAGATGTCTCCGTTCTTCGAATCGTTGGACGGACGTGCCGACCAGGCCGCCACACGCCTGACCGAGATCTTCAACCTCGCCGACCAGCTTGCGTCGGCCGCACCATCATCGACGAAGGGCGACAACTCATGACCATTCCCGCTGCCACGCTCGCGCTGCTCGAGCAGCAGGCGATCGAACTGCCGAGCTGGGCCTTCGGCAATTCGGGCACCCGGTTCAAGGTGTTCACGACACCGGGCACGCCGCGTGACCCGTTCGAGAAGGTGGCGGATGCCGCGCAGGTCAACGCGCTCACGGGGCTCGCCCCCACCGTCGCCCTGCACATCCCGTGGGATCTCGTCGACGACTTCGGCGCGCTGCGCCGGCATGCCGAAGACCTCGGCGTGCAGCTGGGCACCATCAACTCCAACGCGTTCCAGGACGACGACTACAAGTTCGGATCACTCACCTCGGCCGACGACGCGGTGCGCCGCAAGGCCATCGACCACCACCTCGCCTGCATCGACGTGATGGATGCCACGGGCAGCCGTGACCTGAAGATCTGGCTGGCAGACGGCACGAACTATCCGGGGCAAGACGACATGCGCGCCCGGCAGGATCGGCTGCACGACTCGCTCACCGAGATCTACGCGCGCCTGGGCGACGACCAGCGCCTGGTGCTCGAGTACAAGTTCTTCGAGCCGGCGTTCTACCACACCGACGTGCCCGACTGGGGCACCTCGTACGCGCAGGTGACCGCCCTCGGCGACAAGGCGATGGTCTGCCTCGACACCGGGCATCATGCCCCCGGCACCAACATCGAGTTCATCGTCATGCAGCTGCTGCGCCTGGGCAAGCTCGGCTCGTTCGACTTCAACTCGCGCTTCTACGCCGACGACGACCTGATCGTGGGCGCGGCCGACCCGTTCCAGCTGTTCCGCATCCTCGTCGAGGTGGTCCGCGGCGGCGGACTGAACAACCCCGACGTGGCGTTCATGCTCGACCAGTGCCACAACATCGAGAAGAAGATCCCGGGGCAGATCCGCTCGGTGCTGAACGTGCAGGAGATGACCGCCCGGGCGCTGCTGCTCGACCGCGACGCCCTGGCCACGGCTCAGAAGGCCAACGACGTGCTGGGCGCCAACGCGGTGTTCATGGACGCCTTCCAGACCGATGTGCGCCCGGCACTGGCCGAATGGCGCGCCTCGCGCGGACTGCCGGCCGACCCGATGGCCGCGTATGCGGCATCCGGATACCAGGAGAGAATCGAAGCCGAGCGCGTCGGCGGCACCCAGGCGGGCTGGGGCGCGTGAACGTGCAGGTCTCCGACCGCACCCTCGAGGGGCCTCACGGTCCGCTGCCGGTGCGCATCTATGCGCCCGTCGAGGCCACCGGGCCAGGACTGGTGTGGCTGCACGGCGGTGCGTTCGCGGGCGGCGACCTCGACATGCCCGAAGCCGATTGGGTCTCGCGGCGACTGGCGGCCGAGGGGATCGTGGTCGTCTCCGTCGACTACGCGCTGGCATCGGACGGCGGCGCGCACCACCCGGTTCCCTCACAGGAGGCGGCCTTCGCGTTCGGGTGGGCCGCGGCATCCGACCTCGCATCCGGGCCGTGGGCACTCGGCGGCGCAAGCGCGGGCGGCAATCTGGCCGCCGCCGCCACGCTGCGCCTGCTGCACGGCCGCGGGCCCATTCCGGCCCTCGCGGTGCTGGCCTATCCCACGCTGCACGCCGTGCAGGAGGAACCGGATGCTGCGCTGAGCGCCGCGCTCGCCGCCGACCCGGCGGCCGACGTCTTCGGCCCCGACGCTCTGCGCGGCATGTACGAGAACTATCTCGGCGGTCCGGTGGCCGCGGCCGACGTCTACGCCGTGCCGGGCCTGGCGACCACCTCCGAGCTTGCGGGCTTCCCGCCCACGATCATGATCACCAGCGAGGTCGACGAACTGCGGGTGTCGGGCGAGCAGTTCGCACGGGCCCTGCGCGCCGCGGGCGTCGAGCTCGATGCCTCGACCGAACCAGGAACCCGCCACGGCCACCTCAACCGGCCCGACGAGCGTGCCGCCGAGATGTCGGCCGCACGCTTCGCGCGCCGCATCCTCTCCCTCTCCGCACCGTCTCTGGAGCATTGACATGACCAACCCGACCGTCGCCGACCTGATCGCGCGCAGCAACCGGCTGGGCGCCGACCCGGCCAACACGAACTACGCCGGGGGCAACACCTCGGCCAAGGGCACCGAGACCGATCCCGTCACGGGCGAGCCGGTCGAGCTGCTCTGGGTGAAGGGCTCGGGCGGAGACCTCGGCACCCTGAAGCCCGAGGGGCTCGCCGTGCTGCGAATGGACCGCCTGCGCGCGCTCGTCGACGTCTACCCCGGCCTCGATCGCGAGGACGAGATGGTCGCGGCCTTCGACTACTGCCTGCACGGCAAGGGCGGGGCGGCGCCGTCGATCGACACCGCGATGCACGGACTGGTGGATGCCGCGCACGTCGACCACCTGCATCCCGATTCCGGCATCGCCCTCGCGACGGCCGCCGACGGCGAAGAGCTCACCGGAAAGATCTTCGGCGAGAAGGTCGTCTGGGTGCCGTGGCGACGCCCCGGCTTCCAGCTGGGAATGGACATCGCCGCGATCAAGGCGGCCAACCCGGCCGCGATCGGGTGCATCCTCGGCGGGCACGGCATCACGGCCTGGGGCGACACGTCCGATGAGGCCGAGCGGAACTCGCTCTGGATCATCACCACGGCTCAGGCGTACATCGACGAGCACGGGGCCGACGCTCCCTTCGGCGCGGTGCGCCCGGGCTTCGAAGCGCTGCCCGAGACCGAGCGGCACGCGAAGGCGGCGGCGCTGGCCGCGACCATCCGCGGGCTCGCGTCGACCGACAAGCCGATGGTCGGGCACTACGCCGACTCCACCGCGGTGCTCGACTTCCTCGCCTCCGAGAAGGCCCCCGCACTGGCAGCGCTCGGCACCAGCTGCCCCGACCACTTCCTGCGGACCAAGGTCACGCCGATGCTGCTCGATCTGCCGGCCGACGCGTCGGTCGAGGCATCCCTCACCCGTCTGAAGGAACTCCACGAGCAGTACCGCGCCGACTACGCCGCGTACTACGAGCGTCACGCCGATGCCTCGTCGCCGGCGATGCGCGGCGCCGACCCGCTCATCGTGCTCGTGCCGGGCGTGGGCATGTTCTCGTACGGCGCGAACAAGCAGACCGCGCGCGTCGCGGGCGAGTTCTACGTGAACGCGATCAATGTGATGCGCGGCGCCGAGGCGCTGTCGAGCTACCGGCCGATCCCCGAGTCGGAGAAGTTCCGCATCGAGTACTGGGCGCTCGAAGAGGCCAAGCTGCAGCGGATGCCGAAGCCCAAGAGCCACCAGGGGCGCATCGCGTTCGTCACCGGGGCGGCCTCGGGCATCGGCAAGGCCACCGCCGCCAGGCTCGCCGCCGAGGGCGCCTGCGTGGTCGTCGCCGACCTCGACCTCGAGAAGGCACAGGCGACCGCGGCGGAGCTGGGATCGACCGACGTCGCGATCGGCGTGGCCGCGAACGTCGCCGACGCCGACGGCGTGCAGGCGGCGATCGACGCGACGCTGCTCGCGTTCGGCGGCATCGACCTGGTCGTGAACAACGCCGGGCTGTCGCTGTCGAAGCCGCTGCTGGAGACCACCGAGAAGGACTGGGATCTACAGCACGACGTGATGGCGAAGGGCTCGTTTCTCGTCTCGCGTGCGGCGGCGCGCCCGCTCATCGAGCAGGGCATGGGCGGCGACATCATCTACGTCTCGTCGAAGAACAGCGTGTTCGCCGGCCCGAACAACATCGCGTACTCGGCGACCAAGGCCGATCAGGCGCACCAGGTGCGGCTGCTGGCCGTCGAGCTCGGCGCGCATGGCGTGCGCGTGAACGGCATCAACCCCGACGGCGTCGTGCGCGGCTCGGGCATCTTCGCCGGCGGCTGGGGCGCGCAGCGCGCGGCGACCTACGGGATCAAGGAGGATGACCTCGGCCAGTTCTACGCGAACCGGACGATCCTCGGGCGCGAGGTCGTGCCCGAGAACGTCGCCGACGCGGTGTGTGTGCTGACCGGGCCCGAGCTCTCGCGCACCACGGGCCTGCATGTGCCCGTCGACTCCGGCGTCGCCGCCGCGTTCCTGCGATGAGCGAGGGCGCGGTCGCCGCGATCGACCTGGGCGCGACCAGCGGCCGCGTCATCGTCGGCCGCGTCGGGCCCGACACGCTCGAGGCCCGGCAGGTCGCCCGCTTCGCGAACACCCCGGTACCGCTCGGCGACGGGCTGCACTGGGACGTGCTCGCGCTGTACAGCGCCGCGCTCGACGGGCTGCGCGAGGCCGTGCGCACCGCGCCCGACATCGCGAGCGTCGGCGTGGACTCGTGGGCGGTCGACTACGCTCTGCTGCGCGACGGACGCCTGCTCGGCGCCCCGTTCCACTACCGCGACGAGCGCGGCGAGCGCGGAGTCTCTGCGGTGCACGAGCGGATGCCCCATGCCGAGTTGTTCGCCCGCAACGGGCTGCAGTTCCTGCCATTCACCACGATGTATCAGTTCGCCGCGGAAGACCCCGCGGTGCTCGAGGTCGCCGACACCGCGCTGTTGATCCCCGACCTCATCGGGTTCTGGCTGACCGGCCGCGCCGTCGCCGAGCGCACGAACGCCTCGACCACCGGCCTGCTGCACGGCGACGCCTGGGACGACGGCCTCATCGACGCGCTGGGCCTGCCGGGCGGCATCCTGCCCCCGCTCGTCTCTCCCGGAGAACGGATCGGGATGCTGCGCCCCGGCGTCGCCGCATCCCTCGGCGCGCGCCCCGATCTGCCGGTGACCGCGGTCGGCTCGCACGACACCGCGTCGGCGGTCGTCGCGGTGCCCATGGACGCCGAGCACGCCGCGTACATCTCGTGCGGAACCTGGGGCCTGGTCGGCGTCGAAGTGCCGCGCCCGGTGCTGAGCGAGGCGGCACTGGCCGCGAACTTCACGAACGAGGGCGGCGTCGACGGCCGCGTGCGGCTGCTGCACAACGTGATGGGGCTCTGGGTGCTCACCGAGACTGTGCGCGGATGGGACCGCACCGGCACCGCGATCGACCTGTCGACGCTCCTGGCCGAGGCCGCCGTCGTCGATCCCGCCACGGTGCCCGTCTTCGACATCGAGGACGCGCGATTCCTGCCCCCGGGCGACATGCCGGCGCGCATCGACGCCTGGTGCGCCGAGCATGCGCTGCGCCCGCCCCGCACGCGCCCCGAGTATGCACGCGCGATCGTCGAGTCGCTCGCGCAGGCGTTCACCGAGACGGTGGATGCCGCGGCCCGCGTCTCCGGCGTCGACGTGCGCACGATCCACATCGTCGGCGGCGGGGCGCTCAACGAGCTGCTCTGCCAGCGCGTGGCCGACCGGTCCGGGCTGGCCGTGCTCGCCGGCCCGGTCGAGGCGACGGCTCTCGGCAATCTGCTCGTGCAGGCGCGCGCGGCCGGCTTCGTCACCGGATCGCTCGAGGCGCTGCGCGACCTCGTCGCCCGCACGCACGCGCCGCGCCGATACATGCCGCGCGGCTGAACCGCGCCGCGGCGCCGGGCCCGGCCGGAGGACTCCGCAGCGCGGCACTCCGCCCACCCGCGTCACGGCGCCCCGCGCCGCCCGCAGTCCGGCCGGGGGAATCTGCGGCGTGAGCGCACGTTTGCGCGACGCTCCTGGGGATAAGGACGCGTCCTTATCCCCAGGAGGGCCCGAAAAGGAGGCGGCGAGACCCCCGGCACCACCGTCGATCTGGCGGCCGTGCACAGTTCCGCGGCCTTCTTCGCGCAACAGCGACAGATTCTCGGCCGGCCTGCGCGCCACCGCGTCGGGTCGCCCCACCGAGGAGGGACATGCCACCGTGTCAGAGCGCGTCGAACGCGTCAAGCGCGTCGAACAGGCCGATCCGCCACCAGGCGAAGTCGTGCCCGCCGGTGAACACCCGCAACGACGCGTCTCCCCCAGCCGCCTGCACGGCGTCCGTGAAGGCTGATGCGGCCGGCAGCATCCCGGGCTCCTCGGTCCCGGCCTGCACGACGAATCGGCCCGAGACCCGCGCCCTGGAAAGCCCCTCGATGAGGTCGCCGGTCTGACCAGCCGGCGGACGCTCGGTCTGCCCGGCGCGGAAGTGGAACGACCCCGACTGCACGATCGCGGTCTGCGCGATCTCCGGCCGCAGGCACACCGTCAGCGCGGCGGCGAGCCCCCCGAAGCTCTGGCCGGCGACGACGGTGCGGGCGGCATCCCACCCGCCGATCGCCTCGGCGACGGCGGGCACGAGCTCCTCCGCCAGATACGGCAGCAGCCGCTCCGGATGCGGCAGCAGCGCCGCCCGCTCGGCGAGCGAGCCGGAGGGCACGAGCACGGTCAGCGGTCCGCCGCGGTACGCAAGGGCGGAGGCGACGCCGAGTCGCTCCCACCATTCGCCGTCGAACAACACGAGCACGCGCGAGGGGTCACCGTGCACGACGGTTGCGGGATGCCGCGACGGCAACGGCACGGTCGTGATCGGCAGGTCTCCGGCACCGGGCGACTCCCAGGCGGGATGCCGCGGCGCCTCCGGCATGGTCAGCACCGATGACCGGGCGCCCAGCGGATTCAGCAGCGTCTCCGAGTTGCGCGGATCGGCCCGCCCCAGCCCGTGGATGCGCAGCCACCCCTCGCGCGTGCGTCCGGCGTCGCGGGGCAGCACCGGGTCGGCGGCGAAGCGGTAGCTCACACGCAGCTCGGCGGGCAGCAGATACGTCAGCGCGTGTCTGCCGGCGCCGACATGCTCCATGAGGGCGGGCGCGATGTCTTCGCGGTGCGCGTCGGTGACGCCGTTGAGATGGATCATCACCTCGTGCCCCGGTGGCGCCTCGGCGACGAAGGTGACCGGGCGCAGCATCCGCCCGTCCCACTCGATCGGGTCGCCGACCACCGGCCACCGCGCACTGATCTCGTCGGGATGGATGCCGCGGCGCAGCCGGTCGTGCGCGTCACTGTCGACGCGGATCGGGCCGCCGTCCGCCGCACGCGGCACGGCCCGCGCGGGCACGGACGGCGTGCTCATGCCGTCTCCTCCGCGCGGGACGACACCGCCGCCCACCCGGCCAGCGGCACGACCAGCGGCGTTCCCGTCACGGGGTCGTCGATCACATGCGTGGCCAGGCCGAACACCCGCTCGATGAGTGCGGGGGTGACCAGCTCGGACGGGTCACCCGTGGCGATCACCTCACCGTCGCGCATCGCCACGAGGTGCGAGGCGTAGCGGCAGGCCTGGTTGACGTCGTGCAGCACGGCGACGATCGTGCGCCCCTGCCGGTGCAGGCGGCGGCACAGCTCGAGCACCTCGACCTGGTGCGCCATGTCGAGGAACGTCGTAGGCTCGTCGAGCAGGAGGATCCCCGTCTCCTGCGCGAGCGTCATCGCCAGCAGCACCCGCTGCCGCTGCCCGCCCGACAGCTCGTCGATGTGCCGGTCGGCGAGATCGGTCGTGCCGGTGACGCGCAGCGCCTCGTCGACGGCCTCGGCGTCGGCGCTCGTCCACTGACGCAGCAGCCGCTGGTGCGGAAAGCGCCCGCGCGCCACGAGGTCCGTGACGGCGATGCCATCGGGCGTCGCCACCTGCTGCGGCAGCAGCGCGAGCTGACGGGCGACCTCCTTGCTGCGCAGCGAGGAGAGCGGCGCGCCGTCGAGGGCGACGGTCCCCGCCTGCGGCGCGAGCAGGCGCGACAGCGCCCGCAGCAGCGTCGACTTGCCGCAGGCGTTCGGGCCGACGATGACGGTGAACCCGCCGTCGGGGATCTCGATGCTCAGCTCGGGTACGACGATGCGCCCCTCGTATGCAAGCCGGATGCCCTGCGCGGTCAATCGCGCGTCCATGTCGTTCTCCTTCTCCATCCCGCTCACCGCCCGCGCCCGAGCAGCCACAACAGGTACACGCCACCGAGCACACCGGTGACCAGTCCCACCGGCGCCGACAGGTTCAGCGGCAGGTGCTGCGAGACGAGGTCCGCGGCCACCAGGAGCGCCGCGCCCATCGCCGCCGAGCCGACGAGCGACACCGACGTCGCCTTGCCGATGCGGGTGACCAGCTGCGGCGCCGCCAGCGCGACGAACGCGATCGGTCCCGCGGTCGCCGTCGCGAACGCGGCGAGCGCGACCGCCACGGCGAGCGCGATCAGGCGCACCGCGCCCACCGGCACACCGACCTGGCGCGCCTGGTCCTCGCCGAGTTCGAGCACCGCAAGTCCGTGCCGCACGCCCAGCAGCACGGGCAGGAGCACGACCACCGCGATCAGCGTCGGCAGCACCTCGCTCCAGCCGCGCGCGTTCAGCGTGCCGACCAGCCACATCTGCGCGGCGAGGGCCTCGTCGCGCTGGCTGTGCGTCATCAGCAGGTCGTTGACCGCACCGAGCAGCGCACCCGCGCCGATGCCGACGAGCACGATCCGGTATCCGCCGCCGCTGCCGCCGCCCAGCGACAGCGCTCCGACGAGCAGCGCCGTGAGCACGCCGCCGAGCACGGCGGCAGCCGACACGCCCCACGGCGGTGCCTCGAACACGAGGATCGCCACGATCGCCCCCGTCGCCGCACCGGTGACGAACCCGATGATGTCGGGCGAGCCGAGCGGGTTGCGGGTGATCGACTGGAAGACGGCGCCGCTCACGCCGAGGGCGGCGCCCACGGCGATGCCGGCGACCAGGCGGGGTGCGCGGATCAGCCCGAGCACACGCGCGATCGACGGCTCGGCGGTGCCGGTCGCTGCAGCCCACAGGTCGCCGAGACCGATCTGGAACGTGCCGGTCAGCAGCACGCCGAGCCCCAGCGGAATGAGCAGCAGGAGGAGGACGGATGCCACGATCGCGGGCCGTCGCCGCCAGCGCAGGGCAATGCGCTCGCCCGGCGTGCGCCATACGGTGACCCCCGCGGGGCGGGATGCCGCGGCATCCCGCGTTTCGGTCTGCACGGGTGCGCTCATCACAGCCTCATCAGTCGACGTCGGCGGGCGAGCAGGATGAACACGGGGGCGCCCACGAGGGCGGTGACGATCGAGGTCTCGAGCTCGTCCGGCGGCAGGGCGATGCGCCCGATGATGTCGGCGCCCAGCACGAGCACCGCGGCGGCCAGTGCCGACAGCGGCAGGATGCGCCGGTAGTCGGGCCCCACGAGCATGCGCACGCCCAGCGGCGCGACGAGCCCCACGAAGCCGATGGGCCCGGCGACCGCGGTCGCGGTGCCCGCCAGCAGCACGATGAGCACGGCGCCGGTGACGAGCACACGCTGCGGTGAGGCGCCCAGGGCCCGCGCGGCGTCATGGCCGAGGGCGACCGCGTTGAACGAGCGTCCGAGCAGCACCGCCACGAGCGCGGCGGGCACGATGAGCAGGAGGGCCGGCAGCACGAGTTCGTTGCCGCGGCCCTGCACCGACCCGACCGCCCAGTGGCGGAAGCTGTCGAAAACGGTCGGGAAGTTCAGCAGCAGCGCGTTGGTGTACGCCGCGAGGGTGACGGCCAGTGCCGCGCCGGCCAGGGTCAGCCGGACCGGGTCGGCTCCCCGTCCGGGAACGTGGCCGAAGACGCCGCCGAGGGCGGCGACGAGAAGGGATGCCGCGGCCGCGCCCGCGAACGAGAAGAGGAATGAGCCGGTCATGCCCCAGACGCCCCCGGTGACGGCGATGCCGGTGGCGGCGGCGGCCGCGGCGCCGGCGTTCACGCCGAGGATGCCCGGCTCGGCCAGCGGGTTGCGGGTGAGCGCCTGCATGATGGTGCCGGCCACGCCCAGGGCGATGCCGACGAGGATCGCGAGGATCGTGCGCGGCACGCGCAGCTCGGTGATCACGAGCTGGGCGGTGTCGGTGGGATCGGGGCGCGTGAGCGCCTGCCACACCACACCGGGGTCGATCTCACGCGAGCCGACGAACAGGCTCAGCACGACGCAGACGGCGAGCGCGACGAGGCCGACGGCCACCGCGATCGCCGTTCCGCGTGCGGTGCCCCGCCGGCGCGTGGCCGGCGGGGCGGTGGTGAGGGTGGTCACGCGAAGTCGGACTCGACGATGTCGACGATCTGCGACGCGCTGTAGTAGTCGATGCGGAACGAGGTGTTGCCCAGCGGGTGCACGTTCCCGGCCTTCACGGCCGGGGTGTTGGCGAGAACCTTCGTGGCGGAGAGGTCCGCGGCCGTCGTGTCATCGCCGCTGACCACGAACACGGTCGAGCCGGTCAGCGCCGAGGTGACGTTCTCGATCGAGAGGAACGCGAAGTCTTCGCGCGGGGTCTCGTTCAGGTCGTACTCGTCGGGTGCACCCTCGACGTCGAAGCCGAGCGCGTCCAGCAGCTCGGCGTGCGCGCCGCCCGGCTTGGCGAAGGCCGTCTGGCCCTCGACGCCGTTCCACACGACGGCGTTCGCGGTGCCCTCGGGAACCGTGATCTTCGCGGCGACGTCGGCGACGTGCTGGTCGAAGTCGGCGACGACCTTCTTCGCATCGGCCTCGTGGCCGGTCGCCTCACCGAGGGTCTCGGCGAGCTCCTGCCACGACTCGTCGCCGTAGTTCAGCACGATGGTGGGCGCGATGGCCGAGAGCTTGTCGTACTGGTCGGCCGTGGCATCCGCCCCCGTCGAGGCGACCACGATGAGGTCGGGCGCCGCCGCGATGACGGCCTCTTCGTCGAACTCGAGGTTCGGGTAGAGCGAGGTGACCCCGCGGTCGTGGGCCACATCGGCCCACTGGCTGAAGAAGCCCTCGTCATCGGTGATGTCGCTGGGCGTCGTGGTCGCGGTGGCGGTCACCGGCGCGTCGATGGCCAGCAGCGTGCCGGTCAGCGTGATCGAGGTCGACACGATGTTCTTGGGCTGCGACGGGATCTCGGTGCTGCCGTTCACGTGCTCGATGGTGCGGGGCCAGTCCCCGCCCGCCGCCGATGCGTCGTCGGTGGCGGCGTTGCTCGACGCCGCGCAACCGCTCAGCGCGAGCGCGACGATGGCCGCTCCCGCCGCGAGGGCCGTCTTCAGGCGTGCATGCATGTGCTGTCTCTCTTCTCTCGGATGGTGGGGCGGGATGCCGCGGCTCAATCGTCCGCTGCGTGGTGGTCGAGACCGGCGACGCCCTTCCGCCAGTACCCGTCGATGTCGTAGCGGGCCCGGTCGACGCCGCGCTCGCGCAGCGCCCGCCGCAGCGGTTTGAGGCTGTCGGCCTCACCCGCCGCCCACAGGAACACGTCGGCGTCGTCGGCGACGAGATCGGCAGCCGCGGCGAGCGCGGCAGGTCGTTCGGATGCCGGCAGCACCTGCCACTGCACGGTGGTGCGGGCCCGCGGCGGGAGCGGATACTCGTCCACTCCCGCAACGGTGGCCAGCACGGTGACCTCGGCGTCCCAGTCGGGCTCGTCGAGCCAGCGACCCACCGCGGGCAGCGCGGTCTCATCGGCCACGAGCACGTACCGCGCGTAGTCGGAGGGGTACAGGTGCGAGCCGCGGGGGCCGAGCACGCCGAGCGGGTCACCCACCCGCGCGGCACCGGCCCAGCGCCCCGCGGGCCCGTGGTCGTGCAGCACGAAGTCGAGCACGAGGTGGTCGGCGTCGACGCGACGCACGGTGTAGTCGCGGAAGATCGGCTCGGCACCGGGGGCGCGCCCCAGTCGGTCGTCGACGATCGGCGGCAGAGGGATGTCGCCGCTCACCGGGTCGGGCACGACGATCTTCACGTGATCGGGCGCGGCGAACGGCGGCGCGGGGAAGTCTGCCTCGAGATCCTCTCCCCCGAGCGTGACGCGCCGCATGCGCGGACCGATGTCGTCGAGCGCGGTCACGGTCAGCAGCCGCGAGCGCAGCGGATGCATCACCGTGGTCACGGACGCGTGGGCGGATGTCGCGGTCATGTGACCAGGTTAGGTTTGCCTATCCTCAGGTGATCGCTAGAATCAGACAACCGCTATCGCGCAACGGACACCTCTGCCATGACCAGCCCCGCACTCCTCGACGCCGCCCTGGCAGACGTGCGCCTGGTCGACGCGATCGAGCACGTGCACGAGGCCGACGAGCTCACCTGGGTGGTCGCGGGCGCCTGCCGCATCGAGATCGACGAGCAGCGCTGGCGCGTCGACACCGAGACGGCGCTGCTGATCCCCGCCGGCACCGTGCACCGGGTCGTGCCGCGGCCCGACTCGATCGTGTTCCCGCTGCAGCTGCCCCCCGGCACCGCGCAGACCCCCACGCCGATCGCCCGCACCCCCGCGCTCGAGACGTGTGCGCGCGTGCTGCTGCAGCCGGGCCTGGCGGCGGACGACGCGGTCGCGAGTGCGCGGGCCGCGGCATCCACTCTCCTGCGCAGCGCAGGCGACGCCTGCACGCCGCTGCCGCACGATCCCCGCGTGCGCCGGCTCGCGCAGGCCATCCTCGACGCGCCGGCGCACCCGGCCGACCTCGAGGAGCTCGCCCTGCGCATGCACATGAGCAGCCGCACGGTGCAGCGGCACTTCCGCCGCGACACCGGCATGTCGTTCGGCACCTGGCGCACCGATGTGCGGCTCGCCCACGGGCGCGAGCTGCTGGAGCGCGGCGAGAGCGTCGCGGCCGCCGCCCGCGCGGCCGGCTACCGCAGCACGAGCGCGTTCGTCGCGGCGTTCCGCCGCCGCCACGGCGTGACGCCGGGCGCGGTCGCCGTGCGCGACTGAGCGCCTCCCCGCGGCGCCCCGGCTCTGCCAGATCTGTGACCTCTGGCATCCCGTGCCGGTTTCTGCCAGACTTCTCCGAAACGATTCGATAGACTAGTGGTTCTTCGGCGACCGCGGCCTGCACGCGGTCGCCTTCACCTTTCCCGTTCCGCCTTCTCCTCCGCCGAGAGCTCTCATGGCCACCACTCTCACCACGGGCCGTCCGTGGCGCGTCATCCTGCTGTTCGCCGTCCCCCTGCTGATCGGCAACGTCGTGCAGCAGCTGTACCAGTTCGTCGACACGATCGTCGTCGGCCGCCACCTCGGGGTGGACGCGCTGGCCGCCGTCGGCGCGACCGGAAGTCTGCTCTTCCTGCTGCTGGGCTTCGCGTGGGGCATGACCAGCGGTTTCGCGATCCCGACGGCACAGGCGTTCGGGGCCCGGGACTATGCGGGCGTGCGCCGCTCCGTGGCATCCGGTGCCATCCTCACCGGCATCACGACCGTGATCCTCACCATCGTCGCGCCGTTGATCGCGCGGCCGGTGCTCATCATGCTGCAGACGCCCAGCGTGCTGCTCGACGACGCCACGGTGTTCACGCAGGTGAGCTTCCTGGGCGCGGGCGCGACGATGTTCTTCAACTTCTTCGCGGCGATCATCCGGGCCATCGGCGACTCGCGCACGCCGCTCGTGTTCCTGACCATCGCGTGCGGCCTGAACGTCGTGCTGGTGCTGGTGTTCGTCGGCGTGCTCGAGTTCGGTGTCGCGGGCGCCGCCCTGGCCACCGTCACCTCGCAGGCCGTCTCGGTGCTGCTGTGCCTGGAGTACGTGCGCCGCCGGGTGCCGGTGCTGCACGTGCGCCGCGAGGACTGGCGCGTGAGCCGGGCCGACCTGATGGAGCACCTGCGCCTCGGCCTGCCGATGGGCTTCCAGGCCTCGATCATCGCGATCGGCACCCTGACCGTGCAGGTCGCGCTGAACCGCCTGGGCGCCGACGCCGTCGCCGCCTACACGACCGCGTCGCGCGTCGACAGCCTCGCCGTCGCGTTCCTGCAGTCGCTGGGCCTGGCCGTGTCGATGTACGCCGCGCAGAACCTGGGCGGGCGCCGCCCCGACCGCATCCGCCGCGGTGTCGTGCAGGCCACCGGGATGGCGATCCTCGCCTCGCTCGCGCTCGGCGCGCTGCTGATCGCCTTCGGCACGCAGATGGTGCGCATCTTCATCGGCTCGGGATCCGACGAGGTCGTGCACCTCGCCCACATGATGCTGATCGTGAACGGCGTGAGCTATTGCGCACTGGGAGTGCTCTTCGTGCTGCGCGGCGCCCTGCAGGGCATCGGGCACACCTTCGTGCCGACGATGACCGGCGTCATCGAGCTCGTGATGCGCGTGGGCGCGGCCATCGTGCTCGGAGCCTTCATGGGCTACGTCGGCGTCGTGCTCAGCAACCCGCTCGCGTGGCTGGGGGCCGCGGCCGTGCTCATCCCGTCGTACATCCGCGAGCACCGCCGCCTCGCGAAGATGCCCATCGCTCCGGACCTCGCGACCGAGACGACGCCGATCGCGGTCATCGGCCCGACCGACGGCTCGATGGTCGTCGATGCGGTCATCACGCAGCCGGTGCCGATCGTCGCCGTGCGCCGGCGCCGGCGCCGCACGTCCGACGCCGGCTCACGACGCTGAGCGCCGCCCGTGGGCAGCCCGGCAATTGAGGTGTGCCACGCCCTCGGCGCGGACGTAGGCTCAGGGCGTGGACGGGCGAGCGAAGCTGCGCACGGCTGCCGCGGGCGTCGCGTCGGTCGCTCTCGGCGCGGGCGTAGGCGAGCTGGCCGCGGCCTGGGTGGCACCCGGATCCAGTCCGATCGGCGCGATCGGCGATGCGGCGATCGACCTCTCCCCCGCCTGGGCGAAGGAGACCGCGATCGCGGTGTTCGGCACCGCTGACAAGCTCACCCTGGTCATCGGGATCGGTGTCGTCCTGCTCGCGATCGCGGCCGGGCTTGGCATCGCCGAGGCCCGATTCCCCCGCACCGGCGCGCTCTCGTGCGCGGCGCTGGGCCTCATCGGCGTCGCTGCGGCGGTCTCGCGTGCCGACGCCGAAGGGCTCGCATGGATGCCGTCCATGATCGCCGGTGCGGTGGCGGCACTGACGATCGGGCCGCTGGCACGCCGCGGCCGGGCCCCTGTCACCGCCACGAGCGGCACTCCCGATGCGGTGACCCGTCGACGGTTCTTCGCGTGGGCGGGCGCGACCGCGCTGGTGGGCGTCGCCGTGGCGGCGACCGGTGCGCTGCTGCAGACGGGCTCCCGGGCAGCCATCGCCGCGCGCCGCGCGCTGCGCCTGCCCGCTCCGGCGCGAACCGCCCCACCCATACCCGCGGGCGCCGATCTGGACGTCCCGGGCCTCGCGCCCCTGGTCACACCAAGTGCGACCTTCTATCGCGTCGACACGGCCCTCATCGTCCCGCAGGTCGATCCGGCTCATTGGTCGTTGCGGGTCCACGGCCTCGTCGATCACGAAGTGGTCCTCGGCTGGAACGAACTGCTCGCGCTTCCGCTCCAAGAGAGCTACACGACCCTCGCCTGCGTGTCGAATCCGGTCGGCGGCGGTCTCATCGGCAACGCGCGGTGGCTCGGCTACCCGATCAGGGAGCTGCTCGCGCGGGCGTCGCCGCATTCGGATGCCGACATGGTCCTGTCTCGTTCCGCCGACGGGTTCACGGCATCGACACCGCTCGAGATTCTCACCGACAGCCGTGACGCGATCCTCGCCGTCGCCATGAACGGCGCACCACTGCCGCCCGAGCATGGCTTCCCCGTGCGCATGGTCGTTCCGGGTCTCTACGGATACGTGTCCGCCACGAAATGGGTGGTCGACCTCGACGTCACACGCTTCGACCGTGCGACCGCGTACTGGACCGAACAGGGCTGGGCACCGCGAGGACCGATCAAGCTCGAGTCGCGCATCGATGTGCCCCGGGTCGGTCAGACCGTGCCCTCGGGGGACCGCATGATCGCGGGCGTCGCGTGGCAGCAGCACATCGGCGTGTCGAAGGTCGAGGTGTCCGTCGACGACGGCGCGTGGCAGGAGGCCGAGCTGGCGCCGGCCATCTCGGCCGACACCTGGGTGCAGTGGCGTCTGCCGTGGCACGCCGCGTCGGGCGAGCACGCGATCCGGTGCCGCGCGACGAACCGCGCAGGTCAGCTGCAGACGGCACGAGAGGCGTCACCCGTGCCCGACGGCGCGACGGGATGGCCGCGGATCACGGTGCACGTGGCGTGAGCCGCGGCATCCCTCGCCGCCATCCGTTCCCGCATACGGACGACGGCGAACGCTCCTGGGGATGAGGACGTGTCCTTATCCCCAGGAGCGTTCAGGAACAGAGCGCCCGGCCGCCCGCGGCGAGCGCGCGCCCGCGCGCAGGTCAGCCCTCGAGCACGACCTTGAGCTGCTCGATCGCCCAATCGAGCTCGGTCGCGCGGATCACGAGCGGCGGGGCGATGCGGATCGTCTGGCCGTGGGTGTCCTTGACGAGAACCCCGCGAGTGAGCAGCCGCTCGGCGACCTCGCGTCCGGTGCCGATCGCCGGGTCGATGTCGACGCCGGCCCACAGGCCCGCCACGCGCACCTCGGTCACGCCGTGTCCGACCAGCTCGTCCAGCTTGGCCTTCAGGTGCTCACCGAGTGCGGCGGCCCGCTGCTGGAACTCCCCCGACTCGAGCATCTCGACCACGCGCAGCCCGACGGCCGCGGCCATCGGGTTTCCGCCGAAGGTCGAACCGTGCTCGCCGGGCTGGATCACGCCGAGCACCTCGCGGTCGGCGGCGACCGCCGAGACCGCGACGATGCCGCCGCCGAGTGCCTTGCCGAGCAGGTACATGTCGGGCACGACGCCCTCACGGTCGCACGCGAACGTCGTGCCGACCCGGCCGAGCCCGGCCTGGATCTCGTCGGCGATGAACAGCACACCGTGCTTCGTGCAGATCTCGCGCACGGCCTTCAGATACCCCTCGGGCGGGATGATGACACCGGCCTCGCCCTGGATCGGCTCGATGAGCACCGCGGCGGTGTTCGGTGTGATCGCGGCCTCGATCGCCGCGGCGTCGCCGAACGGCACCGAGACGAACCCCGGGGTGAACGGCCCGAAGCCGTCGCGCGCGGTCGGGTCGTCGCTGAAGCCGACGATCGTCGTCGTGCGCCCGTGGAAGTTGCCGTTCGCCACCACGATCTCGGCAGCCCCGTCGGGCAGACCCTTCACGCGGTACGCCCAGGCGCGCGCGACCTTGATGCCGGTCTCCACGGCCTCGGCGCCGGTGTTCATCGGCAGCACGAGGTCTTTGTCACAGAGCTTCGCGAGCGCCGTGGCGAACGCGCCCAGCCGGTCGTTGTGGAACGCCCGGCTGGTGAGCGTGAGCCGGCCGAGCTGCTCGGTGGCCGCATCGACGAGGGCGGGATGCCGGTGGCCGAAGTTCAGCGCCGAGTAGGCCGACAGCATGTCGAGGTAGCGCTTGCCCTCGACGTCGGTGACCCAGGCTCCCTCGCCCGTGGCCACGACCACCGGAAGCGGCTCGTAGTTGTGGGCGAGATGGTCGTCCTCGGTGCGGATGATCCGCACCGCCTTGGTGTCGAGGGTGGGTGCAGAGGTCATCGGGTTCCTCCTCGCAGTTCGAGGGTGCAGCACTTGATCCCGCCGCCGCCGCGCAGCAGCTCCGACAGGTCGATGTGCACCGGGTTGTAGCCGTGCTCGCGCAACTGGGCGTCGTACCCGGTCGCGCGCGGCGAGATGAAGACGTTGCGGCCGTCGCTGGCCGAGTTCAGCCCGAACACGGCGCCGTCGGCATCGGCGACGCGGATCGCGTCGGGGAAGCGCTCTTCGAGGATGCCGCGGCTGGCATCGTCGAAGGCGTTCGGCAGATACGCGATGTTGGCGGCATCCACCCCATCCGGTCCGACGACCGGATCGAGGATGCTGATCGCGGTGTCGAGGTGGTAGAACTCGGGGTTCACCAGGTGCAGCGAGACGACCTCCCGCCCGAACACCTCGGCGATCTCGCGGTGGCTGTCGATCGACGAGCGGAAGCCGAAGCCGGCGAGGATCACGTCACCGGCGAGCAGGATGTCGCCCTCGCCCTCCTGCACGGCGACGGGCTCGACGACCTCGAAGCCGTGCGCCGCGAACCAGTCCATGAACGGGCGCTCTTCGCCGCGCCGCTCGTCGACGCTGAATCGCACGCCCAGCGCCGTGCCGTCGACGATGAAGCCGCCGTTCGCGGTGTAGACCATGTCGGGCAGCCCGGGCACCGGGTCGATGAGCTCGACCTCGTGGCCCAGCGACAGGTAGGTGTCGTACAGGGTCTGCCACTGCCGCACCGCCCTGGCGGTGTCGGTCGGGACGGCCTTGTGCATCCACGGGTTGATCTCGTAGCTCACCGTGAAGTGCTCGGGCTTGCACATCAGATAGCGGCGGTGCTGTTGGATACGGGTGGATGCCGCGGCCGTGTCGGTCTCGGGTACGGCGGTGTTCTGCAGGGACATATCGCTCCTCACTGAGTGCGGGCGGCGGACGCTGTCCTGGGGCCCGGCGGCACTTCGACCCAGCCGATGCTGGGGAAGAGGCGACACGGGCACGCCGATTTCATTCTCGCACCACTGCGTGTGAACTCGTCTCAGGTCGTTCCCAGCGGGTCGCCTGCCGCGACGCACGGTCCGTATCCTCTGCGCGATCGTGCCAATCTTGTCGTATGGCCCGCCGCACCGCCGAAGAGACGCGACGACTCATCCTCGACGCCGCGTTGAAGCTGCTGCTCGAACGCGGCGCGTCGGCGGGCGTGCTGCACGTGCGCCTTCAGGAGGTGCTGCGCACCGTCGGCCTCACCTCGGGAGCGGCCTACCGGATCTGGTCCGATCAGGACGAGTTCCACCGCGACCTGGCCGTGGAGATGATGGGCCTGCGCGTCTCGGCCCCGACGGCGAGCGCGACCGCCGCGATCGCCGACTCCGTCGAGCACGGCGGCACGGTCGACGACGTCATCCGCGCAGCGACCCGCGACCACGTCGAGTATGCGGCGCAGTTCCACCGCAGCCCCGAGTCGCCGGATTCGCACGTGTTCATCACCGCCCTCGCTCTGCGGACGGCGGCGGGCTCCTGGCCCGAGCTGCGGGCGGCGGCGGCGGCCCGGCATGAGGAGTCGATCGCCGCCTTCTCCCGCTTCTACTCCGAGCTCATGCTGCGCTTCGGGTATCGCATGCGCGAGCCGTTCACGGTGCGCGATCTCGCCGAGGCGATGGCGGCGCTGGGCGAAGGCTTCGCCGTGCGCGCGGCCGAAGGGCTCGAGCACCCGGTCATCGAGGTCGCGGACGGCGAGGGCCCCGTCGAGTGGACGCTGTTCGGCGTCGCCGCACGCGGGCTCGTCGATGCGTTCACCGAGCGTGTCGACGTCACCGACCGCGACGATGGCGACCACGCCGCCGACGTGACGACGAACGAGGGAGCGGCCCCGGCCGCGGACCCCCTGCCCGCGGACCGGAGCCGCTGACCCCAGTTCGTCGGAACGGGTGGTGCCCCCCGACAGTGCCCCCAGACCCTGCGGCCACCTCGTTCCACAACCATGGTGACCCACCCGCGCGCCCGTGTACAGATAGATAATTTTTTTCTCTTCGGGGTGTCCGCGGGCACCCGCCCCACCTCGCCCGAGGCGAGGGGAGTGGATGAGGCGAGGGCGCTTTTCGCGGAATCGGCCCTCGCTCGGGCAGATCCCCTCGCCCGGGGCGAGGGCCGCACTTCGGACCGGGTAAGGCTCTCGGTCTCGACGTCGCCATGCTCGCGCTGGATGCCGTCATCTTCGGGCTGTACTGATGCGACGAGCGCGGCCGCGCGTTCGCGTGGACATTCTGAATGCGACCTGCCCGCTCACTTCTGCGACGCCTGCGCCTCGCCTCTCAGAGCACGACGGAAGTCCGCCTCGGAGTACGGCTTGACATTCGACGGAAGATCCGCCGCCGTCAGACCCTCCACAAAGTGCTCGACCGTGACATCGAGAGCGGTCGCGAGCTGGATCAGCGTCTCGACAGTCGGGTTCCCCTGCCCTGATTCGATCCGAGCCAGATGCGACACGTCCATGTCGGCACGCTCAGCGAGCTTCTTCCGACTGAGCTTCGTCCCGTAGCGGAGGTCGCGGACACGCGCAGCGATCTTGTCTGCTGCCGCGGACCGTGCCTCATTCATGCCTCCAGCGTTCCTGCATGGCTCACGCAACCATGTCGCATATATGAGGTAGCTTTAATGCGTTCTATACCCTGGGTCGATCGGAGGTGTGTTGTGGCCTCGCCACCCTCCGTCGACGCGCTCGCAATTCCGATCCTCAACCGCCCTTACGACGCACCGACACGGCACTTCGTCGTCAGCGCATCCGGACCGACAGGCGAGATCAAGGAGGGCCGGCGCCCCAGCGAGTCCTTCATTCCGATCCCCCGCGCACGCAGAGCTCACCAGGCTGATGCACAGCAGGAGCTCGACCTCTTCGACGCCACCGGCGAGCGCCGCGAGGTCAACTCACTCATCAATCAGATCCGGGACGACGTCGAGCTGTGGAGAGCTCGTGGATACGACCATGTCACCCACATCACGCGCAAACTCTTGCTCCACTGGGCGGACGACACCCGCGAGGACCGCATCCTTTTCGGACAGCGGGATGCTGCTGAGACGGCGATCTTCTTGACAGAGGTCGCAGGGCGCGGCAACTATCACGACTGGCGTCGCGCCCTCGAGCAGACGAACGAGGAGTACAACGCGGGCCTCCCCCGCTTCGCCCTGAAGATGGCGACGGGCGCGGGCAAGACGGTGGTCATGGCGATGCTCATCGCCTGGCAGACGCTGAACCGCCAGTTCGCTTCGGGTAACGCCCGCAATCGCTGGGCGCAGAAGTTCCTGCTCGTCGCACCGGGCATCACGATTCGCGATCGTCTGCAGGTGCTCAAGCCGACGATGCCCGGCAACTACTACGACGAGCGCGAAGTCGTACCGTCCGACCTACGGGAACAGCTCAACTCGGCGCAGCTCGTCATCGTGAACTACCACGCGTTCCTCCCCCGGGTGCGCCGCGAGTTCGACGGCGTGAACGCACTGACGAAGAACATCCTCAGCGAGAGCGACGACTCCGGCTTCTACAACGAGAGCGAGAGCGAGACCGTCAGCCGTGTGCTGCGCGACTTCGGCCGGATGCCCAAGTCCGAGCCGATCGTCGTCTTCAACGATGAGGCGCACCACTGCTATCAGGACAAGCCACAGCAGACCGCCGGCATCAAGCTGACCAAAGAGCAGCGGGAGGCGAACACTGATGCCCGCGTCTGGTTCAAGGGCCTCCAGGCCGTGGCCAAGCACCACCGCATCGCACGCGTCGTCGATATGTCCGCCACGCCGTACTACCTCGCGGGATCCGGATACAACGAGGGGTACCTGTTCCCCTGGGTTGTCAGCGACTACTCGCTGATGGACGCGATAGAAGCGGGCATCGTGAAGGTACCTCGTGTCCCGGTGGTCGACGACTCCACAGAAGACCAGCCGACTTACCTCGACCTGTGGTCGAAGATCGGCGACAAGCTTCCCAAACGTCAGGGCGCCGTGCCCGACGCGTGGGTCCCGCCCGACGAACTGTCCGGCGCCCTGCGCAGCCTCTACAAGAGCTACCGCAGATCGTTCGATGCCTGGAACGACGAGCTCCGCGCGCTCGGCGAGCCACCTCCGGTGATGATCGTCGTCTGCTCCAACACCCTCGTCTCACGACTCGTGTACGAGTGGATCGCAGGCCGAGAGATCACCGAGGGCGAGCAGACAATCCACTCGGCGGGAGAGCTTGAACTCTTCAGCAACGCCGAGCACGGAGAGCGGCGCGCCCGCCCTCAGACCATTCTCGTCGATTCGGTACAGCTCGAGGCCGGCAACGCACTCAGCGCCGACTTCAAGAACGCGGCCGCCGAAGAGCTCGCGCAGTACAAGAACGAGTATCGCCACGCTCATCCGGGCGCTGACGTCGACCAGGTCACCGATGCTGAGATCCTCCGAGAGGTCCTCAACACCGTCGGTAAAAAAGGCAAGCTCGGCGAGCAGGTGCGGTGCGTGGTCAGCGTCGCGATGCTCACAGAGGGGTGGGATGCAAACACCGTCACGCACATCCTCGGCATCCGCGCCTTCGGGTCGCAACTCTTGTGCGAACAGGTCGTGGGTCGTGGACTGCGCCGCCGTAGCTACGCGCTCAACGATGACGGATACTTCGAGCCGGAGTACTCCAACGTCTACGGGATCCCCTTCGCCTTCATTCCGAGCGACGTCATACCGACGGAGAAGCCGCCGGCGCGACCTGCCCTCGAGGTGGGAACTGTCGAAGGCAGAGAGCAGTACCGTATCCGCTTTCCTAAGCTCGATGGGTACCGGCTCGAAGTTCCCGATCCCCAGCTGTATTTCGACGCCTCAGACGCCCGCCGCCTCCTGATCGCCCGGAGCACCGTGCCGAACGAGGTCCTCGTCGAGGGCTTCGTCGGCGCGACGGAAACGGTCCGCGACGACATCCAGGATCCCCGCGAACAGCGCGCCGCATATCGTGTGGCCGAATACCTCTACAAGCGCCGCTTCATGAGCGGCGATGAGGAGATCCGCCCGTGGACCTTCCCCCGCCTGCGTCAGATCGCCTCTACCTATCTCACCGAGTGCGTCGACTACGACGACGGACTCGGCATCTCCGCGCTGCTGCGATCGGAGGAACGCCAGCATGAGGCTGCCGAGGCGATCTGGGATGGCATCACGCGATTTGGGAGCGTGGATGACCTCGAGACGCGGCCGCAACGCTTGCAGCCGATGCTGCGACGATTCGACCCTGAGGGCGACACCTCGAACGTCCACTTCCTCACCCGCAAGGCGGTCTATGAGACTGCCAAAAGCGAGATCAGTCATGTGGTCTTGGACGGCCGCGACGGCAACACATGGGAACAGCTGGTCGCGGCATCCCTCGAACTCGACGGCGATGTCGCCGCGTACGTGAAGAACGATCACCTCGGCTTCACGATCCCTTACGTGCACCGGGGGCGCTCGCACTCCTACGTGCCCGACTTCGTTGTGCGGCTCGTCCGCAGACCCGACGACGTCGAACGCACGCTGATCATCGAAGTGTCGGGTGGGCTGAAGAGCCCCGGTCCGGCGATCGAGAAAGCCGATACCGCGCGCAACAGCTGGTGCACGGCCGTGAACAACCACGGCGGTTTCGGACGATGGGGCTACGTCGAACTGAAGACCATGGTCGGCGTCGAAATCGCGATTCGGGATGCCGTCGCAAACCTCTATGCCGACGAGCCGGTCATCGGCGATCCCCACCTTCTGTCGATCGCGAAGTAGCGACGACGTTCCACCGGTCCCATTCAGAGAGGCGACAACTCATGGCACGCGCGGCGAAACCGTCGGGTCCAAAGCCGATCGACTCGATTCGCCACGTCGAGTCCACACGCAGGAACATTCCGACGGCGGAGGGATCGGAGGACTTCTTCGACGAGTCAGCGGAGCAACGTGAGCCGATCGACTACGTGCGCTACGCCGGGTTCTCGGCCGAGCGGGCTGCGCGCAACGAAGACCTCGATCCGCAGGTCGTGTGGCATGGCAAAGACCAGCACGACAGGCAGAACCTCGTCGTCGACGCTCCGCCGATCTACATCCAGGAGAAGATCGATCCGCGTGTTCTCGTCGAGAACCTGCGCGAGACAGCCAAGGCGGGCGAGCCTGAACCTGAGGCGCTCTTCTACGACGAGTTCGACGGTCTCGACGGTCTCGACGCGGTCGACTACTACCACCACGATGCCAAGTGGTCGAACCGCATGATCCTCGGCGACTCACTGCAGGTGATGGCGTCTCTCTCCGAGCGCGAATCGCTGCGCGGACGTGTGCAGATGATCTACATCGACCCGCCCTACGGCATCAAGTTCGGTTCGAACTGGCAGGTGCGCACGTCGAAGCGCGACGTCAAAGACGGCAAGGTCACGGATGCTGCGCGCGAGGCCGAGCAGATCAAGGCCTTCCGTGACACCTGGGCCGACGGCATCCACACCTATCTGTCATACCTGCGGGATCGCCTCGTCGTCGCGCGCGAGCTGCTCACCGAGTCCGGATCGGTATTCGTGCAGATCGGGGACGAGAACGTGCACCTTGTGCGCGGGCTGCTGGACGAGGTGTTCGGGGCGGAGAACTTCGTGAGCCAAATCTCGTTCACAAAGACCGGCGGATTCAGTAGCGATCTCCTCGATGGCGTTTACGATTGCGTTCTTTGGTTCGCCAGGCAGAAGTCGGAAATCAAGTACCGGCAGCTATACGACGCCAAGATATACGGCAGCCAAGGCACCAGCGGATACACGTCCGTGGAGCTCACAGACGGAGCGATTCGGCCGATGTCCGCCGCAGAGAAGAAGGCGGGATTCGTCGAAGGAGGCCGAATCCTCGACGGGACTCCTCTGTCGAGTTCCGGCACTACAAGCGAGGGAGCGTTCCCGGTCCAGTTTTCCGGTCGGATCCACCGGCCAGCACCCGGATCTCATTGGAAGACCACCGCAACGGGAATCGAGAACCTACGCATTGCAGACAGACTCGTGCGATTGGGTGCCACTCTGGAATATAAGCGGTACCTCGACGACTTCCCATATGTCGCATTGTCGAACGTGTGGCTCGGATTGGGAGAGCGGGGCTTCGCGGGCAAGCCAATCTACGTAGTCCAGACCGACACGAAGGTCATCGAGCGTTGCATGCTCATGTGCACCGATCCCGGCGACCTCGTCATCGACCCTACGTGCGGCTCCGGTACGACTGCCTACGTCGCCGAGCAGTGGGGCAGACGTTGGACCACGATGGACACATCGCGCGTTGCACTGGCACTGGCCCGCCAGCGCCTGATGGGTGCGAAGTTCCCCTACTACGTCCTCGCCGACTCCGACGCGGGGCGCCGGCTCGAGGGACTACCCCCGGCCGACACGAAGGGCGACATCGGCAAGGGCTTCGTCTATGAGCGCGTGCAGCACATCACGCTGAAATCGATCGCGAACAATCCCGACATCCATGAGGGTATGACGCGCGAGCAGATCGACGCAGCAATCAAGAAGCACGCCGACTATGAGCTTCTCTACGACAAGCCGAAACCCGACAACAAGATCGTGCGGGTGAGTGGACCGTTCACGGTAGAAAGCCTCAGCCCTCATCGCTCGCTCACGTTCGATGACGTCGACCCCGCCCGGCCAACGATCGACGAGTCGCTCGGCGAGCGCGCAGCGGCCGAAGACGCCGACTCCCCCACGTTCGAGCAATCGATCCTCGAGAACCTCGCAAAGTCCGGCATCCAGAACGGCGCCAAGTCGGGCCGGTTCACCTTCGCAAGTCTCGAGCCCCACGCGGGCCGCTTCATCCAGGCCCTCGGCGAGCGCCTTCCGGCCGGCGACGACGATGCGGAAGAGGCACCCGTCGACGTCCCGACAACCCGTGTCGCCGTGTCGATCGGCCCGCAGTACGGCACCGTGAGCGCCGGCTTCGTCAAAGAGGCGCTGAAAGAGGCTAAGACTCTCGACCCTTCGGTTGAGGCGCTGTACGTGCTGGGCTTCGCGTTCGACCCGAACGTCGAGGGCGAGCGCGTGCTCGGCGGCATCCGCGTTGAGGTCGTTCGGATGAACGTCGACCTCCTCATGATCGACGCGCTCAAGAAGACCGGCGCGGGCAACCTGTTCACGGTATTCGGCGAGCCCGATATTGACGTTCGGGAACTGCCCGACGACACGCTCGAAGTCGAGTTGCGCGGCGTCGACGTCTTCAATCCGAACACCGGTGAGGTGCGCTCCAGTGCCCCGACGCAGATCGCCCTCTGGATGATCGACACTCGATACGACGGCGAGTCGTTCTTCGTGCGGCATGCATACTTCACCGGTGAAAACGACCCATACAAGAGCCTCAAGACGGCGCTGAAGGCCGACATCGACCCGGACGTGTGGGCTGCGCTCTACCGCACGACGTCGATGCCGTTCGAGCGTCCGGACACCGGCAGGATCGCCGTCAAGGTCATCAACGACTACGGCGATGAAGTCATGAAGGTCTTCGACGTCTGATCGTGAGCACAACCGTTCCGCTCATCGTTGCGATCGTCGGCGGCGTCCTCGCCTGTGGCGGCTTAACCGTCGGCGGCATTATCGTCATCGTCGCCATGTGGAGGCTCCTCTACGGTCGGCGCGAGTGCACCGAGTGCGGGTCGCTCATCACTGTCGTCGAGCGGCGCGCTGAATGCCCCATCCATGGACCGACACGGTCCCTCCAAGTCGCTCGACGTCGAAAGCGAGACAAGGACGGTCGAGTTACGGCACCCGAACAGTATGGGTAAAAGACGCGCGGCTCACACGCGCTTCACGAGCATCTGCGAGATCTCCGTGGCCTGCTGCCGAACACCGGCCTCGTCGATGTAGAAGTAAATGGTCGTGACCCGCGCACCAGTCGGGCGGTAGCCGAGCCGCTCATAGAGCGCGGCCGCGCGCGGGTTGTCGGTGCCGACGCCGATCTCCAGTGAGCCGCCGACGCCCACGGCGCGTTCGGCGGCGGCGATCAGCGCGCTTCCGGCGCCCGAGCCGCGGTGCGGCGCACGCACCGCGAGGTTGCGCAGCTCGGGCACAGCTCCGTCCCACGCGATCTCGCCCGACCCGATGGGTTCCGCACCGCGCCAGGCGACCAGCAGCCCCGACTGCCCCGCCCGTTGTCGCGCCCACATCGCCCGGACAAACCCCTTTCCCGCGGGTTCTAAGCTCTCGATCACCCCGACGTCAGCCTCTTCGAGCACGCGGATCGTGAGCGGGATGCCCGCGGCCGGGCTCGCAGCATCCACTCTCACTCGCCCAGCGGGTCGATGCGCACCAGCCCCGGGATGCCGTCGAAGGCCGGATCCGGAGAGGCGATCTTCTCGATGCCATACGCGAGAGCCGTGGCGGCATGCACGGCATCGCGCCCGCGGATCGCCGTGCGCTCGATGAGCTCGAGCGAGAGATTGAGCACCTCGCGGTCGAAGTTCAAGATCGTCATGCTCGCCATGACATCGCGCGCATCGGCCACCGCTGCCTGACGATCTCCACCCAACCGGAGGCGATGATGAACGACTTCTTGGATCATCTCTGTGCTGGCATACGCTCGCCCGCGGCCACGGACCAGCCCCATGAGATACCTGCGGCTCGCCGTACGGCGTGGCCCGGGAGCACCCAGCGCATGCAGTACCACCGCGGCGTCCACGAGGACGGCGTCTTCTCCCCTGGGGCTCATGGGATGTCCCGCAGGACCGGGCGATCGACGAGGTCTTCTTTGACTGCATCCCAGTCATCCATTTCCACAGGATGCGCGTCCGCACGCGTCCATAAGCGCTCCAGCGCAGCCTGCGCATCCGCGCGCCGACGATCGAGGCGCTCGTCGACCGCCTCACGGATGAGCGCGCCGACGCTCATCCGCTCTTCCTTGGCCTCCGCGACGAGCCGCTCGTAGCGCTCCTCGTCGAACAGCACCTGCACGCGTCGTTCCATGGTGGCCATGACGCCATCATACGCCGGCATGTGCATGCATGTGCATGCATGTGCATCACGCCCAGCCGCCTCACCCCACCCGCACCCGCAGCGTCGCGATCTCGAACGGGCGCAGCGACAGCTCGATCGCACCGGAGCCCGCCACCGAAGCCCCCGGACGCTCGAGCAGGTCGGCCCGCACGACGTCGCCCGCGGGCACCGTCAGCACCGCCTCGGCCCGCCCGCCGCGCGCCTCGTACACGCGCACGACCAGGTCGCCCGAACGGTCATCTGCCAGCTTGACGGCCGACACGACCACGTCGGGGTTCGACGACGCCACGAGCGCGTCGACGGCGGCGCCCGCCACGACCCGCGCGGGTGAGGCGAAGCGGGATGCCGAAGCCGTGGCAGCCCGCACATCCGAGGCCACGCGCACGCCGACGCGCATCCGCTGCATGCCCTGATCGGTGCGCGGATCGGGGTACCGCGGCGCGCGCAGCAGGGAGAAGCGCGCGACGGCGACGATGCGGCCGTCGTGCTCGACGCGGGTCGCGTCGAAGCCGTGGCTCGAGTCGTTGAGGAACGCGACGCCGTACCCCGGCTCTTCGAGCAGGAACCAGCGCTGGGCGTGCTGCTCGAACCGCGCCGTGTCCCACGACGTGTTCTCGTGGATCGGCCGGCGGTGGTGGCCGAACTGCGTCTCGGCGACCACCTGATCGCAGAAGACGTCGACGGGGAAGGCGAGCTTCAGGAACTTCTCGGTCTCGTGCCAGTCGACGATATTGTCAATGACGAGGGTGCCGCCGTCGTCCGACAGCGTCAGCCGCTGCTCGATCGTCGAGGCGCCGAACGCCGTGCGCACGACGATCGCGTCGCCGTCCAGCGCGACCTCGGCGCCGGCGAGGTCTGCGCCCATGCCGCGGTAGTGCGCGTCGACGTCCCACGCGTCCCACTTGTTCGGAAAGTCCTGGTGCAGCTGCAGCAGGTTGCCGGCCATCCCCGCGGGCACGGCCTCGCGGCCGGTGCGCTTGTCGACCGCCGAGACGAGGTGCCCCGCGGCATCCACCCTCACGCGCACCGCATCGCTGTCGAGCACGAAGTCTCCGTCGACACGGGATGCCGCGACCGCCGCGACCGGCACGCCTGAGCCGACCGCCCCGGCCGGCACGCCGCGCTGGGCAACCGAGGCGGAGTTGACGAGGAGGGGTGCCGGCGTTTCGTCTCGCTTCGCTCGCTCGACGACCGATGGCGTCTGCACCCCCAGCGCACCCAGCGCGTCGTCGATCACACCCTGCAGCGTGACCTCCAGACGCGCATAGCGCTCGCGCGCCTCGCGGTGCACCCAGGCGATGGACGAGCCGGGCAGGATGTCGTGGAACTGCAGCAGCAGAACCTCGCGCCAGGCCTCGTCGAGCGCGTCATAGGGGTATGCGTACCCGGCGCGCACCGCGGCGGTCGCCGCCCACAGCTCGACCTCGCGCAGCAGCCGCTCGCAGGTGCGGTTGCCCTGCTTCATGGCGTGCTGCGTCGTGTATGTGGCCCGGTGCAGCTCGAGGTACAGCTCGCCGCGCCAGACGGGCGGGTCGGGCAGTTCGCTCTTGGCGCGGGCGAAGAAGTCGTCGGGCGTCTCCCACTGCACCCTCGCGCTGCCCTCGAGGTTCGCCAGGCGCGCGGCGCGCGCGATCATCTCGCGGGTCGTGCCGCCGCCGCCGTCGCCCCAGCCGGTCGGCGCCAGCGACGACGACGCCTCGGCCTTCTCGCGGAACTGCCGCGTCGCCCGGGCGACCTCCTCCCCCGACAGTTCGGCGCCGTAGGTGTCCATCGGCGGGAAGTGCGTGAAGATGCGCGATCCGTCGACGCCCTCCCAGCTGAAGGTGTGGTGCGGGAAGGTGTTCTGCTGGTTCCACGACATCTTCTGCGTGAGGAACCACTCGAAGCCCGCACCGGTGAGGATCTGCGGCAGCGCTCCGGAGTAGCCGAAGCTGTCGGGCAGCCATGCGCCGCGGCATTCGAGGCCGAACTCCTCGCGGAAGAACCGCTGCCCGTACGCGATCTGCCGGATGAGCGCCTCACCGCCCGGCAGCACCGCATCGCACTCCACCCACATGCCGCCCACGGGCACGAACCGCCCCTCGGCGACGGCCTGCTTCACGCGTGCGAAGACCTCGGGGCGCTCATCGCGCAGCCAGGCGTACTGCTGCGCGCTCGACATCGCGTAGACGAAATCGGGATGCTCGTCGAGCAGCGTGGTCATCGAGCTCGCCGTGCGCGCGACCTTTCGCACCGTCTCGCGCAGCGGCCACAGCCACGCGGAGTCGATGTGCGCGTGACCCACGGCGGCGATGCGCTGCGCGCTCGCGTCGGCGGGTGCGGCGAGCGCGTCGACCAGCTCGGCGCGGCCGGCCGTCGCGGTGGCGGGGACATCCTGCAGGTCGATGCGGTCGAGCGCCCGGTCGAGCGCCCGCAGGATGCGCGCGCGACGCGTCGAGTCGTCGGGAAGCTGCTGGGCCAGCTGCAGCAGCACCTCGACGTCGTGCACGAGTTCGAACACCTCCGCCTCGAACACGCACACGTCGAGGCGGCGGATGCGGTACAGCAGCTCGTCGCCCGCGGTCGCCCACTCCCCCCGCTCGGTGGGCAGGAACGGGTGGCGCTCGAGCAGCACCGGGTTCGCGGCGCCCTCGATGTAGAACTCGAACTCTTCACCCGGCGCCGCATCGATCGGCACCCACTGCGCCCGCGGGTGGATCGAGCGGATCGGCGTCCCGTCGGCGCGATACGCCAGCCCCTCGCATTGGAAGCCCGGCATGTTTTCGTCGAAGCCGAGGTCGACCACGGCTTCGACCCGGCAGCCGGTGAAGGATGCCGGGACCTCACCGCGCACGCGAAACCAGGTGGTGTCCCACGCGCGACCCCAGGGAGCGCCCACCGGCATCGGCGCGAACGGACCGTCCAGGCCCTCGGCCACCGGAATCGGCTCACCGCCGACGACGTGCGCGGCCAGCTCCAGCGCGTGCGGCCGCGAGTGGATCGCGGGGCGCAGGCGCTCCTCGAGCACCCGGGTGGCGCGACCGATGGTCAGGGACTGCTCTGCGTGCATGGGGGCCTCCTGCACCCACGTTCCCAGAACGCGCCGCCGCGCGCGAGGCACGACGCGGCATCCGCTCTCCCGGCCCTCGCCCGGGGCGAGGGGAATGGCCGAGGCGAGGGCCCCTTCGCAGGATTCGGCACTCGCCCCGGCAGATCCCCTTGCCCGAGGCGAGGGGATCTGGTCAGATGACCTCGGCGCTCCAGTCGTCCGGGTTGCCGAAGCGGTGCGCCGTGATCGCGATGGCCTGCTCGTGCAGGAACGGCAGCAGCTCGAGGCGTCCGGCCGTGGTCACCGCATTGTCGTACACGGCGAGGTCGGGGTCGCCCTTCACCGCTTCGGCGATGCCCCGGTGCACCTCGGCGACCGAGTCAGCAGGTCCCACGAGACGCACGCGCGACGCACGCGGTGCGACGGCACCGGCGGCGGGGCTGGATGCCGCATCCGCCGCGTCCTCTTCGGCGCCGCCGCGGACGCGGTCGAGGAACTGCACGTCCTTCTCGACGAAGACCGGCACGTCCAGCTCCGACAGCGCACGCCGCACCTCCGCCGGCAGTCCGGTCGCCAGCGACAGCGTGAACGGCGCCGCCGCACGGACCCCGGCGATGACCACACGCAGGATCTCCTGCAGGTCCGCGTCGGAGGTCGCGCGCACCGCCACGGGCAGCGAGCGGTAGCGGAAAAGGTTGCGCTCCACACCGAGATGCGAGACGTCCTTGACCTGGCCGAACTCGCGGTCCCAGGCGATGGCGTCCGACAGCGCGGCGCGCCGCAGCCACTCGAAGGCGGGGTAGTCCATCGAGGGCTGCGCGGCCTCGATGATCCGGGTGATGCGCGAGTCGAGTCCGCGCAGGTGCAGCGTCGACGACCCGCCGGTCCCCTCCGAGGCGCGCCACGCGCCCAGGCCGATGAGGTAGTTCGGGCCTCCGGCCTTCGTTCCGGCACCCACCGACGAGCGCTTCCACCCGCCGAACGGCTGGCGCTGCACGATCGCGCCGGTGATCCCGCGGTTGACATAGAGATTGCCCGCCTCGACGCCCTCGAGCCACTCCGCGAGGTCGTCGGGGTTCTGCGTGTACAGCCCCGCGGTCAGCCCGTAGGCGACCCCGTTCTGGATCTCGATCGCCTCGGCGAGGGTCGCCGCGTGGATGATGCCCATCACCGGGCCGAAGAACTCCTCGCGGTGGAACCGCGAGCCCGGCTGCACGCCCTCGCGCACGCCCGGGGTCCAGAATCGTCCGGCGGTCTCGGGTCCGAAGTCGAGGGGCTTGGGTTCGACGACCCAGCTCTCGCCCTCTTCGAGGGTGGTCAGCGCCCACTCGAGCTTGCCCTGCGGCTTCTCGATGACCGGGCCGACCTCGGCCATCGGGTCGGTCGGCGGGCCCACCCGCAGCGAGGTCACCGAGTCGATGACCTGGCGGCGGAACCGCTCGGACTTCGCGACCGGGCCGACGAGGATCGCCAGCGACGCCGCAGAGCACTTCTGCCCCGCGTGCCCGAAGGCGCTCTTGACGAGGTCGGATGCCGCGAGGTCGAGGTCGGCCGACGGCATGACGATCATCGCGTTCTTGCCGCTGGTCTCGGCCAGCAGCGGCAGGTCGGTGCGCCACGAGCGGAAGAGCGCCGCGGTGTCCCACGAGCCGGTGAGGATCACCCGGTCGACGTCGGCGTGCGTGATGAGCTGCTTACCCAGGCCGCCCTCGTCGATGTCGACGAGCGCGAGCAGCTCACGGGGCACGCCCGCCTCCCACAGCGCCTCGCTGATGACGGCCGCGCAGCGGCGGGCCTGCGGCGCGGGCTTGAACACGACGCCCGAGCCGGCGGCGAGCGCCGCGAGCACTCCCCCGGTGGGGATCGCGATGGGGAAGTTCCACGGCGGGGTGACCACGGTGACCTTCGACGGCACGAACACCGCGCCGGCCACGCCGTCGAGCTCGCGTGCGCACGCACCGTAGAAGTTGGCGAAGTCGACGGCCTCGCTGACCTCGATGTCGCCCTCGCTCAGAACCTTGCCCGTCTCGGAGGCGGCGACCTCGATCAGCTCGCCGCGACGCGACTCGAGCACCCGGGCGGCCTCCTGCAGCACTTCGGCGCGCTCGGCCGCGGGCCGGGCGCCCCAGGCGGCCGCGGCATCCTTCACCTTCTCGACGATGCCGTCGAGGACCTCGGGATCCGCCACCCGCGCCGCGTCGATCGTCGCGTCGCCGACGGTGGATGCCGCGACCCGGCCGATGATCTCGCGCGACCACGCGCGGTTCGCCGGCAGTGCCGGATCGGAGTCGGGGGTGTTGCGGAAGCCGGGGGCGCCACTGGCGCGCGTGCCGTTCTCCCGGCGCGCGAAGACCGCGGTCTCGACGTAGCTCTGCCCGCCGAAGGTCTTCTCCTCGGCCTCGGGCTCGAGCGGAACGGTCTCCTGCCCTGCGGTGCGGGCGATGTCCATGACGGCCTCGGTGAGCGCCTCGTCGCCCGACCCCGCACGGCGCGCACGTCGGCTCGACGACAGCTCGGGCACCTCGGCGCGACGGTCCTGCGTGCGGAACGGTCCGGTGTGCAGCGTCGGGTCGGCCGCGCGCTCGACCGAGGCGAGGAACCGCCCGCGCTCGCGCTCGAACAGCGTCCCGTCGGAGTGCAGCTCGAACGCCGCCGAGAGGAAGTTCTCGGTCGAGGCGTTCTCCTCCAGCCGCCGCACCAGGTAGCTGATGGCGACGTCGAACTCGCGCGGGTTGACGACCGGCACGTACAGCAGCACGGCGCCGACCTCGCGCGAGACGGCCTCGACCTGGCCCTGCGCCATGCCCAGCAGCATCTCGAACTCGATGCGGTCGCGCACCCCGCGCTCGCCCGCCAGCAGCCAGGCGTAGGCGATGTCGAAGAGGTTGTGGCCCGCGACGCCGAGCCGCACGGCGGCGCTGCGCTCCGGGGTGAGCGCGGCGTCGAGGATGCGCAGGTAGTTCGCGTCGGAGTCGAGCTTGGTGCGGTACGGCGCCTGCTCCCAGCCGTGCATCACTGCGTCGACGTGCTCCATGGCGAGGTTCGCGCCCTTGACCAGGCGCACCTTGATGCCGGCGCCGCCGTCGGCGACCCGCTGCTGCGCCCAGGCAGTGAGCCGGTCGAGCGCGGGCAGCGCATCGGGCAGGTACGCCTGCAGCACGATGCCCGCCTCGAGGTCGCGCAGTCGTGGATCGGAGAGGATGCGCGTGAACACCTCGATCGTCAGGTCGAGGTCGCGGTACTCCTCCATGTCGAGGTTGATGAACGTGCCGTTCAGCGCGGCCGTCAGATACAGCGGCTGCAGGCGCTCGACGACCTCGTCGACGACCTGGTCGTACGCCCACATCGACAGGTGGCTGACCACGGCCGAGACCTTCACCGAGACGTAGTCGACGTCGTCGCGGCGGATCAGATCGTGGATGCCGTCGAGCCGACGCCGCGCCTCGGTCTCGCCGAGCACGGCCTCGCCGAGCAGGTTGAGGTTGAGCCGGTGGCCGGTGCCGCGGATCTTCTCGATCGCCGGGCCCAGCTTCTCGGGGCGCGCGTCGACGATGAGGTGGCCGACCATGCCGCGCAGCACGCGACGCGCGATCGGCACGACCGGGTACGGGAGGAGCGGGGCGACCGCGCCGCCGAGGCGGACCGCGCCACGAAGATACAGCGGCAGGAACTTCGGCACGAGCGGCGCGACGCGACGGAGATTGGATGCCGCGGCCGACAGCGATTCGGGACGCATCACGCCGTCCACGAACCCGATCGTGAACGGCAGTCCGTTCTCATCCTGGAGGACGCCCGCCAGTTTCTTGGCGGCCGGGTCGACGGCCGCACCGGCCGATTCGTTCACCCAGCGCTGCGCGAGCGCGGTCGCCTTGCGGGCGCGCTCCTGCGTGTCGTCGATCACTCGCTCCCCGTTCATCAGCACGTTCTGCCCGGTCCCTTCCAGAGTGCACCCATCATCACTGATGTTTCCAGGATGCGGCATCCCACCGTTCATGAAAAGCGAACATTGACGACGGATCATCGTCGGCTATGTCGATGGGTTGAGGACTTGCTGGTGCTAGGCGACGGTCGGCGGCGAGTACACCAGCTGCGCCGAGAACGTGCCCGCATTGCGGCTGACCACCTGCGCGCGGCCCGGTGCCGACGGCACGGGCTTGACGCGACCGATGAGCGCGCCCTCTTCGGGGTTGCCGCCGAGCAGGATGCCGGTCACGCCCAGGTCGGTGAACCGCTGGATGATCGGGTCGTACGCGGCACGGCTGGCGCCACCGGTACGGCGGGTGAGGATCACGTGCAGGCCGAGATCGGTCGCCTGGGCGAGCAGCGGCTGCAGCACCGCGAGCGGGTTGCCCTGGCTGGTGGCCACGAGGTCGTAGTCGTCGACGATGATGAACCCCTCGGCGCCCTGCCACCAGCTGCGGTTGCGCAGCTGCTCGGGCGTCACGTCCGGGCCGGGGATGCGGCCGGAGAAGAACTGCGAGAGCTCCTGCATGCCCGAGGTCGCCATGTCGTGCGCGGTGAGGTAGGCGCCCAGGTAGTCCTGCGGCACCTCGCCGAGCAGTGAGCGACGGTAGTCGACGACGAAGATCTTCGCCTGCGCCGGCGTGTACAGGCGCGTGATCTCCTGCACGATGCCGCGCAGGAACGACGATTTGCCGGTGCCGGCATCGCCGTACAGGAACGCGTGCGCCTCGACACGGGGGTCGATGCCGAACGGACGCAGATGCGCCTCGTCGACGCCGAGCAGGAGACTCCCGTAGCCGGGACCCGCCTGAGCGCGGGCGGCTTCGAGAGTGAGCAGCTGCGGCAGCAGCCGCAGCTTGGGTCCGGCCGGGCCGCGCCACGCCTCGTTCATGCGCGAGATCATGGCGTCGACGCCGTCGGCGAGGCTGCTCGGGTTCTGGTCGTCGTCGATGCGCGGCAGCGCGGTGAGCATCTGCAGCTTGGCCCGGCTGAGCCCGCGACCGGGCATGTTGCGCGCGACGTTCTCCGCCTGCTTGCGATCGATCTCCGAGTCGCTCGAGTCACCCAGGCGCAGCTCGAGTCGAGTCTGGATGAGGTCCTTCAGACTCGCGCGGATCTCCATCCAGCGGTTGGCGGTGACCACGATGTGGATGCCGAAGCCGAGGCCGCGACCGGCGATCGTCTGCACCCTCACTTCGAGGGCCTCGTACTCGCTGCGCAGCGTCGGCCATCCGTCGACGATGAGGAACACGTCGCCGTACCCGTCGTCGACGATGCCCTGCGCCCGGCGTTGCCGGTAGGTGTCGATCGAGTCGATGCCCTGGTCACGGAAGTACTTCTCCCGGGCATCCAGGATGCCCTCGACCTCGGCCACGGCGCGGCGGACGGACTCCTGGTCGGTGCGTGTGGCCACTCCCGCGATGTGCGGGTGCTTCTGCATGCCCGAGAACGCGCCGCCGCCGAAGTCGAGCACGTAGAACTGCGCCTCGCGCGGCGTCGTGGTCAGCGCGAGCGCCGACACGAGCGTGCGCGCGAGGGTGGACTTTCCGCTGAGCGGTGCGCCCACGATCGCGACGTGGCCGGCTGCGCCGCCCAGCGACACGGTGAGCTGCTCGCGACGCTGCTCGAGCGGCACGTCGACGATCCCGAGCGGAACGGTGAGGGCCCCGGCATCCCGCCACCCTCGCGAGACGAGACCGAGGTCGGGGTCCACGGCGAGATCGGGCATGAGCTGGCCGAGGGTGGCCGGTTCGTGCAGCGGCGGCAGCCACACCTGGTGCGCCTCGGGTCCACGCCCGACCATGCGGTCGACGGCGAGTTCGAACGTCGATCGCTTCTCCTGCTCGACCGGCGCGGCCGTGACGACGGGTGCGGAGGTCTCGTCGTCGTTGTCGAGGGCTCGGGATGCCGCGGTGAACACCTCGATCTCGGCGGCACCGGCATACACGTCGCCGCCCGATGTCGCCGCTGCCGAACGGCGCCCCTTCGGCGGGCCCGAGACGTACGCGGCGCGGAACTGGATGAGTTCTTCGGTGCCCGATTTGAGGTAGCCGACGCCGGGCTGCTGCGGCAGCGTGTAGGCGTCGGGCACGCCCAGGACGGTGCGCGACTCGGCGGCCGAGAAGGTGCGCAGACCGACGCGGTACGACAGGTAGGTGTCGAGCCCCTTGAGCTTGCCCTCCTCGAGTCGCTGCGAAGCCAGCAGCAGGTGCACCGCCAGCGAACGGCCCACGCGGCCGATGTTGATGAAGCTGTCGACGAACTCGGGCTTTGCGGCCAGCAGCTCGGAGAACTCGTCGGCCACGATCACCAGGGCCGGCAGCGGCTCGAGGTCGGTGCGGCCGTTGCGGCGCGCCTTCTCGTAGTCGGTGACGTTCGCGAAGTTGCCCGCGGCGCGCAGCAGCTCCTGCCGGCGCACGACCTCGCCCTGCAGGGCGTCTTGGAAGCGGTCGACCAGGGCCAGCTCGCTGCCGAGGTTCGTGATGACGGCCGAGACATGCGGCATCCCCGCCATTCCGGCGAACGTCGCACCACCCTTGAAGTCGACGAGCACGAAGTTCAGCTGCTCGGGCGAGTGGGTCAGGGCGAGCGCGAGCACCAGGGTGCGCAGCACCTCGGACTTGCCCGAGCCTGTGGCGCCGATGAGCACGCCGTGCGGGCCCATGCCCTGCTGCGCCGCCTCCTTCAGGTCGAGGATCAGCGGGGCGCCCGAGGTGTCCTGGCCGATCGGCACGCGCAGCCGGTCACGCTCCAGGCGCGGGGCCCAGGCGCGGTCGAGGTCGAGGTCGCGCACATCGGGCAGGCCGAGCAGATCGACGAGCTCGCGCTGGCCGACGCTCTTCTCGGCGGCGCCGGCACCGCCGGCTGCGACCGGCACCGGTCGCAGCGACATGAGCCGGCGGGCCGTGGCCTCCGCCTCCACGATCGTCGCGGCATCCGGCGTGAACAGCTCCGTGGATGCCATCACATCGAGGATCTCGGCCTGGCCTGCGGGGTCGGCACTCAGCGCGAGGCGCACGGTCGACGGGTCTTCGAGCTCACCCCAGCGCGTGGGCAGGTCGATGACGGTGACCCCCTGCACTCCCTCGCGCCCGACGAGCGGGTCGCCCATCGGCAGGGAGACCCCGTCGGAGACGAGGATCACATGCGGCGAGGACGCCACGTCGCCCCGCTGGAAGCGGCCACGCTCGGCCAGGCCCGCCGGCAGCATGTCTTTGAGTGCGTCGAGCGAGGTGCCGATCATGCGGGCGGCACCCAGTCGGTCGCGTGCACGCTGCGAGTGCGCGTGCGGCAGCCACTTCGCCCATTCCCACTCGGGCGTCTGCGCTTCATCGCACAGCACGGCGATGACGACGTCCTCCGGATCATGCAGCGCGGCGACGCCCACGAGCATCGAACGTGCCAGAGCCCGCACCCGCGCGTCGTCGGGGCCGGTGATCTCCACGCGCGCGTAGTCGGCAAGATCTATCGCGCACGGCAGCTCGTGCTGGGTCTCATGTGTGAGCATCAGACGGTGCGCCGCCGACGCGGCCACCGGATCGAGCTGGGCGAGCGGCGGCAGCTCGGGCGCGGTGAGCTCCAATGACAGCGGCTGGTCGTTGACGCCGACCCGCACACGCAAGAACTGCTCGTCGCTCGAGCGCCGCTCCCATACGCGCGTGCGCTCCTCGACGAGGAACGGCAGTGTCGAGGGTGCGGGGTTCTCCCAGTTGTCGTGGCGACGCTGCTGACGGGCCGCGACCCGCACGCTGTCGCGCAGCTGGCCGAGGTAGGCGAGGTATTCGCGGCGGTTGCCCAGCACCTGCGCGTTGTGCTGCGAGCGCTGCCGCCAGCCGTTGACGGCCACGAAGCCGAGCGACGAGAGCAGGAACATGCCGCCGGTGAGGAACCCGGTGGGGCCCGAGTTCGTCACGGTGATCATGACGATGGCGCCGAGGCTGCCGACCATCGGCAGCAGTGAAGTGAGGATGCCGGAGCCGCCCTCGCTGGGGACCAGCTCGGGTGGCGGCTGCACGACGATCCGCTCCTCGGGCTTGCGGGGCGGCGCCAGGCGCGTTCGGGTGCTCATGCGTCGTCTCCGGCCAGTCTCGTCATGGTCAGCGCGCGGTCGCCGATGCGCACGCGCGTGCCGTCCTCGACGAGCGCGCGCTGCTGGGCGACGAGGCGCTTGGCGGCGCCGTCCTCGGTGATCAGGTCAGAACCGTTCGTCGACCCGAGGTCGGTGACCCAGGCGTCGTCGACACCGATCTCGAGCCGCGCATGCGTGCTGGAGACGGTGCGTTGCGGATCGTCGACCGTGATCACGAGGTCGCCTTCCTCCAGCGGGCTGGGGTGCCGGCCGAGCACGACGGCGCAGGGCACAGGAGCTTCCAGGCGCTGACCGGTGTCGAAGGCGAACAGCACCGTCTGCGTCCCCCGGCTCGAGGGCTGCGCACCCGAGCGGCGCGGGCCCGGCGTCGACGACATCACCGGCACGTCGCCGGTCGCCACCCGTCGTGCGCGGCGCGATCCGGGCGCCGGCGGTGCGACGTCGGGAGGGGCGGATGCCGCGGCCGGCGTGGCTGCCGCGGCAGGCGGGGCGGATGCCGCGGCCGGCGTCGGAGCGACCGGTGGGGCCGCTGGTGCCACCGCCTGTCGTGGCGGGACCACCGGCGTCGCGGATGGCGCGACGGCACGTGCGGGCGTCGGCGGCGCCGCGGGCGCCGGCACGGCGGTGGAACGGCGCGGACCCGGCGCGCCGAGGGGTGCCGGAGGCGCCGGCGCCGCGAGGGGCGCTCCCGCGGGCACTCGTGAACCGGGCACATCCGTGATGAGGCCGGTCGCACGGCGAGCCGCCGCGGCCAGGCCCGCACCCGCGGCCGGGCGGGCGATCAGTGGCTCGGCAGGGGCCGCCGATGGCAGGGCCTGCTGGGCCGTTCGAGCCCGCACCGCCGCCTGCTCGCGGGCGGCCATGCGAGGCACCTCGACCACCACGGTGCCCGCGGCACGGTCGGCCCACGAGCGTCGCCAGCCGCTGCGATCGGCCACACCGGTGAGTTCGAGCAGCCAGGCGCCGACCGCGAACACCGCCAGCCCGACGCCGGTGAACACGCCGCGCACCAGGGCGCGCCCGCCACCGGGAGAGTACGGCTTGTCGACGCGAGCCGTACGCAGCCGCATGACGGCGTTGCCGAGACCCAGCCCGGCGCGCGCCTGCAAGATCCAGAGGGCGAGTGCGGCTTCCGCCGCAGCAACTGCGGCGAACATGATCGAGCGGGTGGCCAGCAGCACGACGCAGGTCACGATCGCCACCGCGGCGATGTCGAGGGTCAGCGCCGCCATGCGCGCGGCGACGCCTGCCGGTCGCACCTGCGCGGCACCGCACTGCGGGCACACCGCTGCCCCCGTATGGACCTCGGCGCCGCAGACTGCGCATGCCGAAGCGCTGGCCGGGCCGGTGCTGCGCGCAGTCATCAGGCCATCATCCCACGGAGCAGGTCGATGAACCCGGCGGCGAGCAGGCCTGCGGGCAGCGCCAGCGCCACCGTCAGGGACTCGAGCATGTCACCCACGCGCGACCAGCGCAGCGAGCGGGCGCCTCGGCCGACGGGAACGGTGACCGCGGCGATCACGACGCCGCCGACCAGCAGCACCACCGCGCCGGCGAGGACGAGCTCGGCACCGACACCGCCGAGGGCCGCGGCGACCAGAGAGAGCACCACCACGGCCGCGGCGGCCCGCGGCATCCACCGCACCATCGGGTCGAGCGCACGACGGCTCTGCAGCGCCAGCGCGATCGTGCCGCACGCGGCCAGAGCGATCTGCCCGGCGAACACCACGGGGTCACCCGCCAGCGGGACGAGCGCGAAGGGCGCCGAGGCGGCCGCCGTCAGACAGGTGATGATCGCACCGACGCGCCACCGTGCCGCCGACTGCGCGACCATCGTGCGGGCCTGCGCCGCGCGCACGGCGTGGGCCGGCTCGGGTTCGCGTTCGCGCACGCTCCACCGCAGGGTCTGGAAGCGCACGAAGTCGATGAACATGCCCGGGGCGGCGTTCAGCGCCGTGGAGGGCAGCAGGCGCAGTACGAGCGGGGTGAGCCCGAGCGCCACGGCGCAGGCGGCCGAGGCCGGCATGCTCAGCAGCAGGATGATCGTCCATAACACGGCGAGGCCCGCGCCGAGCACCGCCACCGTGGCGTAGGCGGCCGCGACGACTCGCCCCGCCGCGACCAGTGCGAGCACGCCCGAGAGCACGGCGACCGCGGTGGCTGCACAGATCACCGCGACGTGCACACTCCCCCACGCCAGTGACGGCGCGACCAGCAGCCCGGCCGCCAGCACGAGGACGGGCGAGGCGAAGAACCCGCCCGACAGTTCGACGTCGTCTCCGGGTGTGCGGCGTGCCCAGACCACTCCGCCGACGACGGCACCGATCGCGGCGACGGCGCCCAGCGCGGCCGTCAGAGGCGTCGACGCACGCGTGGTCAGTGGCGTGAGCGCGACGAGCAGAACCGCGAAGACGGCGAGGACCGCGGGAATGTGCTCGTGAGGGGTGGATGCCGCGGCCGCCCGTGCGCGCTGCCGTCGCGGCGTCGTCGTGGCAGAGGGATCGACGACGGTCAGCACGGTGCCGTCCTCGCAATCACCGAGAGGTCGTGCGAGATCGAGCGCAGAACCGGCGCGATCGTGCAGCGTGACCGCAGACGGGTCGATACCGAGATGCCGCAGTACGGCGCCGAGAGCAGAGTCGGCGGACGCTGCGACGTCGTGTCGCACCGGACCGTCGCAGATCACAACGCGTCGCCGCTGTGCTGTCTCGACCGAATCCACTCGTCCATCCTCGCATCACCCTGATCGGCGGACTCCTCTGCCGATCCGCACACCGGTGGGGCGCCGTCGTGCGCGACGACGCCCCACCAGTGTGGCTCAGCCGCGGCCGCCTGCTCCGGCTCTGCCGCCGAGCGCGGCCCGCGCTCTTCATCGTCCTCGAGCCGCGGGGCGATCGGGCCGCCGAGCCCACGCCTCTTCTCCTTCACGTGCAGGTGTCGTGGCCCGAACGAGTCGGGCCACGACAACCAGTCACCGCATACTCAGTTCGAGAAACGACCCGCCGACGAGTTGTCCTGCGACACATACCCCTGCGAGATCTGCTCGGTCTTCACCGAGATCTGCTCCAGCAGCGTGTTCAACGCCTGCAACGACTTCGTCCACTCACGCTGCGCCTGGTCATACGCCTGCTGCGCCGAACCATCCCACGACGCCCGCAACTTCCCGACCTCAGACTCCAACGTCTCCAGCCGCGACGCGATACCCCGCGCACCCGTACGAATCTGACCCGACAGCGCCGTGACCTGCTCCGGCTTGACCGACATCGACTGCATCATCAATACCCTTCCCTCAAAACCGAAACGCTCACTGGCCCATCATCGAGCCGAGGCCCGCAATGGTCTGCTGATGCGAATCCTCCGTCGCCGACTGGTCACGCTCGGTCCCCCGCAGCGCATCCTCCAACGTGACCAGCACATTGTTCAGCTTCCGAGTCTCCTCATCCCACCGAGCCATCAACTGCCCGAACGAACCCGCCGCAGCACCCGTCCAGAAACCCGACACCTGCTCGATCTCGCCACGCACGAACTTGACCTGCTGGTCAATCCCGGCCTTGGCCTCATTCACCGCCTGCGCACCACGCGCCAGCGCACCTTCCTCGGCCGAAATCAGACCAGCCATCACAACCTCCCACGATCAAAGACAACCCGACACACCGCCAGGCCAACACCAACCATGAAAACACACAGCAACGCCCCACGAAGATAAAAAAGTTATCCTCGAGAATTCCCGGGAGCGGCGTACCTGTGAGCACCAAGACCGCGGCGTCGCTCGGCAGGATGTGCCGCAGCGCGACCGGACCGTACCCGGTCGTGTCGCTGCGCGTCAACGCATTGTCGTCGGGCGTCGTGTCAGTCCGATGGCCCATCATCGGCCGATGCCAGGACCGCGGGCACCACGACCAATGCGACCGCGACGCCACTGGCGAGCGAAAGACCGCTGAGGCGGCCTAGCGACATCCTCCGGCGACCGGCAGGTCGTTGCTGACGATAAGAATGGGTCACCCGCGTCCGCCGGCACCGGCTGACGCCGACCGCGGACCGCGCTGCTCCTCGTCTTCAAGGTGCGGTGCGATCGGCCCGCCGAGGCCACGGCCCTGCTCCTTGTCCCGCTCGCGTCCAGCCGCTCCCGGTCGCCCGCCCGCTCCGACCGCACCCGAGCGCCCACCGGCGCCCGCGCCCGCAGACGACGAGGCTGCCCCCGCACCGCTGCCGGCACGCGTTCCGCCGAGCAACCCACCGGTGCGCCCGGCCGTCCCTGCTGCACCGCCGCGGCCGAGACCGCCGACGCCGCCCGGCCCCACTGCAGTGCCCGACCCGGATGCACCGCCGACGCCTGCGGCGCCCCGCACACCGAGCGAGCCGCCCGCCGAAGCACCGGAGCCCGAAACGCCACCGGTCGCCGCGGCGCCCCCGGTCGCGCCGAACCCACCGGCAAGACGTGCACCGCCGAAGAGGGCGGCGCCGCCGGCACCGGCCACCGCGCCACCCGTGCCGATGTTGCCCAGAAGGCCGGATCCGGCTGAGCCGCCGATTCCGAGACCCGTCGCTGCACCCGACGACCCGCCGGTCCAGGTGGTACCGCCACCGCCCTGCCCGTTCGGAGTCAGGCCGCCGCCCGATCCATCACCCGGAGCGGATGAACCGCCGCCGGGGTGACTCGATCCTCCGACGGAAGGGGTCGAACCGGTCCCCGTATCGAGCGGGTAGCTTCCCGGACCCCAATCGATCGAGGAGCCATCGGCCCGGCTGACGGTTGAGGACCCGCCACCACCAGAGGATCCGCTCGCATCCGGGTAGTACGAGAAGCTTCTCGGCTGCGACGAACCAGACGACGAGGGGTAGCTCCCGGAGCTGCCGTCACTGCCGTCGCCCCCGCCCGGCCGTTTTCCGTCGTGGTCCGTGACCTCGGGCGGGAACTCGATCTTGTCGAGGTCGTCACTGGCCTTCTCCACCGCGGTCTTCGCGGCACTCTCACGTTTCGCCGCGACAGCGGCCTTGACGTTGGACAAGGTGTTCGCGTTCTTGACGAGACACATTCCGACTTCGTCGACGTTGACGCCGTCACCGTCCGCGGTGCTGTTGATGCGATCGATCGTGCTCTGGCTCAGCTCCCCTTCCGGGAGATCCTGCCATGCAGTCTGTGCGGCGAACTGCACCTCGGCCGCCTCGTCGACCTTGGCTTTGACAGCCTTCGTGGTGTCGGCGATCGCCTGCGCCCGAGTAGCCGCCGCCCGCAGGTTCTCCGCCGCCGCATCGCCGGTCCGACCACTCGCACCGGGTTCATTGGCTGCCTTGAGGAGAACCTTCTTCAGGTCTTCCATCTTCTCGATGACGGTCGCGGCGTCCGGCATGCCGAACGTCAGCCCGTACGCGATGTTGTTGAGTCGGTCTTCCCAGATGCCGGTCACACCGCACCTCCCACGCTCTTGTTCTTCTTGCGATTCGTCACGACCACGATGATCACGACCACAGCGATCACGATCAGCAGCAGGATGACGCCACCACCCACCAGGAGCGGGACCACCAGCCCGCCGCCGCTGGACGCGAGCGCCCCCGGCGTCGCGGAGGGGCTCCAGTGCGTCGGTGACGCCGACGGGACGGGGGATGCCGCAGCCTGGGCATTCGCCACTTGGGCGGCCGTCGGCCGGCCGGACGACTTGTCCATCAACGGATTCTCATCCGGATACGTCGTCGGATCGACGTTCAAGACGTGTCGCAATGACACGCGGCCATATCCGAGCGCCCCCTCACGTGAGAGCTCGTGCTCCTCGGTTCCCGTGTTGTGGATCAGTGATTGGATCAACTGATTCCCGGTGGCCTTCGGGTATTTCTGCGCCGCCACCGCGACGATGCCCGCCGTCAGCGGCGTCGCCAGACTTGCCCCGCTGATGATCCATGAGCCGCTGCGCCAGTCCACGGACGGAAAGTCCACGCCCGGCGCGACGACCGTCGTCTCTTTCCAGCCGATCCGCTTGCCCGGGATCTGCTGGTCTTCCTGTATTCGTCCGCTCGTATCGAATGCGTTCACGGCGACGACGCCGTTGAACGACCACGGCCAGGTCTGATCCGCCTCGTTCGCAGAGTTGGGAGTGGCCACGACGATCACCACACCGGCAGCGAGCGCCGCCGCCACGGCTTCATCGTCGGCAGATGTCATCGACGAGGACCCCTGAGAGATCGAGATGACCCGCGCACCGCCGGCCACCGCGCGGTGAATGCCCTCGCCCAACGCCGAGCGTCCGTCGAAATCACCGGCGGGGTCGCAGAGACCGAGCGTGTCGGCAGGGCCGGTTCCGTAGAACGTGACATCAGCGTCCGGCGCGATTCCGCGCACGTTTCCCTTGCCTTTGCCGTTGCCGATCAAGAGCGCGGTCACATCGGAGCCATGGCTGGCCTCATCCGACACGTCCGAGCCCGACACTCGCACTTCTCCGCTCTTGCACAGCGCGCGGTCGTCGACGGTCAGATGAGCCCCCTGGAACACATCCAGGTCCGGGTTGATCTGCTTGTCGATCACAGCGACCTTCACGCCCGCTCCTGTCCAGCCGTCGGCCTGCACTTCGGCCACTTTGAAGCCGTCGTACCACCAGTTCGTGCCTTCGTCCGCCTGAGCCGCGACCGTGGGCACGACCGTCAGCGCCATCGCCATCGCACATGCCGCGACGACACCGCCGGCACGCGAGAATGGGGTCATCACATGTCTCCGACATCCGACGTCGAGGAGGTGTTCGTCGAGGTCGTGGAAGAAGCGGATGTGGAAGACGCGGCCGCGGGCGACGTGGGCGCCTCGTTCTCGGACTCCAGGGTCTCCTGTGCGGCGGTGACATCGGCCGCCGTCGTGGAGGTCGCCGTCTCGTCGAACATCGTGTCCTGTGTCTTGACCCAGTCCGCGTTGTGCTCGTCGTTGTCCTGCATCGATGTCGCGGCCTGCTGCATGATCTCGACGTGATCCTTGACGGTGACGCGCACGACGTTCGTGTGGTCACCGAGCTGGTCGGCGATCTTCGTGACACGGCTCATGAATGCCGCCGTCGCGTGCTCTTCGGTGGTGCCGACGACATTGCTCGCGTCCTCACGCGTCGGCAGACCGTCATGCGTGTCTTTGAGCACCGAGTTGATGTTCAGGAGAAGATCCCCGTCGATGCTGATCATGCCGGGCAAGATAGCCATAACCCACTCTCCTTCACGTGCAGGTGTCGTGGCCCGAACGAGTCGGGCCACGACAACCAGTCACCGCATACTCAGTTCGAGAAACGACCCGCCGACGAGTTGTCCTGCGACACATACCCCTGCGAGATCTGCTCGGTCTTCACCGAGATCTGCTCCAGCAGCGTGTTCAACGCCTGCAACGACTTCGTCCACTCACGCTGCGCCTGGTCATACGCCTGCTGCGCCGAACCATCCCACGACGCCCGCAACTTCCCGACCTCAGACTCCAACGTCTCCAGCCGCGACGCGATACCCCGCGCACCCGTACGAATCTGACCCGACAGCGCCGTGACCTGCTCCGGCTTGACCGACATCGACTGCATCATCAATACCCTTCCCTCAAAACCGAAACGCTCACTGGCCCATCATCGAGCCGAGGCCCGCAATGGTCTGCTGATGCGAATCCTCCGTCGCCGACTGGTCACGCTCGGTCCCCCGCAGCGCATCCTCCAACGTGACCAGCACATTGTTCAGCTTCCGAGTCTCCTCATCCCACCGAGCCATCAACTGCCCGAACGAACCCGCCGCAGCACCCGTCCAGAAACCCGACACCTGCTCGATCTCGCCACGCACGAACTTGACCTGCTGGTCAATCCCGGCCTTGGCCTCATTCACCGCCTGCGCACCACGCGCCAGCGCACCTTCCTCGGCCGAAATCAGACCAGCCATCACAACCTCCCACGATCAAAGACAACCCGACACACCGCCAGGCCAACACCAACCATGAAAACACACAGCAACGCCCCACGAAGATAAAAAAGTTATCCTCGAG